>Ga0256830_1002456_pt1 | contig 12199 bp, 8 predicted proteins | sample 128326metaG_FD_190537 | JGI IMG/M metagenome (GOLD analysis project Ga0256830, IMG submission 190537) | Hydrothermal vent microbial communities from Lau Basin, Pacific Ocean - 128-326 | ecosystem: Environmental > Aquatic > Marine > Hydrothermal vents | place: Pacific Ocean: Lau Basin | collected...
CGCCAAGGGCCGATAGATGGGGAGCGAGACCGCCTCGGAGATCACGTAGAGGTTCTGCATCGTCTGCGAGGAGACCTGGCCGACGGACTCGCCCGTGACGATCCCCTGCGCCCGGATCTCTCGGGCAACGCGCTCGCCCACCCGCAGCATGAGGCGCTTGAGCAGCACCTGCCAGTAGCGGGCCTCCGTCTTGGCCTGGAGCTCCTTTACGATCGGGGAGAAGTCGACGGCGTGCAGCTTGGGCCGGGTGCCGTAGCTCCACTGGTCCGAGAGGATCTTCAAAACGCGCAGCACGTCCCGCCGGTGGACCTCGCCCCCCAGGTTGCAGAAGACGTACTCCAACGAGACCCCACGGCGGAGCATCCGCCAGGAGGCCACCGCCGAGTCGAAGCCGCCCGACACCAGGGAGACGGCCCGCCCCTCCACGCCCAGGGGGAGTCCGCCCGGGCCGGGGAGCTGTTCCGTGAAGAAGTACGCCCTCCCGTCTCGGACTTCCACATAGACGGTGACCTCGGGCCGGGTGAGGTCGACCCTGCGGGCGTGGGGGAGCAAAGCGGCCCCCAGCTCGCGCTCCACGGTCGTGGCCCCAAACGGGATCCTAACGGCCCGATCGCGGCGGACCCGGGCCCGCACGGCGAAGCTCTTGTCCCGCACGCGCTCCCGGAAGAGCTTTTCGCCCTCCTGGACGACCTGCTCCAGGGTCTCCCCGGGGCGCGGCTCCACGATCGAGAGGGACTGCACGCCGAAGACGCGGGCGAGCACCTCCGGGGCCTGGGGGCTCTCGCCCCGGAGGTCCACGAAGAGGCGGCTCCACTCCCGGCGGAGTTCATAATCGACGCCCGCCGAGCGCAGCGCGTCCTCGACGTTGCGCGCCAGCTGCCTTAGGAAGCGCATCCGGGTCCCGCGGGCCTTGGTGCTGATCTCCCCGGAGTAGCGGACCATCAGCTGCACACCCATAGCACCCGATTCTATCCCGGGGAATTGTCTGTATGCAAGCCGATTTCCTTGGAGGGCGTCGCTTGCACCCGCGCCCGTGAGGGGCGTAAGATGAAGCGCTCAAGGGCAAGGAGGGATCATCATGCTGACCCGGCGCGATCTCGAACGGCTGCTCGCCCTCGAGGAGAACCCCGTCCTCAGCGTCTACCTTCACACCGACCCGGCCGAGGACCCCAAGGCTTCGCATCGCATCTGGCTCAAGGACGCCCTCAAGGGGCTGGCCGAGCGCGTCCCCGGCGACGAGAGGAAGCGATTCCACGAGCGGGTCGAGCGGGCGCTGGCCCACGTGCGCGACCACCGGCCCCAGGGCAAGTCCTGGGTTGCCTTCTTGGGAGCGAACACGGAGGAGGCGTTCGACCTGCGGGTCCCCGTGGAGAACGAGGTCCACTGGGGGCACCCGGAGCTCACCCAGCTGTTGTGGCTCCTGGAGGAGTATCCCCCCTATGCCGTGATCTGGGCCGACTCCGAACACCTGCGCTTCTTCGTGGTGGCGATGCACGAGATCCGCGAGCTGGACGAACGGGCCTTGGAGCTGGACACGCACGACTGGCGCCGCAAGGACCTCACCCCGCCGGGGCAGCCGCACGGGTCCGCGGTCCGCGGGGCGGTGCGCGGGGGGAACCAGCGGGACGCGTTCGAGGGGCGGGTACAAGCCCACGTCGAGCGCTTCTGGCGACAGGCCCAGGAGGTTCTCCGCCGCCTGCGGGAGGAGCAGGGCGTGGAGGGCTTCCTGCTGGCGGGCCCCAAGGCCGTGCGGGATCGCTTCCTGCAGACCCTGGGACCCGAAGCCCGCCGGCTCATCGGGCAGATCTCCCTCCCGCGGGAAGCGGGCCTAAACGACGTCCTGGAGGCGAGCACCCAGGCCATCCAGGCCCACGAGCGGGCCCAGGAGGAGAAGCTGGTGGACGCCCTGCTGCTGCGGGCCTCCACCAGCGAGAAGGCAGGGGTGGGGCTTCCCGCCACCCTGCAAGCCCTCCAGGAGGGGCGGGTCGAGAAGGTAATCGTGAATCGTCGTCTGGAAGAGCCCCTCAAGGAGTGCGCCGACTGCGGCCACGTCTACCTCCCGGACGGCGAGGGGTGCCCCCGCTGCGCCTCGCCAGAGCACCGGGAGACGTCCTTGAGGGCGATGTTGCCCATCTTGGCCCACCGGCACGGCGCGGAGGTGGAGGTGATCCGGGCCCCGGCCGCCGAGCGCTTGGCCCCCCACGGGGGCATCGGGGCCCTGTGGCGCTATTGATTTTGCAGAAGGGGCTCCAGCCCCGGGAGGGATTTTCCGCTTACGAACTCGAGTGCGGCCCCGCCGCCCGTGGACACGTGGACGTTCTCCGGCAGCGCGATCCCCAGGGCTTTGAGCGCGGCGGCGGTGTCCCCGCCCCCGATCACCGAAAACGCCCTCGAGCGGGCGATCGCTTCCGCCACCCTGCGGGTCCCCTCGTGGAAGGGCGGCGTCTCAAACGCTCCCAAGGGTCCTGCCCACAGGAGGGACTTCGCCTCCTCAACACGGGCTTGGAAGGCTGCCACGGTCGCAGGGCCGATGTCCAAGCCCATCCGATCCTCGGGGATCTCCTCCACGGGGACGACCTGCGTCGGGGCATTCGGAACGAGTTCCGGGGCGACCACCACGTCGCGGGGCAGCTCGACGACCTTCCCCTGGGATTCCGCCTCTTTTAGAAATGCCTCCGCGTCGGGGAGTAGGTGCGCATCCACGAGGGAGCGGCCTACCGCGTACCCTTGGGCCTTGAGCAGGGTAAACGCGATCCCGCCCCCTAAGAGGAAGCCGTCCACGCGGGGGAGCAGATCGCGGAGCACCTTGATCTTGTCGCTCAGCTTCGCCCCGCCGACGATCGCGTAGTAGGGCCTCTCCGGGTCCTCCCGGAGCCGGGAGAGCCTCTCCACTTCTTTTTGGACCAAGAACCCTGCTACCGCCGGGAGGAGCCGGGCCACCCCGTAGGTGGAGGCGTGCTTGCGGTGGGCCGTCCCGAAGGCGTCGTTCACATAGAGATCCCCCAAGCGGGCGAGCGCTTGGGCGAACTCCGGGTCGTTTTGCTGTTCCCCGGCGTGAAAGCGCAGATTTTCCAATAGAATTACATCCCCGGGGCCTGCGGCGCGTACGGCCTTTTCCACGTCGGGGCCGACGCAGTCGTCCAGCTTCTGCACGGGCTGATCGAGGAGCTCGGAGAGCCTGCGGGCCACGGGGTCCATTCGGAGCTCGGGGACGACCTTCCCCTTGGGCCGTCCGAGGTGGGACATCAGGACGACTAGGGCCCGTTGCCCCAGGAGATGCTGAATAGTGGGAAGGGCGGCGCGGATGCGCCCGTCGTCCGTGATCGTCCCCCCTTGAAGGGGGACGTTGAAGTCCACCCGCACGAGGACCCGCTTCTCGGCGGCGTCGACGTCTTTTAGGGTACGAAGGCGAAGCACGATCTTTGACGTGCCGATGCTTTTGCTTGGCTCTGTTTGTTGGTTATTGAATGAACTTCTTGAACTCGGCGAGGTTCATGTCCTTCTCGACGAAGACGCGGAACTGCTCGCGCTGCTGGTCGTCCTCCTCGTAGGGGAGGTCGATGGCGGAGGCAGCAAACACTTCCTCGGCGATGTAGATGGGGCTTCCCGTGCGCAGGGCCAGCGCGATGGAGTCAGAGGGCCGCGCGTCGATCTCGTGGATCTCCCCCTCGCGGTCGCGGATGAAGAGCGTGGCGTAGTACGTCGAGTCCTCGATGTGATCGATCACGACCATATCGAGTTCGCCGCCCATCGCGTCGATGACGTTCTGCAGCAGGTCGTGGGTGAGAGGTCGGGGGAACTCGCGCTCCTGCAGGGCAATGGCGATCGCGGTGGCCTCCGGGGTTCCGATCCAGATCGGGACGACCTTCTCCGACCCCTGGTCCTTCAAGAGCACCACGGGCGTGTTCTGATACGGATCGACCAACAGGGCCTTGATCTCCACTTCACGCATCGGCACGGCCTCCTCTCACTGCGCGTTTCCGGGTCGCTTGCCCACGGCATTATAGCAGGGGCCTTGGGGGAAGACAAAGCGATCGAGATCACCGTCCGCGCTCATCTTGAGCGGCGGTTGGCCTGCCCGTGGGCTTGGAGTATACTGCGCGTCGAGTATACTTCGCATCGCGCACCGCGGAATTCCGGGGAGGGAGGAACGATGTGCGGGATCATGGGGTACGTGGGGGCGCGCCCCATCGCCAAGGACGTCGTGCTTCAGGGGCTTAAGTCCCTGGAGTATCGGGGGTACGACTCCGCGGGGATCGCACTCATCCACAACGGAAAGCTCTGGGTGGAGAAGCGCGCGGGCAAGATCGACGAGCTGATCGCAGGGCTGAACCCCGAGGTGCCGCAGGGATGCACGGCAATCGGCCACACCCGCTGGGCCACCCACGGCCGCCCCACCGACGAGAACGCCCATCCCCACTTCGACTGCTCCCAAACGATCGCCGTGATCCACAACGGCATCATCGAGAACTACCGGGAGCTCAAAGAAGAACTCCTGGCCGAAGGGCATCGCTTCACCTCCCAGACGGACACCGAGGTGCTGGCCCATCTCATTGAGGAACACTCGGCGCACGCGGACAGCTTAGAGGACGCCGTGCGCGGGGCCCTCCAAGGCGTGCGAGGGGCTTACGCCATAGCAGTCCTCTCGCTCGAGCACCCCGACGAGATCGTCGCGGCCAAGACCGCCAGCCCCCTCGTCATCGGCCTGGGCGAGGGCGAGAACTTCCTCGCCTCGGACGTGCCCGCCCTCCTTCCCCACACCAAGCGGACGCTCTTCCTAAACGACGGCGAGATCGCCGTCCTGCGGCGAGACTCCGTGAAAATTATGGACTTCGAGGGCCGGGAGATCTCTCGGGAACCCACGGTGATCCGGTGGGACCCCATCACGGCCCAAAAGCAGGGCTTTAAGCACTTCATGCTTAAAGAGATCCACGAGCAGCCCCAGGCCGTGGCCAACACCCTCCACGGTCGGCTCGATCTCGAGAGCGGACGGATCTACCTGGACGAGATCGAGCTTTCCCCTGAAAGGACCCAACAACTCGAGGGGATCACGCTGATCGGCTGCGGGACGGCCTACCACGCCGCCTGGACGGCGAAGTACCTCTGGCAGCGGATTCTCAATCTGCCGATCACCGTGGAGCTGGCCTCGGAGTTCCGCTACGGGGAGCCCTACCTCTCCCCGAACACCCTGGTGGTCGCGGTCTCGCAGTCGGGGGAGACCGCGGACACCCTGGCGGGCGTCCGCCTGGCGAGGGAGAGGGGCGCACCCGTGTTGGCGATCACCAACACGATGGGCTCGTCGCTGAGCCGCGAGGCCGACTTCACGCTCTACACGCACGCCGGGCCGGAGATCGGGGTGGCCTCCACCAAGTGCTTCCTGGTGCAGCTTGCGGCCCTAGGGTTGTTGGGGTTGCGGCTGACGGAGCTGCGCGGCTCCCTCCCACAAGATTTGGACGTGCGCCGCGCGCTCGAGGCCCTCGCGGAAGCCCCCGGGTTGATCGAGAGGACCCTCAAGCTCGAGGAACCCATCCAAGCCCTGGCTCAGAAGTTTTACGACAAGCCCAACTTCCTGTACTTGGGGCGGGACCTCCTGTGTCCCATCGCCTACGAAGGGGCCCTCAAGCTCAAGGAGATCAGCTACATCCACGCCGAGGGCTACGCCGCCGGGGAGATGAAGCACGGACCCATCGCCCTCATCGACGAGAACATGCCCGTGGTGGTCTTGGTGACGAAGCACAGCGTCTACGAGAAGGTCTTCTCCAACATCGAAGAAGTAAAAGCCCGCAAGGGGATCGTCATCGCGCTCACCGACACCGAGAGCCCCGATTTGGCGCGGGTGGCGGACCACATCGTCACCGTCCCGGAGGCCGATCCCTGGGTGATCCCGATGGTCTTCACGGTCCCGCTGCAGCTCTTCGCCTACCACATCGCCGTGCTGCGGGGAACCGACGTCGACCAGCCGCGCAACCTCGCCAAGAGCGTCACCGTGGAGTGAGCGCTTCGTGAGGGTGGGTCTCCTTACTCCGTCTCCTTACTCCCAAAAGCGCTTCGAGACGAGCCGGGCGCTCAGCCCCTGTTCGTTGAGGGTGGCGACGAGCTCGAGCTTGTAGCGCCTCCCGTCCTTGGTAAGCCACAGGAGGGCGCGGACTTCCAGGCCCGTCTCGCTGCTGATTCGAACCGTGACCTCCTCGGGGACGAGGGTGATGACGGCGTCGGCCTCCCCGGGGTCGGATACGATGCGGATCCGTCGGCCCTCGAGCACGATCTCCAGCCCGTCGAGGACCTCGGGAGGGAGCTTGACGGCCTCGCCCGAGGGGGCCTCGATGGCGACCGTCTCCACGCCCTGCAGGGGGTCGGGCGCAGGCCAAAGGAGCACGATCCCCGCCGCGATCCCCACGATCACAAGAAGGAGCGTCCAGCGCTTCATGTCCCCTTCCCCGCCTCCCTTCTTCGAGTGCGTCCCCTTTAGTATATGGGGGAATCGCTGCGGGGGTTCAAATCAGAGCAGGGCCAGGCAAGGCAAGGCCAGGCCACCGGGGCCGGGGATGATGGGGATGGGGTGCAGGGTCAAAAGACGCGGATCTCGCGGTCGCCGGGGATCTCGATGCGGAAGCGGGGGGAGAAGCTGCTCACCACGCCCTGGATCTCGAAGACGTCGGGTCGGGTGCCCCGGGGGACCGTGACGCTGTACACCACGCGCAGCTCCTCGCCCGGCACCAGCGTGCGGAACCAGAGCCACTGGGCCTCGGAGCCCTTGAAGGCCGCTCCCTCGGGGTCCACGGACCCCACCCGCCAGCCCTCGGGGAGGTCCTCGTCGAGCCCCAGCCCGTTGATCGTCTCATTGATGAGGATCTCCACGGTCACCTGGAAGGCGCTCCCCGCCGGGACCCGGAAGCCCTCCAGGGGGCTCTCGATGGCCCGCCGGACCCGCACGGGCGCCGTGCGCACCCTTATGTCCCGCGAGGTGAGGGCCTGGCCTCCGGCCCCGTCCGTCACCCGCAGCGTCACCCGGTACGAGCCGCTTGCGTCGAAGAGATACGTCACGGTGGGCTCGTCGGTGCTGAGCTCAAAGACCCCGTCCCCGTCGAAGTCCCACTCGTAGCGGACCACCCCGGGGGAGGAGCCCCCGGCATCGAAGAGCACCTCCGTGTTGATGTCGGGGTCTTGGGGCTCAAAGAGGAAATCCGCTTGGGGCCCGCTCGCCGGCTGCCCCTGGGCCGTGCCCAAGAAGGCGCCCAGGAAGATGCCCAAAACGGACGTCAACCCACCCACAAGCAAGACAGCACCCAACGTCGCTCTGCGCGTGATCATCTCATCTCACACCCTTAAAGCTCAGAGTCATTCCTCCGGCAGCGGATCGAAGACGGAGGTGTCCGTCAGCCAATAGGCGACCAGCTCCTGCATGGTGCGGAAGTCGATCTTCTGCTTGTTCCCGGCGGCGTCCTCGGTGAAGGGGACCTCGATGCCCTCGCGCCACCAAGAGATCGCTTGGAGGATCTGGTTGAGGTCGATCCTGTGGGTGGGGAAGCCCTTAAGGTCCAGTGCGCGGTTGCTCGCGTCCCAGTGGGCGATCACCACCCGGATGGGGAAGCCCGATAGGATCTCCACCTGGGTGTCCCCGGTAACGGGGAGGCTCACCCGCGGCGAGGCGCTGCTCAGCGTCCCATCGATGCGGTAGGTCCCCGGGGTCTCGTCGTCCGGGACCGTGACCTCGTAGACGATCGTCTTGACCGTCCCCGGCTCGAGGATCTCCGTAAAGAGCCACTGCAGGTCCTCTAAGCGCAGCTCGGCGGTGGAATTGTCAACGGGGCGCACCACCCAGTCCTGGGGGACGTTCTCGTCGAGCCCCATGCCGTGGATCCGGGTGTTGGCCCGGATCGTGACCGTCACGCGGAACGTCTGGCCGGGGATCGTCTCGTCCACGGGGATGTAGGTGTCGATCTCGCGCCGGACGCTCAGCTTCGGGGTGAAGACCGTGAGCGTGCGGCTTACGGTCGCCTCCACCCCCTCGTCGCTTACGACCGTCAGGGTGACGGTGTACTCCCCGTCGGCGGCGTAGCGGTGGGTGGGGTTTTGCTCGAAGGCCCGGGTGCCGTCGCCGAAGTCCCAGGCCCACGAGACGATCTCGCCCCGGTTGAGGGTCGTCTCATCGTAGAACTGCACCTCGTCGAAGACCGTGGGCACCTCGGGCTCGAAGCGGAAGGCGGCGTCCACCGTCTGCGGCGGGGTGAAGACCGTGACGGTCTGGGTGGCGCTCATCTCCACCCCCTGGTCGCTGGTGACGGTGAGCGTGACGTCGTAGTTCCCGTCGGCCCGGTATCGGTGGCAGGGGTTCTGCTCCGTGGAGGTCGTCCCGTCGCCGAAGTTCCAAAGCCAGGCGACGATCCGCCCGGCCTCGACGCTGCTCAGATCCGTAAAGCAGACCTCGTCGAAGCGGGTGGGGTTCGGGGGCTCGAAGCGGAAGTCGACCGTCACGCGCGGCGGGCGGGGGCGGACCTCCACGGACAGCCGGGGCAGGTCCCGCTCGACCTCCCGGCCCCGGAAGTCGAAGAAGCGAAGGCTCGAGGGGTCTTCCGTCAGGGCGAAGAGCCCCTCCTTCGTGCCGCTTACGAGGAACTGCGCCCGCCAGCGCTCGTTGGGGCGGAGGCCCGTAAGGTACCACGTAAGCGTCGTGGTGCCGTCGAAGTTCGTGGCCACCCGCGCGGGCGGGTTCTCCAGGGCCTGCTCGTACCGCAGCCCCTCCGCCAGGGTCTGGACGATCTCGACGTCCCGAAGGAGGGGCTCGTCGGGGCTGATCTGCACCTGCAGGATCTGGTCGATGATCGCGTCGTGGAAGGCGGGGAAGAACTCGCCGCCCGTGATCCGGGCGATCTCCTCCATCAGGGCGCGATTGATGGATCGGCCCACGCCCACGGGGTAGATGACGATGCCCCGCTCGGCGGCCTTGCGCGCCTCGTCCAGGGGATCGCGGCCGAAGTTCGTCCGCCCGTCCGTCAGCAGGATCTCGATGAGCTCCACGTCCGTGCGGCCGTTGATGGTGAGCTCGTCGGTGGCCACGGCCATCCCCTCGCCCAGGGCCGTCTTCCCCTCCGTCACGAGGCCCCGGAGGGCTTGGCGAACCGCCTGGGACTGGGTCGCGGACACCAGGCGCACGTCCAGCCGCCCCTCGGTGGCGAACGAGACCAATCCCACCCGGTCGTTCGGCCCCAGGCGGTCGAGGATGCGCTCGGCGGCCTCGACCGCGTCCTCGATGGGGAAGCTGGCCGAGCGGTCGACCACGAGCATGATATCGGCGTTCAGGCGCCTCGGCCGTTCGGCCGTCTCCAGTTCGATCGTAACGGTTGCCCGCTCCGGCTCGACCTCGGCGCCGCGGATGAAGATGCGGTCGGGATCGACGCTCATCCGGACGTCGAGGAGCGGCATCGCCGCCGTTTGGGTCTGGGGCTGCGCCTGCGGCGTGCCGGGGAGCATCGCCCCCAGAATCAGCAACAAGAACGCGCTCAACAGCCCGAGCCGGAGCCGACGTTGGTGCTGGCGCTGGCGTTGGCGTTGACGCTGACGCTTAAGTCCCCCCTCCCGGCCCGGGTCTCGGCTTCTTTGGTCTCTCAGCTGAGCCATCCCCGTGTTCGCCCTCCTTTTACCCCTTCTGTGCTCTCCTCGGCTCTTTGGGTTTTATTTATCTGTCCCGCGGCTTTTGGCTTGTTCTTGTTCTTGCCCTTGTTGGGTTTGTGTTTGGTTCGGGCTTCGCGATCAGTTCGGCGGGGCCGCCGCGCCCGGGAGCGGCCGGTCGACGGGGGTGTCCGTCAGCCAGTGGGCGATCAGCGTCTTGATCATGTCGAAGTCGATCATCCGGCCGCAGGTGCCGGGCACGTCCACGTCTTCCAGCCAGAAGGCGATCGCGGCCTGGATCTGGTCGAATTGAATGAGGTTGGAGAGCGTGACGTCGATGTCGTTCTCGACGGTGTCGAGGTGGGCGATCGCCACCGGAACGGAGAGGCACTCCACCAGCTGGACTTCCGTGTCGCCGCCGGTGAGGGCCTCAAAGCTCGGGATCACGCTCTGGCTGCTCCCCTGGAACCGCACCGTGCCGGTGCTCGTGTCCTCGGCGGGCACGGTGACCTCGTAGACGATCGTGCGCCGCTGGCCCGCGGTCAGCTTCTCGGAGAAGACCCACTCGCGGGTGGGGCGCTTGAACACGGCCCCTCCGCTGTCGACGGCCTTGATCTCCCAGCGGACGGGGAAGATCTCCCGCACCCCGAAGCCCGCAAGGTCCGTCAAGGCTTCGATCTCGAGCTTCACGGTGAAGACCCGGCCCGCGGTGTCCCCCGGCAGGTAGACCTGCGAGAAGGGGAGCGGCGTGAGGATCGAGCGGACCACCACGGCCCCTTGGCCGGGCTGCTCCGGGATCTCCTCGTCGACGGGGATCCCCTGGAGCTGGCGCGCTACCAGCTGTTTCATCGTCTCAAACGTCAGTTGGGCGTCGCAGGTGGCGGGCACGCCCGCGTCCTCGAGCCAGTAGGAGAAGGCCCGCTGGAGCTGGTCCGCGGTGATGTACTCGTCCAAGCGCAGGTTCACGACGTCCTGGAGGGTGAGGTGCGAGATGGCCACCGGGATGGAGAGGCAGTCCACCAGCGCGATCTCCGATTCGCCCGATACCGTCGTAAGGAACGCGGGCGAGGCGCTCTCGAGGGTCCCCGTGATCTCGAAGATCCGCGGCAGCGGCCCCAACGCCGCCTCGGGGCGCACGGTCACGTCGTAGACCACGCGGCGGATCTCGTTGGCTTGGATGGTCTCGGCCCAGACGAACTGGGTTTCGGCGCGCTTGAACGTCGCGCCCCCCGTGTCGATGGGGGTTACCTCGAACCCCGGAGGGAGGTCCTCGTCAAGCCCCAAGCCGTTTACGGGCAGCCCGGCCTCGATCTCGATGGTCACCCGGAAGGTGAACCCCGGGGCCGCCTCGGGGGTGGAGATGCGCCGGATGGCCCGGACGCTCACCTCCACGATGCGAACCGTCTTCGTGACGGTCGCGGTAATCCCTTGGTCGTCCACCACCTTGAGGGTCACCGGGAACTCGCCCACCTCGGTGAAGGTGTGCTCGATGGTGGGGGAGGCGGTGCTCACCTCGAAGATCCCATCCCCGTTGAAGTCCCACTCGTAGCGCACGATGGCCCGTCCGGGCGAGGGGCGCGAGGCCCGGGCGTCGAACGTCACCGAAACCCCCACCCCCGGCGTCTCGGGGCTAAACGTGAAGTCCGCTACCGGGGGGACGCCGAACTGGGCCGTCAGCGTGATGGGGGCGGTGAGGCTGGGCAGCAGGATCGTCTCGGGATTTTGGAGTTCCCCGCTTAAGGCCGCAAACTCCAGGATGCCCGCCCCGAACTGCGGGGTGATCGTGATCTGAAAGCTCTCGGGCAGGGGACCCAGGGCGAGCCCGTCGCCGTACCCCGGCTGCCAGGTCCAGTTCACCTGGGCCGTGGGCGGGGTGAGCGACCAGACGTCGTCCGGGTCGTCCTGCACGAGGAACTGCACGCCCTGGGGGAGCCCATCAAAGGCGAAGGTGGCGCTCCCGGGGCTTGCGTCCGCCCGCCCGTGCAGAATGACCAAGCTGAGCGTCCCGGTGGTGGTGTCCTCGTAGAAGAAGAGGAGGCTTCGCCCGACCTGCTCGAGCCCCGTGTTGGACTGGAAGTTGGCGTAATTGTAAAACTGCACGACGTCCTGCGGGTTCTTGAGCGGCACCAAGGTCGCGCTGAAGTCCCCCTGCTGTAGGGTGAAGAAGACCGTCGGGGTTGGCTGCGGGGTTTGGGCCGTCGCTTCTGGGGGCGCGACGATCCCTACCCCACCCCAGATCCAGAGAATAAAGCCGAGCAGAGGAGCTAAGCCGGTCCGACCTCTCATTCCAGGCCTCCTTTTCTCATGAGCGATTCCACGCTGGCAAGGGTTCTGATCTCGATCGGATATTCGGATCTGTCCCCACTATAGCACCCGCGTGGGACCGCATACTGTGACGCAGGCTACGTCTCTCGAACCCCACCGAGCATCCGGGAGAAGACTACCCGAAACGGGAGAATCGCGTCAAGTCCTCCGCGGCCCTTCGGCATCGGCGCCGTTAAGAAGAGCGAGATGGGGTAGACTGGAAGGGAGGTGATGCCGATGACGATTACCTTCCACAAGCTGGGCCAACTCTTCCGAGAACACGGAG
>Ga0256830_1002457_pt1 | contig 12197 bp, 5 predicted proteins | sample 128326metaG_FD_190537 | JGI IMG/M metagenome (GOLD analysis project Ga0256830, IMG submission 190537) | Hydrothermal vent microbial communities from Lau Basin, Pacific Ocean - 128-326 | ecosystem: Environmental > Aquatic > Marine > Hydrothermal vents | place: Pacific Ocean: Lau Basin | collected...
CTCCTGCGGCGGGGTGGTCACGGTCATGCGGCGGCCTCCCGTTCACGGTTCGCCTCGGTGGCTTGGCGCCGCTTCGCCTCCTCGAGCAGGGCCGCGAGATCGGCCCCGATCCTCTCGACGTCCTCCTCCAGGCGGGCGAGGATCCAGTGCACCGCGGCGACGCGGTAGTCCCTCGACGGTTGCCGGCTCACGAACGCGTCCGGCAGGATCTCCCGCTCGATGTGCTCGAAGCTCGCATCGGCGGCGAGGATGCCTTGGCGCACCCTTTCCAGCCGGTCGACGAGATCGAGCAGCGTCGCGGGAACCTTCTCGTGCATGGCGGTTCCCCCCTGCTGCTGTTAGGATCCGACGGATTGTCGGATGTGAAGGGGCAAATGTCAAACGAATTGTCGGACAACGGGCCGGCCCTGACGCCGGCGCTGTGCCGGGCCGCGCGCGGGCTCCTGGGCCTGTCGCAGGAGGCGTTCGCCCGGCGGGCCGGGGTGTCGCGCAGCACGGTGGCGGATTTCGAGCGGGAGGCGCGGCGGCCGCTGGCGCGGAACCTCGAGGCGATGCGGCGCTGCTTCGAGGCGCACGGGATCGTCTTCCTGCCGGACGGGGTGCGGCGCGCGAAGGGGTGTCCGGACAGGGGCTAGCTATCGCCGGGGGAAGTCATTCAGTCCCACGACTGATGTTACGACGTAGAGACTGGAGCAATGACGACATTTGTGCTCGGGCACCTGGCCTCTCTGAAATGTGGTATGCCGAATACTCGGCAAGCAGTGCTGATGTATTTTCTCATGCGGGCTCGTGGGTGAAACTGGAGAGCAAAGAGTAACATGAATCCGTGTACAGATCTTGCAGTACTAAGATATTTTCTATCTGGCCCCACGCTGCCGACCGAGATCAAAGCAGGACGATTACGAAGTATGCGTCTCGCCTGCCTAGCGCTCCCGCTATATCTTTACCGTGGGAGGTTCGCGGTAGATTGGAACCGAGGTAGAATAGTTGCGGCGCTCGAACAGCAGGACTGGCGCAGCGGTTACTCATCGAAGGACGCAGCGATCAGCTGGTCGGTGCCTTTACCCTCCAGGAAACGGGTCACTTCACGGATCTTGACGGCAGGCCCCGGGTCGTGCCGGTCAAGGCGGCACGCGAGTTCTGCAAGACGCTCGTGGATCGCGAGTCTGGCCTTGGAGGGAACCGGATCGCCGTGTTGCCCGAACAGGAATGCGGGGCACTGGCGGCGATAGCGCAGCAGACCGAGGAGCGCGAGGACGGCGTTGTTGAATATCTGCGGGCGGGGCTTCTGGCGCCCGTCAAGCGCACGTTCGAGCTCGCGCACGGCGCCGTAGAGGCACAGGCGCACCTTCCCGTCGTCCAGCCAGCGACACGCCTCCTCGCGATAGATCAGGATCTGGCCAAGGGCCTTCATCCAATCCGTGTTCTGCTCCTCCCTGCGGCAGACCTCGGCACAGCGCGCGAAGAAGAGCCGGATTTCGCCCTCGTCGGCGAAGCAGCGGCCGGCAGCCTGCACGAAACCCTGTCGGTATTGGCGCCGCTTCAGTGAAAGCCGGAGATCCTCGTGCACGGCGGATGGTGCGGCTGCATAGAGCCAGGCGCCGACGACAGCGAGGCGCCGTCGCGCCTCTGAACCATGGAGGAGGGCCCGGATGTCCGCGTCGAGTTTCGCCCTGAACCGCTCGAAGAGCTCGCGCTCGTCCTTGCGCAGACCCGCGTCCAGCTCACCGTCACTGCTCACCGCCGCCGTGCGCTCGTCGCGGCCCGGAGGGCGGCGGGCGCGGATCGCGTCGAGACATTCTCGCACCATTGTGTTGTACTCAGAAGAGGCATCCGGAGGGCGGCGAAGGAACCGGCGCAGCACGGATGGCAGCCAGGTTTCGCGCCAGTGGTACAGGCCGGGCGGCACCCGTGTCTTCGGCGGGTAACGCAGCCCCACGCTCTGCTGGAGTTCGCGCAAGGCGGTCTCTCGGTCCCAGCCCGTGTCCTCGAGAAGCTCCCAGTCGAGCCTGACGGGGCGGAAGTCCGGTGTGGGATCCAGCGGCACGACGTCGACCCGTGCCCGCCCTTGCGCCGGCTGCTGGCAGACCACGAGCTTCACCTTAATTTCCGTGGGAAGTCGCTGCTTTAAGGGCTGGACGAGCCGGCGCGCCGTCGGATGCGCCTCGTGGAACAACACGAAGCGCATCCTCTCCGCTCCGGCCGGCAGGGCGAAGCCCCTCACTTCATGCGTGTAAGTGTTGCCTCCCGCGATGTGCGGCGCATCGACGAGCGGAACGAACGCCACCGTACCTTGTGGGTCGACCTGGTTGATCTCCAGTTCCAGCAGTGCGTCCCACCAGGCGGGAAGGCCCGCCACGAGGCGCCGGGCGCATTCCGCTGCACCCGCGGCGACGAGTGCCGCCTTGCCCTCTACCAGCTCGATGCGGCGCGGTTCGGGTAGTTGCCGCCGCAGGCCGCGCACTACGGCACCGCCGAGACGGCCGTGACCGCAATGGACAGCGGCGAGCGGTCCCTCCACGAGCCAGAGGACACGTCGGGCATCCGCGAGCCTCTCGGCCAGCTTCTTGGCGAGCTCGACCGTGGCCTCCTCGATCTCTCCGGCGACCGACGGGGCGGTTTCCGGGTCCGCGACCCGAGCCCGGGCGAGCCGGCCCGAGCCGTCCCGCATCCATCGCAGGCCGAGGCGACGCACCACGCCGGGTGGATCGAGACCGCACCAGTCCGTTTCCACGCCCGGTCTTCGGCGCTCGGGCACCGCGAGGCCGGCCTTTTCGTCGAGTTCGACTTCGAGGACATTCGCCCGCAGGACTCCCCAGCCGAACTCGACGGCGACCAGGGTGAATGGCAGCTCCCGTTGCAGGTCCGGGTCACGCTGAATGAAGCCGAGAGCGGTGAGGACGGGGCGCCAGACCAGCTGCACCCGTCCGATGCCCGCGAGTGCCCGCAGCCAGCGTTCCTGGGCCTCCTCGCTCACCGGATCGGGGATGGCCACGACGATCCGCGAGTCCCGGGAGGCCCCGATACGGACCAGAAGCTCGCGCACCTGTGCGCGCAGCGCCTCACGCCGCTGTTGGTCGACCTCCCTGGCGCCCAGCTCGCGCCATGTGGCGAAGGTATCGTAGATCTCGGGCCGCACGAGCTGGAGGGCATCGGCCCGTGCGAGCGCGAGCGCCGGTTTGGCGAACCCGGCCGGAAGGTCGAGGGCGCGGCTGCGCGCGCGTCTCGCCGTGTCGGTAGGCAGCACCACATGGACGGCGGGCAGGGTGACCGGCCATCCCGTGCAGGACGGCATCGCCCGCTGGTCCACATCGTCGAGGTCGAGGCCGATCGCGGCGGGTTCCAACATCACAACCACCTCGCCGCGAACTCGTCGAGGAAGCTCCGCAGCACGTACACGTCGTCCGAAAAAGGCGAGTCGTCGACGGGTAGCCGCACGACCGCCACGCGCTGGTCTTGTGCGATCTCGAAGTCCACGCTCACCCCTGGACCCGCCCGCACGAGCGCGACCCCGCCGAGAGGCACGTGCGAGCCGTGCTCCAGATTCATTTCGTCCTCGAGCCGTCGTAGCGCGCGCTTGAGCGAAGCGAGACCGTCACCCCTCGCCCGTTCCCAGTCGTCGTCCCAGATCGCGAACACGCCCATCCAGGCACGCCGATCCGTTCCTGGCCGCTCGAGACGCAGTACCAGCACCACGTGGGTGCGCCACCACAGGGCGACCTCGCTCGCGGCCGTCGCCCAATCGGCGTCGGCGACGAGCGCCGGCTCGAAGGTCTGCAGCGCGTACGAGCCGTCGGCGGCGATGAGGAACAGCGAGCTCGCAAGCGGGAGGGCGAAGCGGCCGCGCTCCTGTTCGCCCCGCAGCACCAGCGGCAGGGCTCCGACCGGCTCCAGCCGCTTCGCGTCCGGCACGTCCGCGACCACGAGGGTGGCGTGGACACGGATCCGGACTACGTCGTCGAACAGGCGATGCGCCCAGCGTCGCAGCTCGTCGCGGCGCCATCGCTCACGCAGGAGCTCGCGGTAGGCGTTCCACACCCGCCGGTAGCGGGCGTCGAAGAGCAGTGGATAGTTGGGCTGCGGCGAAGGCCCGGGCAGGTGCACGCCGACGTCGGCAAGGCTGTGGGCCAGCCGCTTCGTGAGCCGGCCATAGCGGTCCACTTCGACGAAGCGTTCGGAGCCCGCGAGACGGGGGTGAGCCTCGCACCATGCACGAGCAGCCTTCGCCGACAGCTCGAGAAGCGCCCGCAGCACCCGGTTCTCAAGCGTGTCACGGTTCTCGATGCGCGCGAGGGCCAGCACGGTCTGGCCCGGCCCCGCCTTCTCGGCGAGTGTGCGACCCGGCCTTCGTGCGTACCACAGGAGTGCCCGGCGGTCCCATTCCTGCGCCCGGTCGAGGGGGAGCATACGGTGTTCGCGCCGCAGCACTCGCCGGGGATGCTCGGCCAAGTCCACGAGCAGGCGGCGCAACGTGCGCGCGTGGCGGACGACGGTGGCCAGCCGGGGATCGAAGGGTTCTTGCGCGCTCAGCCAGCGGTGCGCCACATCACCCCAGGAAAGGAGCAGCGGATCCTGTTGCCGTCCGCCGCGCAGGGCACCGAGCAGGCCGAGCATCCGTTCCACCGTACGGCTGCGGCGAGGATCGAAGTCCTCCGGATCTTCCTCGGACGCATCGGAGCCGCGCACCGGCCGCCGGAAGGCGACGTCAAAGGCGACTTCGCGCCCCCGAGCGAGGCGGATCGTGTGCTCCGCCTCGGTACGCGGCAGAGGCAGGGCATGGAGCCGCCACTGGCGCGTGCCCGACCGGAAGACCGCGGTTTCCGGGTGCAGCAGAGCTCGTCCCCGCACCACCCGCCAGTGAGGCAGATCTTCCTCCTCGGAAAGGGCGAGGAGCGGCGCACGTTCCGGATCGAGCCTCAGCTCGTCGCCCGGCGTGACCGCGGTCCGGGCCCCGGGGTCCAGAAGGCCCCATGGCCAATCGAGGAGAAAGGCCAGCTCCCGCCTCAAGCCTCGTCGTCCCTCGCGGCACCGGGCCAGACGAACAGCTCAGCCTCGCAGGCCCATTCGAAGGCCTGCGCGAGCCCCGCATCGTCGAGCCGGTCGATGTAGCCGCGCAGCTCGTCGAGGGCTTCGCGGTGGAAGTCGGTCTCGATGCCGCGCAGCTTGGGCAGGATGCGGAGCTCCAGCTGGTCGGCGAGCGCGATCTCCCGCGCGCCGGGATCACCGCGGCGGGACGCGGGATGGTTCGCATAGTAGCCGCAGATGGCCTGAAACAAGCGGTGCCCGAACGGCCGGCCGAGGCGTTCGAGGATCCCGTTGAGCTCCTCGATCTGCTTCGCGAGATCCTCGACCTCCGGCAGGCCGTCGAGCCGCTCGCTGCACCAGCTCTCCCAGATGCGCCGGGTGAGGCGCGGCGTCTCCGCTCCGCTCCCCTCGTGCGCCCCTGAAGCCGCCTGCAGCCGGCGCGGGCGGGTGAAGCGGATGACGTTGGCGCGATCGAGCACTTTGTCCGAGAGCGTCTGGGTGCTCTCGTCCTCGTTCAAGGTGCCGACGTAGAGGACGTTGTCCGTCAGACGCAGCCGGCGGCTGCGGCCGTGGCCGAGATCGATCGGCACCCAGGCGCGCTCCGGGCTGTCGCGGCGAATCTCGAGGAGGCTCAGAAAGTCACTGAAGTAGTACTCCACCCGAGCGAGGTTCATCTCGTCGAGCAGGACGAGCAACATCCGGTCGGAGACGTCCTGCTCGTCCTTCTCGACCAGGTCCTTCCAATCCCCACGGTCGAAGCGCACGAGCGCGCGGGCGAGTTCCGTCGGCTTGAAGCGCCCCTCGACGTAATTGTAGAAGCCGATCAGATCCTGTGGCCCGTCCCAGCGCGGCTGCACCGGCACCACGAGGAAGTCCATGCCGAGGGCATCGGCGTACTCGCGCGGCAGGGCACTCTTGCCGGTACCGGAGATGCCGGCCAGCACCGTGAGGGGGCTGATGTCGGCGATCTTGAGGCACGTGTGGAAGGCTTCGAGCACGCGCTTCGGATAGTGCAGACCGCGGCGCTGCAGGTGCGCTCGCAGGTCGTCGAGCGCCTTCTCCTCCGACATCGTCTCTCTCGCCTTCACGGAGACGAAGCAGGTCGGTAGCTCGCGGAACTCGGCGAGCGCGTCCTCGTCCCCCTTCGTGCTGTCCTGCTCGACGACCACCTGTAGGTTCTCGAACGCCCGCTCCACCTCTCTGCGCACCGCCGCGAGTTCCTGGCGCGCCGCCGCGATACGCTGGTCTAGGGCTATCCGCTCCGCTTCCAGCCGCGTCACCTCCGGGTGGAGCCGCTGCCACTCGGCGCGCAGACGTTCCACCTCCCCGCCGAGGCGGGCTACCTCTCGTCGTCCGGCCTCCAGCAGGCGCGAGACTTCGGTGAGTTCGCCGCGCCGCGCGTCGACCTCCCGCTGTACCACCTCGAGGCGCTCCTTCGTGCCCGCCTCTTCCCGCGCAAGGCGTTCGGTGCGCTCGGCCATCTCCGCCAGCCGTGCACGTGCCCGGGCTTCCTCAGCACGGGTGACCTCGAGCCGCTCAAGCAACTGAGCGAGCTCGTGCTCGACCTGCTCCACTTCCTGCCGCTTTCCGGCGAGACTCGCCCACTGCTCTTCGAGCTGGCGGATTCGCTCCCGCCACGTTTCCGCCTCCACCCGCAGTGCCTCCACTTCGCCTCGCTTGCCCTCGAGTTCCTGGATTTCACGCCGTAGTTCCTCTCTGCGATCGCGCAGCAGGCGAAGCTCGCTCTCGAGGCTGTCCCTTTCGACCGCCGCCGGCATGCGCTCCAACCGTGTCTGTAACTCGCGATAACCTACGAGGCCGGTCAGCGCGGCCAGGGGAAGCCCGGCCGATGCGATCGCCAGCGCGTAGGATAACGTCGTTGTGTTCAGCAGGAGTTCCAGCATCACCGCTCCTCCCCTCCACCGGGAGCCTCGCTCGACGCACCCGTGCCGGTCGACGGATCGGAGCCACCCTCCATACCCGCCGTGGGCCGTACCCTGCTGTCGGCCGCGTGAGCAGTCGTGCCGGCGCCGGCTGCAGGTTCGGCGTCTGCCGGCGGACCACTCTGCTGCAGGGCCACCAGCTGTGCCCGTACCTGCATGAGCTCGCGCCGCAGCGCGTCCCGCTCGGTGAGCAGGGCCTCGAGGCTTCCGAAGCTGCGATGCCGCGTTGCGAGCGTGTTCTCGACCTCGGCAAGCCGCGCCTCGGTGCGCGCGAGCTCACGGGCGAGCACGTCCCGGCGGCCCGAGAGCGCCGCGATCTCACCGGCGAGACGCTCCCGCTCGGCACGGAGATTCTCCAGTTCCGTTCGCCGCGCCTCGATGCCGGCGAGCTTCTGCCCGCTCTCGCGGATGCTGCGCTGCAGAGAAGAAAGTTCGGCGCGCCGTGCGGAGAGCGCTCGCTCGGCCTCTACGCGTCGCGCCTTGAGTTCCTCGAGTGCCGCCCGCGCCTTCGCCACCTCCTCGGCCAACCGCACCCGCTCACCGCGAAGACGTTCAGCGTCCTCGAGGCCGGTTCGCGTCTTGGCCACTTGCGCTCGCAGTCGCTCGCGTTCCTCGCGGGCGGCGGCAACCCGGGCCTGCGTGTCCGCGACTTCCTGCTTCAACTGCTCACTGCGGGCCTGCAGCGCTGCGACGTCAGCGGCCAACGCAGTGCGACGCCGTTCGAGCTCCTCGACGTCCCGTCGCTGCTTCGCGATCTGTTCGGACGTAGGCAGCGACTCGAGCTCGTGCCGGCGCGCCGCGAGATCCTCCTGCAACGCCGCCAGCTCTTCGGACAGAGCATCCCTGCGCTGTTCCAGCCCTGACACCGCTTCGGCGAGCGCGCCCCGCTTGGAGCCGAGCTTTTCGATCTCCCCTTGCAGCGCGGCCAGTTCACCGCGCGCCTGATCGAGCTTCGCCAGCTCCGGCTCCAGCTCGCGCCGGCGCGCTTCGAGCTTTCCGATCTGCGTCTCCAGCGCGACCTTGCGCGATTCGAGCGCGGCCACCGCGCTCTCCCGCGCGGCCATGGCCTTGCGGAGGTCTGCCTCACGCTTCTCCAGTGTGGTGATCGTCTCCTGCAGTTTCTGCTGCCGGCTCTGCAGTTCTTCCACTTCCTTCGCCATCTGCCGGCGCCGCTCGGCGTCCGGAAGGGCCGCGAGGTCCCGCTGCGCCGTCTCGAGTTCGCGGCGCAGCCCATCGAGCTCCGCCTGGCGCGAACGCAATGCCGCTTCGAGTTCTCCCCGCTCGGCCACCAGCCGCGAGCGCTCCTTCTGCAGGCGCTCCGCCTCGGCGCGCAGACCTTCCAGCCTTTTCTCGAGGTCGGTCACGCTGCCGGTGAGGGTCTGCCGTTGCGTTTCCAGACCGGAGACTTCCTGGCGCAGCGGGTCACGCCTGGCGGAGAGTGCCGCCACTTCGCCGGCGAGCGCCTGCCTCCGCTTCTCGAGGTCGGCGACTTGCGCTTCGAGGTCCCGTACACGCTGCGTGGCAGCGTCGCGTTCATGGGTCCGGCGGATGAGATCGGCCTTCACGGTGGCAGCCTCGTCACGTAGCTGATCACGCTCGGCGGTGAGGCGCTCGATGTCCCGTTGCAGGGAGGTGAGCGTTGCGGCCAGTCGGTCGGACTCGCGTCGCTGTTCGGCGATCCTTGGTCCCAGCCGTTCGCGCTCTGCTTCGAGAGTGGCGAAAGCACGGCGCGCCTCTTCCAGCTGCCGCTCGAGCTCCTGGCGACGTTCCTCGAAGGCGGCCTGTTGCACATGGAGCTGCCAGGCCAAGGCGAGTACGAAGCCGCTCGTCACCACGCCGACCACGAGCGCAATCCAGAACAATCCGGCGAGCCAACGGGGCATTCTAGGCGCGTGGCGCGAGCTCGCGGACGCGGGTGAGGATCCGTTCGACGCATCCATCGAGGTCTTCCCTCAGCTCATAGACCCAGAAACGCAGGACGTTCCATCCGATGGAACGCAGCTGCAGGTCCCGCCAACGGTCCTCGATCCGGTGACGGCCGTCTGGGCCACGATGGTGATCGCCATCCACTTCAATATCGAGGCGCACCTCTGGAACCGCGAGGTCGAGAAAGCGGCCAGCGAGCGGGAATTGAGGCACGGTGACGAGCCCACGCGCCCGCAGCGCCTCGTACAGATGCCTCTCCCAAGGCGACTGGAAGGGTTCCTGTCCTCTGCCAGCTGGTCTCTCGTGCCGTTCAACGAACTCTAGCAGCCTAATGATATGCCCGATGCCGGAACGGCGGGCTGCCTCACGGTTGCCGAAGACGAGGCACACGACACGTGCGCGGCTCACGGCGACGTTGAGAAGCCGCGCTTCGCGCCGCAGGAACTCGAGGCTTCCGCGTGGGGTGCCCTTGCCGAGGCAGAGGCTCACCAGCATCGTGTCTCGGGCGTCGCCCTGGAACTGGTGAATGGAGGAGGCCACCAGCCGGTGGCGGTCGAGGGCTTCGGAGGGAAAGCGTGCGGCGATCGCGTCCGACAGCCGCCGCGCCTGCTCGCGGAAGGGCGTGGCGACGCCGATGGTGCCGTCGAAACCCGCATCGAGCAACCGCGCGATGTGCTCCACCACCGCCGCGATTTCGGTCGGCGCAAAGCAGCCGCTGCGCGCCGCACGGATCTCACCCTCCACGTGTTCCCAGTGAATGCCCGGCCGCAGACCTGGGACCCGACGCAGCGCGGCCGATGAAGTCAGCGGGTGCAGACGGCCGTCGTAGAAGGTTCGGCTTACGTAGGAGGCGATGTCCGGGTGCGAGCGATAGTGCTCGGCGAGGAAGTGACGGCGCTGCGCCCGGCGCTCGGCTGCATCGAACAGCGAGCGCAGCGAGGCGAGCCATCCGCCCATCGCCTCGAGGGAGAGCCCCTGCTGGCGCAACAACTCCACCTCGCGGGCCGGTGTCACCCGCGAGACGTGGCGAAGCTGCATGGGATCACCCACCACCACGGCCCGCTTCACCCGTGCGAAGAGAGGGAGGGCGGAGGGGATGTCACACTGGCTGGCCTCGTCGACGATCAGAAGATCGAACAACCCAGGGGTCAGCGGCAGACGGGATGCGGCCGAGAGGTTGGTGACGGCCACCACCGGCACGCGCGCGAGGAGATGCCGGCCGTGGGCATGCCACGCTTTCCGCATCCGCTTCGTGTCGCCGGTGGCCTCGGCCAGCTGCAGCTCGTCGAGCAGCGCCCGCAGGCCTTCGCGGGCAGCCTCGTCCAGCCGTGGCCGCGGCCCGGGAGCGAGGGCACGGCGCGCGGCGCCGCGGATTTCGGCCGCGAGCTCGACCAGACGTCTCTCGATCCCCTCCCGCGAGCGGACACCACGCAGCTGCGCCGCGAGCTCGTTGCGTCCGAGCGCCTCTTCCGCCAGCCGGATGATTCTCTGAAGGCGCTCTTGCGGAGGAGCGTCTCCCGGTACTTTCCTTCCGAGGAGATCCGACATCCGAGCTTCGCGCCACGCCCGCAGACGGGGTCCGACGAGCGGCAGCTGTTCACCGATCCATTGCAACCACGAAGGTTTCAGAAGCTGCCACGCACGCTCGAGCAGTTGCTTGGAATCGTCGATTCCGAACGCGCCGAGTCGCTCCACGGCATCCTCAGTCGCGGCGTAGCGGTCGGCCAGCTCGAACCATCGATCGAGCTCGTCGACGAGTACCCTACGCTCGGCATCCAGCCCTGCGAGGTGCTCCCGCAGCCGCCCCGCCTCGCGTTCCTCGCGGGGATGCTCAGCCTGGGCGAGGACATACTGGCAAAGCTGCTGCCAGTCGGGGGCCGGCGCACCGTCGGGCGAGGAGAGACGCAGAAACCAGCCCGGGCCGAGATCACGCAGGCGCTCCTCCACCGCGTCGATCGCCCGGTGATTGCGGCTCGAAATCAGCACCGTCCGGCCGGAGAGTGCCGCTGTTGCAGCGATGGCTGCCACCACCTGCGACTTGCCGGTACCCGGCGGTCCCGTGATCACCGTGAGGGGCTGGACGGATGCGTCGCGGGCGGCATCCAGCTGGGACCCGGAAAGCTCGAGGGGCTCGAACAACCATCCGTCCCCTTCGGCCGCCGCGACGTCGGCGAAGAGGGTGGCGAGCGCGGTTTCGCGGAACTCACCGCGTTCTACCGCCGCGGCGAGATCGCGTAGCTCTCGTACCGCCCCGCCACCGTAGCGGGTGCGGTCCAGCAGCACGAGGGCGAAGAGATCGTAGATGCCTTCGCCAGCCGACAGCGGCATGGTCCGCCGCACTCGCAGCGGATCGAGGGGCTCGCGCAGCTTCCCGCCGAGAAGCGGTCCGAGACGCCGGCCGAGCTCGGGCGGATCGACCGTCGCGAGCGCTTGTTCTTCCTCGTCCACCAGCAGCCCGAGCCATTCGGCGATGCGCCTGCGCTCCTCGCGTCCGCGCACCCGCAGCGCCGAGGTGTCCACGGTCGGAAGTGGTGTAGTAAATTCGATCTCGATGTGATCACCCTCGGGCCGCCACAGCGCCGGCCAGACGACGAGGGGTGTCCATACCCCCACGTCGCTTCCACGCGGTTCACGGACGCGAAGGCCCCAGACTATCGCCACCTCGTCTTCGGCTCGACGTGCAAGGGCCCCTTGGAAGGGGTCGGCGAGACGCTCGCGTTCAATCCGGAGCACCACCCGTTCGCCGGTTTCCGGCCACCAGGGGGCGCGCGGCAGCAACGGCTGCACCAGCTCGCCGGCACGATCGGCGAAGATGTCGGTCCGCGCGCGCTCCTCCTCCGCCAGCACACACGCCGCATGCGCGAGATAGCGTGCCGCGAACGCCCAGCCGTCGATCTCCACTGTACCGCCAGCAACAGCGGGATCGGGCGAAGAGGTCGGCGCGCGCCGGACATCCGCCGGAACAGCCACCAGCGCCTTCCCACCGGGCCCGACGCGTCCCGTGTCGGAACCGTCGGCAGCGTCCGTGAGGCGCCAACGGCGCAGCGGACCGAGGCGTACGAGCCGGGCAGCATGAAGCCCGGCCAGGGCCCGCATCACTTCGGACGGCCCGGCCCCGAGGCGCACGAGCGCGGGGGAACGGACCAGCTCGTCGAGACGCGCTCCGGCGGGCGCTTCGGCGAGCATCGAGAGCACGGCTTCCAAGACGGCGGGATCGGCCTGCGACGGGTTCACCTCCCCGAGTGTGTGCACGTCGGCCGTCTGTGACTTGTGCGCTTGCGACATCGTAGCGCCTTTGCCCCC
>Ga0256830_1002458_pt1 | contig 12195 bp, 9 predicted proteins | sample 128326metaG_FD_190537 | JGI IMG/M metagenome (GOLD analysis project Ga0256830, IMG submission 190537) | Hydrothermal vent microbial communities from Lau Basin, Pacific Ocean - 128-326 | ecosystem: Environmental > Aquatic > Marine > Hydrothermal vents | place: Pacific Ocean: Lau Basin | collected...
CCCAACGACTATGGGGTGTTCATCACCTCGCCACCCTGTGGATTGTTTAACAAACCCGCTCAGCGAATAGAATTGAAGGCAGTCAAACTCATCATGTGTGCATCAGTACCCAGGTCGTTATCAGGAAACAAACTACGATAGACATCGCGATAATTCGTGCCATGCAAAGCAAGATAATTAAGCACCACAGTGTCCACCAACAAGTTAACGTTGTTGGCAGCCACGCTGGAAGCGGTTTCTACTGAACCATCTGAGCGGAACCAGCCGATTTGCTGATGACGCTCGTCACCCAGGTTATCTCCACTAAACAGAGTAGCCTGACCACCATTGGTGGTCGGATTATAAACCAGGAAGAAACTGCCAGCAGTGGAGGAGTTGTCACCGGTCCACACGCCTTTGCCGCGACCATCCTGAGAACCATCGATGGAACCATTGCTGGCCACAGAGCCATCGCTGAAAACGTACATCATCAACGGTTGACCCCGTCGTGCGGCATATTCCAAGCAGGCACCCATGCAACGCCCGGCGCGCAGGTCACGGCGTTCACCAGCTTGACGGTCACCAGTGTGATAATCGAAACCACCCATGGTGATGGTACCAGCCCCGGCATAACCATCGATAACCATTTTCATGACGGCGGCGGTTTTGCGGAATTCGCCTTCACCATCAAATTCAGCCTCGGTAAATATACCGCCATTGTTATTGACGATGACCCGATCGGCAGGATCTTCGGCATTGCGATCATCAGGACTGATTTCTACACCGACGAAACGATCAGCAATATCTGCGGCGCTGAGGTAACCACAGTTCACCATCTCCCTGACCACGCTATCTGCGTCGATGCGAGCCGCTTTTTTATCACTGAGACGAGCAATGGATTCCATCACAGCCTTGGCATCATCTTTGGTCAAGACAGCAGTGAGATCACCAGTGTCTACCATGCCGGTGACATCCGAGGGACGGTCCACCTTGGTAGGACGAACAGAAGGATCAATACTCATGGCCGGTGCTACAGAGTTGCCGCCAGATTCAGAATTACGCGAGCCAATAAGAGTGACTACGCTGCCATTAGAGCCAGTACGAGCAATGCCGTACATAGGGTTATGTGGGTTGTTACCTGTATCGTTATCAGAACGGGCGGGGATTACCGCGCCATTAATGAGCGGGGCGGTTCCAATACTGACTTTTTCCATAATGCCGCGCAGAAAACCGCTGTCTGAGTGAAAAGGTAAACCCAGGCGAGTGTCGATGAAATCATTATTAGGACCGCTCATGGTCGAAGCAGCATCCACTATACCGGGCACCATATCACCGGGAATACCCATTTTGCTGTAGCCTGCGGCACTGATGGGATCATTGAGATAACCACCTTGTCCACCAGCCAGCACGTTGGAACCAACCATACTGGCACCACCCGCCAGATCAAAACAGATAAAAGGGATGTTGCCACCAGCGGTGCCCAAAGCACAATTGGGGTTGTTGGTAAACATGGTTTGCAAATCTGCTGATAACTCCGCGTGTGCAGCACGAGGATTGGCAAACAAACTAAACAACGAACCACCAAGCGTGACACCTGTGCCCGTGATAAAGCCCTGGCGCAGGAAATCCCGCCGCGTTACCGGACGACTATGGTCCTGATGCAACAGAGGTGCATCAAGTGAAAGTCCGTGGCGATTCTTTTTCAAGCGTCTCGCAGTTCGGTTAACTGTTCTTTTATTAGCCATCGTCTTATCCTCAAATACGTCTATTACTTGTTATGTGAGCCTATTGAATCATCATCACTGCGCTACCCAGGGTCGTGGTACACATCGCCTTGACCATTGCGCGGGTACGGGCAGCGTTATTGTTGCAAGCTGGATCGGCAGTACAAATCGTCAGCAAACGATCAAACAGGTTGCCTGGATGCTCAGGGTCTGCCGGGTCAGGATTACCGATCAACTCAGCTTTGACATCTGCGCGATCCGGCATATTGGTTAAAATCACACCGCCAATACCGACCATGTTGTCGTACAAGGCATCCACAATCTGATTTTTTGCTGCAGAATCACCTGTGCTGAAAGCAGTAGCCACATTATCGGTAAAGCCAAAGCCAGAACCAAAGAAGGTGTTTCGCAAACTGGTGTCTTCCACCAGGGCATCACAATAGGCAATGGCCAACTGGGCAATACCCATTTCATGTGCGGCAAGGAAGCCGTTAATATTTTCGTCGGCAGGTAGTTGTTGTTTGATACCGGTAACAACACCTGCGTCTTCTTTGTAATAAGTTTCCAGTACGTTGGCGAATTGTGGCAGATAAGGATCAACACCCGTCATAACCGACATGGAATGAAGAACCTCCTCAAAGGTACGCAAGCCGACTTCAGGCACTGGAGTACCAAACACTGGCACAATGTTGCAGTTTGAAGGACTATTCGCACTGCCACAAATCGCCGGGGTACGGCTATACTGCTTGCCATCGAAATCTTCGAAGGTCAAAAAGAACTCGTCACTGCCTGAGCCTTTTTCCACAGCAATAACCGTACCAATAGCGGATAAAACCTGTTGACCTGTGGTGCTGTCGAAATCTGTGCCATTAATTGTGGTATCAAGATTAATGTAAGCCTGACCGCCAACGGGCTCCTTACCGTTAAGACCAATGCGCATACTTTTGATAACCGTACCACTGGGGGTGAAATCGGGATTAAGACTGACAAAAGTCGGCTGACTAAACAGGTAACTGTAATCATCAAACTGACTGGCCACAAAGTAAACAAAACATTGGTCAACCGGGTTGGTGCCCCCCTCAGGAACACGGAAGCAGTTGGGGTCATCCATCAACCCACTGACACTGAACATGAGGAAGAACTTTTGTCCTACACCAGCCTCGAAATTTTGCTGGACCTGCTCTGGTGTCATCGCACGATTATGAATAGCCACCAGACGCAGTCTGCCTTTCCAGGGTTCACTGAAGTCCGCTTCATTACCCATACTGAAGGCGTAAGTGGGATCCCAGCCAGCCAGGTTACCCGCAGGAAGCAATGGATCAACGGAGCCTTCATCGTTGCCAATTGTGGATACATCAACACCATTCACATAAACCTTGCGGCCTTCAGCAAGACTGAATGTAACCGCAACGTGCTGCTGGGTGGATTGCAGGTCTTCATCCATGTCATCCGTCAGCAGGGTATTGCCATTGGGACTGGGCTCTGTGGAGCTGCGATTCATGAATGCGTATCGATACTCAGCCTGACCCAGGGTAAAGTTGCGTTCGTTGGCACCACCTGAATAGTTGATGATGCGCGCAGGGTTGTTATCGCCTTGCGACACATTGGCAGGTACTACCCAGGCTTCGATAGAGTAAGCACCACTGCCAAGAATCTGGGTCAGCAGCTTACGGCTGTCTTGCGTGTTTGCCTGTGCCTTTGCACTACCGGTGAGGAACTCTATACCCCAACCACCTACCCAACGGTAGTCAGTGCCTTCGTTGCCGAAGAGCTTGAGATCAAGCGGCACACCCACACCGCTGGTGTCTTGTATTGAGGCACCGGACCCAGCTTTGAATTCGTACAATGCGATGGTACTGGAATCATTGCGGGCACCCCCGCTGGCAACGGTACCATCGAGCAGAGTCAGGGCTTTGCTGGTCTTCCAGTCAGTATCCACTGCTGTGGTGCTGATAGTGTCAGCAAAAGCAACGATGGCCTGCTCCATTTCCACGGCACAGTTTTTACGGCCTTCGGTAACAGCTTGTTGCAGGGTACTGCTCAAATCCCAGCAGTTGTGACCTTCATCCATGCGTAATACCAGACGTGAATCCCGCGGTATATCCAGACTGATTTTCTGACTGGTGACAATAGCATCGTAGGCGACATTTATATCGACATCAGCAAAGAAGGGTGTTTGCGGGACAGAAGCTGAATCCCTGTGACAGTTGGCACAATTGTCCACAAGCAAGGTATGCACGCCACTAAAACCAGAAGGTGCCGAAGCAGGAAAGTTTTTGCTGCTCCCAACCTCTTTAATCGTTGGTGGAGTAAGCGTGATAACGTTAGGTTCGCCATCTGTACCACCACCGGGAACGCCACCAGCAACCCAATTGCTGATATATGCCGTGGCATTCGTGGCCAAAGCGCTACAAGCACTCGCCGTGCCGCAATTGTGCCCTTCATTGATTTTGGTAATAAGTGCTGAGCTGCCCGGAACATCTCGATTAACCAGATTGCTACTGATCATCTGGCCATAGGCAGTATTGACATCGGCGGTATCCAGAAAATAGGGAGCCTGACTGCCGGTATTGGTGTTGTGGCAGTTTTCACAATTACTGGCATCCAGCATCTTGGCCCAAAACTCGGTTTGGAAATTGCAGATATCTTCTATCGCATCAGTCTCTGTAGCAACTGCGTTGCAGGCATTGCCGGCATAAAGCGCTGCGGTGCTGCCATTACCAACACCTCCCGTAACCGTAGGCTCATTGGGCACACTGTCACAAGCCGACAACAGTAAACCACTGAGTAAGACAAGTGGTAACGACCATGACTGATGTTTTATACAGAGAGTTGTTCGGCCTGGAATATTCATTGTAATGCTCCAAAAAAAACTGTTATGGCATGCTTTTAACAGCGTGACCACCAAAGAGAGATTGTTCGCGTCTTATTTTTTAACTGCCTTTACAGAATGCTGCGGAATCGGCAAATACCTGCTTCAACTTATAGTTATCATTCCGAAAGCCAGTGATCATGGCATCAATTTGTGCGTGATCTCCTGCGTCAACCGGTGTACGCAGGCACACGGCTTTAAAGACTTTTTCTACCTGACAGCGGGCAAAGGCATCACTGTGTGCAAGTTCCTGACCCATGGACGCTGCACCGTTACTCCCGTCAGCAATACGACCCTTGCCGGGTAATGCGGAATCCCAACCCAGTGCGCTGTTACTACCGGTACGCCAGTAATTGTCCCACTCGTCGTTGGGAGTGACGTAACCATGTTCAAAGTTGTTGGCATTGATGGTGTATTTGAACTGTACCGCGCCGGGGGTATAAGCTATCTGCCCCGCATCGTAATCGGGCTCATTACCATTCATGGGGTAGTCGTAATCGTAATAGGCGAAGGCCTGAGTCAGAGGGTCCATGCCATTGTGGCAACCAACACAGGCATTCATATAGATACGACTGTCTCCACCAGGGCTGCGGGAAACATCCTGACGAACACGATCCGGACTATAGCTGGCGTCTTTTACCTGCTCCAAATCAGTACATAAATGATTGAGCAAGGTAAAACGGAACATAGCCCGGTTGGTGCCATCCACAAAAAAAGCTTTGGCAGCAGCACGGGTGGTGAGTACACCGGCCGGTGCTATTGTCGGTGAAATGGCAGACTGCGTGGTTTCCGTAAGTACCGCCTGCAAGTCGGCACCCGTATCTTCCAATGCCTTGTAGTGCGCATTGCTGCTGGCTAAGTTTGTTGGGCTGGGGCCAGTATAAAGAATGTCATCGTAGAGAATCCGGCGGAAATCATAATCATCACGAATCACCCCGATCACTGTAGCCGTGTAATCATTCAGCGGTGCAAACACGGTTTGCTCTTCATTGGTCCAGGGGGTAATGAAATTTTTCAGGGTCACCTGATAAAATTCTTTACCGATGCAGTTATCACCGCCACCATCGTTGGTAATAGCATCCATGGCCGCACCGACAGCATCGCCCGCAGTCACCTTGGCTTCCAATTGAGTCAGACAGGCAGCACTGGGGGGCACACCCGTTAGCCGGTCATGAATTCGTTTAGCCTGTTCACGCGAACCAGCCTGTACGCTACCCGCAAACGTCGCCGATAAAACCAGGGCCAGCGCAGCGCAGACCATTTTTTGTGAAATGCTTTGGGGGAAAATTTTAGTGCTCATGTTATGCATCCTTAAAAACGGGATTGGTGGAGGCAAAGTTGATATTTGCATACGGAGAAACAAAACTGCTCAGCGGGTGTAAACAGACATCCATGCCGCTATGATCATATGTGCAGGCAGCAGATCTCAGCGATTGTTGTTTTTTAGTGTCATACAGCATGTATATTTTCCCCAACTACATTTAGCTTTCGATACGATATCGGCCAGTGCATATTTGTCATTACAGCAAACAGCTATTTTATTAATATTATCTGCCGTGTTTTTTTATGCGGCTTTCCTGGCCTTGTTTTCCTTATTTTCCCTGTTTTACAGCGCTATCCCTGATAATGGTCTGCTGCCAAGTGAGGCTGCCGTTGCGTAAGGCATAGTTTGCACACCTGCTGTATACTCCGGGAATTGTGATAAAAACACTGTGATCTCGGTCACACACCTGACACGAGCCGTATAAAAATACAAAAAAACAAATAGCTTTATTGTTGATATCAAAGCAGTTTTTATCTGACAACAGCCTATAAACGCTATTTCCTGCGGTCAGGTTCCCTCATTCTCCAAATTGAAAACTCCTGAAAAAAAGCAAACCAACAGTTTCGACAAGACAAAGCGGTTGATTTTTTGGCCGGATAGCAATACTGGCCAGGAATCTGATGGGTTCAAGACAGCTTCCTTTTGCTGTATTCACCCGAGCCTGACAAACTCCCGGCCTTTTGACGAATAGCGGCTAATTCAAGATCAGCACCCCATTGTTGTTTCCGGTTACAAAAATCCAGTAGTGGCATAAGTTGCTCCAGCATAATATCGATATGTGGCGTAAGTTTTTCAGAATCACCTTTGCTGAGAATACGCAGCGCGGCATCAATACTGATGCTTTTTTTCGACGTTTGTACACTGCCGCATTCAGCAGGCATCAAACGATTACCTCCGGCAGCCTGAGCACTGGCCGCATATTTTTCTGCCAGTGTGAGGAATCCTTCAATACGTTTGATATTGTTTATTCCACGGTTACTCAGACCTATGCTTACCGTCAATGAAATCTGCATTTCACCCACGTTAAAAGGCTGGCTGGCAAGCTGTTGGCGAATGCGGTCGCAGACCCTGTGCGCTTCGGCACCACCCAGCGTAGGTGCGATAATAGCGAACCGGGTATCAGCAATGCGTGCCAGGGTGTCTTCTTTGCGAATGGCGGTTTGCAAACAACCGGCCACCCCGATCAATAACAGATCCAGTGTGGTAATACTGCATTTTGCTTTTAGTCGGTCGGCATCATCCAGTGCGATTACCAGTACGGATAAATTCTGTTGGTGACGGGCGGCAAAAGCCAGGTCCTGCTCGCCGTGTTTAAGCAAATACCGTCGGCTGCGGACCCCAGTAAGTGCATCATCCGTGGCCTGATCCCGCAACGCTACGGCGGTTTGTGCCAAATCTCTCGTGGTCTGATCCAGTCGTGCCTGAGCACGTACCCGCGCCAGCAACTGAGCCTTGTCAAAGGGTTTGGTAATAAAATCTGTTGCACCTAAATCCAATGCCCGCTGCCGGGCGGCCGCATCATCTGCTGCGGTAACCATATTCACGGGAATATCATTGATACGCACATCGTCATGGGCGCGAATACGTGCAATCAGCGCGTAACCATCCAGTCGGGGCATACCTGCATCGGTAAGTATCACCTGAATTTGCTCATCGGCCAGCAATGCTTCCCAACCAGCCTCGCCATCATTGGCTTCAACAATCTCGAATTCGTCACTGAGTATTTTTTTCAGTGAAACACGCACCACGCGAGAGTCATCAATAATCAGCACACGGGGTTTACTTACCGGCAGCAGCTGTTGGTCGGACATCATTTCTCCTGTACCCGCTCCAAAACCGGGAAGTAGTAGCGGTTATTGCCCCGTATAACGGCAGGAAAGAATGAAAATTCAACCCTCTACACAAATATTGATTATTTATGTTTTGTGATGTGGCTCACGATGGATTCAAGCTTGTCGGCCGGGGTGTCGCTATTGGGTTACGGCATGAAATCTACCTTATCCGAATGAGATTCAATGAGTTAGTAAAAAATTCCACCCACAACGGTGACACAACATTTCAAAGGACGCAGAACAGGCATGATCAACCAGCAGGTCAATTTGTTTCAACCCATTTTCCGCAAGGAACGGAAGCTGCTGTCGTTCAAGGTATTGACCCAGACTTGTGCAGCAGTGTTGATAGTATTTTTCATAATGTACGGCTGGAGCGTGCAACAGACACAACAAATGGAAACCGACTTGGCCCAGCTAAAAAAGCGGCAAACACAGTTTTCCACGCAATTGGCTGAAGTGAGCGTTCGCCTCGCTGGAATGAAAACAGATACAGCACCTCAGTTGGCGCTGGCCAGTCTGGAGCAGGAATTGGCAGCCTGGCAAAAAGTCGTCACTGCTCTGACACGGGTAAAAAACAGTTACACGCACGGCATCTCAAATTATCTGGAAAGTTTTTCCCGTCAGGCTCCCAAGGGAGTGTGGCTTACCGGTTTTAGCGTACAGGCCGGAGGTGAAGGTTTGGTGATTCGCGGCAGATCGTTGCAAGCGGCATTGGTGCCGATATTTTTACAACAACTCTCCAGTGAAAGTGCATTGAGTGGTACTGAGTTTGGTTTGTTGCAAATTCAGCGTGAAAAACCGGATGCCCGTTTTGTTGATTTCACCGTATACACCGGTACAGAACCACCACAGTCCCGCACCCTGACGGAGGTATCACCATGAAAAATCGTTTTACCGTATGGGGAGAGCGTTTTGAAGCCTTTTCGTTACGTGAACGGAGCTTGATTGCCACGGGCATTATTGTGGTGATGTTTTTGTTTTGGGATATCGTGTTATTGAGCCCACAGGAAATTCAGCAAAAAAAGATCGTTGTCGAGATGTATAACACCAATCAGCAAGCTGAAGCGGTTACCGAAAAAATCAAGGAAATGTCGGCAGCATTGCGCGGCAGCCAGGTCACACATATCAATGCCCGAGCAAGTGAATTGCAAACGCTGTTGGGAAAATTAAAGCAGCAACAGAAAGACCTGACTATCGAATTTATTCAGCCGGCACAAATGGCTGGTGTGTTGCGTGACATGCTGTATGCAGAAAGTGGGCTGGTGTTAACCAGTCTGGAAAGCCTCGGTGTACAACCATTATTCCCGACAGAAGAGAGCAACGAAAATGAAAAAAACAGTAACCGTACACAGCAACCGGAAATCTACAAACACGGTCTGCGTATTGTGTTTGAAGGTAATTATTTCAAAACATTGAATTATCTGCGTTCACTGGAAACCATGCCTTGGAGCCTGTACTGGGACAATGTGGAATACAGTGTTACAAAATACCCAAAGGCCAATGTAGAAATTACGGTACATACTCTGAGCCTGCATGAGGGCTGGATCGGTGTGTGATTTTCTGAAAAACAACCAGATCACAATGATTGTGACAATAATGCTATTACTGGTCATGCCATTACAAGCGGCGCTGGAAGACCCTACACGCCCGCCAAACGTAACGACGACGGCTTCTGCATCACCTCAGAAAATCCAGCAGCCGCGCTGGATACTGACATCAACATTAATATCTGCACAAAGACGAACAGCGGTGATTAATGACACCGTGGTATCCCATGGTGATCGTATTAATGGTGCAAAGGTAATAAACATTCAGCCTTCTGCGGTACGGCTGCGCATCGGCGGACGAAAAATTACGTTAATGATGTTGAAGAAAAACATTAAGTCATTGTCTCAGGTGACGTCATCGAGGCAAGGGAAATAACAATGGAAACTGAAAAAAAGTTTATGTTGATGATCGTTATCATCACATTATTGTTAACATCATGCTCGACCAAACCGCCCCGAGGTGGCAGTGTTGCAGATGAAATCAATAAAAGCCTGCAAAAAATCACCCAACAAGCCTCTGTAAAAAACAAACCGGGAACACTACCACCGGAGGTATCTGCCGCATTGATGCCGCCATTGAATATTGAATTTTCAGGTATTAGCCAGGCTCCTATAGAACGCAGGTTTGATATTACCGTTGACCGTGTCAATGCACGAACATTCTTTATGAGTCTGGTAAAAGATACGCCTTACAACATGGTAGCCCATCCGGGTGTGACAGGGAAAATCTCCCTGAGCATGAAAAACGTCACCATTAATGAAGTGATGGAAACAGTGCGCACCGTTTATGGTTATGAATTTAATCGCACCAGGAATGGCTATGAGGTATTGCCCGCCAAATTGCGTTCAAAAATATTTACCATCGATTATCTCAATGTAAAACGTTCAGGATTATCAAATGTACGTGTAAGCTCTGGACAGGTTCAGACATCCCCAAAAAATCGTTCAGGAACAGGTTCGGGAAGAAACACTGGTAATTCCGGTACAAATAATGGCAGCGGATCGAGCAAAAACACAGCCGTTTCCGGCAGTCAGGTAAGCACCCGCTCTGAATCCAATTTCTGGACAGAATTGACCGTAGCATTGCAGGCCATCATTGGCAGTGAAGAAGGTCGCAAGGTTATTGTCAATGCACAGTCAGGCATTGTTGTGGTACGTGCCATGCCAGCAGAGTTACGTGCCGTATCGAAATATTTACAAACGACACAAAACGTCATTGAGCGACAGGTCATCCTCGAAGCAAAAATTTTGGAAGTGGAACTCAGTGATGGTTTTCAATCAGGTGTTAACTGGTCTGCGCTGGGCAAAGGTAAAAACGGGGACAGTATCATTGCCGGGCAGTTTGGTGGTTCCAGTGTTTTTACTTCGGGCGCCAGTAATTTGCAAGGACAGACCGATGCCCTGAATCCGGCCGATCTGTCTGGCCTGCGTTCCAATGTGGCTTCGGCCTTTGGTGGTATGTTTGCCATGAGTCTCGATATTGGCGACTTTACCGGTTTCCTGGAATTTCTTGAAACACAGGGTGATGTACATGTGCTATCCAGTCCTCGGGTATCTACCGTTAATAACCAAAAAGCCGTTATCAAGGTAGGGACTGACGAGTTTTTTGTCACCGATGTTAATACGAATACCAATACCGCACTCGGTGGTGCCAGTGCCAATCAATCTGTTAACGTTGAATTAACCCCGTTTTTCTCAGGTGTGGCGCTGGACGTAATCCCACAGATCAGTGAAGACGGCATGGTAACTTTGCATATTCATCCGTCCGTCAGTGAAGTGACTGAGCGTGTCAAGCAAATCAGTTTGTCTTCAAGCAGCCAGCTTAGTGTTCCTTTGGCACTGAGCATGATCAGGGAGTCTGACAGCATTGTGCGTGCGCGCAGTGGTCAGGTAGTCGTGATTGGTGGCTTGATGCAAAACCAGACCAGAAATCAAAAAACTTCAGTGCCTTTATTGGGTGATTTACCGCTGATCGGTGGTTTGTTCCGGCACGAGAAAAAAGTCACTCGCAAGAGCGAATTAGTCATTTTATTACGGCCGATTGTCGTCGATAACGATAATCTCTGGGCTGATGAAATGCAAAAGGTCACAGAACGTTTTGGCAAGATCACTCATTTTGGCTCACCATCTTCTGTTAGTGATATCGCAGCGGAATAATGTAAAAACGGCGGTGAAAATCCATGTATCTGGAATATTTTGACATGCAGGAAATGCCTTTCGCTATTACGCCTGATACCAGTTATTTTTACAATTACGGGAGCTATCAAGAGGCCTTGAATGTTTTACTGGTAGCATTGCGCAGCGGTGAAGGCTTTATAAAAATCAGTGGTGAGGTGGGCACAGGAAAAACACTGTTGTGTCGCAAGGTGTTAAATATCCTGGATGATAATTTTGTTACCGCCTGGTTGCCTAATCCCTGTTTGACACCGGCGGGTTTACGCATGGCCCTAGCCGATGAACTGGATATAAAATATGCCCGCAACATGGGACAGCATCGCATTTTGTCATTGATCAATGATCGCCTGATTAAATTAAATACCGAAGGCAAACAGGTGGTTTTATTTCTGGATGAGGCACAGGCCTTGCCGGATGATTCCATGGAAGCTTTGCGTCTGTTAACCAATTTGGAAACCGAAAAAAGCAAACTACTTCAAGTGGTGTTGTTTGGACAACCCGAGCTGGATAAACGGCTGTCACAAAATAAACTTCGTCAGTTACGTCAGCGCATTACCTTTTCCCAAGAGCTTGAAACTATCGATATTAACGGTATCGAAGGTTACTTGGCACACCGATTACTGATCGCTGGTTATCATGGTAAGCCACTGTTTAAACGGAATGTGGTGGAGGGTTTATATTATATCAGCCAGGGTGTGCCACGGGTGATTAATGTATTGGCGCACAAAATGTTGATGGTGGC
>Ga0256830_1002459_pt1 | contig 12194 bp, 8 predicted proteins | sample 128326metaG_FD_190537 | JGI IMG/M metagenome (GOLD analysis project Ga0256830, IMG submission 190537) | Hydrothermal vent microbial communities from Lau Basin, Pacific Ocean - 128-326 | ecosystem: Environmental > Aquatic > Marine > Hydrothermal vents | place: Pacific Ocean: Lau Basin | collected...
CTGCATGATGGCGATGCGGTCGGCGAGCCGCACCGCCTCGTCGAAATCGTGGGTGATGAAGACGATGGTCTTCTCGAGCATCCCCTGCAGGCGCAGGAACTCGTTCTGCATCTCGCGGCGAATGAGGGGATCGAGGGCCGAGAAGGGCTCGTCCAGGAACCACAGCTCGGGACCGACGGCGAGCGAGCGGGCGATGCCCACCCGCTGCTGCTGGCCGCCCGAGAGCTCGCGCGGGAAGTAGTTCTCGCGGCCCCGGAGCCCGACGAGCTCGATCATCTCCATCGCCCGCCGCTCGCGGGTGGCCCGGTCGACCCCCTGGACCTCGAGCGGAAAGGCGACGTTGCCGAGCACGGTGAGATGGGGCAGCAGCGCGAAATGCTGGAACACCATCCCCATCTTGTGCCGGCGGATCTCGATCATCTCCCGCTCGCGCATGCGCAGGAGATCGCGTCCCTCGAAGAAGATCTGACCGGCGGTGGGCTCGATCAGCCGCGAGAGACAGCGCACGAGGGTCGACTTGCCGGAGCCCGACAGGCCCATGATGACGAAGATCTCGCCGGCCCGCACTTCGAGATCGGCGTCCACCACCGCCGGCACCAGCCCCGCCCGACGCAGATCCTCCTCGTCCGGGCGGGGATTGTCGCGAAGGAACTGTTCGGCACGCGGGCCGAAGAGTTTCCAGACGTGCCTGCAGGCGAGCTTGATCTCGCCTGCAGGCTTTTCTCCGGTGGGGGATCCTACTGGCCGATCCACGCCTTCCAGCGATCCTCGTTCTTGGCCATCCAGTCGGCGACCACGGCCTCCACCGTGTTCCCCTCGAGATCGACTTTGGCGATCATGTCGCCCATCTCGTCGTTGGTGACGCGGAACGCCTTGATCGCCTCGTACGCGCCCGGCCATTTGTCCTTGAGGCCGGCCCAGGCCACCTTCCAGATGGGTCCGCGGGGCTTGCCGCAATCGTATTTCATGTCCGGATTGATGCCCCAGGACGGATCCTCGTAGCAGGCGGGCTCGTAGGGCGGGAACTCGACCCATTCGCCCTCGTACTTGATGGGCGCCCAGTGCGGGGCGTAGACCCAGAGCAGGATCGGCGCCTTGCGCTGATAGGCGCTCTCGAGCTCGGCAAAGAGGGCGGCATCGGTGCCGGCGTGCACCACCTCGTAGTCGAGGCCGAGGGCCTCCGCCCGCTCGTCGTCGAACCCGCCCCAGGTCACCGGTCCGCCGAGATAGCGCCCGCGCGGGTAGGTCTCCGGCGTCGAGAAGGCCTCGGCGCAGTCGTTGAGCGCCCGCCAGTCGGGCAGACCGGGGCATTTCTCCTTCATGTAGAGGGGATACCACCACTCCTCGATGGCCAGCATGCCGGTCTCGCCGAGGTTCTCGACCAGCCCCGTGGCAGTGGCCTCGTCCATCGCCTGCCGGCCCGTCGTCTCCCAGATCTCCATCGCCACGTGGAGATCGCCGGTCTTGAGCCCGGCGAACTGGGCGAGATAGTCGGCCTGGACGTATTCGACGTTGTAACCGGCCTTCTTCAGCACCTCGCCCATGATGTTGGTGGTGATGAGCTGGCCCGTCCAGTCGTGCAGCGTGAGCTTGATGGGATCCTGCGATTCCACCTGCGCCGCGGCGCCACCGCCGTAGAGCAGCGCCAGCGCCAGCACGCCGCCGCACAGGCGTCGCCCGATCCGCCTTCCGGTTTCCATGGTGACCGTCCTCCCTGACTTCCCATGACGGTTCTGGTCCGATTGCGGTGGCATTCTCGACCGCGTTCGCCGGCCAAGTCAACACGAAACTCGCACAAATGACCGAATCCGTGCTAAATCACACGGAAACCCAACAGGACCAGGGGTCGGCAGGCGATGGTTCCCACACGGTGGCAGGCGGCGATCATCGAGGTTCTGCAGCGCCAGGGGCGGGCGCGGATCAGCGAACTGGCCCGTAGCCTCGCCGTCTCCGAGGAGACCATCCGGCGCCACGTGCGTCCGCTGGTGGCGCGGGGCCTGCTCGGCCGCGAGCACGGGGCGGTGCGCTGGAACGGACCCGGCGGCGAGGCGCCCTTCGATCGCCGGCTGCGGATCCGGGCCGCCGCCAAGCGGACGATCGCCCGCGCCGCCGCCGAGCTCGTGGCCGACGGGCAGACGGTGATGATGGACACCGGGTCCACCACCGCCTTCGTCGCCGAGGGGCTGGCGGTCCGGGAGCGGCTCACACTGGTCACCAACGGCATCGAGATCGCCCGTTCGCTCGTGGGCCGCAACGGCCACAAGGTCTATCTCGCCGGCGGCGAGCTGAAGGCCGAGCTGGCGGCGGCGGTGGGACCCGAGGCCCTCGCCTTCATCGGTCAGTTCCGCGCCGATCTGGCGATCCTCTCCATCGCCGCCATCGACGCCGAGGAGGGTCTCATGAACTACGCTCTCGACGAGGCCCGCCTCGCCCGGGCGATGATGGCGCGGGCGGAACGGGTGATGGTGGTGGCGGATCATGCGAAGTTCGGCCAGCGGGCCGCGGTTCATGTGGCTCGGCTGGAGGAGATCCACTGTCTGGTGACCGACGCCCCCCCGCCCGAACCCTTCGCCGGGCGGCTGGAGGAAGCGGGGACGAGTCTGGTGGTGGCCGGCAATCAGTCGGAGACGGCGGTTTCTCCGTCGACCATGGTGTAGACCTCGATCGCCTCGTCGATGTCGCGCAGACGCCGCCGTCCGAGGCGGCGCAGGGAGGCGTCGCGGTGCTCGCAGCTCTCGACGAACGCGCCGGACAGCAGCACCGGTACGTGCAGCTCCTTGGTGAGTTCCTGCAGTCTTTCGGTGATGTTCACCGCCGGGCCGATGACCGTGAAATCGAGCCGCGAGGCGGCGCCGATGTTGCCCCACATGACGTCTCCCCGGTGCAGGGCGATACCGAACCCCACCGCCTCCTTGCCGCGGTCCCGTCGCGCCGCGTTGAAGCGGTGCATCCCGAGAATGGCGTCGCGGGCGGCCCGGAAGGCCCGCACGCAGGCCCGCGGCGCGTCGAGGGGAAAGATGGCGAGCAGCCCGTCGCCCATGAACTTCAGGATCTCGCCGCCCTGTCCGAGGACGGCATCCGCCATGACGTCGAAATAGCCGTTCAGGAGATCGATCAGCTCGTCCCGCGACCGTGTCTGGGAGAGCCGGGTGAAGCCCCGCAGGTCCGAATTCCAGATCGCGGCGTGCAGGGTCTCGCCGCTGCCGCGGGTGATCTCGCCCCGCAGGATGCGCTCGCCGGCACGCGGGCCGACGTAAGTGTTGAGGAGGTTCCTCGCAATCCGGCGGTTGAGGCGGATCTCCACCGCCATGGCGAGGATCGGCAGCATCTCCTCGATGGTGAGGAGATCCACCGTATCGAAGCCCTCCGGCCGCCGGGTGGCCCAGCTCGAGGCGTGGCGTTTGCCGTCGGTGAATCGCATCGGCAGGGCGAGATAGTCGGTGAAGCCCCGGCGCCGGAGATCGGCGAAGATCCCGAAGGTGGGGCCTTCGCGCAGATGCTCGAGGTCGAGCCGCTGGCGGATCCCTTCGGCGCCCTCGAACAGCGCCCGCACCGGGCTGTTGAGATAGGCCGGCTGTTCGAGCGCGCCGCGTTCGTGGAAATCGATCTCGGCATCCTGCATCCCCGGCCGCCAGGTGATGGTGGCGCCCAGGAGCTGGGGGTGGAGGGTACGCAGGTGGAGGGTGGCGCGATCCAGCGGGATCCCGTCCGCGCGCAGGCGGTTGCAGGTGCCGCCGAAGAGATTGTCGATGTAGGGCTCGAGCACGCTCTCCCGCGCCAGCCAGTCGAGGGTGCCGTTGCGACGGCTGGGCCAGTGGCCGCTCTCCCGGCGGGCGCTCACGCCGCGTCACCCTCGTACCTGCGCAGGCGCGCCGACACCTCGATCAGCCGCTGGGTGGTCTGGTGGAGCCGGCTCGCCAGTTCGTGCATGACGCCGATCGCCACCTCCGGGAACTGGGTCACGAGGTTGAAGAAGGCATCCTTGGAGATGCGCAGGGTGACCAGCGCGCTGGCGGCGATCACCGTGGCGGTGCGGGGAACGTCGCAGAGGATCGCGATCTCCCCGATGATGTCGTTTTTGCCGAGGCGGGCCACCCGCACCGGCCCCTCCTCGGTGTTCACGAACACGTCCGCCTCCCCCTCGAGCACGATGAAGGCGGCATCGCCCCGTTCGCCCTGGGCGCAGACCTGGTCTCCCGGCTGGAACTCGAGCCGTTCGCTGGTAAAGGCGAGCAGTTTCAGCTTCGAAGGGTCGATCTTGGAGAACAGCGGGATGTTGCGGAGGGTGTCGACGTCGCGTTGCAGGGTCATCGCCCGCCCCTTCCATCGGGATCAGATGTTGGCCAGAAGCTTGCCCACCGCGGAACCGCTGTCGCGCAGCTGCTCGAACCGCGCGAAGGCGGAGACGCGGCCGCCGTCCATCACGAGCACCTTGTCGAAGCGGCTCGCCCAGTCGTGCTGGTTGAGCACCCAGAAGATCGTGCGGCCGCGGAATTCTTCCAGGATGGCGTCGCGCAGGACGGCCTGCTCCGATGCATCGAGGGCATCGGTGGCGTTGTGGAGGATCAGCATCTGCGGGCGCTTCAGGAGCTCACGGGCGATCGCCAGCTTCTGGCGCTGCGACAGATTGAGGCGGCTGCCGCCGACGCCGCACTCGAAATCGAGGCCGACGGCGCTCACGCCGAGGGCGAGGTCGAGTTCGTCGAGAATCGTGGCGATGAGCTCCGCCACCCGCGCCGCCGCGTTGGGCTGGCCGTAGGCGATCTTGCCGAAGATGACGTTCTCCTGGATGCTGAGCGCGTCGTTGTAGGCGTCGCGATCGAAGAAACTGATGGTCCCTTCGAGCTCGGGCGGCAGATTGGCGCGGAAGCGGCGGCGCGCCTCCACCACCCGGTCCTGCACCTCGGGGGTCAGCAGACCGAGCCGGTGGCGCGCGGGGATCAGCCGGAAGGCCAGTGCCAGGAGGCGCCGCTGGTCCTCCTCCTCCATTACCTCCGGATGGTCGGGATCGACCCGCTGGATGAGCGCCCGGTACTGGGGTAGCCGTTCCGGGTCGATGAAGCTGAACTGGCGGAAGTACTCGTGCTCGGGCGGCAGGTCGGCGAACAGCTCGACCATGGTGCTGGCGACCCGGTAGCCGATGCGCACGAGGTCGTCGAACAGTCCGGTGGCCCGGATCGTTTCGAGCACGTAGGGATGGTCGGCCACATGCTCGGGGCCGAAGGTATCGCCCACGGGCGTGCCGAAGAGCAGGTTCTCGGCCAGCGTTGCGTTGGTGTTGTAGCGGTCGGGATCGAAGGGCTCCACCAGCCGGGCGAGATCCGGGTCGGCGGACAGCCGCTGCAGCATGAGCTGCCGGGCCCGTAGCAGGCCGTTCGCGAGATCCGGCTTGTCGGCCGCACGGATCGTGCCCCTGAGACCCAGGAGGTAGACGTCGTGGTCGAGCCGCACCAGGCCGAGGACACGCATCATCGCCGACAGCCGTTCCTCCGGGCCGGAAACGCCCATCGCCGCATCGTCCACCCAGTCGGCGAAGGGATCCAAGGCGGCGTTGCCCGAGGCCACCGCCTCGTGGAGGTAGCGCTCGAGTTCGGCGTCGGCGGGCCGCGGCCGGATGGGGCGGTGCTTGAGGCCGTAGAGGAGATTGTCGGCGATGGTACCCTTGAACACGTGGGCGACCGGGGCGACGTAGCCGATCCGCCGTCCGAGCACGCTTTCCGGCTGGGTGTGGAGATCCTTGCCGTCGACCAGGATGCGGCCCCGGCTCGGGTCCAGGAGGCCGGCCAGCATCTGCGCGAGCGCGCCCCGTCCGCTGCCGGCGTTGCCGAGCACCGCCACGTGGCTCGGCAGTTCGAGAGTGAAGGAAACGCCGTCGAGGAGGAATTCGCCGTCCTCCTCGAGCGCCACTTGCTGGGCCAGGATCTCGCGGCGGAATTCGGGCGCGTCCGGCGGGGGATCGGCGAGCTGGCGCTCGGCGGGCTTGAGACCCGTGGGCATGAACTGGGTGACGATCTGCTCGTACTTGATCTTCACGTCGTACATCATCTGATAGTAGGTGAGCAGCTCCTTCCAGGGTGCCGACAGGTCCTTGTGGGCGTTGAGCACCGCCACGAGGGCACCGAGGGTGATCTGGCCCTCGAGCACGAGATAGCCGCCGATCGAGAAGAAGAAGAAGGGGCCGAGCTGGGCCAGAAAGTTGTTGAGAAACTTGATCAGAAACTTCTTCTTGTAGATGTCGAAACGGATGAAGAAGATCCGTGACAGATGCTCGCTGAACTGGGCCCGCTCGTAGAGGCCCGTGTCGTTGGCGTGGATGTCGACGATACCGGCCGCCGTCTCGCTGATCTTCTCGGCGTTCTGGCGCACCTGGCGGACGCGGCGCTTGCCCAGCTCGTTCACCTGTCGCTGCAGCCTCGGGATGACGTAGGCCTGCACCGGATAGAGGGCGACGGCGGCGAGGCCCAGGATCCAGTCCTGCATGAACATGAAGACGAGGATGGTGATCAGGGTCCCGCCCTGGAACGCCGGCACCGAGAGGGCGGAGCCAACGTAGCCGCCGAGCGGCTCCACCTCGGCGTTGATCATCTGCACGAGCTCGCCCTGACTCATGCGCCGGAAATAGGGCAGGGGAAAGCGCAGCAGATGATCATAGAGCTGGTAGCGCAGCCGGCGCAGCATGCGCTCGGCGACGATGCCGGCGTAGACGTTGAGCAGGTATTTCAGCAATCCGGCCACAAGTACGAGGGCCAGGAAGGTGCCGCAGAGGGCGAGCAGATACTGAAGCTGGGTGAGCTCACGGCCGAACAGGACGAAGACCTCCGCCTGCACGGCGAGGGCCTCGTTGATGATGATCTTGGGCAGTTCCAGGGTGGCGTAGAGGACCGGAAAGCTGCCGACCGTGAGCGCCAGGATGACGAGCTGCTGGCGCAGGCTGTACTTCCAGATGAAGCGAAATATGGTCGGTTCCATGCCCTGCCGTGCCGGCCGCCTGTCCGTTGCCGGAGAACTTACGCCACTCAACCGTTCGGAGCAAAGGCCGCCGTGGCGGGAAGGCCGTCGCCCGTGCGTGCACATTTCGCCGCCTTGCCCGATCACGGCTTCGGCCTATCGTGGGACGGCCAGTGCGGGAGGGAGGAGCCATGCAGCGCTATCGCGAGATCTACGAACGTTCCCTGCGCGACCCAGAGGGCTTCTGGGCGGAGGCGGCGGCGGGAATCGACTGGGTGCGCCGCTGGAATCGGGTGCTGAACACCGATCGCCCTCCGTTCTACCGCTGGTTCGAGGGTGCCGAGCTCAACACCTGCTACAACGCCGTCGACCGTCACGTGGAAGGCGGGCGTGGCAATCAGCCGGCGATCATCCACGACAGCCCCATCACGGGCTCCCTGCGGGTCCTCAGCTATGCCGAGCTGCAGGACGAGGTGGCCCGCTTCGCGGGGGTTCTCGAGCGCTGCGGCGTGAAGAAAGGCGATCGGGTGATCGTCTACATGCCGATGGTACCCGAGGCGCTGGTGGCGATGCTGGGTTGCGCCCGTATCGGCGCCATCCATTCGGTCGTGTTCGGCGGCTTCGCCTCCAACGAGCTGGCGGCCCGCATCGACGACGCGAGGCCGAGGCTCGTCGTGAGCGCGAGCTGCGGCATCGAACCGGGCCGCATCGTGCCCTACAAGCCGCTTCTCGACGGCGCCATCGCGCTCGCCGCCCACAAGCCGGAGCGCTGCGTCATTCTCCAGCGACCGCAGGCACGGGCCGAACTCACGCCCGGGCGGGACCTCGACTGGCAGGAGGCGATGGCCGGAGCCTCGCCCGCCGACTGGGTGCCGGTGGCGGCCACCGATCCCCTCTACATCCTCTATACGAGCGGCACCACCGGCCAGCCCAAGGGCATCGTCCGCGACAACGGCGGCCACGCGGTGGCGCTCCACTGGACGATGAAGAACATCTACAACGTCGATCCGGGCGAAGTGTACTGGGCGGCCTCCGACGTCGGCTGGGTCGTGGGCCACAGCTACATCTGCTACGGTCCGCTGCTGCACGGCAACACCACCATCGTCTACGAGGGCAAGCCCGTCGGCACGCCGGACGCGGGGGCCTTCTGGCGGGTCATCGAGCAGCACGACGTCAAGGTGCTGTTCACCGCGCCGACCGCCTTCCGGGCGATCAAGAAGGAGGACCCCGCGGGCGAGCTGCTCGCGCGCCACGATCTCTCCCGTTTCCGCGCCCTCTTTCTCGCCGGCGAGCGCTGCGATCCCGACACCCTTCTGTGGGCGCAGGAGAAGCTCGGGGTGCCGGTCATCGACCATTGGTGGCAGACCGAGACCGGCTGGGCGATCTGTGCCAATCCGCTGGGAATCGAGATGCTCCCGGTCAAGCCGGGTTCGCCCTCGGTGCCGATGCCGGGCTACGATCTCCGCATTCTCGACGACGAAGGGCGCGAGCTGGGACCGAACGAGATGGGGGCGATCGTCATCCGCACGCCGCTGCCGCCGGGCTGCCTGCCGACCCTGTGGAATGCCGACGAGCGGTTCGTGCAGGCCTACCTTTCCCGCTACCCCGGCTACTATCTCACCGGTGACGCCGGCCATCGGGACGAGGACGGCTATCTCTACATCATGAGCCGCATCGACGACGTCATCAACGTCGCCGGCCACCGGCTCTCGACGGGGGCCATCGAGGAGGTGCTGGCCGCCCATCCGGACGTCGCCGAATGCGCGGTGATCGGTGTCGCCGACAGCCTGAAGGGAGAGCTGCCGCTGGGCCTCGTCGTGCTCAAGGCGGGTGTCGCGCGCGATCACGCCATGATCTGCGCCGAACTCGTGCGCAAGGTGCGGGAGGAGATCGGGCCGGTGGCCGCGTTCAAACTGGTGGCGGTGGTGAAACGGCTGCCCAAGACCCGTTCCGGCAAGATCCTCCGGGGCACCATGAAGCGGATCGCCGACGGGGCCGAATGGAAGATGCCGGCGACCATCGACGATCCCGCCATTCTCGACGAGATCACCGAGGCGCTGGTGGCGCTCGGCTACGCGGGCGGCGGCGACGGGCGCTGATCCGGCCGATCGTTTCCCGCTTTCGCGCGCGCGCGCCCTGCGCTATCCGGGGCGGCGACGAGAGGGGCGGGAGGAGAGCGTCATGGAGCAGCCCGATCCGGCAGGCCTGAAGGCCACCTGGTCCTATCCGACCACCATCCTGTTCGGTGCCGGCAGCCTCGCCAAGCTGCCGCGAGCCTGCGCCGACGCCGGCATCGCGCGGCCGCTGCTGGTCACCGACCCGGGTCTCGCCGAGCTGCCGCCGGTCGGCGAGGCCCTCTCCGTCCTGCGGGGGGCGGGGCTGGAGCCGGGCCTGTTCACCGATCTCCGGCCCAATCCCACGGCCGCCAACGTCGACGCCGGTCTCGCGGCGCTGCGCGACGGCGGTCACGACGGGGTGGTGGCGATGGGTGGCGGCAGCGCCCTCGATTGCGGCAAGGCGATCGCCTTCATGGCCGGCCAGACCCGTCCGATCTGGGATTTCGAGGACGTCGACGACTACTGGAAGCGGGCCCGGGAGGAGGGGATCCTGCCCGTGGTGGCGATCCCCACCACCGCCGGTACCGGCTCGGAGGTGGGGCGGGCGGCGGTCATCACCGATCCCGAGATCCACACCAAGAAGATCATCTTCCATCCCCGCATGCTGCCCCGGACGGCGATCCTCGATCCGCGGGTCACCGTCGGTCTGCCGGCGCATCTGACCGCCGCCACCGGCATGGACGCGCTGGCCCATTCCCTCGAGGCCTACTGCGCGCCCACCTTCCACCCGATGAGCGAGGGGATCGCCGTCGAGGGCATGCGGCTCGTCAAGGAGGCGCTGCCGCGCGCCTGTGCCGAGGGCGGCGATCTCGCGGCGCGGGGGATGATGCTCGCGGCCTCGATGATGGGGGCGGTGGCCTTCCAGAAGGGGCTCGGCGCGATCCACGCCCTGAGCCATCCGATCGGCGCCCTCTACGACACCCATCACGGGCTCACCAACGCGGTGCTGATGCCCTATGTGCTCGCCTTCAACTGTCGCGCGGTCGAGGCCAAGATCGCGCGGCTGGCCGGCTGGCTGGAGCTGCCCCGAACGGATTTCGGCGGCTTCCTCGACTGGGTGCTGGGGCTTCGCAGGGAGCTCGGCATCCCGCACCGGCTGAAGGATCTCGGCGTGGCTCCGGAGCGCTTCTCGACCATCGCCGAAATGGCGGTGCGGGATCCCACCGCGGCCACCAATCCGGTGCCACTCACCGCGGAAGGCGCCGAAACAATCCTGCGGCAGGCCTACGAGGGCACCGGCGTCTGAAGTTCCGGCGGCAGCCGACGGGCGGCGGGAGGATTCCCGGCCGCGAGGCGCGATGTCAGCTCTTCTGGCGGCGCCAGCGGGCGATCGCGCCTTCGAGCAGCGTCCCGCGATCCTCGGGCGGTCGTCCCCAGATGCCGGCGAAGGAGGGGGTGGCGCTCGCCGGCCGCCGGTCCGCGGGCAGCGGATCGAGACGCACCGTCACCGGTACGGGCACTCCTTCGCCGACGATCAGCGCTTCGCCGGCGGCGAGCGCGGGCAGCGCCCGCAGCATCCAGGCGGAGCCGTCGGGGAGTACCCGCTCGATGAAGGCCTGATCCCGCTCGTTGCTCATCCGCAGGGCGAACACGGTACCGCACTGGGAGAGGGCGGAGGCGGAGAGCTCGGCCGGTCGCTGGCTGACGAGACAGAGGGAGACGCCGTACTTGCGCCCCTCCTTGGCCAGCCGGTCGATGGCCCGGCGGCTGGGAGCGAAGCCGAGGGAGGGATCGTCGGGCACGTAGCGGTGGGCTTCCTCGCAGACCAGCAGCACCGGCCGCATCCGTTCGCGATCCGACCACAGGCCGTATTCGAACACCAGCCGGCACAGCACCGACACCACCACATCGACGATCTCCGAGGCCATGCCGGCGGTGTTGAGGACCGTGATCGGGCGTCCGTTGGCGGGGATGCGGAACAGCCTGCCCAGAATGGCGGCCATGTTGTCGCGGACCGCCAGCTTCGGGAACAGGAATTCGTAGCGCGGGTCGGTCCGGGCGCTCGCCAGCCGCGACAGCAGATGACGGTAGGGGGCGGCACCCTCGGGCTTGTCCAGGGTGCCCAGCCGCTCGTTGATGATCTCCTCGAGCTCTGACAGACGGTAGGGGACGGGGACGTCGACGGACACCATCTCGGCGTTCTGACCGTCCCTGCAGGCCCGTTGCCGCGCCTTGAGCACCGCATCCTTGAGGATCGCCCGTTCGGCGTAGGTGCGCTCGTCGTCGCCGGGCGCCAGGATCGCCGCCAGCTCCTCGAAGGTCAGCAGCCAGTAGGGCAGCTCGAGGGAGGCGGGATCGAGCACCATCGCCCGTTCGCCGAACGCGGCCGCATATTCGTCGTGGGGATCGATCACCACCACATGGGCATCGGGATAGCGCTCCACGAGACGATGGACGAGGAGCGCCACCGCCGAGGACTTGCCGCATCCCGTGCTGCCCAGCACCGCGAAATGCTTGCCCAGCAGCTCGTCGACCAGGACTGAGACCGGAACCCGGGGATCGTGGCGCAGGCGCCCGAGCTCCACCGCGGCGCGGTCCCCCACCGCGTACACGGTGCGCTCCTCCTCCTCGCAGGCGGGGCGGATCGGGGCGCCGAGCACGGGGTAGCGCGAGATGCCGCGACGGAAGACCGGCGGTGCGTCCTCGCCGGTGAGCTCCCCGAGAAGCTGGAGTTCGAGGACGCCCGTATCCTCGCCGCGTCGTCCGTGACGCATCGCGTGCACGACGGCGACGGCGGTCCCCACAGGAGTCGGCACCGCCATCAGGCCGCCGATGATCACCCGTTCGCGCAGCGAACCGGAAACGTCGAGACCGCAGACCAGGCGGGCGCCGTCGACGGCCAGAACCGAACCCACCGCGCCGGCGCCGTCCTGGGGTTCCGTTTCGAGGGCAGCGTGGGGATGCGGAAACGCGTGCATGCTCATCCTGCCGCGGACATGGGGCGATGGCAGGATAGCCATGCGAGGTTGACAAAGGATTAAACCGCGGGGGCCGGTCGGGGCACCCGCCGCCGTCTCACATCAGCTCGGCACGCCGGGCCAGCTTGCGGACCTCGCGTTCCACCACCCGCTCGACGATGGCCGGCAGGTTCCGGTCGAGCCACTCCTTGAGCATCGGTCGCATCAGCTC
>Ga0256830_1002460_pt1 | contig 12193 bp, 7 predicted proteins | sample 128326metaG_FD_190537 | JGI IMG/M metagenome (GOLD analysis project Ga0256830, IMG submission 190537) | Hydrothermal vent microbial communities from Lau Basin, Pacific Ocean - 128-326 | ecosystem: Environmental > Aquatic > Marine > Hydrothermal vents | place: Pacific Ocean: Lau Basin | collected...
CTATGGCATCGTCGGCTTCCGCGACCCCAACGGCATTCGGCCGGTGGTATTCGGCAAACGCGAGACCCCGCGCGGCACCGAGTACATGATCGCGTCGGAGAGCGTGGCGGTGGACTCGCTGGGTTTCGAACTGATCCGCGACATCGCGCCGGGTGAGGCCGTGTTCATCGACGTCAACGGCAGGCTGCACACCCGGCAGTGCGCGAAGCAGCACCAGACCACGCCGTGCATCTTCGAACACGTGTACTTCGCGCGGCCGGATTCCATCATCGACGGCATCTCCGTGTACAAGGCGCGCCTGCGCATGGGTGAGGCGCTGGCCAACAAGATCCTGCGCGTGTTCCCGGATCACGACATCGACGTGGTCATTCCGATACCGGACACCAGCCGCACCTCGGCGCTGCAGCTGTCGTACAAGCTCGACGTGGTGTACCGCGAGGGTTTCATCAAGAACCGTTACATCGGCCGCACCTTCATCATGCCCGGGCAGAAGCAGCGCAAGAAATCCGTGCGTCAGAAACTCAATGCCATCGAGCTGGAGTTCAAGGGCAAGAACGTGCTGCTGGTGGACGACTCCATCGTGCGCGGCACCACTTCCAAGCAGATCATCCAGATGGCCCGCGAGGCCGGCGCCAACAAGGTCTACTTCGCGTCCGCCGCGCCGCCGGTGCGATATCCCAATGTCTACGGCATCGACATGCCGTCGGTGAACGAACTGGTGGGCCACAATCGCGACGACAAACAGATCGCCGAGGTGATCGGCGCCGACTGGCTGGTGTACCAGGACCTGGACGACCTGGTGGAGACCGCACAGGTGGGTAACCCCGATGTCGCCGGTTTCGATACCTCGGTGTTCGATGGCAACTACGTCACCGGTGACGTGACCGAGGACTACCTCGAACACCTCGAAGAGAAGCGCAATGACGGTTCGCGCAGCAAGCAGCAGGGCGACCACGCGGTGATCGAACTGCACAACACCGAGTAGCGGCGAGAACGGATGCGGGCCGTCGCCGGCCCGGCGTTTCAATAACCAGTTGCAGTTATGTTGTGCAGCGATGTGTGTCGCGATGCAATGCCATTGAAGTAACTGCGGGCCCGGTGGCCGCTTCGGACACAGCGGCCTGTGCTAGGCTTTCATTATCGATACCGCAACCACCAGGAACGTGGAATGACGGAACGCTCGGAAGACGGGGAAGGACTGTACATTCTGCTGGTCAGCATTCACGGACTCGTTCGTGGGCATGAGCTGGAGCTGGGGCGCGACGCCGATACCGGCGGGCAGATCAAATACGTGGTGGAACTGGCGCGCGCACTGGCGCAGCATCCGGCAGTGGGCAGGGTGGAGTTGCTCACCCGCAGGGTGTTCGATGCCAAGGTCAGCGATGACTACGCGGTGCCCTTCGAGAACCTGGGCGACAACGCGGCGATCGTGCGCCTGCCCTGCGGTCCGCGGCGCTACCTGCGCAAGGAGGTGCTCTGGCCCCACCTCGACAGCTTCGTGGACAACGTGCTGCAGCACGTGCGCCGGGTCGGCCGCATTCCCGATTTCATCCATGGCCACTATGCCGACGGCGGCTACGTGGCCACCCGGCTCGCGCAGTTGCTGGGGGTGCCGATGGGTTTCACCGGCCACTCCCTGGGTCGGGTCAAGAGACAGCGACTGCTGGAAAAGGGACTGAAGGCATCGGCCATCGATGCGCAATACAATTTCACCCAGCGCATCGAGGCCGAGGAGATCACCCTCGGCAACGCCAACCTGATGGTCACCAGCACCCACCAGGAAGTCGAGCAGCAGTATCCGCTGTACGAAAACTATCACCCCCGCCGCATGACCGTGATCCCCCCCGGCGTGGATCTCAGCCGTTTCCACAAGCCCCGGCCGCTGGACGCGACGTCGCCGATGAAGGCCGAGCTGGCGCGGTTTCTGCGCCAGCCGCGCAAGCCCATGCTGCTGGCGTTGGCGCGACCCGACGAGCGCAAGAATCTCGCTACCCTGGTGCGCGCCTACGGCGAGAATGCCGAGCTGCGCGAGGCCGCGAACCTGGTGATCGTGGCCGGCAACCGCGATGACATCGGTACCATGGAGCGCGGTCCGCGGGAGGTGCTCAGCCAGTTGCTGATGCTGATCGACAAGTACGATCTCTACGGCCAGGTGGCCTATCCCAAGCATCACGAATCGGAACACGTGGAAGACCTGTTTCGCCTCGCGGCCAAGTCCCGCGGCGTATTCGTCAACCCGGCGCTCACCGAGCCCTTCGGCCTGACCCTGATCGAGGCCGCCGCCTGCGGGCTGCCGGTGGTGGCCACCGAGGACGGCGGGCCACGCGACATCGTCGCGCTGTGCAACAACGGCGTGCTGATCGATCCGCTGGACGCCGGGGCCCTCGGCGATACGCTGCTGGACGCCATCTCCAACAAGCCGCGCTGGCAGGCATGGTCGAAGAACGGCCTGCAGGGCGCCCACGAGCATTTCTCGTGGGACAGCCACGTCAAGCGTTATGTCGCGATCCTGCAGCGCGTGATCAACAAGCCGCGACGTGCCAACCACGTGGTGGTCGCACGCCGCAAGACCCGCCTGCCGATCCTCGACCGCATGCTGGTCTGCGACATCGACAACACACTGATCGGGGACGACGAGGCTTTGGACAACCTGCTGGCCCAGCTTCGCGACAGTGATCACAACGTGGGCCTGGCGGTGGCCACCGGCAGGCGCCTGCAGAGTGCCATCGACGTGCTGGCGGAGCACGACGTGCCGACGCCCGATTTCTTCATCACCGCGGTGGGCAGCGAGATCTATTACGGCAACGGCCTGCTGGAAGACAGCGGCTGGCAGCGTCACATCGACTACCGCTGGCATCCCGCGGCGCTGCAAAAGGTCATGGCGGAGGTGCCGGGGCTGCAGCCGCAGGCCGCCAGCGAGCAGCGTCTGCACAAGATCAGTTACAACGTCGATCCCGACAAGATGCCGTCGTTGCGCGAGATCGTGCGCTTTTTGCGCAAACACGACCTGCACGCGAAACTGATCTATTCCCACGGCGCCTATCTCGACATCCTGCCGGTGCGCGCATCCAAGGGGCTGGCCATTCGCTACCTGTCACTGAAGTGGGGGCTGCCACCGGAACGCATCCTGGTGGCCGGGGACTCCGGTAACGACGAAGAGATGTTGCGCGGCAACACCCTGGGCCTGGTGGTGGGCAACTACAGCCCGGAGCTGGAGCGGCTGCGGGGCCGGCCGCGGGTGTATTTTGCCGACGCCGGCCATGCCTGGGGTATCATCGAAGGCATGCGCTACTATGATTTCCTGGGTGACATGCGAGCACCTAACGATCAATAGCCGGGCCATGGAGTACCGATAATGCCCACGCGTCTGAACGACATCCTGCGTCGCCATGGTGACGAGATTCACGTGCTGATGGAATTCTATTTTTCCCTCGGCCGCTCGCTGCTGCTGCGTTCCGACCTGTGGGACGGCCTGCAGCAATTCCTCGGCGAGACCGACGCCGGCCGGGTACTCGCGGAAACCGAGCTTCCGGCGATCATCTCCACCGTGCAGGAGGCGGTGCTGGATTCCCCGTGGATCTACTTCGCCGCGCGCCCCCGCATCGGCCGCTGGACCTACTGGTGCTATCACCGCGAGCGCCGCGAACTGGACACGGCGCCGGTGAGCCGCTTTCTCGCGTTCAAGGAACGACTGGTCAGCCCGGAGCACCCGCCCGGCGAGCGGGTGCTGGAACTGGACCTGGGCCCGTTCAACCGGGAGTTCCCCAAGCTGATGGAGGCGCGCTCCATCGGGCGCGGCGTGGAATTCCTGAACCGGCGCCTGTCCAGCGAGCTGTTTCACGAACTGGGCCGGGGCGATAAGCGGCTGCTGGAGTTTCTGCGTGTGCACCAGAGCCGTGGCCGGCAACTGATGCTGAATCAGGTCATCGGCGACGTCGCCGAACTGCGTCGCGCGCTGCGACGGGCGGACGACTATCTCTCCAACCACCCACCGCAGGCCGGCTGGGACGAGGTCGCCGACGAGCTGCAGGCACTGGGTTTCGAGATGGGCTGGGGCAGCAACGTGGAGCGTATCCGCGACAGCCTGCTGTTGTTGTCCGACATCCTGGAAGCACCGGAGCCGGCCAGCCTGGAACGTTTTCTCGGGCGGCTGCCGATGATCTTCAGCCTCGCGATACTCTCGCCGCACGGCTTCTTCGCCCAGCACAACGTCACCGGCCGGCCCGACACCGGCGGGCAGGTGGTGTACATCCTCGACCAGGTGCGCGCGCTGGAGCAGGAGATGTATCGCCGCATCCGGGAGCAGGGGCTGGACATCGAGCCGCGGATACTGGTGGTGACGCGGCTGATCCCCGAGGCCCAGGGCACCACCTGCGATCAGCGCATGGAGGCCATCGACGGCACCCGCAATGCGCACATCCTGCGCGTGCCGTTTCGCGATGCGCAGGGCGAGGTGGTGCCGCAGTGGATCTCCCGCTTCGAGATCTGGCCGTACCTCGAAACCTTCGCGGTGGAGGCCGGCGAGCAGATCCTGCTCGAACTGGGCGGACGCCCCGACCTGATCATCGGCAACTACAGCGACGGCAACCTGGTGGCCAGCCTGATGGCGGACCGCCTGCAGGTCACCCAGTGCAACATCGCCCATGCGCTGGAAAAGACCAAGTACCTGCATTCGGACCTGTACTGGCAGGCCCACGAGCAGCAGCACCATTTCGCCTGCCAGTTCACCGCCGACCTGATCTCGATGAACACCGCCAACTTCATCATCGCCAGCACCTATCAGGAAATAGCGGGCACCACGGAAAGTGTTGGCCAGTACGAAAGCCACATGGCCTTCACCCTGCCGGGACTGTACCGGGTGGTGAACGGCATCGACGTGTACGACCCCAAGTTCAACATCGTTTCTCCGGGCGCCGATGCGGCCACCTATTTCCCGTTTACCGACGCCGAACGCCGGCTCGATCACTTGCATGACGACATCCATGAACTCGTGTTCGGCCCGCAACGTGCCGATGTACGCGGAGAGTTGCAGCAGCCGGACAAGCCGCTGATCTTCACCCTGGCGCGGTTGGACACCATCAAGAACATTACCGGGCTGGTGCAGTGGTATGCGCGGAACCCGGCGTTGCGCGAGCAGGCCAACCTGCTGGTGGTGGCCGGGCACATCGACCCCGACGATTCCACCGACGCCGAGGAGCGCGGCCAGATCGAAAAGCTGCACGGGCTGATGGACGAATACCAGCTGGATGCGCAGCTGCGCTGGGTGGGCGCCCGGCTGGACAAGCAGTTCTGCGGCGAACTGTACCGCTACGTGGCCGACCGCCGCGGCGTGTTCGTGCAGCCCGCGCTGTTCGAGGCCTTCGGCCTGACCGTGATCGAGGCCATGAGCTGCGGCCTGCCCACCTTTGCTACCTGTTTCGGCGGGCCGCAGGAGATCATCGAACATGGCATCTCCGGCTTTCACATCGACCCCAATCACGGCGCGGCCGCGGCGGAAAACCTCAGCCGCTTCTTTCAGCGCTGCGCCGATACGCCGAAGTACTGGCATACGATCTCGCAGGGCGGCCTGCAGCGCGTGGAGGCGCGCTACACCTGGAAACTGTATGCCGAGCGCATGATGACCCTGTCGCGGATCTACGGTTTCTGGAAATACGTCACCGATCTGGAGCGCGATGAAACCCGTCGCTACCTGGAAATGTTCTACGCGCTGCAGTACCGCCCACTGGCGCGGCGGGTGTCGTCATGAAACGCCCGCTGGTATTCGGCGAAGTGCTGTACGACTGTTTCCCGGACGGCCGGGAGATCCTCGGCGGTGCGCCGTTCAATGTCGCCTGGCACCTGCAGGGCCTGGGGCTGAATCCGCTGCTGGTGACCGGCGTGGGGCGGGACGCGTTGGGTGATGCGATCCTCGACACCATGCGCCGCTGGGGCATGGACACCGGCGCGGTGCAGCGTGATCCGCAGCATGCCACCGGCCAGGTACGGGTCAGCCTGCGCGATGGCCAGCCCAGCTACGACATCGTTGCCGACCAGGCCTATGATCACATCGGGCAGGACCTGCTGGCCGGGCTTCGGCCGAATGAATTCGCACTGATCTATCACGGCAGTCTGGCGCTGCGTGCGCCCACTTCCAGTGACACCCTGGACGCGCTGATCGCATCCAGCGGTCTGCCGGTGTTTCTCGACCTAAACCTGCGCGCGCCGTGGTGGCAGCGTGCGCAGCTGATGCCGCTGCTGCGGCGCGCGACCTGGGTCAAGCTCAACGATGAGGAATTGTGCGAGGTCGCCGGCCTGCCTGCGTCGCGCGCGGTGCATGACGTCGACGGGCTGGTCGAAGTGGCGCAGGGGCTGGCCGAGGAGTGCGCGTTGCGATGGCTGATCGTCACCCGCGGCGGGCAGGGTGCGTTCGTGGTTCACCCCGGCGGCGTGCAGCAGGGCGCACCGATCCCGGTGGACGGGCTGGTGGACACGGTGGGTGCGGGAGACGCTTTCAGCGCGGTGAGTATCAACGGCATTCTGCGTGGCTGGGAGCTGGAGCAGACGCTGGAGCAGGCGTTGCGTTTTGCCGCCCGGGTCTGCATGCAGCGCGGCGCCACGTCCGAGGAACGCACACTCTACGCCGGTAGAGCGTCCCGGTAACAAAACGCTACGCTCCGATACACCGAGCATTTTCAATGCAACCATAGGGTTGCTTACGACTATCGGCGGCTTCATGCAGCTTCCGGGTTAGTGGCATTCCCCAAACGCACACGGGGCGGACCCATGGCCCGCCCCGTGTGCGCTGGAGTGATGCCGGCTACTGGTTGACAGTGATGGAAGACTTCTCCACCAGCAGCGGGTACTTGTAGCCCATGCCGAAGTCGGTGCCCAGTACCACGGTACCAGTGATGGTCACATTGTTTCCCACCTGTGCCGTCTGTGCGCTGGTGACGATCAGCCTGTCGGTGCCCTCGCCGCCGGTGCCGTCCTGCACATGCACGAAGTTGCGGCGCATGATGCCGTTGTTCACCTTCACCACCTTGCCGGTAACGGTAACCTGCTGGCCTTCCAGCTTGGCCATTTGCTGATGCACCTGCGCAACGGTCATGCTGGTGCCGCCCGCAAGTACCAGGCCCGAAGCGAACAGGCTCATGGCGGCCAGCAGCGTTGTCAGTCGTCGTTTATTCATCCTTGTTTCCCTCTCTCGTTTGCGCTTTTCAGCGGATTCATGGTTGTACGATACCCGCCCGGCAGGCCTGCTGGTTGCGGTGGTGCGGGGCATCGTGACGCATCTTAACAGGAGACGCGCCGGGATGGCGCAGGAAATCCCGTTATTTTCGGCGATACCGGGACCGTGTCCTGTCGTATCGCCGGCCCGGTCGCGGGATTCGATGTGTTATCGCAACTCACTACTGTCCCGTACACTTGCCTCTTGATTGAAGTAGCTGTTGAAACAACTGAAAAACAGCGAGCCATGGGGCACCGGAGACATGAATATTGCTGGTCTTTTTTCGCCATTCCGGCGCAGGCCGGAATCCAGCGGTGTCAACGAGTGAGTGGATCCCGGCCTTAGCCGGGATGACGAATCTGAAGTTAATGGGACAGCATTGATTGAAACTGGTCATGGATACAGTATTTGCGGTTGCCCGGTGACGGCTCGCCGTGGAGTGGATACGCATCGCGCGCCAGTCGTGGCCAAAACCCCGCCCCGGCTGCCGGCCCGCCGGCGCCCTTGCAGTGTCCACAAGCTGCCCGCACAATGCACAAAACCCGAATCTCCGGTTTTTTGTACTTACTTCAGTTGGGGGGTTACTTGTATTTTCTGGTGTCACGCTTGGCCAGCGCGGCTGTGGTGATCTTCGGCGTGCTGGTGCTGGTGTTCATGCTGATTCACCTGGTGCCGGGCGATCCGGTGGAGGTGATGCTGGGTGAGTCGGCGCGTCCGGCGGACCGGGAAGCATTGCGCGCATCGCTGGGGCTGGATCGGCCGCTGTGGTCGCAGTTCGGGCAGTATCTCGGCAATGTGCTGCGTTTCGATCTCGGCATCTCGCTGCACTCCCAGCGGCCCATCGCCGACATCCTGCTGGAACGGATCCCGGCCACCGTCGAGTTGGCGCTGGCCGCGTTGCTGGTGGCGGTGCTGATCGCGTTCCCGCTCGGGGTGATGGCGGCGGTGCGTAAGGATTCGGGCTGGGACCACGGCGCGATGGCGGTGTCGCTACTGGGAGTGTCGCTGCCAAATTTCCTGATGGGGCCACTGCTGATTCTGCTGTTCGCGGTGTGGCTGGGCTGGTTTCCGGTCAGCGGACGGGAGGGGCTGGGCTCGCTGGTGTTGCCGGCCATCACACTGGGTTCGGCGATGGCGGCGATTCTGTCACGCATGTTGCGGGCCACGCTGCTGGAGGTGCTGGGCGAGGACTACATTCGCACCGCCCGCGCGAAGGGACTGGGGCCGCGCGTGGTGATCTGGCGCCACGCGCTGCGCAATGCGTTGTTGCCGGTGATCACGTTGCTGGGCCTGCAACTGGGCGCACTGCTGGCCGGGGCGGTGATCACCGAGGCGGTGTTTTCGTGGCCGGGCATCGGCCTGCTGATCATCGAGGCGATTCAGGGGCGCGACTACCCGGTGGTGCAGGCCTGCGTATTGCTGATCAGCCTGAGCTATGTGCTGGTGAACACGCTGACGGATCTGGCCTACGGCTGGTTCGACCCGCGGGTGCGCACGGGGCAGGCATCGTGAGCGGCGTGGCGGGTATCGACGCCGGCATCCGGCGCAACGGGCTCGGGCGCGTGTTCGGGCTGTGGTTGCCGCTGGCGGTGGTGGCGGGCTGGGCGCTGGTGGCGCTGATCGGCCCGTTGTTGCCCATCGCGCCGGACCACATCGAGCTGAGCCGCATCCTCGCACCCCCCGGCCCCGGCGGCCTGCTGGGGGCGGACGATCTCGGTCGTTCGCTCGCGGAGCGGGTGCTGGCCGGCGCGCAGACCTCCTTCGTGGTCGCGCTGTGGGTGGTGCTGGTGTCCGCGCTGCTGGGCACCGCGGTGGGAACCTTCAGTGCATACCTCGGCGGTCGCTGGGACCTGGTCGTGGTGCGCATCATCGATGTCTTTCTGGCCTTCCCCGGCATCCTGCTGGCCATTGCGCTGGCGGGCATTCTCGGCCCGGGCATCGAAAACGTGGTGATCGCGTTGAGCGTGGTGGGCTGGGTGGGCTATGCGCGGCTGGCCCGTGCGCAGGTGTTGAGCCTGAAGCACCGCGAACACGTACAGGCCGCGGTGGCGCTGGGCGCGGGCACCGGGCGCATCGTGTTCCGGCATCTGCTGCCGCTGCTGATGGCGCCGCTGATCGTCGAGGCCAGTTTCGGCATCGCCGGCATCGTGATCGCCGAGGCCGGGCTGTCGTTCCTGGGACTGGGTGTGCAACCGCCGGAGGCCTCCTGGGGCAGCATGATCCGCGACGGCGCACGCTACCTGCTGGTGGCGCCGCACATGGTGCTGGTGCCCGGTGTGGCCTTGATGCTGGTGGTGTTGTCTGTCAACCTGCTCGGCGACCGGCTGCGGGACAGGCTCGACGTGCGTAACCGTAAGTAGTTTTTCTATCCTTCCCGCGGTGTGGGGAGAGGGGAAAATGAACAATGCCCTCAGTGATTTATTAAGGATTCGACATGTCTCTCGGCCCCATCATGCTGGACCTGGCCGGGCTGGAGATCAGCCCACAAGAACGTGACATGCTGGCCCATCCGCTGGTGGGTGGGGTGATCCTGTTCACCCGTAACTACGAATCACCGGAGCAGCTTCAGCGGCTGGTGACGGAGATCCACGGCCTGCGCGAGCCGCACCTGCTGGTGGCGGTGGACCACGAGGGCGGACGGGTACAGCGTTTCCGTCACGGTTTCACCCGGCTGCCGGCGGCCGGGGTGTTCGGCGACATCTACCGCGACGACCCAAAGCGCGCGAAGCAACTGGCCGCCACCTGCGGCTGGTTGATGGCCGCCGAGCTGCGCGCGGTGGGGCTGGATTTCAGCTTCGCCCCGGTGCTGGACCTGGATTTCGGCGTCAGCACCGTGATCGGCGACCGCGCCTTCCATCGCAAGCCGGCGGTGGTGGGTGAGCTGGCGCAATCGTACATGAGCGGCATGGCCCGCGCCGCCATGGTGGCCACCGGCAAGCATTTTCCCGGCCACGGCGCGGTGGTCGCGGACTCCCACGTGGACATGCCGGTGGACGAGCGCCCGTTCGAGGACATCTACGGCGAGGACGTGAAGCCCTTCGCGCGCCTGATTCGTGCAGGATTGGGCGCGGTGATGCCGGCCCACGTGGTCTACGCTGCGGTGGACGACAAACCGGCGTGTTTTTCCCGCTTCTGGCTGGGCCAGATCCTGCGCCATCGGCTGGGTTTTCAGGGTGTGATCTTCAGCGACGACCTGACCATGAAGGGCGCCCACGTGATGGGGGATATCGTCGCCCGCGGGCAGGCCGCGCTGGAGGCCGGTTGCGACATGATACTGGTCTGCAACCATCCCGAGCAGGCCGCCGCGCTGCTGGATGGCCTCGGCAAGCACGACGACCCCGTCTCCCATGTGCGTCTGGCGCGCATGCACGAACGCCACAACATCGACCGCGCCACGCTATTGCAAAGCGCAGAGTGGCAACAGGCGGTGCGCATCGCAGAGCAGCTCTGCGGGCCGGATACGCTGGAGCTGGAGGTCTGATTTTCCGCCTGGACGCGGCGGAGAGGAACGCCGTTTTCATCACTGCCCGGTGATCGGACAGCAGAACCAAAAACGCCACACCGGCCCGTTGCGGGCATGGCGTGGCGGGAGGGTGATGCCGTCCCTGGCGGGTGGTGCCTCGATGGGAGTGGACCATGGTTGGCGAGGACCACTGCGGAGCGCGTTCCGTGCCTAGGTTGTCGCTGTTTCTCGGTGCTCCCTGTTCAAAGCTATAGACCACAAAACCCGGCTTGTCATCCCGGCCCGCCGTTCAGTCGCGCCGGAGCTTGTCGGTGAGCGCGATGGGGGTCGGGTACTTGAGCACGATCAGGTAAGAGGAAACGATGAACGTGATCACCGTGGTGACCTGAATGAGATAGGAGGCCTGCGTGCCGATGACGCCGACCTCCAGTGCCAGTACCGCCACCAGCAGCGAGAATTCGCTGATCTGTCCCAATCGCATGCCGATCTCGGTGGAACGCCCGGAGGCCTCGCCGTTTTTGCGCAGCAGGCCACGGAACACCAGCGGCTTGCCGGCCAGTACCGCGGCTGCGAGCAGGGCGGCCGGCAGCAACACGGTGGCCAGCATGTTCAGGTCGAAACTGGCGCCGAGGGAGAAGAAGAACAGGATCAGGAAAAAGTCACGCAGGGGTTTGAGACTTTCGCCGATGAACAGCGAGATGGGATTGCTGGCCATCGCGACGCCGGCGATGAAGGCGCCGATCTCCAGCGACAGGCCCAGGCCGGCGGCCAACTCCGCAAAGCCCAGGCACCAGGCAATGGTCATCAGGAAGATGTATTCGTGGATGCGGTCGAAGCGGGCGATCAGTGGCCTGAGCACGAAGCGCTCCAGCAGATAGGCGAGCAGGATCAGCGCCGGCAGTGCCGCGATGCGCAGCGCGATCTCCAGCCAGGGCAGGGCGTCGTCGAACTGTCCGGTGGTCCGCCCGGCGGTCTGCAACAGCAGCAGCACGAAAATGGCCACCACGTCCTGAATCAGCAGAATGCTGATGATGATCTCACCGGTGCGCCTGTGGTGCAGCACCGTGGTCGGCAGGAGTTTCAGCCCGATGATGGTGCTGGAAAAGGACAGCGCCGCGCCCACCACCAGCGATTCCACGATACTGAAATCCAGCAGCCAGCCCGCCGCGATGCCGGCAATGGCGAACGCCAGCGAGCTGAGGCCGGTCACCAGCGTGGTCTCCTGCAACAGCGGGAACAGCTTGGCCGGGGGCAGGTTCAGCCCCAGCAGAAACAGCAGAAACATGATGCCCACATGGGAAATCTGCTGGACCAGCACCGGGTCGTCCACCAGCCCGAATCCCGAAGGCCCGAACAGGATGCCGAGTACGATGTAGGCTACCAGCAGCGCCTGGCGTGCATACAGGGCCAGGGTCGCCACTACCGCGGCCCCGGTGAAGATCAGGAAAATCGTGAATACCAGCGGATCGTTTTGCACGGCTGCGTGAGTTCCTTGTGTCTGGCGGAGCGCGCGGCCCTGCGGG
>Ga0256830_1002461_pt1 | contig 12191 bp, 12 predicted proteins | sample 128326metaG_FD_190537 | JGI IMG/M metagenome (GOLD analysis project Ga0256830, IMG submission 190537) | Hydrothermal vent microbial communities from Lau Basin, Pacific Ocean - 128-326 | ecosystem: Environmental > Aquatic > Marine > Hydrothermal vents | place: Pacific Ocean: Lau Basin | collected...
GAACATTTAAAAGAAGATTTTTAGGAAGACTAAAACCGTCGCTGATTTTTCTAAAAATTGAACAAAATCGAGAATGATAGAGCTATCAAAAGGGTTTTTCTACAGGCTCGTTGTCATCAACGCCAGTTGTAGCACCCCAATATCCGCCATGACTACGATTAATCTTTTTCAGTGGTGGTCTATTTTTTATTGTCAGAAATGGCGCCTCCCGATAGCTTTGCCCATACCGTTTTCTATTGTTTTGAGACAACCAACCCCGAGAATTTTGTATGGAACCGATAGTTCAAAATGGCCGGTTAGTGATAACCCGCCGCTTTAACGAATCGTTCATCATCCGGCCCGAGGCCACTGTCCGTGCATCACTACCGGTGGAGGTTCTATTTCGTACCCCTATTGTCGTGGCATTGCTGGAAGATGATGACGATGAATCGTTTCGACTCGCCATTGAGGCCGACAAACGGCTCAGGATCATTCGCTCCGAATGGGTGGATGAAGCAGAGGAGCGTGAACGCACCTCACTGCTCTACCGCGACGACCTCGACCAGGCCGACCATCAGAAGCTGCTCAAGGATGAGCTGCTGCGGGTGGATGAAGAGCGCCGTGACCTGAAAGAGCGCATCACCGCCGAGGGTGAAGCTGCCAAGCGGGAACGGCGCAGCGCAGACAGAAAAAAGATCAACCGCTGGAAACGGCGTGATGAGGCGCTGTTGGACTACCGGACCGAGATCAGGAACCGGCTGGGTGATCTCAAGGCGGCCATCAAACAGCGCAACATTGCCACCTCCGGCCGGGGCGGTAGCGCCGGTGTGACGGAAAACGACGCATTAGCGACAGCGTTTATGGAGGCCGCCCAGGCCATTCTGCCGGAAGCTCAATATCATCAGATTCTTCAAATGGCGGAGGGTTGTTTGAAGGGGGATGAGTGAAGCGCGTTGTGACAGGTTCGGTAGGCCCTTTCCCTTTTCCAAAGGAAGCCCTTTCGGATAGGGCCTTTCCATTCATGCACCCCTTCCATTATCACGCCCCTTTATATGTTTCTATGGCCCTTTAGCCATTTGGTGTGCGGCGAAGAGGGCAAAAAGAGGCATTCGCAGGAACAGCAAGGAGTTTATCTATACATGCGAGGATAAGGGCGCACGATGCTTTACACTATCTACATGATTTGTATTGGAATTATTTGGATAGGGTCTGTAGTATTGTGTTGCCAGTATCCTAAAGGATACAATTGATTATGCCGATAACTAATATCATTCATGAATATCTGGATTCTGAAGGCCGTTCTCCTTACGGGAGCTGGTTGGCATCGCTGAATGACCCACGGGCAAAAGCGAAGGTCATCATTCAAGTGGATCGGATGGAGCTTGGACTGTTTGGTGACTCCAAACCCGTTGGTGAGGGCGTGAGTGAATTGCGTATTCACTACGGCCCGGGTTATCGCGTCTATTATGCGAAAGGTGGCGCAAATATTTATCTCTTACTGTGTGGTGGTGATAAATCCACTCAAAAGAGAGATATCAAACGTGCTTTGAAGTATTGGTCGGAGCACAAAAGTGAGAAGTGAGGTGAAACTGATGGCGACTCGTAACGTTCGACATACACATACAGAGATGCTGAAAGACCTGGATGTTGCCGCTGAATATCTGAACGAGGCCCTGGAGGCCGATGATCCTGCTGTCGTGTTGATGGCGCTGCGTAATATTGCAGAGGCGCAGGAGGATGGCATTTCCGGTTTGGCGGAACGGGCTTCGCTCGGTCGTGAAAGCATGTATAAAATGCTCTCCAGCAGCGGCAACCCGAAGCTCTCCAGCTTCGTCAAACTTATGCATGGCCTTGGGCTGAAAATCCAGGTGCATCCCGATACCGCTCACGCTTCCCGTTAATGGTTGTCCAGGGATGTTGACGGAAAAACAGCAAGACGCCTACGAGCAGTTCTATGCGTCCACTCACGACAACGAGTTTCTGGATGCGAAGACAGAACTGCTTGTCGGACTGGCCGCAGCCATGGCGCTCGACTGTGCACCCTGTCGCCACGACTATCTGGCTAAGGCAAAAGACGCCGGGATCAAGAGGGGCGAGATCTCTGAGGTGCTGGCCAAGGTTATGGCGGTCTCCGCCGGTCAGAAACGGCTTCAGTTTGAGGACGTGACAGAGCGATTCGATATCGACTTGAGTGAGTTTGAGTAGGGAGTGAGGAGACGCAATCATGCACATTATCAAACAAATGGTTGGGCTGTTGATGGTCGCGACAGCGGTGACGGTCGCCTGCTATTTTCTTCCCTTCTTTAACCGCCTGTTTGAAGATTATATTGCCGGTTTTTTTGTCGTGGCAGTTCTGTTCCCCATTTGTTACGCAATGTATAAATCGCACATGGCGGCAGTGGCAGAATTGCCGCCTGATGTACGTGCAAAAAAGGAGAAAGAGAGTCAGGAGCGGTGGAAGGAGACAGACGAAGCAACGTTTTCTTTATCAGAGCCTCTTGATCTCCGCAATATGACGAACATCAATGATTAGTCAAAAAAATCAGAAAATTTGTTCGTAAGTTTTGTTTTCACTTTGTCCATGGTCTCGTGAATACTCGGCGCAGAGCCTGCCGAGTAGACCTGTTGTTTGTCTGCTATTGTCCTTTCAAGTTGCCGGCTGTCTGATGATAATGAGGCACGGCCATCGTCTATTTTTTGGGTGGTGCTATCCATCTCAAGACCGGATTCGTCCATCAATACGGCAACGCTATTGTTGATACTTCGTTCATGGGGGATTCCTGCACTACGGGCCGCTTGCTGCGTCTCTTGTGAGTTTCTGTTTCCTGAATCTGTGATTTTGGACTGTTGATCCATGATCTCTTGTGAGCGTGTTTCGTTAGCACTGGATACGGCATTTGAGTTTGGTGTTGCCACGATGCCCGCGAGCTCTTTTCCATGCACCTCTGCATAATGGGAAACCGAGTCAGATAGTGTTGCCGTGGCGTTGGTATCCCCCATGTTGTGGTGATGAATGATTTGATCGACTTCGGCGGGGGAGCGGCCCTCTTCGCCAATCATGAATCTCCGTACTGCCATACTGACATCACCCTGGAAGCTGAAGCCCTGGTCGTCCACTCTGGCTTTTGTCTGCTGCCACTGATCGACCTCCCTGAAACTGGCCTGGGTCTCATCTCTGTACTGCGACTGCATCGACAAACCGCTTGATACCTCGCCGGCGAATGAATCGCTATTCTCGGAGCTGACTCTGGCGGCTTCAATCTGCACGGCGCTGGATACATTCTGGTAACGTTCAGAAAAATTGGTGCTGTCATTGATCTGTTGCGCTTCAGTCCAGGCTTTTTGGAGTGTGTCCTGATTTTTGAACTGAGCCTGAATCTTGGCTCCAATTTCGGTGAGGGGAATATTGCCACCAACTCCGGCAGCGCCAAGCATGGCTACGGCCTGATTGTGGGATACGTCATACTTGCTCGCAAAATTATTCGCAATGGACGACAGCTCACCAAACTCCTGCTGCACGGAGGTGCCGTCCTGCATCCTGAACTCCTGACTGACCCCTGTGCCAGTCGAAGTCTGGTTGATGAATCGCTCTGTATTGTCGTAGTTGGACGCCAGTGATTGGCCATAGGCTGCGGCGTTTTGCCAAGCGGACTCCTGGGAGTGTGACAGTTGCGTCGAGACACTGGAGCGCATGGCGTTGGTGATCTGGGTGCCAAACCCAAGGTCCGATCGCTGAAAACCCAGCGCCTCGCCGCCGCGGGGCATCATGGAGTGTGTCGTGCCCTGGCCATCCACCATTGTCCCCACACCGCCCGCATAGCTGGGGGCAAAGTCATTCTTGAAGGCGTGCTGGCCATACATCCCCATGTTGCCCATGTTGACGTTGCCGTGAGAGACATCCGCGGCAGCACGTGAGCCGGCCTGCTGGGTGATGGCACCCAATCCAGAGGCGAGCATGGACATCGACATGCCCATGCCGGCGTTGACCACACCCCAGCTGATCAACGGAATCATCCACGCCATGTAGCTGGCGATGGCGGCGATATCGGCGTTGACAGCGCCGAGAGCGGTAGTGGTTGCCAGGGTCAGCGCCTGTCCTCCGGAGGGGAGTGTTGCCACCGCCTCCCCGGTGTTAGCCGAGTAGCTGGTCATGATGAGATTCAATAGCGCGTAGAGCGGCGCCCAGAGTTGCAGCCAGAAGAGCGACTTGAGGTAGAACATCAGCGCCTTACCCGCCGCCGGGGTGAACATCAGGATCAGAAAGAAGGGGAACATCCCGTAGATCAGCACTTCAAAGACGTTGCGCAACAGGGGCAGTGTCTCCCCGGCCAGCTCCCCCAGCACAGAGTAGGAGGTGCTGCGTTGCGCCTCGGCCTGCGCCAGTGCCAGATCCTGGGCGGCGGCGCTGGCATCGGCGCGGGCGGCAAAGCGTGTCAGGGAGCGTTTCACCGCATTGGCCATCATATTCTGGCGGATGGCATCGGCCGCCGTGGTGCTGATGTTGCTCATGTAGGCGTAGGAGACCGGCAGTGCCGCCATGAACTTGGCGCTGGCCAGGGGGTCACCCGGAAAGAGACGGCTGCTGTAGACCGCCTGCGCCCGGCTGAGTTCGGCGCTCCAGTCGCTCTCCAGCCGGGCGGCCCCTGCCGGGCAGGTCATGATGCTCCTGTTGCCGGAGGCATCGAGGTACTGGAACGAGCGCGCCGGGTTGGCCGTGGTGCGCAGCATGTTCCAGAGGTCGGGTTCATCGACGATATCGCCCCAGGTGTAAAACCCGGTGAGGATGTCGTAGAAGACGCACTGCTGCATGAACTCCGAAACATTGCCCGCCAGGCGGCTGTCGGTGATCTCGAACTGGGAGGCGGCCCGCAACATATTTGATCCGAACAGCAGCCCGTTGGTGGTGTATTGCAGATCGTTGGGCAGGGTGAAGACGGTCTCGAAGGCGCGGCTCATCCAGTCGCCCGCCGTGCTGGCCATCGATGCGGTGAAACCGAGTCCGATCGGCACATTGGCCACCACGCCGCTGTTGCTGGGGTCGATACGGTCGGTGACGATGATGTTGACCCGTGGAATAAACAGGATGTAGAAGACAAGAATCACCACCAGAAAGGGTTGAATACTGAGGGGCCGCTTCATGAAGAGCGCCTCGATAATCACCCAGAGGACGGTGATCAGCGCAGTGAGCTTGAGCAGAACGAGGAAGTTGTTGTCCCCCAGTATCGCCACCAGACCATTGAAGAGCTGCAGCAGCACCTCGCCACCGCCATAGGTATAGATCTCCCAGGCTCCCATACCTCTTTACCTTATTGAACCGGAATAACGCAGGCTCTCCGCTAGCGCCGGTGACATGGAAGCCACCAGCATCCGTTCATAGAGCTGGGTCTCGCGGATCAGATCGACATAGCGGGAGAGTTCCTCAAAGTTTTCCGATCTGAGCAGCGCCACCTGCTGACGCGCCTCGGCGATCCCCGCCATGTAGTGTTCACCTTCATCGCTCTTGATAAAAGGGGTCCCCGCTGTGGAGGAGACCACCATATCGAGCAGGTCGTTGATGTAAGCAAACAGGATATCCCTGGCGACAATGTCGGCGTACTTATCCGCCTGGCTGCTGACCACCGTATCACTCATGGCGGCGGCGACATTGAGGATCTTGTAGATCGGAATCCGGGTCGCCCCCAGTAGCCCCAACTCGCTGGAGGAGAGGCTCTGCCGGGTGCGGATCTTGTCGGCGATGCCGTTCATGACGGTGGCGACACGATCTCTTAGGCCGTTGCTGCCACCGAGTGCCACCGTTTTGGTGGTGAGGCGGGTGCAGGCCATCTCCGTGGTGTCGCTGACACAGCCCTGGATATCGATCGACTGACTCCCGTCGAGCAGCGCGTTGAGCAGCTCCGCCCGCTGGGTGTTGAGAATGGAGGGCAGGGTCACCACATTGAGCGGCGCGTTTTCGTCGTTGAGGTTCTTGTCCAGAATCACCGTGCCGGAGAGATTCATCATCATCTCCATCAGCCGCCTGTCGTTGCGCAGGAAGAGGTTGTTCCACATCACCCGCCAGGCGATGTTGCCGTTGGTGAAGGCGATCTGGTTGAGGTTGGAGCCGGCCAGGGTGGCGTTGCGTTCACCGCCCGCGCCGCAGGCCTGGCGTGCATCCTCCATGGAGTCACCGTTGCCGTAGCGGGTCAGGACACACTGGGAGTTCTCCTTGGCGTCGATGCCAACAAAGCTGCCCACCAGATCGGCGGCCGCCTCGCAGGAGTTGATGTTCAGTTTGTTGATCATCTCCGCCTTCTCCCGCACCCACTCCAGCACGTTGGAGATCTGCGGCGAGATGACCCGCAGCCCCAGCATGAAAGCGTAAGAGACGGCGTTCTGGCCCACGTTGCGCAGCGCCGCCACCAGCTGATCCGAATTGATATAGGAGAAGCCGCCGCCGTAGAGATCGACACCGGAGCAGCCGGCGCGGTAGCTGGGGGCCTGCAGGGCGGCGAGCTGGTAGTTGCGTGACGGCGCCCGCATCACCAGGCCGCCGCCGGTAAAATAACCGGCTGCCTGACCCTCATAGACACCCGGCGGCGTGACATTGGCGGCGTAGCCCATGTCGGTGAAGAAGGTGTTCATATCGCTGCCGACATCGGCCCGGGAAGGGTGGACGAGTAACAGCAGCAGCGCAAAGAGAGGGAGAGCGTGCTTCATAAGGTTTCTCCGGGGATCAATGCCAGTAGTCGCTGCTCAAGCTCCGACGGACCCAACAGGCCGAAAGAGACGGGCTGCACCGTGCGGGTTTTGGGCTGCACCAGATAGAGCGCCGGCACGGTCCGGACACCGAGGCGGCGGGCGGTGCCGTTGTCCCGGCGCGGCTGGGGAAAGCCGGGTGAGGCCCCGCCATCGAGGGTAATGGCGGTGACATGAAAGCCGTGACGTTTGGCAAAGCTCTTCAGGATGGGTGAGAACCGCTCACAGTAGGGGCAGCTCTCGCGGAAGAAGTAGAAGAGTCCGTGGCTTTGGGCCAGCTGTTGCAGTTTCACCTTGCGCTCTTCGTTGCGCGTATCGTAGTAGGCGATCACCGCCTTCGGGCTGGTGGGACGCACCAGGGTGTGATCCAGCGCCGGTGTGGTCCAGACCACCCGCTGCCAGCGCTCGGCAAACGCCTGTGAGCGGTCCATTGCCTCTTTTTGCAGATAGAGATAGGCCGTGACGTTTTCACGGGTCGGTTGCATGACCGCCAGCGCCTGGGCGTTCTCCAGCTTCTCCTGAAAGGCTTTTAACTCCGCCTTTGGATCGAGCGGCGTGGGCGCGGCAGGTGCTGGAACCTCATCAGCAGTTTCCCCGGTCTCCTCTTCCACCGGGGGATCGATATACCAGAACCACCCCTCGGCGTGGCGCTGGAACCACTGATCTGATTCAGTGGCTCCCGCCAGTATCGGTAAACCCAGTGACAGAACAATCGCTAACTGCTTCATTGGTAGGACTGCTCGATGTAGTTTTCGATAATGCCCTGCAGTTCGCCGGCATTGGGACTGTTGGCTTTACCCATGGCGTCAGCATAAAACTCGGAGAAATCGATCAGCGAAAAATCGAGACTCTGTAGCTGCTCAATGGTGATGCCCGTGCAGTTGGGGTTCTTGGTGCTGCCCCAGCCCAGGCCCAGCTGAACACGCCCCTGTTCATGAATAATGCGGGCCAGTTTCGATTTGAAACAGCAGTGGGTCTCCTTGCGGCTGGTGCAGCCGAAGAGCGTTTTATTGGAGCAGTAGCTGCCCACGTAGTGACACAATCCCCCTTTGCGGGAGAGCGCCAGACGCTGTTCGTTACTGTCGCACTGGTCCAGCCCGATATCCTGTCCCCAGCCGTCGATTTTGCAGCAGTTGGAGAACCCCAGAATCGCTTTGCTGCAGCGCAGGTCCTCGCCCCTGAAGATCTCGTTGGCTTCGACATCGAAATCCTCACCCGCCTCACTGACGGCCCCCAGGCTGGCGGCGGCCTCCCCAAAGTCGTTGCTCGGCTCGTAGGAGGTGTCGAAGCAGCCGCCATCCATGCACATCGTCTGGCCGCCACAATCGATGATCTCGGTGGTGGTGCCGGGCGCGGTTTCGCACTGGTAGGTCTGCTCGTAGGATTCGCACAGGCCGTTCTCCAGGGTGCCGGTGCATTGGGAGCCGATCTGGATGCAGCCCCGTTGGCGCAGCTCTCCGCAGTAATCCTCTTCCGTGGTGGAGGGTGCGGCGCATTCGTAACTGCTCTCATAGGCCCAGCAGTCGCGGTAGACATCGACCCCGGCAATCGGGCGTGTTTCGGACGGTTCGGTACAGAGGCGGGTGGGCTGTGCGCAGAGGCCGTTGGCCAGCTCGCCCTCCAGCCCACCGCAGGTGCTGATCCACCGTTCCGACCAGTCACAGTCACAAAACTGTGTGGCGCGGAACTTCATCCACCCCTCGCCGCCACCAGCCACCACCACACGCATATCGATGGTGTTGCTGCCGGTCTGCAGGTAGGGCTTGATGTCGATGTTGAGCGACTGGTTCCAGCTGGTGCTGAGTTCGCAGTTGCCGTACTGGGCAGCGCCATATTGCACTTGAGTCATGTTGAAGCCGGGGATGGTCTCTCTATCGACCACCTCCAGCCGGTCGCCACCATAGGGGCCGACACGCACCACGGTGCCGTTGACGGTGATGCTGATCCAGTCATCGAAACCGGCCTGAATCAGCGTGAACTCCGCCACCTTGTCAACATCCTCGATGGAGAAGGTGGTGCTGCGGTCATAGATGGCGCAGTAGCCGCCCCAGATGTTGTCGCCAATGGTGCCCAGCGTGAGAACCGGATAGGTATAGTCCCAGCGCATGTCGCTGCGCAGCGTCTCCAACTGGATGCCGCCAGCGTCGCACTCCACCGGGCGGTCACAGGTCAGCTCCAGGGTTTCGGTGCAGCTGTAGAGCTGGGACTCACGCCATTCGGTACAGACCGCTTCGGTGTATTGGGGCGGTGTGGTGAGGGTGGTGCTCTGGCAGCCGGAGTACTCCGCCGTGATACTGCCGGAGACGGATTCAGGATCGTCCTGAATGGCACTGGCGCGGGTGAGTAATGGGTCAGAACTTCTGTCGAACTGGAACTGCGGGCGATTGACCGTGGAGTCGGAAACGAATGCGCCGGTCTCATTTTGATTGAGTTGCAGACGGGCCTCATCCTCCATCGCCATGGGGTTGTTGCCGTACTCTGTTTCCGGAATGTCAGTGCCCTGGAAGCCGGGTACCGTATCCGCACTCTGCCCGGTCGCCAGGCGCTCGGTGCTGCCCTGGTTCTCGCTGCCGAATGACTTGCCCAGCTCCAGTGCTTCGGTGATGCTCATCTCCTGAGCCGTGGTGAATCCCGGCCAAAGAAGCATCAAGCAACATAAAATTAGAGTGAGGTGTTTCTGAATCATGGTGATGACCCTCCCTTCAGTCGATCCAGGAGGATGTGCGCGCTCTCTTTCAGGGAAACAGGTGCTTCTCGCGCCATGGTCTCCAGGGCGTATTCAATCGTGGTGTCACCCGCAAGGCGTACATAATCTGAACTGGGGCAACCGGCATCGTTACACTGTTGCGCCGGGGCGTCGGTCAAGACAAAGCCCGGCACCCGGGTGATGGCAAAACGTTCAAAGAGCGTGGGGTCGATGGCAAAGCCACCGTTGATTTTGGTGTGGCCGGAAGCATCGGCTTCAAGCAGTTGAGTGATTTTCTCTCTGGTCCTGCCCAGATCACCATCGACCAGACCGCGCAGTATCAGTGAGCCATCGATACGGCTGGCCTGAACCAGCAGCCGTTTTATCGTGATCTCCGGCATGGAGAAGGAGACAAACACGTAGAGCTGCGGGCCACGTTTCTGGTCCATCGGGTTCTGTGACGGTTGGCCGTTGTCCTGGGCCTGATCCAGCAGCTTGTTGATATCGCTACGCGCCCGTTGCAGCAGCTCCGGTGAGGGTGTTGGCAGATCGGGCAGTGCCAGAGTGGGTGCGCTGCCTGCGTTCTCCATCGCCTTGGTGGCTTCCCTGTTCAGCCCCTCAAGAAATTCCGGTGATGTGGACAAGGCATCGGCCTTATCGAACAGCTCTGAGGTGCGGCGGTGCATCTCATCCGCACGCTGTTCGGCGCGACTCATGGCGCGCTCAACATCCGGTGCAGAGTTGGCCGCAGGAACCATGAATAGTGTGAGCGGTACGACTAATAGGAACCGATACAGCATACGCGCCGCCTCCAGATCATGTAGGCGAAATCTTCGCCTCGAATGGGAAACTCCTTGCCCGTGTGCCAGGCGTTGGTGGTCATCCCGTAGGGGTGGGCGGTGTAGGTGACCGGGATGGGGCGTATGAGCTGGGTCTTGTACCAGCTCTTCTGCATGATGGGCGCAGGCACGGGACCGCAGAGCGCCGCCGGGGTGCTGACGTTCATGGCCAGGAAGGTGCGGTGCAGAATGGCGTGCATCCGCTGCACGGCGACGGTGGAGGAGGCCGCGCCGCCTTCATGGGGTTTCACCGTGCCCGTCAACGGGTGCAGCCCCACCTGGCAGCCCAGACACCAGAAGAGCACATCGAGCGGATTCCACAGCGATGCCGCCACGCAGTCGGCGGCGCAGGCCGCCTGGGCCACGGGATTGTTGAAGAGCACCGCCTCGGGGTTGAGCACGAAGGTCATCTCGTCGTTGTTCCACATCGGGTCCAGTTCGGTCATGAAGGCGACATCGAACTGCTCGCCGTAGACGCAGTATTCGTTGACCATCATGTTGAACCAGTACATCACTGGGTAGATGAACCAGTGCACGTTGTAGAACGAGACCGATTCGGCGTTCTCCTTGGTGGTGCGGTTGCCGCCCTGCCCCACCACCGAGGAGCTGGCCGACCCCAGCGAGACACCGCCCAGCATGGGTGAGCAGAACGGCTCTCTAACCGCTTCGGCGATGCGTGCCGGCTCCCAGAAGGTGACGCCGATGCCGATGCGGAAATAGGGTGGCGTCGCTTTCGGGCAGATGCAGACCGGTGAGGGGTAGCCGTTGGCGGCCCCCGAGTCGATCTGGTCCATGGTGGCCACCGGCATGGCGCCGATATAGAGGGGAAAGATGCAGCGCCAGCAGATGTCGGTGATGGGATTGATAAAGGGCATGGCGCCGCAGCCACCACCGGCACTGACCGTTGCGGGAACAAGGCCGTAAAAGGCGGCTACAAAAGTGAGTGCCAATATCCGATTGGGCCTGCTTCTAACCATGGCCATCTCCCGGCACGATCTCATCGATGCGCAGTTTTTTGCCCTCCTGGCTGATCAGTGAGGGGAGCGCCTCGATGCCGAATTTCTCGACATATTTCCCCCCTTGATCGAAGTAGAGCCTGATTTGCCATGTGTCCATCAATTCCAACACCGCCCCTTGGGTCAGAATGGGGTGCACCTGGTTGGGATAGCGTTTGAGGTAATCATGAGCCCACGCCGCCTGTTCCGGGTCGTCGCCATCGAAGAAGAGCCACTGCTGGCTCATGGTGATGTACTCCAGCGGGTTGACCGTCGTGCCTGCGGGCCACAGTACGTTGCCCTCGTGATCGACGATATCCCGGGACAGAACCATCGACGGATCGAAGTAGCGGACACGGCGCTCTTGGGCACGGGGCAGCGCAACGCCGCTGGGCCGGTTGGCGTAGGCGACAAAGCGCGCCTTCATCTCTTTTTCCACTTCCGCCATCCTGCCGCTGGCTTCTGCTTCGCGGAGTCTGGAATAGAACCCCTCCAGCATGTCCGGCTCGGCGATCCCATAGGTCTGGCCGACCGTGCCCAGGTCGTGGACGGCGGCATGGGCGGCGGTTGAGACCGACAGCAACAGGAGGGGTAGAAGCGATCGCATCACAACACCCTCCTGGCTGTGCCCAGGATATGTTTCACCGGCACCCAGCCCACTTCGCCATAACGCGAATCGTAGCTGTCTTTATGGGGTGTCCAGACAAAGTAGCGGCCGGGTGGAATGGTGCCGGTTGGGCCGGGGGTCAGGGGGTTGCCACGTTTTGTCTGCGCTTTTGCTTCTCCCACAAAAACACCGTTGACATAAAACTTTCTGCCATCGCAGGTGACGATGTCGCCGGGTATGCCACGAACGATTTTGAGAAACGGCGCGCCGTCCGGGTAGTAGGGGTTCGCGGGTACACGCATACCGACAACAGCATTACGCTCCGGCAGCGTTCCCCGGTCAATCCGGTA
>Ga0256830_1002462_pt1 | contig 12190 bp, 8 predicted proteins | sample 128326metaG_FD_190537 | JGI IMG/M metagenome (GOLD analysis project Ga0256830, IMG submission 190537) | Hydrothermal vent microbial communities from Lau Basin, Pacific Ocean - 128-326 | ecosystem: Environmental > Aquatic > Marine > Hydrothermal vents | place: Pacific Ocean: Lau Basin | collected...
TCTACTGGTGCTTCAGCCGCATTTGGCTGGCAGGCATAGAGCAGGATCAGGACTATTGGCAGGCTTAACAAAATAGAGGGAGTAGTTGATCTTCGCATAAGTGAAATAAGTTTGAGGGGAAAATTACGAAGAATTTGAAATAAAATAGGTATCTTTAAAAAACATACTCGGTCAACAATTAACCTACTCATGAGCCAAACCTCCGAAGATCACCCCACTCCCTATCGTGTTCGTCCACGTTTTCAGGTCGAGACTTCCTATTCTGTCGAGGATTTAGCTGAAAAAATCAGCATTGGCTTGAAAAAAGAAGATGCTCCATGTAAAGGCAAGCTTATTCCGGGATATGCTACCATCTATCTTCCGCAAAAGGAACAACACTATTGGTCGCCACAACTGTCTTTGACCTTGGAGGAAACCGAAAACGGTAGCTTGCTTCGCGGTTTGTACGGTCCCCGTCCTGCCGTTTGGACGATGTTTATCTTTTTCTATGCCCTTATTTGTTTCGCCATTTTTATCATTTCTATTGTCGGGCTGGCCAATCTTTCGCTCGACAAATCAGGGGCGATCCTTTGGCTTGTACCTGTACTGGTTGTGGCCTTTTTGTCTCTTTATCTGGTCGCCTATTTTGGCCAAAAACTAGGACATGATCAAATGGCCACCCTGCATAAATTTATTGAAGAAAGTACTGGCTTGACTTTCCATGAGGATTAAAGTTACTGTTACTCCAGATGTATGTAAATCTTCCCCATACATCTGCTTGCTACATTTAGAGAGAGCGATAAATCTGAAAGTCAGGCTTTATTTGTAAAAATCAAGCGTTCACTGGAAGCAGGAGCGAAGTTCCAGACCATTTAGCGCGAAGCTCTGAAGCTAGCTTAGCTGTTCGAAGTCCCCGAACAAGTGAAAGCTTATGTGCGTAGATTGGGATCTATGCACAGCTTCGCTAAAAATGGTAAGAAACTTCGCGTTGGAGACATTCCTCACTCCCTCAATCGCTTCACCAAATTCCTCAAACTATCCACATTATGAGCAGCCGCAAATACATCTATATAGGGCATGGCTGCCTGCATACCTTTCACATGGGGTTCATAGGTAGGACTGCCCGCAAGTGGATTGAGCCAAACGACCTGGGCCACTTTGCGCTGAATATATTTCATGCTATCTTCCAACAGATCAATATCTCCCGTATCCCAACCATCGCTCATGATGAGTACGACTGTATGTTTATCCAGAAGTTTGTTGCCGTAGTCTTTGGTAAAAGAAGCCAGTGATTCCCCAATACGCGTACCTCCTGACCAATCGGGAATGGTATCGGACAGGAGTTGGAGGGCGAGTTGAAAACTTTTTTGATGTAATTGTTCTGTGATACGATGGATAGAGGTACTAAACACAAAGGTTTCGATCTTTTTATAGACCGTCTGGAAGGCGTAAACAAAATTGACGAGGAATTGGCTATACAAATCCATGGACTTACTCACATCACAGATCATGACCATTTTGAGCTTGCGAATGCGTTGCTGACGAAAGGCGAGTTCCATCATTTCACCACCGCTACGTAGATTGAGGCGAATACTTTTGCGCAAATCGAACAGGCCTGTTCGGGCCTGTCGTTGGTAGCACCGGTTAAAACGTGTGGCAAGCGAGCGAGCGATGACCGTGATCAACTCCATTACTTCCTGTAGTTCATCGTCGGGAAAAGTAGAGAAATCTTTTTCTGTTATTACCTGGGTGGCACTATAGGCCGCGAGTTCTGTTGCTTCTTCCTGGGCTTGATTGCCATAGAGCCAATTTTTGAGCGATTGTAGCGCAGGATCTTTTCGTTTGCTGGCTTGCTTTTGTTGTTCTTTCCCGCCTTCAGCTTCTCCATCTTTGAACTTGCTGTCTACGGCTTTATCCAGATTTTCCCAATATTCTTTGTATAAATCATCAAAGAGTTGCTGCTGCGGACGTGAACGAGTAAGTACAGCCTTGAGCCCTTCTTGCATTTCCTCTGGATCTTTAGATGGAATATGTGTGAGGGCCTCTAGCGCATCTGCTACCCCTGCCGGACCTATAGGCATGCCTTTGCTACGCAGGTAGCGGCAGAAAGCCAAAATATTTGCGCTGAGTGCTGTGTGGCGTTGGATAAGGGCTGTGGGGTTGGACATAGGAAATTTATACTATAAGCCTGATAAAAAGTATGTTTTTTTAGCCACTAAGATTTTTTTATTTAACACGTAGCTCACATAGGTTTTTTACATAGCACACATAGTTTTTTGACCCTGTTTCCTACTCGAAAGTATGCTTGGAAAAGATAAAAGCTTCCCAGCCAGTAATCTGATCATCAGGCTTTATTCCGACTCCCCAGCATCCAAATCTACCATGACAGCATCTTCGAGTAGATAACTCATCTCAAATACAACATCATTGAGCTTGATCTTGCCTTTGAAGGCGACAAATTCGTCCATTTTAAAACTGCGTTTGCGTTTTTTAAAACGGAGTTCGACCACAGACTCTTGTCCAGCACCTCCGCAAAAAAAGCAAGAGCTATAGGGAAACTGAGAGAGGATAAAATAATCGCCTTCTACATCCATGGGCAAGACATAACCTTTAAGAACGATCTCTTGTTGGTCTAATTCTTTGACACTTTCACCAAAAGTAGGCTTGGAATACCATGTTTTGAAGGTTTCGCTATACTCATAGCTGTATTTCACATCTGCCAGTTGATCCCAACTCACCCGTTTTTGGGCCTGAGTATGAACAGAAAACAGCATAATAGTAAATATGATGGATATGGATTTAAGCATCGGCTAATGTTTGAGATATATTGGTATTAAACGCCTGAATAGCAGGAATCGTTGCAGCTAAAAGACCGATTCCCAAGCTAGCAAAAAATAAGATAAACTCTTCTGGTTGGAAAACAAAAACGGCAAAATCGTAATGATAGTTATCGCTTGCATAAGCCGACAAAGCTATCAGCCCGATCCTGCTCGCAACAATTCCCAACAACAATCCTAATAATGCAAGAAATAACCCTTCGAGCATAACCATGACAAATAGCTGAATACGAGAAGCTCCCATCGACCGCATGAGTGCTATCTCATATTTCCGATCTTTCAGCGCATTGTATAGAGAAATAAAGACACTCATGCCAGAAATGAAGATGATAGCCAGTGCTACTCCCTGGAGAATGACAATGCCCAGCCCCAAGTTGTCTCGCAAATTGTTGATTTCTATCGCAGGTAAAGCTGCCTGCATAGAGGTATTTTCATTGATCATTCTAGGCATAAATAAGCCCCTGCCTTTATTGCGAAATTTGACCAATAAAGCCGTGATTTCCCGTTTCACTTCTATCACCTCTTCCTCTCCATCATGCGCTTTTTCATCTCCCCCTTTGTGTTCCTCATGTACCCCCCACACACTAGAAATACCCGTCAGTATCAATTGATCCAGCACACTATTGGAGGGGGAGAGTATGCCCACTACTTTATAGGGATGCACCTCATGCACATTGTTATCATCCAGCAAACCATGTGAACCAAAAAATTCATCCCCAACTTCCAATCCCAATATACGAGCCACCTTAGTCCCTAAAGTAACTTCAAATGGAGCTTCCCATAAGCGTCCATTGGCTATTTTTGCCTGATAGTGGTTGACATAAGAGGTATCTGTCCCTACAATCCGGTAAGATTTGTAGCTATCTCCATAAGCGAGTGGGATGGCTTTTTCGATAATGGGATTTCGGCTGAGTCCCAGGGCTTCATCCATGTGAATATTTCCTGTAGGATTATCTATATGATATACGCTGGACAAAATCAACTGCAAAGGGCTCCCTTTTGCGCCTACCACCATGTCTATGCCTTCTATATTTCGAAGGAAGGTGTCATTCATTTGTTTATTGAGCATCAGTAGCAGAGAGATGATACTTACACCTAATATGAGCAGCAACAAGCTCAACAAAGTAGAGAGTGGTTTTGCGATAAGGTTATTCCAACTGAGTTTGATGAGATTCATAGGAGATATGATGATTAGGCGATATGTACCTGATGCTCAAATTCAGTTTTGAGCCGGTGGTCATGGGTAACAATGATGAGACTGGCATCTGCTTCAGCAGCTTGTTCTTTGAGGAGTAAAATGACCTCTTGACAGTTGGCATCATCCAGGGCAGAGGTAGGTTCATCAGCCAGAATCATTCGGGGTTGGTTAATCACAGCTCTGGCAATGGCCACTCTTTGCTGTTCTCCTTGGCTAAGGCGTTTGGGTTTTTTATGCAGCTTGTGGGCAAGATTGAGCCGACTGAGCAATTGTTTGATTCTCAGCCGGTCTTGTTTTACCCCTGCCAAATATTGAGCAAGCAGCAAATTGTCCTGCACATTCAAAGCACTCACAAAGTGTGATTTCTGGAAGACAATCCCTATGTTTTTCCCCCTAAAGTAATCCAGCCCGGCAGTTGGCAGTTGAGTGATGTCTTGCGCTCCGATCCGAATGCTTCCCGCATCGGCTGTCAAAAAGCCTGCTAGCAAATGCAAGAGCGTTGTCTTACCTTTCCCTGATTGCCCCAATATGATCAAATGTTCCCCTTTAGGGCAATAAATATCAGGAAAGCTAAATATTGTTTGGGAATCGTAAGAAAAATGAAGTCCTTGGCTGTGTAGCATGAGTTCTGGTGTTAAAACAGCTACAAAAGTAATATTTTATTTAATGAGTAGCTAAGTCATAGCTTAGTCAGTTTTTGCGTGCTTGATTTCGGCTATGTTGATTTTTTGATACGATGCTTGCATATTTGTCCTGCATCCCAAAGCTTTTGCCATATTGAATTGTAAAATAATCATGCTATTTTAGCGGCAAAGTGATCGTTTCTTAATCTAATACTCCATGCACACACAGCATAGATGCCCATGGGTAGGCGATGACCCACTTTATGTCAAGTACCACGATGAAGAATGGGGCCTGCCCCTACACGATGACCAACAATGGTTTGAATTTTTATCTCTGGAAGCATTTCAGGCAGGCCTGAGTTGGTATACTATTCTCCTAAAGCGAGAAAACTTCCAACGAGCCTTTGATCATTTTGATCCTGAGAGGGTGGCTAATTATGGAGAGACCAAGGTGGCGGAACTCTTGGCTGATGCAGGGATCGTAAGAAATCGTTTGAAAGTACGGGCAACAATCCATAATGCCCAGGTTTTCCTGAAACTTCAGCAAACTCATGGAAGTTTTGATCAGTATATCTGGCAATTTGTTGAGGGAAAACCGATTCAAAATCATTGGAAACAGATGAAGGATGTACCTGCGAATACACCGCTATCTGACAAGCTGAGTAAAACACTCAAAAAAGAAGGCTTCAAGTTTATGGGAAGTACGGTCGTATATGCCTTTATGCAGGCAACAGGTTTAGTCAATGATCATCTGATGCATTGCTTCAGACAAAAAGAAGTGGCAGCATATTCAGAAAGTGACTACTAATGACTACCTTTAGGAAGGTGAAAAAAATAAATTAGTAGGATGATTGTGGGTTTAGGACACTTTTGTCATACACCCGAAAATAGCATGATAAAACTATACATTATGTAAAAAGACTATGTGGTAAAGAAAAAGACACCGATTTTTTTAACACATAGAAAGCCAAACAGGATGAAAAACTATGTGAACTATGTGGTAAAGAAAAGACACTGATTTTTTTAACACATAGAACACAATAGAATGAGGCACATAGAACACATAGAAAGACTCCTTGGTGCTCCTCTTAGTGCCCTCAGTGGCTAAAATCAACTCAAAAAATCCAGTAAATCCCGTCAAAAAAAACTCACTACTCTACTACCAAAAGCTGCCATAAAGCCTACCTAATTCAGCCTTTTTCGTATCTTTACCTTTTGCTAATTTTGATCAAACCCAACCCCCAAATCCCCCTAATATGCCTGCTCGAAGCCTACATCCATCCCACCAATCATACTATTTTATCATAGGTTTATTGCTTTTTCTTTCAGCTTGTCATAGACCTGAAAATGCAACTGAAAGTTCTGAAGAAACCACCCTGCAGCTTCAACTAGACCTAGCAGCCGGGAAGCTTTTTGTCTTTCGGAATCATGAAAGTGAGCCTATACTGACTCAAAATGCCAGATTAGACCACAGACCCTATTTGCACCCCATCACTGCGCCTGATGGCAAAGGGGTTTTGACTGAGTATAGCCCTAAGCATCACAAACATCAAACCGGCTTATACTGGGGGTTTACAAGAGTTAATGGGCAGTCGGTGGCTCATGAAGAACTCATTAAATTTTTTTACAAAAAAGATCAAACCGAACAAGAGATAGCGATGAAAGGGCGTGATTTTTTTCATCATCCAGAGGGAGATTATTGGAAACGACTCGCGATCAATATCATAGATTCTGTGGGCAAAAAGGTTTCCTGGCAAACGGTCTATCAGATGCTGGATGCAAATGGCGAGCCTATACTTAAAGAAACCCAAACTTGGTCAATGCGAGAAATAGATGGGAAATTTTTGTTGGAGTTAAGATGGGAAGGAGAAGCAATCATTGACATGACCATAAATAAATTTGATTACGGCGGCATGTTTTTACGTATGCCCTGGCATCAAGGAATAGAGGGAGAAGTGATCAATGCTGCCAGACAGCGAAATGAAAGAGCCGAAGGGCAGAGGGCTTATTGGGTAGATGTCGGAATGGAAATAGAAGGGAGAAACGATTGGGGGCATATCGCCATTTTTGATCATCCGGATAATACGGGCTTCCCTCAAAGATGGCGAGTCGATGATCAATTAGGCATAGGGCCTTCAAGAGCCATTAGTGGAGACTGGACCATTGAGAAGGGGCAAACAGAAGTGATCAAACACCAAGTCGTGATATATACGGGCAAATTGAATGATGTAGAACTGACAGAAGACTGGCGAGCATATAGTGGAAATCCCTCTCTTTATTCAACAGCCTCCTTATGGGAAATTGCTCAAAAAGAAGGGAGGGAAGCGAAATTTTTGACGCCAGATGAAGCTGTAGCAGCTATGACCTTATCAGAAGATTTTCAAGTAAATGTATGGGCTTCCGAGCCGATGATTACTCAGCCGATGGCTTTTTGCTGGGATGATAAAGGCCGACTATGGATTGCTGAGAATAGAGACTATGAAAGTCGAAGAGATGGTTTTTCAAATTCAGGTGATAGTCGTATTTTAATTTTGGAAGACACTGACCGGGACGGAGTCGCCGACAGTCGAAAAGTTTTTGTCGAAGGCATTCCCTTCCCTTCGGCTATAGCAGTAGGTTTTGATGGGCTCTTCCTGGGCGCACCGCCACACTTTATGTTTATTCCCGACAAGGATGGAGATGATGTAGCCGATATGGAGGAGGTGAAAATCCTCTTGACAGGTTGGGGCATTCGCGACCGGCATGAAACAATTAATAGCTTGCATTGGGGACCTGATGGATGGTTGTATGGCTTGGAGGGTTTTGCAACGCCTTCAAAAATCAGGAAGCCCCAAAAAGGCGTAGGAGTATTTAAACACAAACAAGCCTTTCCTGAAGATCTGCTGGAAAGCGAAGGAATCGATATCAATGGAGGGGTATGGCGATACCATCCGACCAAAGATCGTTTTGAAGTCGTTGCCCACGGCTTTAGCAATCCCTGGGGCATTGACTATGACGCCAAAGGGCAACTATTTATCAGTGCATGCGTCATTCCGCATTTGTTTTATGTCATTCCAGGAGGAATTTACCATCGGCAGGGTGGGCAGCATTTTAATCCCTATGTCTATAGTGATATTCGCACCATCGTAGACCACCGACATAGATCAGCGCACGGTGGCGCACGGATATATCAATCAGATGCATTCCCGCCAGAACATCAGGGTCGGCTATTTATGGCCAATATTCACGAACATGCTGTATTGTCAGATATACTCACACCCAAGGGCTCCGGATATGTAGCACATCATGGGGAAGATTTTCTGATGGCCAATAATGCTCAATGGATTGGGTTTAGTATGGAAATCGGGCCTGCAGGAGGACTATATGTATTAGACTGGCATGATGCAGATATATGTGGAAATGAGGTTTTGCAAAAAGAGACTGGCCGAATTTTTAGCATCATGCCTAAAAACTCATTGGCAGAAAACTGGGAGGGACGTTATAGTGATTTAGGACAAATGACCGATTTGCAGTTGGCGGAACTACAACTAAGCAGCAGCGACTGGCATGCAAGGCGAGCAAGGGTTATTTTACAAAGTCGAGCGGCTAAGGGAAACATAAAAGAAGATGCACAACAGCATTTGCGAAAGATTTTCAACACAAACGAGCAAATAGATTGGCGACTACGGGCTATGTGGACGATGCATATAACGGGAAGTTTTACCAAGAACGAACTCATGGATGCCTTGGCCGACAAAGATGAATATATACGGGCTTGGGCGATTCAACTATTATGTGAAGACAAAAATCCTTCAGCCGCCGCTATCGCCTCTTTTGAGCGCATGGCTGATAAGGATCCCTCGCCAATCGTTCGGCTATACTTAGCAGCTTCCCTACAACGCATGAACCTCAATGAACGCTGGGGCATTGCAGAGGGCTTAATGGCGCAGGCCGAGGATATGGATGATGCTAATATTCCCAAAATGCTCTGGTTTGCCATAGAGCCATTGGTCGCTAACAATCCTTCAAAAGCTTTGGCACTCGCCAGCAAAAGTGATCTGCCAATTTTGGCAACATTTACGGCCAGGCGTTTAGTAGATGCAGATGAAATAGACCTTCTTGTAGCCTGGGTCGGAAAGCCTGGAAAAGCACAGCAAAGCTTTTTGCAGGGATTGCGAATCGGCCTAGAAGGCAGGTCGGATGTCAGAAGCCCAGCTCATTGGCCTTCCGTTTATGAAAGTCTCAAATCTCAGGCAAAACTTGCTGCATTAGCACTTGAGGTTGCCCAACAATTTGGAGAGGCAGAAGCCGCAAAAACATATCTTGCGACCTTGAGCAATACGCAAGCTCCCATCGAAGATCGGCAGAAAGCATTAAATGGATTGGCAAGCCAACAACGAGAGGAACTGATTGATCAGCTACCAGCACTTCTCGATGATCCTCCATTGCGAATAGCTGCTATTCGGGCAATTGCTCAATTTGAAATCACTGACTTCGGGCTTTTATTAATGGAAAAATATAAGAGCTTTACTGCTGAGGAAAAACTAGAAACGGTTCAAACTCTGTCCTCCAGATCTACCTATGGATGGATAATTACCGAGGCACTCAAGCGAGGCGAAATCCCCAGACGAGATATTCCGGCTTATGCTGCTCGTCAATTGCGTAGAGTGGTGGGTAATGGCTTTGTGGAAATCTGGGGACCTATTGACCAACTGACTAATGGCAAAGCGGCCACTTTCGACAGATACAAAACGCTTTTGACAGATGAAGCCATTGCTGCCGCAAATCCCAAAAATGGACGTGCTGTCTTTCAGCGTAGTTGTAGTGCCTGCCATAAAATGTACGGAGAAGGAGGCATCATAGGCCCTGATATCACAGGTGCCAATCGGGCAAATCTGGATTATATTCTTAGCAATATCCTAAACCCCAGCGAAGAGATTCAGGACGATTATAAAATGCTCGTTATTACTAGCAGAGATGGGCGTACCTATAGTGGAAATATCGCTGCCGAAAATGATCGGCAGTTGACCCTACGCATAGTAGGTCAAGACAAGCTCACCATCAACAAATCCGATATTCAGTCTCGGGAGCAAACGACTGTTTCCATGATGCCGGAAGGTTTATTACAGACCTTATCAGACGAAGAAGTGCTGGATTTAGTAGCTTATTTAAGGATAAATGATAAATTGTGAATGTCTCGAAATCTGTGGGAGAAAAAATGCGTGCCATAAACCGGGGGATTTCAAAGGGGTCTTTATCAGGGCTTTAGCCCTACACACTTTGAGGGTAAGGCTAAAGCCCAATCAAGATCAGCAGCTTTCACTGGGATAAATCCCTGCGCAATAAAACCAATACAGCATGTTATTGCACTGATAGTCAGTCGGCCAGGGTGTATACATCATGAATGTTTTATACGCTGAAATACTTATGGGTAATCAAATTCAAAATCATCAGCTCACTACTACAACTCCAATCCGAAATAATCCAGTAAACCCTGTCAAAAAAAGGTTCTCTGACAATTTTGGCGATCCCCCTTCGGAAATAGTCTCCCACCGTTAAAACGGGTGGGCTGAAACCTCAAACCTCCTCTTTCTTAGTGCCCTACGTGTCCTCAGTGGCTTTGCATTTCTTCATGCTAGAGACAAGCAATAAGACAACTGAAGACTGAGGACTAATGTTCTAACCTCCAAGAACTTGGTACAGCAGCAAGAAGGCAAGCCCACCACCTAAAAAACCGATAAAGGCCAACCAGCTTATCTTTTTGAGATACCAAATGAAGTCGATTTTTTCCATGCCCATAGCCGCTACACCTGCTGCCGACCCGATGATGAGCATACTACCACCTGTCCCAGCTGCATAGGCGATAAAATGCCAAACTTTGGCATCGAGCCCTTCTGTGTACATGCCCATAGAAGCCGCTACCAAAGGCACATTGTCGATCACAGCTGAGAAAACGCCTAACAACATGACCACTGCGTCTTGATTGGGAATTGTTGCTTCCAGATATTCAGCTAAGTATCGTAAAGTTCCCACTCCATCTGCGACTAGGCTTTCTAAGCTGGCGACTGCCATGAGGATTCCCAGGAAAAACAGGATAGAAGACATCTCGATTCTCGACAAGGCTTCGTGAGCCGAATATATCTGTTTACGTTCATCAGTAAAGGACTCCTCGGGATGTATATACTCAGATACCAGCCAGACCGTCCCCAGGCTGAGCATCATGCCTATATAAGGAGGAAGGTGAGTGATTGTTTTGAAAATAGGGACAAAAACAATTGCTCCCAAGCCGATAAATAACATTCTTTCACTGCTCAACAACAGTCCTTTATCTCCTTCTGCTAGACTGAGATCGACGGTAAGATCTCCTTTAAAAGGTTTTAAAAAACTAGCAATCGCAAAAGGAAGTACAAAACAAAGCAGTGCAGGAATAACTAACCAGTCAACCAAGCCTGCCGTAGATACTTTCCCACCTATCCACAGCATAGTAGTAGTCACATCCCCGATGGGCGACCATGTCCCTCCTGCATTGGCAGCGATAACTACTAGACTCGCATACCAGAGACGTTCTTCCTTGTTGTGAATAAGCTTCCTTAAAAGGGTGATCAAAACAATGGTGGCTGTAAGGTTGTCAATAATAGCCGAAAGCAAAAAAGCCAAAATACCGAGAATCCATAACAGTTTTTTCTTTGATCGGGTATTTACTGCGTTTTTTAATATATCAAAACCTCTGTGCAAATCAATCAACTCCACAATCGTCATTGCCCCCAGAAGGAATACAAGAATTTCAGCAGTTTTACCCAAGTGATGCAACAGGGTGTTCACAAAGCCCTCTTCTGCTTCAGTTGTAACGGCTTCAGCAGCTTCACTAAAAGTGTAAATATGCTCATGGCTATCTATTACATCTAGTAAGCCACGCTGAAAGCCCACCGAAAGAAAAGCCCAGCACAAGGCTCCCATCATCAAAGCCGGAACCGTCTTATCTAATTTGAGCGGATGTTCAAAAACAATAATTAAGTAACCAATAACAAAACAAGCAATTATAGCAAAAAACATAGATGTTTTAAATTAATCATGTCAAAACATAAGGCGCAAATATAAGAAACCGTCTTGGATTTGTCCTTTGTATATGCAGCCGTGATGCAGGACACCTTTATCATGTATCGAACATTTCTTTGCGTCTTAGCGACTTTGCGAGCAGCCAAGATAAGATTAATTCCATGCTGTGTTCTTAAATAAAAACAGCCATAAATTGTATAGTGATGAACAAGCCACAAATTGCACAGATTTGCTCAACACCCAATGTATGTTTGTTAGAATTTGTGTCTGCTTTTGTTAGTAATCATAGAATCAAATCCTCTGCCACCTAGATGTTACACACGTTAATAAATAAAATAGTGTTAATCTTCTTTTTTAGAAACAGAATCAGCGAAAAGCAAGTATAGATTCAAATACTAAGAAAAAGACACGAATCCTGAAAACAGAACCCGTGCCTTGGTCGGTCATTTCCAAAAATATGATCGCAGGAAATGTATATACTAAGCTTAAATAGCTAACGGAGGTAGTTGTTAATCCAT
>Ga0256830_1002463_pt1 | contig 12189 bp, 14 predicted proteins | sample 128326metaG_FD_190537 | JGI IMG/M metagenome (GOLD analysis project Ga0256830, IMG submission 190537) | Hydrothermal vent microbial communities from Lau Basin, Pacific Ocean - 128-326 | ecosystem: Environmental > Aquatic > Marine > Hydrothermal vents | place: Pacific Ocean: Lau Basin | collected...
AGGGGATACGCTCTTTGCAGGCTCAGTGGGGAGGACGGATTTCCACGGAGGAAGCCTGTCAAAACTCAGGAAATCCTTTCAAAGGCTCATGTCACTCCCGGAAGATACGGTTGTGCTGCCAGGACATGGCCCGACAAGCACAATCGGACGGGAAAGAAGGGAGAATTTCTTCAATGAGGAGATCCTCTAAAAGGTATCTCCTCTCACAATCTCTTTTTCGCTTCTTGTCACAAGGGCCACAGCTGTATTCTGTCTGGCACTGATGACCTGTATCTCACCGATTGGCCTCCTGGGCTTCTCAGAAGACAGGACGGTAAAGGTAGTGCCCACCTTAACGCCATCTGTCAGTCCACGGTCAATATATACCACATCATACCTGCCGTTCAAGAGTCTGAGGTTCCTGGCAGCCACTATGGTCCCGTGTATCCCCTTGCCGGTTCCCCTGGCCAGTGGAAAGGGTTCTATATCATAGTATTGCACAAGGGGTGAACCCACCTCTATCTCGGAGAATGACTTTACCACCCTTGCCTTTGTATAACCGGCCTCCTTTCCCGTAATCTCAACCACACCTGTTATCTCCACAATATCCCCAAGAGGCTTCTTCGTGACGGGATGAACCACCTTTCCAAGGGACTTTATAACATAGAATCGTTTTGCCTGGTCTTCATCCTTTAATTGAAGATAGACATCATCCATCGTACCCACCATTGTCCTCCCCGTGGGTGTGGCCTTGATGAAACCCACCGGCTCAATTCTGTCTGCAATGTAGCCGCTTGATACAATAAGTTCTGGTTTAACAACCAGGGCTTCTCTGCCCTCAATCACCTTCTTCTCAGGCCTGGTACGGGCAGGTACAGGAGATGGCCTTGATGGTGGCAGGACAACCTGTTTCTGCATCAGCTCCAGGGGTATCCTTAATTTCTGTCCTGGATAGATCAGGTCGGGATTCCTTATACCCGGGTTCTCCTTCCAGATCTTTGGCCAGAAGAAGGGGTCTTTCAATTTCAGTCCAGAGATATCCCAGAGGGTGTCTCCTTTCTTGATGGTATACTCAATGTATCTCTTCTGTTCTGCCATTGTTGCCTGTGGAATTATAAAGGAAAGGAACAGGATTATGGCAATCAAATTCCTCATACCAGGATCTCCTTTCTTTTGAATTATTAAAGCTTAGCTCTGCTTCCTAAAGTATTGCTTTAATAATAATACATTTTAAGAAAAGTGTCAACTCAAATCTCATTCCCCTTTTGATTTTGACCAGTCATAGCGTCTTCTCTTCCTGTGGTGAACATACTTGTCCGCAGAAAGTGCAGCAATACATCCATTGGCTGCTGCTATGATAACCTGGCGCACCTCAACACAGGTCACATCACCTGCTGCAAACACACCGGGGATATTCGTCTCCATCATCTTGTTGGTAATAACGCATTCCTCGTCACTGAGGTCCACAGCGAAGTTCAGGAAATCAACAATGGGTCTGTTACCATGGAGATATACAAAGACGCCTTCCATCTCCATCTCTCTCTCCCTATTATCTGCCATATCCATCAGCCTTATCTTCTGGACGGTCTCATCACCCACTATCTCTTTTACTATAACACCCTTCATTATCTTCAGGTTATCCTTCCGGGGGACCATGGCTTCATCCACCTTCAGCTTTCTTGAAGGTGATATAAGATACACTGTGGCAGCATAACGTGTAAGGAGGTCAGCCTCTTTTACCGCTTCTTCTGAATCACCTATAACACAGACTGTCCTGTCCCTGAAAAAGGCAGCATCGCATATTGCACAATAGCTGACACCCCTGCCAAGGAACTCCTTCTCACCCTTGATAGTGGGTTTTCTACCCATTGCACCTGTTGCTATTATAACGGCCCTGCTCTTGTAGGTATTGCTCATGGTATAGACCTCTTTTATCTCAGGGCTCAGATTTACGCCTATTACCTGTTCCTCCCTGTAGATGGCACCAAACCTCTTAGCCTGTTCTCTGAATATGTCAAGCAGTTCCTTGCCTGAGACAGGCTCCGGCAGCCCGGGGTAATTCTCTATCCTGTCAGCAAAGGCAAGCGCTCCTGCAGACTGTGATTTGTCAAGTACGATGGTCTTTAATTCAGACCTTGCCGCATACTGGGCAGCTGTAAGCCCTGCTGGGCCACCACCAATGATCACAACATCATATAGTTCTTCCATAGGCCATCCTCCTGTAGTCTTTTAAGCTTTCATATTTTACCACTTCTGTCTAAATAAAGTACCAGCAAGGCAGAACTACCTCCACCCATTCACTTTCTGAGGCGGCTTACTGCATCATGGATCAACCCTGCTGCCAATTTCATCTCCTCAGGGCTGTTGTCCTTACCTGTGGAGATCCTTACAGAGGAAAGGGCCTCTTCAGGGCTGAGTCCCATGGATACAAGGACATCTGAGGGCGTGTATTTGCCTTCGTGGCAGGCTGAACCAGCGGAGATTGCAACCTCCCGGGATAGCTCCTCCACCAGCCTGTAGCCTTCCACCCCCGGGAATTGAATATTGAGTGTATTGGGCAGCCTGTATTCAGCTGATCCGTTAAGTCTTACATCTGGAAGCAGCCTTACCAGCTCTTCAAGGAGTAAACCTGTGAGGGATTCCAGATACTGCCTTCTCCTGGGAAGGTCCCTTCTGGTGATCTCTGATGCCTTGCCGAGCCCCGCAATCAGGGGGGTATTCTCTGTACCAGGCCTCAGCCCCCTTTCATGACCAGCGCCATGAAGTATTCTTTTCAGGGCAATTCCCTTTCTGACAAAGAGTGCACCCACACCCTTTGGTCCATAGAACTTGTGCGATACTACAGTAAGCATATCAACACCCAATTCATTGACATCCACATCAATCTTTCCTATGCTCTGGGCTGCATCAGTGTGAAAAACCGCATCATGCTCTCTCACAATGGCGGCAATCTCTTCAAGAGGCTGTACAGTCCCTGTCTCATTGTTTGCATGCATAACGGTTACCAGGATCGTGTCAGGCCGGAGAGCCTTTTTTATCTCAGAGGAGTCAACCCTTCCATCACTCCCGGGTCTTATGAGTGTCACAGCATAACCTGCCTCCTGAAGATATGAAAGGGGCATGAGCACCGATGGATGCTCTATAACCGTTGAGATTATATGCCCTCTCTTGAAGTTCCTGCAGTATCCGATAATTGCCAGGTTATTTGACTCCGTGCCACCTGATGTAAAGTAGACCTCATCATCTGCTGCATTGATAAGCTCTGCCACCTTGAGACGGGCCCATTCAATAAGTTCACGTGCCCTGCGACCCGGGGTATGGATACTTGAGGGGTTCCCGAATAGTTCAAGCCCCTTCAGGACATGATCCTTCACCTCGGGGTCTACCGGTGTGGTTGCATTGTTGTCAAGATAGATCATATGTCCCTGTGTATGACCTGCGGTTTTATCTTGAATTCCTCTTCAATGAATGAAACCATCTCCTGCACAATTACGGGTGAACGGTGTTTGCCACCCGTACAACCTATCCCGATGTTGAGAAGGGACTTGCCTTCCTTCAAATACCCTTTGATGAAGGTCTTCAGGAGATTCCTGAGTTTCTCCAGAACCTCAGCTGCAAGGGGGTCACCAAGGACATACTCCCTGACCCTGCTGTCAAGGCCGGTAAGCTCCTTCAGGGTGGGAACGAAGTACGGGTTAGGCAGAAACCTCACATCAAAGAGTAGATCCACATTCTGGGGAATCCCGAACTTATATCCAAAGGAGATGAGATTTATAAAAAGTCCGCTACTGGTCTTGCCGCCGTAGAGCTCCATGATCAAGGCCCTCAACTGGTGGGGTGTAAGGGATGAGGTATCCACAACCCTGTCAGCAAGTTCCCTGAGAGATGATAAGAGCTCCATCTCCTTTTTCATTGCCTCGTCAATACCGAACCCCTCAGACTGCAGGGGGTGAGGCCTCCTTGTTTCCTTGTATCTTCTCATCAGCACGGCCTGTTCCGCCTCCAGGAAAATTATCTCAAGATGGAATATCTTCTTCAGGGAGTTGATGAGGCTGTAGATGTCCGGAAGAAAGGCCTTCTCCCTGACATCCACACCAATGGCAACCTTGTTCACACTTTCATCCTTTGAAGAGATGTTCAGGAGGTCATTCAGGAGTACTACGGGAAAATTGTCAACACAGAAGAAACCCACATCTTCAAGGGCCCTCAGGGCCACGGTCTTGCCAGCGCCTGAAAGCCCTGTGATTATTATTATCTGTCTGTTCATCTAAGCAGGCTCTATAAGCTCTAAGTTTCCGTCCCCCCTTCGGTATAATACATTTATCGTACCTGTAGCTGCATTGGTAAAGACAAGGAAGTCCCTCTCAAGGAGCTCCATCTGCATTGCTGCCTCCTCAGGACTCATGGGCTTTGTATCAAGTTTTCGCCTCTGTATAATCCTGGGTTCCTCTATTGATTCCTCCGGCAGAGGTGGCACCTCGGTCCTTTTTGAGAGACGATTCTCCTTCCGGTGAGCAGAGACCTTCCCCTTGTGCTTCTTTACCTGTTTCTCAATCTTCTCCACCACCTCGTCTATTGATGCATATATATCCTCCGTCTCACTGGCAGCCTGTATCATGACGCCATTGGCCTTGAGCAATACCTCGGCCTTCTGCCGGAATTTTTCTGTGCTCAGTATAATAGTTGCCTCGGAGATACCTGATAAATACTTATCAAACTTCATAACCTTGCTTTCTGCATAGTCTCTGAGCGCTGGAGTAATATCAAGATTCCTGCCGTTCACGATAATATTCATTTGATCCTCCTCTGTGTTTGTATTAATTTTGGTCAGATATCTACTCTCCTCCTATGGGTGTGAGAGGGTATCCTCATCTCTTCACGATATTTGGCCACAGTTCGTCTTGCGATCTTGATATTTTTTTCTTTAAGCATATCAGCAATCTTCTGGTCGCTGTAAGGCTTTCTGGGGTCCTCCTCGTCAATTATCTTCTTGATCATCTCCTTGACCACAGTTGAAGAGACACTGCCATTTTCTCCCTTGAGGGCACTTGAGAAAAAGAAACGGAAACTGAATATGCCATGGCTACAGGCAAGGTACTTGTTCAGTGTTACCCTGCTGATTGTACTTTCATGCATGTTTATATCCTCTGCAACATCCCTGAGGTTGAGGGGCTTCACATACTGGGGCCCCTTGTCAAAGAACTCCCGCTGGAATTTAAGGATACTCTCTGTCACCTTATAGATTGTCTTGTTCCTCTGGTCAAGGCTCTTCAATAACCAGTCAGCTGAGCGGTACCGCTCACGGAGGAACTTCTTCTCCTCCTTTGACAGATCCTTTTTATTCAGAAGCCTCCTGTAATAGCTGTTGATTCTCAGCCTTGGGATACCCTCATTGTTAAGGGTGATCTGATAACCATCATCTGTCTTGATGACAAACACATCGGGCACTATATAGTTGATCTCCTGGCTTGAAAAATTTCTTGCAGGTTTGGGATCAAGACCTGATATGATCTCCACAGCCATCATCACATCCTCAATGGGCGAGTTGTACTTTCTGGCAATGGCATTATAGTTTCTCTTCTCCAGGTCATGGAGGTTGTTCATAACGATCTTCTCCACAAGGGTGTTGCCAAGCCCGAGTGCCCTGATCTGTATCAGCAGGCACTCCCTGAGGTCCCTTGCACCCACACCTGGTGGGTCAAGCTCCTGAACAACCCTTACAGCCCTCCTTACATCATCCACTGAGGAGTTGGATATCCTTGACAGCTCCTCATCAGTCAGCCTCAGGTAGCCATTGTCATCCAGGTTGCCTATTACAACCTCTGCAATCTCTTTTATCTTGTCATCCACCGAGAGGAGCCTCAACTGCCACTGGAGATGATCATAAAGTGTGGATGATGTGCTGAGGAACTGTTCAAAAGAAGGCTGTGATTCTATGCCAGGGTTGAAATAGCCAAGGTCACGTCCGTCACTGCTGCGTTCCTCAAAGTACTCATCCACCCTGAAGCTCATCAGTCTTTCAAGGGGCAGGGGCAGGTCATCCTGGGTATTCTCCTCGGTTTCCTCCATCTTCTCGTTTTCCTTTGCCTGGACCTCTTCCTCCTGGACCTCCTCAAGGAAAGGGTTTTCTGCAAGCTCCTGGTTGATTGCCTGGGTCAGTTCAAGCTGGGGTAGCTGCAGGAGCTTTATCGCCTGCTGGAGTTGTGGCGTCAGGACCAGCTTCTGGGCCAGCTTCAGGTCTAATCTTGTCTCAAGTGCCATTATATTGTAAACTCCTCCCCAAGGTATGTCTCTATTACCTCTCTGTTTTTCAGCAGCCTCTCAGGGGTACCCTCATCAAGGATCTCCCCGTTGTTAATGATATATGTGCGGTCCGTGATTGAGAGCGTATCCCTTACATTATGATCGGTAATGAGCATGCCGATCCCCCTGGTTCTCAAGTAATTCATCATCTTCTTGAGCTCAATGATGGCTATGGGGTCTATGCCTGCGAATGGTTCATCAAAGAGAATAAAAGTGGGTCTCGTAGCAATTGTCCTTGCGATCTCTGTCCTTCTTCTTTCACCTCCAGAGAGACTCATGCCCTTGCGGTCTGCGAATTCCTTGAGGCGGAACTCCTCCAAAATCCTCTCCACCTCCTCTTCAATCTCCTTGTTGCCGTAACCCTTCACCTCTAAAATGGCCTTTATATTGTCTCTCACGGATAATCTTCTGAATATGGAAGGTTCCTGCGGTAGATAGCTTATGCCCATCCGGGCCCTCATATACATGGGGAGTCCTGTAATCTCTCTATCATCTAAGTATATTTTACCACTTTCTCCCTGGATCATGCCCACGATCATATAGAAGGTGGTTGTTTTACCTGCACCATTCGGACCCAGAAGGCCAACAATCTCTCCCGTCTTAAGAGTAATACTCACATCATTTACAACCACCCTCCCCTTGTAGGTCTTCTTCAAACCCTCAGCCCTGAGTATGTGGTTTTCTTCCATCTATCTGGTCTTCTCTTCCTCCTTCCCCTTTATCAGAACAGTGGAATTCTCCACAATGGACCTGCCGTCCTTAATATAATATACCATTTTTGAGCCCCTAACTGTACTTTTTTTGTCCTCTGCAACTGGAGAGCCTGTAAAGACAATCTTTCCCTCATTACTGAAATAGACCGCCTCATCAGATGTAACCACCCTGTCAAGCTTTACAAGCCTTACCTCTCCCTTTGCATGTATCTCTTCAACCTGGCCATCCTTGTCGTACTTCACCTTCATCCATCGGGCATACAATCTGGTCTGACCCTGTTTTGCCACAACATTGCCTTCAAATATGGCTATATTTTTGTTGCTGTCAGCCTGTAGCCTTTCCGAGGTTATCTCAATAGGACCCCTCTCTGAGAAGAAGGGGGCATTTTTCCTGTCAGCCTCCCCTGCAAAGGGCTGAGATGCAGGTAGAAGCATTAAAATTACAATAATGCAGAAAAAGATACTAATAAAAGACCGCATTGACATTTCCTTGAATCCTCATCATGCCATCAACTATTTTACCAGAATCCCCTGTAACCCTGAACCTCTTCCCCTTAATAATGATCCCCTTTTTCGCCAGGATCATGTTATTGTCCGGGTTGTATGTGAGACTTGCGGAACTGAACTCCGTGTCCCTGACAGTGCCCCTGATATCCTTTTTTAGTTTTATTCTCCCTGAACCCAGATCATACACACCCACCCTTGCCCTGAGTTGAAGCTCCCTTTCAGGATAATCAAGCCTTACCCCTTTGAGATCAACCAGTTCATTGTCTGATCTGAAGAAGGCCTCTCTGACCCTGGCAGTCCAGTCCTTCCTGGTTTCCTTGAAATGAATAATATCAACATCCTTCATTACCGAACCCCTGACCAGTTCTCTGACGTTTGCCCCTTTCCTTTCTGAAGAAATAAAGTATAAAATAATAGTTATTGAAATTAAAAACAATATCAGCGGTAGCAACCTCATAAGAAATTGTATCACTCTATGATGTTTTAAAGCAATAATCATGAAGGAAAGACCATGAAGGTATACAGAGGACTTGATTCAATCCAGAGGAAATTCAACGACCCTGTGGTCACAATAGGCAACTTTGACGGTGTCCACCTCGGTCATCAGAAGATATTCAGGAAGGTCATAGAGTCAAAGGGGCCATCATCTGAAAGTATAGTCATCACCTTCCACCCCCATCCTGTGCAGGTGCTTGCACCTGAAAGGGGACTGAGACTTCTCACACCCCTTGAAGAAAAAATCCGCCTCATAGAGGCCATGGGCATAGATATCATGATACTTATAGACTTCAACAGGGACTTCTCAAGACTTCCTCCCGAGGTCTTCATCAAGGAGATACTGGTAGACAAGGTGGGTACAAGGCATCTGATCGTGGGACATAACTACAGGTTTGGAAAGGGTAAGGCCGGGGATACGGCCTTGTTGAGAAGAATGTCAAAGAAATATGGTTACTCCTTTACCGTGGTAAGAAACATGAAAATAAACGGACAGACCGTCAGCAGCAGCCGGATCCGTCAGCTCCTTGCCTGGGGAAGGGTATGCGAGGCCTCCACACTCCTTGGCAGGGCCTACAGTATCTCCGGCAGGGTTGTGAAAGGGGCTGGCAGGGGTGAAAAGATCCTTGACACCCCCACGGCCAACCTTGTCACAGAGCATGAGATTGTACCCCGTGAGGGTGTATATGCAGTCAAGGTCCTGCTGGATGGAAGGCTCTTCAATGGTGTGGCAAACATAGGGAAGAACCCCACCTTTGGTGGGACAATGCCAAGCTACGAGGTACACCTCTTTGACTTCACAGGTGATATAGTTGGCAAGCTGATACGGGTCTTTTTTGTTGACAGGATCAGGGCCGAGAGGAGATTCCCCGACCCTGGGTCCCTGAAGGAGCAGATAAGAAAGGATATAGAGATAGCACACTACATACTAAAGGAACACAGGATCAATATCAATCCTGGCCTTTAATCCCTCTTTTCTGCATAATTTCAATAACCTGCTTAGCCTGTCCTTGAGGCTTCTTGAATCCCTGTCTCTGAGCAGCAGGCTAAACCCCTTTAAATTACCCTTCTCATCATATTGATAATCTAAGGGCAGCGATTTTACTGCAGAATCCATAACCCTGTCTACCCTATCATGGGTGATAATGGAGTTTGAAGATATCTCAATCCTTACTGACCTTGTATAGGGATACAGGTCGTGCTGTCTTCGTCTCTTCAGTTCATCAAGGATGAATCCATCATAGTCCCACCCTTTTACATATCTGTAGACCCTGTGCCAGGGGATAGAGGTCTGGATAAGGAACCTGCCATTGTCACCAAGGAAATCCCTGAAATAGAAGAGATCCTGCACAAACCTCTCCACCGCCTTAACCTCAAACCTGTTGAGGCTTGCATCAGGGTTGAGAAAGGCTATCAGAGAGATATCCCTCACATCCAGCCTCCTGGTATTGTACGTACCGAGGATGAGGGGCTTCTCCCCTGTATCCTGGTCCGGACGGATCTCGGGCACCTCTACCCTCACAACCTTCCTTGCCACTATCTTCTTCAACTCCTCCTCAATCCTCTCAATACCTGCACCAAAGAAGCCCAGTCTGTAACCACCGCAATGGGGACACTCGGAGAAGAGGGGGTATTTCTGACCACAACCATGACACTGCATGTACGACTCCTGGCCCTTCCTGTATACCACAAGGGGTTTTCCACACCTCTCACACTCTACCATGCTGTCACACTCCTGGCATACCAGCAGGGAGTAGCCTGTCCTGTGGATTATGGCCAACACTTGTTCATTGTGAGATAGATTTCTAAGTCTCCTTGCGGTATCCCTGGATAATGGCCTTTTATCCCTTGTCTCTTTGTGGCTGACAATGATAACCTCTGGCCTTCTTATACCTTCAGCTGACCCGATCATTGTATACTTTTTCCTGATGGCATTGAGATAGCTTTCCGAGGAGGGTGTGACAGATGCCAGGACCACCGGGATATTCTCAAGGTATCCCCTCATGACAGCAGCATCCCTGACATTTATCCTCGGAGATTCCTCCTGCTTGTAGGCACTGCTGTGTTCCCTGAGGACGATTATCATTGATGGATTATGAAGGGGTGCAAATACAGCAGATCTTGTCCCCACCACTATCCCATACCTTCCCTCATGGATCCCGTGAAGCACTTCAGCCTTTTCAGAGCCCTTCAGCCCGCTATGGTATATAGCTACGTCCCTTTCAAGCATACCGCTAAGGGCTGAGTAAACAGCCTCTGCATCCCTTATCTCAGGCACAAGAACCACGGCAGAGGATATCCTTTCCAGCAACAAACAGGTAAAACCGACCTCATATTCCCTGTCAGCAGCCTTATACAGAAATGTCCTGTATCTCCTTGTAGCAAGGACCCTCTTTACATGCCCTCTGTCCGCCTCCGGGATACTGAGTGGTTTATCTGTACCAGAAGGGAGATGCAACTGCCCCTTTCTCCTCTTTCTTATAAAATCCTTGAAGGGTGTGGCCTTTAGCACCAGCCCGTGGTTTGTGCTGTAGTAATCTGCTGCCCAGTTAATGAGGGAAAGCAGTTTCTCCGAAAAGAAGGGTTTGTCCAGGATTATATCATCAATAGACCTGAGGGACCCCATCCCCTCTGCTACATCGCTGTGAATCCTGAAGACCACCCCACTCTTTATCCTGCCCCTTATAGGGGCATGAACGATCTGGCCAGGCCTGATACGCTCCTTCAGCTCTTCAGGGACTATATAGGTAAGATAGGAAAGGTTCTGGGGGAAGATAATATCACAGAGCAACATCAGTTCAGGGTTTCTTCTGACTTCTTTTCTGCCTCAAAAAGGGCCTTTATCTCGTCAAGGAACTGGTTTATATCCTCAAAGGCACGGTATACTGATGCAAATCTTATGTAGGCAACCTTGTCAAGCTCCTTTAAGGCCTTCATGACCTCTTCACCTATTATATAGCTGGGGATCTCCCTGTCCCCCATCTCAAGGACTGTCTTCTCAATCCTGTCTGCTATGGCCTCAAGTTCATCTGTTGAGACCTTTCTTTTCTCACAGGCCTTCTTAAGCCCAGCGATCACCTTTGCACGCTGGTAGGGTTCACGACGCCTGTCTTTTTTTACCACCACAGGGAGACTCTCCTCAATCCTTTCGTAGGATGTAAACCTCTTCTCGCATTTCAGACACTCCCGCCGCCGTCTTATGACATCCCCCTCCCTGCTCATCCTGGAGTCAATCACCTTGTCATCCAGATTTCCACAATAGGGGCATTTCATGATATTTAATTATACCCAATCAGGTGACAAAGTTCATAGCCATCCAGTAGTGTCCAAAAGAATTTCAGTGGCAGGGTGCCAATACGGCAGTCAGGAGTCAAGAGTCAGGAGTTAACAGTGAGCAGTAAGCAGTTTGTGGGTGAATGAGTAGATGGGTGGATGAGTAAATGAGTTGATGAGTTAATGAGAGGGAAAATCGGTTCCCCCTGCGACTACCGTAACTTTCAATGTTTACCGGACGGTAGGGAGTTAAAAAAGAAAAAAGCCAGCTGGAGGGGACAGGCCAGCTGGCTTTACCAAGAAGGGGAGGGTCAGTGAGCACCATGAATTAGTACAGGAAGGCACCTCACACAAACGATCTTTTCTTCACCTTCATGATAACAGGGCAGATAGACCCTGCTTTTGTCATCTATACCACAAACAAAGCATTTTATCTCCATATTAATCCTCCAGTTCGTTTATCTCTTTCACAACCTTCTCAGGGTCAACATTGTGCATCATGGCACCAAAGGCTATGGATTCCACCTTCATCCCAGGGCATGTAAAACAGCCGTTACCGAAGTACTTCTCTATGATCTTTGTGGCCTCTGGTTTCTCCTTGAGCACATCTCCTATAACTGTATCCTTTGTTATCTTCTTTTTCGTCTCTGTCATAGACACCTCCTCGTCTTGTATTCTGATTCTATTATAAAGGCTGTCAGGCTGAAATACTATGATTTAGGTCATAAATTTGACCACCTATCCTGGCTATCGCTGATTTTGAATGAATCAGGTTAAAATAATAATATGATGAATCAGTAGTGTACAAAATAATTTTACTTTTATAAAACAAGGCAGGGTGCCGAAGAAAAATAAGCACCACACCTTATTCACAGTGAGCAGTAAGCAGTGAGCAGTAAGAAAGGCCCTCCGAAAAATC
>Ga0256830_1002464_pt1 | contig 12189 bp, 10 predicted proteins | sample 128326metaG_FD_190537 | JGI IMG/M metagenome (GOLD analysis project Ga0256830, IMG submission 190537) | Hydrothermal vent microbial communities from Lau Basin, Pacific Ocean - 128-326 | ecosystem: Environmental > Aquatic > Marine > Hydrothermal vents | place: Pacific Ocean: Lau Basin | collected...
ACAAGGCAGGGTGCCGAAGAAAAATAAGCACCACGCCTTATTCACAGTGAGCAGTAAGCAGTGAGCAGTAATAAAGGCCCTCCGAAAAATCGCAGATTTTTCGGAGTATAAAGAGGTGGTTCATCATGGCATTGTCTAAAAGGGTTAAAGGGGTTAAGGGTTGCAGGGTTCAAGGGAAAGGATAGAGATTAAAAGTTTTTATTTATTACTTGAACCCTCGACCCCTTGAATCCTATTTTACTGATACTATTGCTACATGGCATTATTCACCACCTCTGGGCCTATAGGGTTTGTTTCTTTACTTGTTTTAGTGTATAACAATAAAAAGAGGTTACTTTATTCCCAAATTCAGCTGTAAGGATTTGGAAGAACTACTAAAAAGCAGTGGTATGGTAGAGTCTGAACGGTTTTGAATTTTGCATAAGATTCACCAGGATGGTGAATCGCAAAATTCCCTCGGAAGCAGCCATGGATGGCTGCTGAGAATGATGTGTAAGACTCTACCATACTACTGCTATAAACTTTACCGCTGGATTTGGATTATTGATTAATCCTGTTTGGACTTTATTTTTATGAGGTGCCCTGCCTTGACAGGGATTTATTTTAAACAGATATGATGTTATAATATTATCCAAATGTATACGAACAATCTCCTGAGAAGACAGGTCTATAATGAGAAAAAGAAGAGGAACCTTGTCTTTTACACCATCCTTGTTATTGTATCGGTGTACCTCTTGTGGTCACTTGTCTTTGATGAGAACGGCCTGATACGTTATTATGAACTGAAGGAAAAGAAATCCGCTCTTATCAAAGAGATCGCCTCTCTGAACAACGAGACCTCCCGGCTCCAGGAGGAGGTTGAACTGCTCAAAAAGGACCCCTTCTATATTGAGAAGAAGGCACGCGAGGAACTGAACATGTCAAAACCTGACGAGTATATATTTCTCTTTGAGAAGTAGGAACTCTTAGTGTGTCATGCCGCTTGAAGAACCGTTTATACCCTCTTCATTCAGGGTATGCATAACATCTTCAAGCATTATCTTCTGTGTCTCTTTTACCCTCTGCAGTTCAATGTCAAGCTCCTTGGCCACATCCTCAAGGCTCATGCCCTGCTGGTAGTGGAGGTTTGCAATGATTATCTTCAGGATATCATCCTCTATTATCTGCCTCATCTCCGGATCATCGGTACTTATCTCCCTGCAGGCCTCATCAATATGCATTCCATCCTTGATCTTTCCCATGAGGATATAAATCTCACGGTCGTAGATCTCTTCCTCCTCCTCTGAAAAAACCTTGTACTCTTCCATAAGTAACTGTGGAATTAACAACTCCCTGTTAACTCCTGCCTCCTTTCCTTAGAATATTATAAATTATACCCTGTTGCAGGGTCTCAAGGCTATTGTCTCCCACATGGACTGGGGGATCTCCTCAATGTACTCTGATATCCCGTACCTGCTGCCGCACTCCATGCAGCGCAAGTCCACCCTTCTTCAACCTATTATCAGGTTGAGAGGGCGACCACAATTCCTGCATAAAGGCGGCCTCTTATCCTCAGATTCCATAGCTGTCCCACCTTTCATCAACAAGCCTCTTTATCTCGGGCAACATCTCAATATCATCCGGCCACTCTCTCTGGAACCCCTCTGATGGCCATTTCTTTGTGGCATCAATACCCATCTTCCCACCATAGGCAGGGATTGAAGATGCATGCTCCAGCACATCAAGGGGCCCTTCCACTATGACCACATCCCTCTTGGGGTCAACATTGTTGCCGATCCTCCAGACCACCTCCGAGGGATCCTGCACATTCACCCAGCTGTCAACAACCACTATCATCTTGGTAAAGCTCATCTGTCCCATACCCCATAGTGCGTACATCACCTTCCTCGGATGCCCGGGGTACTGTTTGTCAATGGAAACAATCGCTATGTTATGAAACACACCCTCCACAGGAAGGTTCATATCAACCACCTCGGGGAGCTGTTTCCTAAGAAGGGGAAGGAATATCCTCTCTGTGGCCTTTGCGATAAAACAGTCCTCCATGGGAGGCTTACCCACTATTGTTGCGGGATAGACAGGGTCTCGCCTGTGGGTGATACAGGTTATATGAAACACGGGAAACTCATCCTGGAGGCTGTAATAGCCGGTATGGTCACCAAAGGGACCCTCGGTCCTTCTCTCTCCAGGCTCACAGTAGCCTTCAAGGACAATCTCTGCGTTTGCAGGCACCTCAAGGTCAACAGTCTCGCACCTGACCATCTCCACCGGGGATTTCCTCAGAAAGCCTGCAAAGAGCATCTCGTCAATACCCGGTGGAAGGGGTGCTGTGGCAGAATACATTGTGGCAGGGTCAGCACCTATTGCCACTGCCACCTCCAGCCGTCTTCCCAGTCGTTCTGCCTTTCTGTAATGGCGGGCGCCATCCTTGTGCATATGCCAGTGCATACCCGTAGTCCTGGAGTCATAGACCTGCATCCTGTACATCCCGCAGTTTCTCTCCCCTGTCTCGGGATCCTTTGTGAAGACCATGGGGAGTGTGATGAATCTTCCACCATCCTGAGGCCATGTCTTGAGTATGGGGAATATATCAAGGGATGGGTTGTCTTTTATGATCACCTCCTTGCAAGGACCGTTCTTTACGTATTTCGGCAGGAAATCACTCAGCCTCTTGAGCTTTGGCAGGGTCTTCAGCTTCTCAATAAGGTTTGTCGGTATCTCTGGCTCAAGGAACTCAAGTATCTCAGCACCGATCTGGTCAAGGTCATCCACACCAAGGGCCAGTCTCATCCTCTCAAAGGAGCCAAAGAGGTTCACCACGCAGGGACACCTTGCACCCTTTGGGTTCTCAAAGAGTATCGCAGGCCCCCCGGCCTTCACCACCCTATCATTTATCTCGGCAATCTCAAGGACTGGATCCACCTCCACCTTCACCCTCTTCAGCAGGCCCTTTTGTTCCAGTACAGCTATGAACTCTCTCAGGTCCCTGTAACCCATCTATGCCATCTCAATCAGTTTCTCTGCAATCTGTACCGCATTGAGTGCAGCACCCTTGCGGAGGTTGTCCGCAACTATCCACATATTGAGCCCCTTTTCTATGGACTCATCCTCCCTTATCCTTCCCACATAAACCTCATCCTTGCCTGCCACATCCACGGGCAGGGGATAGATGTTCTTTTCAGGTGCATCAAAGACAACAACACCGGGGAAGGCCGCCAGCAGGGCCCTTGCCTCGTTTGCCGAGACCTTCTTTTCCGTCTCCACATTGACACTCTCGGCATGACCCCTGAACACAGGAACCCTGACGGTTGTTGCGGTAACCCTGATGGAATCATCACCCATGATCTTCTTTGTCTCGTTGACCATCTTCATCTCTTCCTTAGTGTATCCGTTGTCAAGGAACACATCTATGTGGGGCAGTATATTGAAGGCGATCTGGTGTGGATAGACATTGCATTCTATAGCCCTGAAATTCAGCAGGTCTGTAGTCTGTTTCAGGAGTTCATCCATCGCCTTCTTTCCAGTTCCGGAGACAGCCTGATAGGTGGATACCACAACCCTTTTTATCCTTGCAGCATCATGGATGGGCTTCAGTGCTACCACCATCTGTATGGTGGAACAGTTTGGGTTTGCAATGATCCCCCTGTGCCATTTCAGGTCATCAGGGTTTACCTCTGGCACCACAAGGGGAATCTCCGGGTCCATCCTCCAGGCAGAGGAGTTGTCAACCACAACACAGCCGCTTTTTGCTGCAACAGGTGCCCATTGCTTTGAACGTGATGCACCGGCAGAGAAAAGCGCTATATCTATCCCTTTGAAGGAGTCCTCATTGAGGGTCTTAACGGTGACCTCTTCACCCCTGAAGGATATCTTTTTGCCCTCTGAGCGCTCTGATGCGAACAGATGCAGTTCCTCTACAGGGAAGTTCCTCTCCTCAAGTATGGAGACCATCTCCTCACCCACTGCACCTGTGGCGCCAACCACTGCAACGACATACCTTTCTTTCTTCCCGAGCATATCCCTATCCTCCTGAAAACTTGTATATCTTCTGGAGCCGGCAATAAAGCTGATGCCGATTCTCTATTTTTTTCAAAAGCCGGATCCGGCTAACTCCTTGATTTAATTTGATTTAACCAGAGAGAGCACCCTACAATGTCTCTTCAATCCCTATATTATAGCATACCTGTCCAGGAGAAGATACGAACAAGGCGCAGAGCAATAGGGCAATCCGGGATTATCTGTACATTGCTGGTATCCTGGCATCTCTAACCAGTCTATTTTCAAACAAAATTTCATCCCCCTTGTCAGCCCTCCTTATTTGCGGTTATAATTTCAGTTATGAAAATTGAAAGATTGGAACTCAATGGTTTCAAGTCCTTTGCCGACAAGACCACTTTCACATTCCATCCCGGCATCACCTGTATTGCGGGGCCCAACGGCTGTGGAAAGAGCAACATTGTTGATGCTGTACGATGGGTTCTCGGGGAGCAGTCAGCAAAGACCCTCAGGGGTGACAAGATGGATGAGGTCATTTTCAATGGCTCCCAGAGCAGGAAACCAAAGGGGATGGCAGAGGTGACCCTCTACATCTCCTACCCGGATGGACAGCAGGACAATGGTCAGGGAGGTGAAAGGGTTGTTACTGTCACGCGACGGCTGTACCGCTCGGGTGAGAGCGAGTACATGATAAACAAGAATATCTGCCGTCTCAGGGACATCCGTGAGATGTTTCTTGATACAGGGCTTGAGATAAAGAGATATTCAATCATAGAGCAGGGCAGCATAGGTGAACTGATAAACGCCAGGCCCCAGGAGAGGCGGTTCCTTATTGAAGAGGTTGCGGGTATCATGAAGTACAAGGCAAGAAAGACAGAGGCCATCTCAAAACTTGAATCCTCCAGGCTCAATCTCCAGCGTATCTCTGATATCCTCTCCGAGGTCAAGAGACAGAGAAACTCCCTGCAACGACAGGCGAAGAAGGCAGAACGTTACAAGGCCCTCCTTGACGAACTGAAACAGATAGAGATTCGCCTATCAAAGGCTGATTTCAATACCCTCATGGCATCTCTTGAGGCAATGCAGAGAAGGATCAACGAGCTGAAGGATGTGGAGGCCGAGAAAAGAAAGGCCCAGACAGAGCTTGAGAAGGAACTTGAAATATCAAGGATAGAGACCATAGAAAAGGAGAGAGAGCTTTCCCTGCAGACCCGGCAGCTGGAAGGCATTGAACATGAGATATCTGATGCTGAACGGAGGGCGGCAATTACAAGAAGGGATATTGAATACACAAAAAACGCGATCCAGTCCATGAAGGTACAGGTTGAGGAATTTGAACTGCTGATTCATGAGAAGGAGCAGGAGCTGGTATCCCTGGGTGGCAAGGATGTTGAGATAAAAAAGGAGATAGCCATGCTCAGGGATGACCTGAGGGCAGGGGAGGATGAGATCAAACAGTACAGATCCTCTCTTAATGAACTGGAGGAGACCCTTAAGGCAAGGCGCAGGGAGGTCTTCGCACTCTCTGAAAAGATAGGGGAGATGAGGAACCTCCTTCATCGCCATGAGGCCACGGTGGAAGGAACAAACAAGAGGATTGAACTCTGCAGGAGAGAGATTGAAGAGGCACACAGAAGAGTCTCCGAATTGAAGGAACAGGCAGAGGAGAAAAGGAGATTCCTCACAGAAAGGGAGAGGGCCATAGGGGAGTTAAAGAACAGAAGATCTGGTTTGACAGATGAACTCTCGGAGAAGAAAAACCGGTTGAACAGTCTTGTCAGGGACAAGAGCAGGTTACGTGAGGAGATACTCTCCATGCAGTCCCGTGCAACCGTGCTCAGGGACATGGTAGCATCCCGGAAGGAACAGGAGGTGCTGAAATCATCGGGTATAAATATCATATCCACCCTCTCGGAGGTGTTGGAGGTTGATCCTGCCTATGATACCGCCGTAGAGGCTGCACTGTCAGACAGGCTCAGGGGGATCATGCTTTCATCCACAGATGACCTGAGAAGGGCTGTGGATATCGTCAACAGGGAGAATCTGCCCCGTCATGTATTTATTTACTCCAACAGCAGCGCAGATACTGTAAAAACCCACAATGAGCATGGAGACCTCAGACCCCTGTACAGCCTTGTATCAACGGATGAGAACCTGGAACCCCTCCTCAGGAATCTCCTTGACAATTACTTTATTGTGGAAGACATTGAGAGTGCATTGAGGATACTTGAAGGAAACAGAGACACCCGGCATATGAGGCTTGTAACCTACAGGGGTGAGGTCGTGGAATCCGAGGGTGTGGTAATCGCAGGCAAGGGCACGGGGATCCTGGGTATAAGAAGGGAGTTGAGAGGGATTGAAAAAGAGGTGGAGGAGAAGAACAGGAAGGTTGAATCCATTGAGTCGGAGATTGAATCCCTCTCTGAGGAGATAGAGGGGATCAAGGATACCCTGAAAAGGATAGATGAGGAGATAATATCCTCTGATCGGGAGCTTTCCCTTGAAAGGGCAAACGAGAGGCGGCTCAGGGAGGATATTGAGAGATTTGAAAGAAAGGCGCAGAATCTTGAGTCCGAACTGGAGCAGCTTGATCTTGAATCTGAGGAGCTTCAGCACAGGATCACCCAGCTTGAGCAGGACATAGCGGAGAAGGGTTCAGAAAAGCTGTCCCTTGAACAGGACCTTGACCTGCTCCAGGCAGAGATTGCCAGGGCAAGGGATGAGTTGAATGAAAAGATACAGTCCATCTCGGATGTAAAGATAAGGCTGAAGGGGCTTACCGAGCGGCTTGAGGCCTACAACAGGGACGCCACCCGGCTGAAGGATGAACTCTCAAGGCTGAAAGACCGCAGGGAATCAAACCTTTCGGAGATATCCCGTAGAGAGGCATTGATTGAGGAAAAGAAAAGGGATGCAGAGGAATTTGAGGAAAAATTAAAGACACTGGTGGAAAAGGCCGATATAATCAGAAGAAACATCTCCGTACTGAGGGATGACCTTGAGAAGGTCAAACACAACATGACGGACAAGGAGGAAAAACTGAGAAGGCTGAGAAGGGAACTGGAGGAGACCAGGGAGGAGTTACACAGGGAGGAGCTTCTATGGACCGAACATTCAATGAAGCTCTCTGCCCTGAAAGACAACATAAGGGAAAGGTACGGCATAGAGATTGAAGAGGAAGATGTTGAGCCCTCTTCAGATTACGAAGAGGACAGGGAGGCATTAACCCAGCTCAGGGCAAGGATAGATGCTATGGGGCAGGTCAACCTTGGTGCCCTTGATGAGTTCAACGAACTAAACGAGCGTTTTGAGTTCCTCCAGAAACAACATGACGATATCGTTGAATCCATTGCAGAGCTTGAAGAGGCTATCCGGAGGATAAACAGGACCACAAGGAAGATGCTTACAGAGGCCTTTGAGGCACTTAATACAAAGTTCAATGAGGTCTTCCAGAGACTCTTTAACGGCGGCAGTGCCGAGCTCCGTCTTACTGATGAGAACAACATACTGGAATCAGGTATTGATGTGATAGTAAGACCTCCTGGCAAGAGGCTCCAGAACATCTCTCTCCTTTCCGGTGGCGAGAAGGCCCTTGCAGCCCTTTCATTGATGTTTGCAGGATTCCTCTTGAAGCCCACACCTTTATGTCTGCTTGATGAGGCTGATGCACCACTTGATGAGAGCAACACAGTAAGGTTCCGTGATATGATCAAGGAACTCTCCGGGGATATACAGTTTATAGTGATCACACACAACAAGGTGACAATGGAGATATCCGATTATCTCTACGGGATAACAATGGACGAACCAGGCGTCTCAAAGGTTCTGTCAATGGAATTCGTGGAAGGATAGGAGGATGGGAAGAAGAGAGTTTGAGCAAAAGGGCAGACCTGCAGGCCAGGTCATTTCAATCTCTGATGTGGATCTGCTGGATATCAGCACCGAGGGTGTAAGATTCCGGACACACAGGAGGTTATCACCCAATTCAGACTGCACCTTTGTGCTTGGCATGAATGGCAAGAGGAACGCAGTGAAAGGGACAGTAACAAAGTCAATCCTCAGAGGTACCAAAAGGGTGGAAAATGACTATCTGCCTGTTTACGAGGTGGCCCTTGAGTTCACCGACAGAAAGGTCTCCAAGAGGGAACTGGAACTGTTCATTAATGAACTGTCACAAGAGAAGCTCACAATAAAATGACCATAAGGCTTTCTTCACTGTTGCGTGATGACCAGATCAGCACAGAGGAGGCTGATCTTCTGTGCTATGGCTTTGATGCCTCACAGATGAAGGGAAAACCCCTCTCGGTGCTCTGGCCTGAATCGGTTGATGATATTGTCAGGATATTGAGGTTCTCCTATGAGGAGGACCTCCCTGTCATTGCACGTGGTGCCGGCACAGCCACAACAGGCTCGTCGGTGCCACAGGAGGGTGCCCTGGTGATATCACTGGAGCGGATGAAAAACATAGTTGAGATCAACCCCTGTGACCAGTATGTGGTTGTGGAGGCGGGTGTAATTAATGGCCAGCTCCAGAGGGAGCTTTCAGCCAGGGGGTTCTTCTATCCACCTGACCCCTCAAGCATGAACTTCTGCACCATCGGCGGCAATATAGCAACCAATGCAGGAGGCCCCAGGGCGATCAAGTATGGTGTTACAAGAAGGTATGTCATGGAGATAGAGGCTGTGCTGCCAGAGGGACGGCTGATAAGAACCGGTACGAAGACAATAAAATCAGTGGTGGGCTATGACCTCAAGGATCTGCTCATAGGTTCTGAAGGCACGCTGGCCATTATTGCACGGGCTACACTTGCAATCAAGCCCGAGCCTGAGACGATAATCACCATACTTGCATCCTTCAGTGATCTTGAGGCCTCTGGCAATGCAGTCTACAGGATCATCTCCTCCGGGATTATCCCCCGTTGTCTGGAATTCATGGACAGGCTGGCTGTAGAGGCGGTTGAATCCTACAGCCCCACAGGGCTTGGAAAGGCTGAATCGCTTCTGATTATTGAGCTTGACGGTGATGTGAAATCGGTACAGAGGGATTCGGAGAGGGTTGTCAGTATTGTCCACTCCCTGAAGGGAGACGTGAAGGTTGCAGAGGACAGCATCTCACGGGAACAGGTCTGGAAGGCAAGAAGGGCAATACCACCGGCCCTGTTCAGCATTGCCAACACAAAGATAAACGAGGATATAGCAGTACCAAGGTCGCATCTGACGGAGATGCTTGTCTTTTTAAGGGGTCTTTCAGAGAGTTCGGGCATCCCCATCGTCAGCTTTGGCCATGCAGGTGACGGTAATATTCATGTGAACATAATGGTTAACAGAGAGGATGAAGAGAGATACGGCAGGGCCAAAGAGCTTGTAAAGAGGATATTTGAGGAAACCCTGAGGCTCGGGGGGACGCTCTCCGGGGAGCACGGTATCGGCGTCACGAAGTCGGAATTCATCAACATGGAGATAGGACACAATGAGATGGACCTCATGCGCGGCATTAAAAGGCTCTTTGATTACAAGGGACTCCTGAACCCTGGCAAGATCTTTCCATGATACTCCTCTTCATACAACCACTGCTGTACGGAGCTGCCCTGCTATGGGAGAAGGCGCTCTTTGCAGCAATAACAGTGCAGGCAGGGTATCTTCTCTACAGGGGGGTCACGCTCGGAAGGCTTCCCCTTGTGGGTCTTCATGATACACTGCTTTTCCTTTCACTTTCAACGGCTGTGCTCTCCATACCTTTCTGGGTGAGGATCAGGCCCCGGAAGGGTTTCTTCAGGCTCACCGCAGTTGCATCCCTTCTGTTCTCCCTTCTTGGGATGCTCTCAAGACCATCAATGATGCCGCTGCCACCGGTGCTGAAGACCTTCTGGTTTGAACTTCATGTGGTGCTCTCATTCCTGTCCTACGGGCTCTTTGGCATAGCCGCAGTGCTTGGTGTCATTTTTCTTCTCAACAGGGATGTGGCAATGGGAAGGATGATGGAGTCGCTTCAGTACAGGGCGGTATTGACAGGATACCTTCTCTTTTCCCTTTCCATGATCTTCGGTGGCATATGGGCATACTTTGCCTGGGGTAGTTACTGGTTGTGGACACCAAAGGAGCTCTGGACGACCCTCCTGTGGCTTACCTACACCCTCTATCTGCACCTGAGATTCAGGCCCTACTGGAGGGGTGCACGGATTGCCACAATAGGGATAGCAGGTTACGGTGTTGTACTGTTCACATATCTTGGTGTGGGGCTTCTCATGAAGAGCTCCCATTCGTTCTGATCATGGGAATCATAAAAGCCATATTCAATATCTTCAGATCCCTGAGGATGGCAAACATCCTTCTCTTCATCCTTATGGGAACGATGGTTATCGGTGCCATCGTGATGCCCCTCTTTCCTTCATACAGGAGGATTAATACTACAAGCCTCTTCAGCTGGCTTTCAGTGACCCCCCTGAGAGAGACATGGTGGCTTTATATTGCAATACTGATTGTAGCATTACTTGTTATCAACACCATATTCTGCACGGTTGAGGCATTAATCAAGAAGGACAGGAACAGAAGGTGGCCCCTTGTGATATCTCCCCAGCTTATACATCTTGGCTTTGCCTTCATAATGCTGGCCCATCTTCTGAGCAGCTATATGGCCATGCAGGGATTCGTGATGTTGAACGAGGGTGGTGGGATAAGGTTCTCAAACGGAGACACACTTTATCTGAAGAGGATAGAATACCAGCTTCAAAGGGGTTATATCACGGATATGAAGGCAGAGATAGCCTATTCAGACAACAGGGGTATAACAAAAAGACTGATCTCAGCACCTAACAGGCCTGCCTTTATAAGGGGCACGGGCGTCTACCTGAAGGATGTGGAGGTTATGCCCGCCAGAAGGGCCTTGCTCCAGATCAGCTATGACCCCGGTGCCAGATGGGCGCTTGTGGGCGGGATATTTTTCATCATCGGCACAACACTTCTTGTTATATTAAAGATCAGGCAGGAAGCTGTCTGAGAAACCGGCCAGGGCTACCACTGGCCTCTTCTGTAGATCCTGATATAATTCATATAGGAGGAAAGCACCTTCTGCACATAATAGTAGGTCTGGGTATATGGTATGTCCTCAATAAACTCGTCAAGGCTTTCGTACTTCTGGCTTTCAAGCCATCTTCTTACCGAGCCCTCTCCTGCGTTGTAGGCAGCCACTGCAGGTGCAACAGAGTGGAACTCGTCAAGGAGCCTCCTCAGATAGCGGGCAGCCATGAGGATGTTGTTCTCGGGCAGGAGTATCTCCTCGGTCTTCAGGTCCTCCTGCATCCCCGAGATACCGGCAATCCATCGTGCTGTGAAAGGCATAAGCTGCATCAGTCCGAGGGCACCTGATACAGAAAGGGCCTTCTCGTTGAACCGGCTCTCCTCCCTCATTATGGAAAGCAAAAGAAGCGGGTCCAGCCCGTTTTCCCGGGCTATCCTGTCCACCAGGTCCCTGTAGGCAAGGGGGTACCTCATATACAGGGAATCCCTTGTATTGATCCCCGCCACGCATTTGACAGCCTCGTAGAACTCCCCTATCCCGAGCAGGCTCTTGCATATGGGCATCCTCTCCTGTCTGAATCTCACATAGGAAGACCTCAGTTCATCAACTGCAAACCCCTGAAGCCCCAGTCTGTAGAGGAGTTCGGCCCTTTTTATTGAAGCACTGATCTCCCTTGACCCAGGAGGTCCTTCGCTATAGTACATTGGTGTATCCATCCTGTTGTAGCTGATTCTTACATATGGCACCTTGTCTTTGAGCAGGTAGGAATAGAAGGAGTGGTTGCCCATCCTGGTGTAAAGATCATATGGGTTCTTTCCCATCTGTTCCAGTGAACGTATAAGCCAGTATAGATACCTCTCTTTCCCGTATTCCCTGAACAGTTTCTTGAGGTTATATGAAGCGCTCAGGAAGTTTCTCATCCGGTACTCAGTCCATGTTATGGACCAAAGGAGCCTCTCCCTGCAGGGATAGCCGCTCCTGAAGGCCCTCCTGAGTATCCTGAGTGCATCCTCATGCTCACCATCCCACCTCAGCTCCCTGGCCTTTGTGATAATGAGTTCGCATGCCTCCTTTGTCTTGTCCCTGGTAACCCTGCTGTAGAGCCTTTCAAACTCATCCATCATTGCTGCCCTCTTGTACGAGAGTGCAGCCCTGTAGAGATCACCGGCCTCTTCATA
>Ga0256830_1002465_pt1 | contig 12189 bp, 7 predicted proteins | sample 128326metaG_FD_190537 | JGI IMG/M metagenome (GOLD analysis project Ga0256830, IMG submission 190537) | Hydrothermal vent microbial communities from Lau Basin, Pacific Ocean - 128-326 | ecosystem: Environmental > Aquatic > Marine > Hydrothermal vents | place: Pacific Ocean: Lau Basin | collected...
ATTGATTGGTCCTTCGGGTTGTGGCAAGAGCAGCTTTATCTATTGTCTTGCGGGGTTGATCCGGCAGTTTCCGGAGGCCCGGCTGTCCGGCCGGATCGAACTCGAGGGTATGCCGCTGTATGACGGCCCGCAGGAGAGTCCGGCGGTGTGCCAGCGGATCGGTGTGGTGTTCCAGAAACCGGTGCCGTTTCCCTTTTCCATTCGAAAAAACATGTGGTTGCCGCTGCAGGAACGGGGCATTCGCGACCGGGACAGGCTCGATGCAGTCACCGAGGCACAGTTGCGCCGGGTGGGCTTGTGGAAAGAGGTGCGGGGACGCTTGAACAGACCCGCCACGATTCTTTCCGGTGGTCAGCAGCAGCGGCTGTGTATTGCCCGGGCGTTGACGCTCAACCCCAGCGTGTTGCTGATGGACGAGCCGTGCAGTGCACTGGATCCTCTCGCCAGTGGGACCGTCGAAGATCTGATTGCAGAGTTGGGGCGGGACCAGGCGGTGGTGCTGGTGACGCATAATGTTGCTCAGGCCCGCCGGATTGCTGACGAGGTGGCGTTTTTCTGGTTTCGGGACGGCTCCGGGGTCCTGATTGAGCATGCCGAAGCCCGGCGCTTTTTTCACTCGCCCCTCGATCCGCTGACGAAGATGTATCTTTCTGGAGTGCGGGGTTGAGGAGTTCCCCCGGACTTCTCACCACCATCTGCTGCGGAAACGTAAGGGGCTGAATCTAAAGGCTGTACTCGCTCCGCCCTCCTCAACAGACCGGACGATATGTGGAGAGGCGTAAGCGACTGCATCCTGGAGATTCAGCCGTTTACCGCCGCAGCAAATGGTGGTGAGAAATCCGGGTTAACAATGTCTGGCGGGGTTCGATAACCAAACTGGGGAAGCGGAACTCGAGTGAAGCATCGTCAATGAAATCATCCCTGGTTGCAACCACCGATCAGCGTGCGCTGGTCGATCAGTTTCCCGGCATGATGCTGGTGCTGGAGCCTGAAAAACAGCAGGTCCGGTTTGCCGGTGGCGAACTGTTGCGCATACTCGGAGAGTGGTTCGATCATCGACCGTTGGTCAATATTTCCCAGTTGCGGGAGCGGATCGAGGAATGTGACCGTGACGCAAGCGTAATGCGGATCGAGGAGGGAATCGCGCAACGGTCCGGCTGGGATATCGAATACCGTATCGCCGGTCACCCCACAGTCAAGTGGTTGCGGGAAAAGGGGGTGTTCGGTCTGTCCGGGAGCGGCGCTTCACAGGTCAACGTCTATATTCTCGATGTCACTCCGTTCAAGACCCGGGAAGAGGGGCTGGCGGAGGATCTGGTCCGGGCCCGCCGTCGTGTGGCGGCCAAAGATCGTTATTTCGCCAGTACCAGTCACGAGTTGCGTACGCCGTTGAATGGGGTGCTGGGTATGGCTCAGGTGCTGGCCAGGACCAGCCTGAGCCGCGATCAACGCGAATACGTGAACATCATCATGGAGTCGACCAAAGCTCTGCTGACGGTGGTCAACGATGTCCTGGATCTGGCCAAGATCGAAGCGGGCAAGCTGGAACTCGTGGATCGGGAGATCGATCTGGCCCATGTCTGCGGAGGGGTGTTCGATCTGCTGGCCAGCCGGGCCTGGGAAAAAGACGTCGATCTGGTGCTGGATCTGCCGCCGGAAGTGCCCACGCTGGTCCGCGCCGATGGTGACCGGCTGCGGCAGGTGTTGTTGAATCTGGTGGGCAATGCGGTCAAGTTTTCCGAAGGCGGGTGGGTGAAACTGACGGTGGGTGTCGCCGAAGGCCGTGGCGGGGAGCACCCCTGGTTCCGTTTCCAGGTTGACGACAATGGCGTGGGAATCGACCAGTCGGCCCAGGAGAAGCTGTTCAACGCGTTCGCGCAGGCCGACGGTTCGGTGGCGACCCGCTTCGGGGGGACGGGCCTGGGACTGTTGATCAGCAAGCAGCTTGTCGAGCTGATGGACGGCGAAATCGGTTTTTCGAGCGAAGCGGGAGTCGGGTCGAGTTTTTATTTCGAAGTGCCTTTCGAGGTGCTGGGGCCGGTGCAATCACCCGTCGAACTGCCGCATTGTCACGTTCTTCTGGTGACGCCGTCTCCGCTGCAGAATCAGGTTTACAAGCGCGTTTTCGAAGAGGCGGGCGCGGTCGTCACGGTTTGTTGTGACAGTGAAGAGGCAATTGCGGTGCTCTCGGGAGTCCAGAGATACCATGTTGCGGTGGTTGACCTGGCGATGCCGATCATCAGCGGTCTGCGTCTGGCGCAGTTGATCTGTACCAGCGAGTTTCACTGTGAGACGCGAACCTTGCTGTTCGCGTCCGTGACCGACCATGTGGACCGGGCCGAGTTGAGCCAGGCGGGTGTCGATGCCTTTTTTCGCAAACCGCTGGCCGGCGGCAAGCTTCTGGATGCGGTGGCCAGGCTGCTGGTCGGTGAGCCGGCGGAAGAAGGGCAGGAGGCCGGCTCTGCCGGGACGGCTGCGGGGTTCGACCGGCCCCGCTCGGTGCGTTTTCACGGCCGGGTGCTGGTCGCCGAAGACGTGGACGTCAATCAGCAGGTGTTGAATATCATGCTGGCCGGGCATGGTGTGGTGGCCGATTTCGTCAGTGACGGCCGGCAGGCCGTGCAGCGTGCCGGCGAGCAGGAGTACGATTTGATCTTCATGGACTGCCAGATGCCGGTGATGGACGGTCTGGAAGCGACGCGTCGGATTCGGGAACGTTTTCCGGACCCGCAGGCATTGCCGATTGTCGCATTGACCGCCGGTGGTCAGATGGGAGAACGGGAGCAGTGTCAGGCCGCGGGCATGAATGGTTTTTTGAGCAAGCCGGTGATTGAAGACGAACTGGTCAGGACGCTGGCACAGTTTCTCGATTATGAGCGTGTCGATCATATGGCCGTGACGCCGGTTGAGGATCCGGCGGATGTGCAGGAGGGGATCGACTGGGGCGTGTTCGACAAGATCTGTTCGATGTTCGAACACCGGATGGAGGATTACCTGACCTCGCTGTATCAGCGCTGTGAGGAACAGGTGCGCGCCATGCAGCAGGAACTGGCAGCCGGAAACTTCGGCAAAGTGGTGGAGCGTGCACACGCGGTGAAAGGGGTGATCGGTATCATCGGTGCCGAAAGGGCCCGGGATATTGCCGCGGAGATCGAGCAAAGCGCTTCAGGCGGTGACGTGGTCGATCTGTCCCTGAAGATCAATGCCTTGGGATGGGCGGTCAGCCAGGCGAAAACGGCGACCTTCAAACGCGTCAATGAGGCACTCGAGCAGCAGGTGGTGTTGTTCTGAGAACCTGTCTCAAAATTGCTTCCGGCCCCTCATGCGGCGTTGCAGGTCGCGCTCCGCTGCTCATTCAGCCCATCTGAACTCCGCTCCTCGCGCGACCCGCGCCTTGCCTGAGGGGCCGGAAGCGATTTTGAGACAGGTTCTGAGTGATATGGGCCGCGGCGGGAAAGAGGACGAAGAAAAAAGGGTCGAGGCGGCGGTCAGCGCCGCCTCGCGGGAGGGGGGATCCTACATCTGAACGATGATATGCCGGGCCGTCAGGGTCTGCGCGGCGTCGTCGAAACGGCCTGCGGCGCGGATACTGCGTACGGCGGTGTTTCCGTCGATCCGGGTGTTGAGTTCTTCTACAAAGCTGCTGAAATCGAGAAACAATTGCGTGACCGCACCGTCCCGGATGAGGTATACGCCACCGCTGCTGTCACCCTGGATGACCGGCGTGCTGGTGCTGTCAAGTTCGGTGAGGATGGTTCCCCGGCGAACGTGATGGAAGGCACCGGTGCCGGTCAGGTTGATGATCAGGCCATCGGCATCAGCCTGTTCGAAAGGGGTGAGGCTGGCCGGATCCCAACTGACGGCCATCACGGCCCGGATCCGGCTCAGGTCGACAACGGTCGTGGCGTCGAAGTCCGGCGCGGCGGATTGCCAGGGGGTGACGAAGCCGCGAACCCAGACCGGTGCACCGTCGGCGATACCGGTCACGTCCAGGGTGCCGGTATTGACTTCATAGTGCGCCGGATCGGCGTCGTTCGGGTTGGGAGTTGTGTCCGACGGGGTTCCGGTTCCGGTGAAATCGAAGATCTCTGTCCGCCGGCCGTTGATGGACTGGAGGTTCAATGACAGTACCGTTGCCGCACCGTCTGTGGGTGGAATGCGGGTCCCGGCGAGGTCCGTAAACCGCATGTGGACCCGTCCCGTTTCTTCGGGAGTTTTGCCGGCACCTGTTGCATCGAGGGTCAGGGGGCTGGTGCTGTCGCCGGTCAGTTCACCGAAGATCTGTACGCGTTGTCCGACAGACAGGGCAGCGATGGTCTGCGGGTCGGCGGTGAGTTGTTTTTTGACGATGGTCTGGTCATCGACACGGACGATGATCTCATTGTTGAAGACGATCGAACCGCCGGAGCGAATCAGTGTGGCGCCTTTGACAGTGAGCAGTTCGGTCTGGGGGGCGTCCGGATCGGTGGTCCGTTTGATGATCGTGCCGTGCACGACATCGCGGGTGCCGCCCGGTACGTCGGAGCCGACGTAGACTTCGCGGGCTTCAAAGCGGTGCTGGCGGGGACGCAGGTCACCGATGGCGATGACGGCGCTCAAGGGGGTGACCTGCGCCATGGCTTCGATCCCGGCGCTGCCGGTGTACGACTGGCCGTTGATTTCGAACACGGTTTCATCGCCGGTATGGACGGTCAGCAGGCCGAACCGCGGATCGGCATCCCCGTCGAGACGATGGTGAAACGGTCGCATGACCACCGTGAAGGTGTTCTGTGTCGTGTCGACCCTTTGCAGCGGTCCGCGGACGCGATGGATTTTCGGCTGCGTCATTTCCAGGTCGGCGAGCAGATAGGGTTCGACGGTGATGGACACCGGTTCGCCGGCGTCATCGTAGGTGACGGCGTTGGTGGCTTTGAGGTCGAAATCCAGCGTCATGTGAGCCGGCAGCCCGGGGGCGATGACCAGACGGTTGCGACCTTCGAGACGGACGCTGGCGGTGAGGGTTTCCAGCGGCGTGCCGTCACGGTCGACAATTGTCTCGATCTTGCGCAACTCGCCGGTGCTGTTTTCCACCCAGATGTCGGCGTTGCGGTAGTCCAGCGTCAGCGTCCCTTTCACGTACGCCCCGGAGGGGACGCTGGCGGCGGTCAGAAATTCTGTCATATCCGTGTATTGGGCAAAGTCGACCCGTGTTTGCACTGGAACGGTCTCCACAACGGCGCCATTGGCTTTGGTCAGCGTCAAAGACACTACGTCGACGGCATAGGTGCCGAAATCGCCCTGGGCATCGGTCAGGCCGATGATGACCTCGCCGTTGCCGGATCCGCTCCCGGCACCGCCGGCGTTGTTGCCACCGCCCGAGCCGCCGCAGGCGGCCAGTCCGAAGGCCAGCGCCATCGAGGCGGCTTTGAGCATTCGAGTGAGGCTCGATGTCAAGAAATCTTTCGGGAATGTCATTGTTCGCTCCTGAATCAGTGATCAAAAGTTATTGTGTGTAGTGGCAATAACGCATCGCGGCCGTGGCGGTTGACAGCATTTGCCTGAAGAACCGGGAGGGGAGGGCGGTGGTGAAAAATCCGGGTTAAGACCGGTTCTGAGTTCGGCGCACCGGTCGGGTTGTCGCCGGTGCGTCGCAAGAGCGGGGACCGGCCGTGGTCAGGTCAACGGTTTGCCTGCCTCGATCCGGGGTGGGAGTGTCGGAAAAGGATGCTTTTACAACGTCGCGGCACCCTGTTCATGAGCACGGATCAGGACGGGCTGACGGGAACCGGTGGGGATACCGGCGTCCAAGCCGCCCGGAAAATGACGATGGATTCCAGGCTGGTGTTTCGATTCTTCGGGGGGAGGAGGGGCCTGTTGTGAATAAGTGTTGACACAGGTAATCGAATATGGCAACTCTATACCTGAAAATTATTGGCCATTGGTTGAACAGCCGGTGGAGGGCGCAGCAGCTCAGGCCGACAGTCAATAAAAATTGAAAAAAGAGTGGAAAACTGGCGATTCAAATAAAAAACACCGCATGTGGACCTTTTCCGTATAATATGGCGTCTTTCTCAAATTGCTTGGGCGTGCTCACCGGAATTCATGACAAAAAAAAATCACTACACGTATGAGGATCTTGTGCGCTGCGGTCACGGTCAGCTGTTCGGGCCGGGCAATGCGCAGTTACCCTTGCCGCCGATGTTGATGTTTGACCGGATCACCCGGATCAGTGACGATGGAGGAAAGTACTGCAAGGGCGAAATCATCGCAGAACTGGATATTGATCCGGAGTTATGGTTTTTCCGCTGTCACTTCGATGGGGATCCCGTCATGCCTGGTTGTCTCGGACTCGATGCGATGTGGCAGCTGGTCGGATTTTTCCTCGGCTGGATGGGGGGGCCAGGGCATGGCCGCGCGCTGGGGGCCGGTGAGATAAAGTTCACCGGGCAGGTGCTGCCTCAGAACAAAAAGGTGATTTATCGCGTCGATATCAAGCGGCTGATCATGCGCAGGCTCTATATGGGAATTGCCGATGCAGCGATGTCCGTGGACGGCAAGGTGATTTACACTGCGAATGAATTGCGCGTGGGGCTGTTCAAGAATCCAGATGCGATCAACCAATGAATCATTTTTCGGGCTTGATTTTGGGATAGGGGATGGCTTTGAGACGGGTTGTTGTTACCGGCGTCGGTATCGTGTCCTGCTTGGGGCGCAACAAACGTGAAGTGAGCGAGGCATTGCGCCATGGACGATCGGGGATCCGCTACAGTCCGGAGTATGCCGAACTGGGTTTGCGCAGTCATGTTTGCGGACCGGTCGGGGTGTCGCCTGCCGATGTCATTGATCGCAAGGTCCTGCGTTTCATGGGGGACGGGGCCGCGTTCAACTACCTGGCAATGCTGGAAGCCATCGAGGATGCAGGGCTGTCTCCTGATCAGGTTTCGAATGAACGCACCGGGCTGATCGTCGGTTCGGGCGGTCCGTCGACGGCCAACGTGGTGGAAGCTGCCGATCTGCTGCGCACCAAAGGGCTGCGCAAGGTGGGCCCCTATCGTGTGCCGCGCACGATGTCGAGTACCAATTCCGCTTGTCTGGCGACCCCTTTCAAAATCAAGGGGGTCAATTATTCGATCAGTTCCGCTTGCGCCACCAGCGCCCATTGTATCGGCAATGGTTATGAGCTGATCCAGTTCGGTAAACAGGACCGGATTTTCGCCGGCGGTGGTGAGGAAGTGCATTGGACAATGACGTTGCTGTTTGATGCCATGGGGGCATTGTCGTCGAAGTACAACGACCAGCCGGAACAGGCGTCGCGTCCTTTTGACAGACACCGCGACGGGTTTGTCATTTCCGGAGGGGGTGGGATCGTGGTCCTTGAGGAACTGGAGCAGGCCAGAGCCCGCGGTGCCAGGATTTACGCAGAAGTGGTCGGGTACGGCGCCACCTCTGACGGCTTTGACATGGTACAGCCCTCCGGAGAAGGGGCGGTGCGCTGCATGCGCCAGGCACTCCGGAATGTTGCCAAGCCGATTGATTATATCAATGCTCATGGTACCGGCACGCCGGTGGGGGATGTCAAGGAGCTTGCTGCGATCCGGGAAGTGTTCGGCGCGGAACTGCCGCCCGTCAGTTCGACCAAGTCGCTGTCCGGACATGCTTTGGGCGCGGCCGGCGTGCATGAGGCGATCTATTCTCTGGTGATGATGGAAGAAGGTTTTATCAGTGCGTCGGCGAATATCGCCGAACTCGATCCGGCTGCCGAGGCCGTTCCCATTGTGCGCGAACTCAAAACCGGGGTTTCTTTGAACGCGGTCTTGTCCAACAGCTTCGGTTTTGGTGGCACGAACGCGTCCCTGGTGTTTCAGCGTTTCCCCTAGCCCGGATTTCTCACCATGATCGTCGCGAGGGGAAGCCATTTTGAGTCCATTTTTTTGATCGTTTGGGGCCCATCGCAGCGCTGTTTAACGAAAAGGATCGGGAAAATGGGCCACAAGGGCTTTTCCGCAGTCGCTTCATCCTGAATCCGACAGCCTCCTGGTTTTTCCAAAAGTGCTGTTTTTTTCCTGTTCCTGGTATTGCGAGTTCACTGATTCGGGTTCCGGCCTGGAGCTTCTCCATGGAAGCGGTTCCGGTATATGTGCTGTGGTGACGGCATTGCCGGGTGCTCAGGGCATTGCGGCTGCGACGATGATCTTTATAATGAAAAGAAAAGTGGTTTTTGTCGGCGGGGGATCGATGTCGTCCATGAGTTTGTTCCGCCGGCGGTTCCGGGTAATCCTGCCACAATGAGGGGGTTCCTGGCGCGGATTTCTCAGCACGATCCTCGCGAGAGAGGGAGCGGTTGAAGGTACAGGACGTACGGCGCGCGGACTGACGCGGGCATACCCGCTGGCATGTTGCGAGGTGGAAACGAGGTTATCCCAGAGATTCAGTCGCTTACGCCATCGCGGCAGATCGCGGGTGGGAAATCCGGGTGAGCATCGGCCGTGTTGGCCGCCTCGTCATCGGCCGTCCAGAGGGCACTATGGGATCAGGAATTCGCAAGTCCGTATGGCTCAGTGTTCTGGGGGGCGTGGCGGTGGTGCTGGTGTGGGCCCTGTGGGCATCCCAGGTGCAGCGGGATGCCGCATCGGCGACGGCCGATGCCGAGTCGCCCGGTGAATGGACCGGGACTCGAGACGGGGAGGTTTTCTCCAGCGGCACGGTTTCCGGTAGGGAGGCTCCGCAGGCCGGCCGGGATACCCGCGTTCCTTCGGTAGTTTTTCCACCGGCCGCTGCGCCTTCTTCTGAACCGCAGCGCTCTGTGGTGCAGATAGCGACATTGCAGGAGACCTTGCAGGATGTCGTTCCGGCCGGGGTTTTCGCGGACCCGTCCGAGCACTCTGCTGCCGCGGCGGGCGATCCTTCCCGGCAAGCCGATGGCCGTCGTTCTGACCATCAGCCTGATGAGCCCACCCAGGCTGCTGAGGGCGACCTGAGCATTTCCGGACGGGTGTTGACCGAGAGCGGTGACCCTGTCGGCGGCATCGAAGTATTTGTGCGCGATTTCCGGCGTGGTTCAGAGAAACGGACCGTCAGTGCTGAAACCGGTTTCTATCAGATTACGGGGCTGCCTCCAGGAGAATATCAGATTCAGAACCGGCCGACCGGGCGTTTTCGTGCGGCGGTGATTCATGCGCGGGCCGGTCTGAAGTCAGCGGATCTGATTCTGCCGTCTGTCAATACACTGGTTGTTTCCGGAACGGTGACCGATGCTGCCGGGGCACCGTTGGCCGGCGTGGAGGTGATGGCCAAACGAGTGCTTCAGGTTCGCAGCAATGCTGCCGGTTACTACCGGTTCACCCTGGAGCGGCGTCGTGATCACAGCGAACGGTTGACATTTCGCTGGCGGGACCAGGAGCAGGTCGTGTACATCCCCGGTTCCGTACGCGAGTCACAGTACAATCTGGACGTGCGGTTCGACAACGACACCGCCACGGTGGTGGTGCGGGGGGTCGTGCGCAACGAATTCGGCGAGCCATTGGAAAATGCCCGGGTGCGGCTGTATTCGGTCGCACTGGCCGCGAATTTCACCGGCGTCAGTGATCGCTACGGGCGGTTTGTCATTGAGGCAGTCAGGATTGCCGATGATTACCAGCTGATCGTTGAAGCCCAAGGCAGTTACCAGCGGTATACGCGGCCCTCTCTGGCGGTCCGTCCCGGTTTGTTGCCTCTTGAGGTCGTTGTCTCCTCCCTGGCTACGGGGACTGTCGCCGGGACCATTACTGACGTCATGGGGAACCCGTTACCGGGTTACACGTTGACCTTGCGCAGCCTGCGTGCCCCGGCAAACCTTTACCGGGTGATTGCTGACGCCTTCGGTGGTTTTCAGGTGGCGAATGTTCCGGAGGGGGAATTGCGCTTTTCCACATCTTCACAGCCGCATATCCGTATCGAAGGTTTCAACCCCGGCTCGGTGATGGATCTGCGGTTGATCGTCGATTGGGGAGACTACACCGTTTCCGGGGTCGTGGTGGACCGCCTCGGCAACCCCCTGGCGGGGGTTCGGGTCGTCATGACCTGGCGTCATACCGCGGACGGTCTGAAAAGTTTTTCATCCCGTTATGCACTCAGTGACGACAATGGTGCCTTTCGCTTTACAGAAGTGGGGCCCGGTTTGCATGAAATCGTCGTCAACATGGACGAATACCAGCCCTTCAAGACCTCCTATGCCGTGGGCAGCGAATTCTCAGTCGTGCAGGTTCCGCTGATGCCTCGTTGAGGGGGGGCTGATGAACTGCGTTTTGCACTGGTAAAGTCTGCAATTGGCCGGTGTGTTCGGTGCTGGCGATGAAGAGGGCGGGCCGATACCATGATACGATCGGAGCACCGGCACAGGGGTGATCATGCCAATGGTATCGGAATCTGTCTCAGGATCGCTTTCTGGGTGCCAAGAGGTCGGCCCGGCTTTCTCACCAGCGATCTGCTGCGGCCTCAAGCGGCTGAATCTCCAGGGTGTGCTCGCTTACGCCTCTCGACATACCGCCGGCTATGCCGGTGTCGATCTGCGCTGCGATTGGCCTCAAACGATCGAAAAAATGGACTCAAAATGGCTTTCCCTCGCAACGACTCCCTGAACCCGACAGCCTCCTAGGCGTGCCATCCCGGTGAGTCCAATGAGCACCGGGGCACAGCTCACAACACCACGCGAGGGGTTGCAATCCATTTTGAGACCGTTTCTTTACTATCAGGAGTGAGGCAGGCGGAGCCATGGACTGGTTGGGTTTGGCATTGGTTTCTGCATTCGGTCTGGCGTCCGCCGATGCCTGGACAAAACGGTATTTTTCTTCCTGTGGTGGGGCGGAACTGGTGCTGCTCCGTTACACGGTGCCGGGAATGCTGGTTGCGCCCGGCCTCTGGTTCTATCCTTTACCGTCCGTACCGCTTGACTTCTGGTTGTGGATCGCCGCCCTGATTCCCTTGGAACTGCTCGCCGCCCTGCTGTATGCAACGGCGATTCGCGACGCACCGTTTTTCCAGACGGTTCCGTTGCTGGCTTTTACGCCGGTATTCAACATTGCCACGGGATGGTGGATCCTCGGAGAGCAGGTTTCATGGCAGGGTGCCGCGGGCGTGGCGCTGGTGGTGGTGGGAGCATACTGGTTGAACATCGATACGGACCGGAGTCGGCATGGACGGGGCTGGCTGGCCCCGCTTCGGGCCGTTCTGGTTCAAAAAGGATCGCGACGGATGCTGGCGGTGGCCATGATCTACAGTATTACCTCGGTCGGTGGTAAAGGGGCGATGATGGCCGTCGGCCCCATTCAGTTCGTGTCGCTGTATTTCTTTTTGGTGGGTTTGGCGGCATTGCTGCTGGCGCTGGTGTTCCAGCCGGGCGCTTTGCGGGTCTTGCAGCGCCGGCCGGCCCAATGGCTGTGGATAGGCGGGCTCCTGATGATGACCAATGTGGCGCATTTTCTGGCGATTGCCAACGCGGCAGCGGCTTACATGGTGGCGGTGAAGCGCACCAGCCTGCTTTTCGGTATCGCCTACGGCGCGTGGTGGTTTCAGGAATCCGGATTTGCGCAGCACATCGGTGCGGCAGTCGTCATGCTTGCCGGCGTCGTGTTGATCGCGACGGTGTAGAATTCGCGCCCCCCACAGAGTCCGACTGAGACAGGTACTTGTACTTTCTGCTTTTTCCGGATCTGGAAGGGGTGCAGAAAGTGGATTTCTCCGATCATGTCTCCCTGAGGCTGTTGTCGTTGTAACGGTTAATGGCGTAGGTATAACTACTTGGGTGGCATGTATTGGGTATACGTATAAATACTTGGGTGGCATCTATTTTAGGTTATTCAGTGTGTGGTTTTTTGATGCGGGGTGGTCAGGTCAGGGCGTCGTCGAACAGTTCGATCCAGTGTTTGACCGGTACGGGACTTGCGGCGGCCAGGTGCAGCTGGCAGCCGATGTTGGCGGTGGCGATGATCTCGGGTTTTCCCTGAAGCAGGGCGTTGAGTTTTCTGTCGAGGAGCTGCCGGGACAGGCGGGGTTGCAGGATCGAGTAGGTGCCTGCCGAGCCGCAGCACAGATGGGGGTCGCGAACCGGTGTCAGCGTATAGCCGATGTCTGTGAGCAGTTGTTCCACCAGGCCGGTGATCCGCTGGCCGTGTTGTAAGGTGCAGGGGGAGTGGAATGCAACCGGGGTGGGTGGGGCGCGGCGGCCGAAAGGGC
>Ga0256830_1002466_pt1 | contig 12186 bp, 7 predicted proteins | sample 128326metaG_FD_190537 | JGI IMG/M metagenome (GOLD analysis project Ga0256830, IMG submission 190537) | Hydrothermal vent microbial communities from Lau Basin, Pacific Ocean - 128-326 | ecosystem: Environmental > Aquatic > Marine > Hydrothermal vents | place: Pacific Ocean: Lau Basin | collected...
GTGGTCGCCGGTGGAAGCAAGTGCGTGGCCGCTGCCAGCAACGACACCGCACCGGCTCTGATGACCCTGGACGCCGAGGCCGTGTTCCTCGGGACCGAGGGCGAGCGCACCGTACCGGTCGCCGAACTGTGGCAGGCCGACGGCGTCTGGAACAAGAAGGTCGCGCCCACCGAGCTGCTGACCGCCATCCGCATCCCACGGACCGCCCCCGGCCACCGCGGCGCCTACGGGAAGCTGCGCGAACGCGGCTCCATCGACTTCCCGCTGTTCGGAGTCGCGGTGCGGCTCGACCTGGACGGCGACGTGGTCGCCGCCGCTGCGGTAGCCGCCGTTGGGTTGCAAGCGCGCCCCATCTTCGTGCGCAAGGCCGACGAGCCGCTGCTGGGCATCCGCATCGGCACGGCGGAGTTCGAGAACGCCGCCCGCGAGAGCGCGCGTCGGGCCCACAAGCAGTGCATCCCGATGCCGAACGTGCCCGGCGACGCCGACTACCGACGTGAGATGGTGCCGGTGTTCACACGACGGACCCTGCTCGCTGCGGCGTCGGCCGGGGGCCCGGTCCTGGCCCGCTGAACCGCGGCTATCCTGGGAGGCCATGTCCATCGGCCTCCTCCTGCTCGCTCCGGTCCTCCTCCAGGGCCCCGTGGTCGAGGTCCCCCCCTTCGACCCGCGACTCCGCCCGGCCGACTACCCACGCTGGTTCGGAGCGCTGACGGCGACTCGGATCGATCCGCCGTGGCAGTCGCGTCCCTGGCACGCTCGCCTGGACCAGGGCATCCTCGCCGCCTGCGATGACGTGGAGCCGCTGCTCTTGTGGCTGGAGGAGGTCCATCCCTTCGGCTGCGCGGACCAACGCGGCATGGTCCTGCGCCGACGCTGGGAGGAGGGACGCCTGCCCCGACTCCTCTCGGCGGTCGTCCCCTGCGCCGACGAGGTCGCCGAACTCCGCACCCTCTCCGGCCCGGAACGCGCCTTCCTCGACCGTCTTGCCGGCGGCGATGCCGCCGACCTCCGTGCCGGGGTCTATCTCTGTGCCCCGGACGGCACTCTCCTTTCGTACTCGGGCAGCACCGACCTCGAGGAACTCGCGGCGGCGCTCGATGCCGGATTGCGCAAGTGGGCCGAGCGAACCATCGCCGAGTGGCGCGCCGACTGTCGCGTCGGCTTCGGCCACTCCTACCGCTTCGTCTCCCTCCTGCCCCTGGACGGCATGGTCATGGAGGTCCGATTCCAGGACGCCCCCGGGCCGAGCCGCGAGGCGCCGCCGGCCCTCTTCGGTCCGTGGAACCGCGACTTCGTCTGGCTCTCCGCCGACGAGGTGGCCACCATCGCTCCGGACAGGCTGCGTCTCGGTAGCCGCGGCGCCCTTCCCCAGGACCTTGCCGAGCGGATCGCCCTGACCATCCTCCAGGATGCCGTCGTCGGACATCCGCGGACCTTCACCGCCGGCGACCTGATCTGGGCCGAGTTGGAGTCGCGGGTGGTCTCGCGCAAACCCGACGCCATCGTGCTCGAACTCCGCGGCCGCTTCCATGCAGAACGGGGAGGGCGGTGGAACGAAACCCACACCGAGTGGATGCCCATCGAGTCGGACGACGCCGGAGCCAAGGGCTTCCTGGTCGGCCGTCTCACCCTCGATCCGGCGACCCGGCAGCCGATGCTGTTCAAGCTCTCCGGACTGGTTCAGCACTGGGGCAGTCACACCCTCGACGGCCGTACCGACGAGGGCGGCCCCGGGGTCGCCTACACCGCGGTGGCGCTGGCGCCGACCCCACCGTGGCTGCCGAGCGTCGAGGTGCCGCCGGCGGTGCGCGCACCCTATCACGAAGCCTGGCAGCCCCGTCACGACGACTACGGCCCGCTCCCACGCTGGGCCTGGGCGGTGCGCGACGAGCTCGGCTTCACCCTGGACGGCGAGCCGAAGGAGAGTGCATGGCGACAGGCCCGATGGAGCGAAGACTTCCTCCCCACCGCCGACGAAGGACGCGGCAGCCGTGCTGCCTGGACCTGGAGCCCACGCGGCCTCGGCATCGCCGTGGTCGCACCCTTCGAAGGTGAGCATCCGCCCAAGGGCGACGGCTACGAGTTCCTCCTCGACGCCGGCGCGCCCGACGGCGAGGTCCTCCAGGTGGTCATCCACCCCGACGGAGAGTTCACCGCCCGACTCCACGGCGACGGTGGTGAGGGCGCCGCGCCCAGAGGCATTCGTCACGCGGTCCACGTCGGCGCCGACGCCTGGACCGCCGAACTGGAGGTGCCCTGGGAGGTCCTGGCCACCGGGCTCGAGGTGGAGGTGCCGCCGACCCCGCCGGTGGCCTGGCGGCTGGAGCAACGCCGCCTCGGCGCCGCAGCCGCAGCTTGGTCGGTGCTCGGGGGGGATCCCTGGACCGATCGCGAGGACTGGGGACGACTGTGGCTAAGACCCTCGCTCCGCCCCCGACTCGTCTTCGGCGCCGGCGGGCTGTTCCGTTGACGGCGTGGGAGGCGGCGACGACGCGACGACCTTCGTCCGCGGGTGGAAGGCCGACCAGGCGTAGTAGAAGGTCTGCGCGGTGAAGTAGTCCCGGGGCGCGGCCAGGACCTGGATGCCGGCGAGCGTGGTGCGGAAGCGGACCGCCCCCTCGGGCGTGTCGAGTACGTAGCCGTCCGCGTCCCGAGCCGCGTCGGCGACGACGAACCAGGCCCGTCCTGCGGGCGAGCGCACCCCGAGGCCGAGGGTCTTCGGGGGCAGGGCGCCGCCGATGCCGCGCACCGGGACCAACAAACGGTCGGGGTCGGCGAAATAGGAGGCGTAGGGGTCGCTGCCGTAGGGTATCGGCGAATCCGGTGGGGGCTGCGCCACCCAGGTGTCCGGCGCCCTCTCGACCAGGCGGTCCATCCGCACCATGCGGAAGCGCAGGGGCGAGAGCGACCGCCCGACGCGGGGGCCGCTCACGGCGCCTCCGGCGAGCTGGCTCCACAACCCGTACTCGGTGCGGTCGTAGAACAACACGTTGCCGGCGTAGAGGGCGCCGGTCACGCCGAAGACGGCGACCGGCGGATCCTCCTCTCCGGGCAGGGCGGGCAGGGTCCGCGAGAACACGCTCGCGGAGGCGCAGAGCGGTCACCAGGTGACCGCGATGGGATGCCCCGCGACCGTGAGGTTGGCGACCTCGTGGAAGTCGAGCAGCCCGACCGGGACCGCGACCCGTGCCTGGCCGAGCTCGACCAGGACCAGCCGACCGTCGGGGGCGGGGAAGGCGGCCTCGGCCGCCGCCACCAGCGGCGGATCCACGAGCGCCGGGATGGCGTCCCTGGGCAAGAGGCGGTGGATCTCGCCTTCGGGCACGGTCAGCCCGGTCAGGTCGAACTCGGCCTCGAGGTCCACGGCGCCGGAGCGCACCACCCGATGGAAGCCGTCGGAAGGGACAGCCGGCGAGGCGGACGCGTCCTGCGGTGCGGCCAGCGTCAGGATCGGCAGGGCGGCGAGGAGCATCCTCCCACCCTAACCCATGCCGTGGTCAGGCAGGGCGTCCGAGCAGGAAGCCCTGGCCGTAGGGCACGCCCATGTCCTGGAGCACGCGCAGGTCCTCCTCGCGCTCGATCCCTTCGGCGACGACGTCGGCGCCCCAGGTGCGGGCGATCCCGAACAGGCGCTCCAGCATGCGGCGCCGGCCGGAATCGTTGGCCAGATCGCTCACCATGTTGCGGTCGATCTTGACCACCTCCGGCTCGAGGATGATCAGCGCTTCCAGGCAGCTCTGCCCGAAGCCGATGTCGTCCATGGCGACGCGCATCCCCGCCTCGCGGATGGCAGCGATGAACTGGAGCAACTTGTTGGCGTCGCCGATGGTCTCCTTCTCGCTGATCTCGATGCAGAACCGGCGACGGTCGCCCGCTTGCGGTAGTTCAGCGATCAACTCGTCGAGCTCGAGGTTGAGCAGGGTGGAGGGCAGGACGTTGAGGTGGCACGACAGCTCCACGTCGATCGCTTCGCAAGCCTTGGAGCAGGTGTGGAAGGCGTGGGTGTCCACCTCGCGCGCCAACCCGGAGTCCATGGCGAAGTTGAGGAAGTCCTCGGGGTTCGACAGGGCCGGGCAGCGGCTCCGCGACAGGAGTTCGTAGCCGTAGAGCCGGTCGTTCTGGATGTCCACGATCGGCTGCTTGACGGCGAAGTAGTTCTCGAGTCGACTCAACTCCTCGACCAGCTCGGTGTAGGAGTAGGTGTGCTCCTCTTCGTTGGCGAACAGACCACTGTCGGCGAAGACCCGCCCCTTTCCGAGTCGCTTGGCGCGGTGCAGGGCGCGTTCCATGCGCAACAACAGGTCTTGCACCATCTCCTCACCATGGCCGACGGCCGCCAACCCAATGGAGGAGTTGATGCGCAGCTGCGGAAAACGCGGACTGACCACCGAACGCTGCAGATGGGCATGGATCTGGTCGGCGACCAGACGCGCCTCGCGGCGCCGGGTCTGCGGCAGGATCGCCACGAACTCGTCGCCGCCGACGCGGGCGACGTGGTCGGTCGAGCGCAGGTTGCTCTGCAGGATGCGCGCCACCGCGATCAGCACCTCGTCGCCGACGGTGTGACCATAGACGTCGTTGATCTTCTTGAAGTCGTCGAGGTCGAGGAACAACGCCTGGATCTCGCCGCCGAGACGGCGGCGGCGGTCCACCTCCGATTCCAGACAGCGCGAGAAGCCGCGTCGGTTGAGGACGCCGGTGAGCGGGTCCATGGACGACAACCGCTCCATGTCCTCGAGCAGCCTCTTCTGTGCCGAGACGTCGAGGCAGACCCCGAACATGCGTTGCGCGACACCGTCGTCGTCACGGGTGACGATGGCCTGACTCGAGATGTGTCGGACTTCGCCGCCGACCAGGATGCGGTACTCGACGTCGAAGCGCTTGCCGTGTGCGATCAACTCGAACACCGCGGTGGTCAGCTTGCCGACGTCCTGGGGATGCACCGCGGCCAGGAAGTCGTCGTAGCCGTAGTCGCGGCCTCCGTCCTCCGGGGCCTCCCATCCGAGCAGGTCGCGAAAGCGTCGGTCACCCTCGAAGGCGCGGGTCCGCAGGTCCCACATCCAGGTCGCCATCTGCGATGCCTCGAGGGCGAGCCGCACGCGCTCGTCGCCCTCGTCGCTGATGCCGGACCAGGGGTCGGCGTCCTCGGGGACCGGATCGTGGCCGACGTGGCGCTGGACGACCTCGCCGTAGGCGATCAGGGCCCGCGCGAAGACGCGGTCGGCGGCGCGCCGCAGGTCTTCGTTGCGCCCCTCGGGATCGCCCAGTTCGCGCAGCGCCCGCGACTGCCAGACCTCGAGCTCGTGCGGCGGGACGTCGTCCTCGGCGAGTCGGCGTCCGAGGGAAGTCGCCCGGGCCAGGGCGGGGCGCTCGTCCCCTCCGAGGAGGTCTTGGACGCACTCCAGGAACTCGTTGGCGGTCTGGGTGAGGACCATGGTCGTGCGGGTCCTATCGGCCACGCCGCCCTCCATCCTTGACCCCTTGTGCCTTTTTTTCGGACTCACGACGGGCGAGCCGCCCACGGTCCATGAACCACGATGGCCCATGCGGGGCACCATGATGCCCCGCCCGCTCCCCCGAAAAACCTGCACCCCGCCGGACAGGCGGCGGGGTGCAGGCGATCGTGGCCGGCCGGCTCGGCGGGTCTCCCTCAAAGCCGCGCCATCCCCTGTCGGATGGGGGTCCCAAAGATATCCGTGGGACCACTCGCGAGCCGCTCCGCCGGCCCAGCCACGGAAACCCCCTAGGTCGCCGTCGCGGGGGACTCAAGGGAACCAGGTGGTTTTTCGGCACGGGGTTGGGGTGGTGGGGTCGTGCTCGCCCTCGCCCTCTCCTGCCTCGGACTCGCCGCCGCCCCGGCGCCCCAGCTCCCGCTGGACCACCCCGGCCCATACGCCGCCGCGTCCCGGGACGTCGCCTTCACCGACGCCCGCTTCGGCCGCGGTCGAGGGACTGGGCGCCTCGACTTCCCCGCCGACGACCCGGACCCGAGCGCCGGCCCCGACCCCCTGGTCGGCTTCCAACACGGCTGGCTGGGCGCGCCGGACGACTACGACGAACTCTCGCTCCGCCTCGCGAGCTGGTGCTTCCTCGTGGCGAGCATCGGCACCGAGACCGGCTCCTTCGCCGATCCCGTCGCCGAGGCGGCCGACACCCAGGCCCTCCTGTGGTGGACCGCCGACCGCTCCGCGACCCCCGGCGACCCGCTGGAGGACATGGCCGACCCCCGGCGCGCCTGGTCGGCGGTCGGCCATTCCATGGGGGGCGGCGCCCTCGCGCCCCTGGTCGGACTCGAACCGAGGGTCGGGGCCGTGGTCGGGCTCCAGGCCGCGGCACTGGACTCCCACCGCAGCGACGTCCGCGCCTTCTCCGGCGCGGCCCTCTGGATCGCCGGCTCCGACGACTGGGTGGTGCGCCCGGCGGTCGTCCGCGACTGGTTCGAAGCCGCCGCCTCGGCCTCCCGCCGCGATCTCTACGTGCGGGTCCGCGGCATGGGCCACCTCGGCCCCACCGACGACCCGGGCAACGGCGACCCTCTGCCCGGGGCCGTGCAGCAGCGCATCCATCGCCGACTGGTCACCGCCTTCCTCCGCGCCGAGGCGCTCGGCGAGGTCGAAGACTGGTCGGCGTTCCTCGGCCCCGAACGTGATCCGTACCGGATCCACCTCGAGAGCGCCTGCCTGGAACCACCGGCCTGGCTCTGGACCGAAGCGGGCCTGATCCATCTCGCCGCCGCAGGACGTCCCCAGGGCCGACTCGCCTTCGGTGCGTCCTTCGTCCCGGCACCCCGCGACACGCCGTGCGGCGAACTCGGCTTCGCCCCCGGCGCGGCCTTCGCGCTACCCCCGCTGCGCCTCGGACTCGAGGGCATGGCAGCGTCGGCCGTCCCACTGCCCCCGTCCTGGCGCGGCAGGCCCCTCCTCTTCGCCACCCTGGGCGCCGGCGACGGCAGTCCGCCGCGCTTCGGCCCGACCGGCGCCGTCGTCCTGCGCTAGGAGGCCGGCTGCGGGAACTAGAATCGCCGCCCCATGAGGTTCCCGCACGCCCCGTTCGCCCTGGTCCTGGCCGCCTTCGTCGGCTGCGCCGCCCCGCAGCAGGATGGCGCCCCCGACTCCCCTGCCGCCACCCCCGCGGACGCCGCCCCGGCTGTGACCGCAACGCCCGAGGACGACTTCTACCTCTTCGTCAACGGCTCCTGGATCGCGTCGCACCCGGTGCCGCCGGAGTACTCCAGCTACGGGGTGTTCCACGAGATCCACGAACGGGGCGAGGCCGTCCTCCACGAGATCTGCGAGGACGCCGCAGCGCGGCGCGACGACCCCCAGGTGGATCACGAGACCCGACTGGTGGGACGGTTCTGGGCCGCGGGCATGGACCAGGAGGCGATCGATGCGCGCGGCGCGGAGCCGCTGCGGCCGTGGTTGGACGAGATCGACTCCATCCGCGACCGCGAGGACCTGGTCCGCGTCTTCGCCGAGCTCCAGCTCCTCGGCGTACCGGCCGCCATGGGCGTGGACGTGGACGCCGGCATCGAGTTCCCCGACACCTACCTGCTGTTCGTCACCCAGGGCGGGCTCGGACTGCCCGAGCGCGACTACTACTTCTCGGAAGCCGAGGACATGGTGCGCATTCGCGACGAATACCGCGAACACCTGCGTCGCATGCTGGAGCTCGGCGGCCTCTCGCCCGAGGACGCAGCCGACGACGCCTTCCTGGTGATGGAGCTCGAGACCGCCATGGCCGAATCGGCCCTCGGCGCCGTCGAGATGCGCGACCCGCAGAACCTCGCCAACGAGGTGGACCTGGCCGGCGCTCGCGCCATCATGCCGCATTTCGACTGGGAGCTCTGGTTCCGGACCCTGGGCATGCCGGTGCCGTCCCGCTTCGACCTCGCCCCGCAACCCTGGTTCGAGGGCCTCGACCGGCTGCTGACGCGCCGCTCGTTGGACGAGTGGAAGGCCTACCTGCGCTTCCACCTGATCAGTGCGACCGCCCCCTACCTCGCCTCGCCGCTCGAGGAAGAGGACTTCCGTTTCTACCAGGGCGTCCTCCGCGGCCAGGAAGTCATGAAACCGAGATGGAAGCGCGTCCTCGCCGCCGCCAACGGCCACCTCGGCCAGCCGCTGGGCAAGGTCTACGTCGCCCGCGCCTTCAGCCCGCGCGCCAAGGCCATGGCCGAGGAGATGGTCGCCCACCTGCTCGACGCCTTCCGCGAGAACCTGATGGAAGTCTCCTGGATGGGCGACGAGACCCGGGCCCAGGCCCTGCGCAAGCTCGACGCCTTCGGCGTCAAGATCGGCTATCCCGACGAGTGGGAGGACTACTCCGGGCTCGAGCTCCCGGAGGGGGACTGGTTCGGTGCGGTGGTCGCCGCGACCCGCTTCGACCGCGAACGAGACCTCGCCAAGGTGGATCAGCCGGTGGACGAGAACGACTGGGGCATGAACCCGCAGACCGTCAACGCCTACTACCACCCGCTGCGCAACGAGATCGTGTTCCCGGCGGCCATCATGCAGCCCCCCTTCTTCGGCGAGGACCAGGACCCGGCCGAGAACTACGGGGCGATGGGGGCCATCATCGGCCACGAGATCACGCACGGCTTCGACGACCAGGGCAGCCAGTTCGACGCCGAGGGACGGCTGCGCAATTGGTGGACCCCCGAGGACCGGGCCGAGTTCGAACGGCGGGCCCAGGTCCTGGTGGAGCAGGCCAACGCCTTCGAGGTCCTGCCCGGCCTGTTCATCAACGGCGAGCTCACCCTCGGCGAGAACCTCGCCGACCTCGGTGGGGTCGAGATGGCCTGGCGCGCCTTCCGCGAACACGCCCTGGCCGAGGCGGCCGGCGCCGAACGAGACGGGATGACCCCCGAGCAGCGCTTCTTCCACGCCTATGCCGTGGCCTGGCGCAACAACGCCCGCCCCGAGTTCCTCCGCTGGCTGGTGCAGACCAACCCGCACGCGCCGTCGCACTTCCGCTGCAACGGCCCGCTGTCCAACCTGCCCGACTACGCCAAGGCCTGGGACGTCCCGGTCGGCGCGCCGATGGCTCGCCCCGAATCGGAGCGCGTCCAGGTCTGGTAGCCAAGGATCAGCTCGCGTCGCAACGGGTCACGGCCCACTGCACGACGCGGTTCTCGGCCCACCAGCGATCGCTGTCCTCCCACAGATCGTCGCGCATCGGCTCGGCGCCGAGGAAGGCGTTGTGCCCGCCGGCGTCGGTCATCAGCAACCGCACCGCCGGGTTGCCACGGAGGACGTCGAGGTCGCGCCGGTTGTAGGGCACGATGGGGTCGTCGGCCGCGTGCAGCGCCAGAGTCGGCAGCCGCAACCGCGGGACCACGTGGACCGCGGAAGCCCGGTTGTAGTAGTCGTTGGCGCTGCGATAGCCGAAGGCCGGCGCCGTCCACTGCTGGTCGAAGGTGTAGAAGTCGCGATAGCCGAAGGCCGCATCGCGGGGATAGCGCTCGGGGAAGTGCTCGGCCTTGTGCCACAGCGCATCACGGAAGCCTTCCAGGAAGTTGCGCATGTAGAGCCGATTGAGGAAGCCGGTGTGCATCGCGCGGCAGCAGGTGACGAGGTTGAGCGGAGTGCTGACCAGGACGATGCCGCGCACGTCGGCGGGGGGCGCATCGCCCCAGCGGGCTGCGGTGTGGGCGAGCTGGGAGCCCCCCATCGAGAATCCGGCGACGACGACCGGGCTCCGCGGATGGAACTCGCCGACCCACTGCACCAGGGCGTGCAGGTCGTCGGTCAGGGCGGCGTTGTAGAGGGTCGGCGTGCGGTGCCAGGTGCCGCCGCAGTTGCGCGTGTTCAGGCGCAACACCGAGAAGCCGCGGCGGAAGGCCTTCTGCGCCGTCCCCACCATGTAGGGTGAGCGCGCGCTGCCCATCAGACCGTGGGCCAGGACCAGCACCGGGGCATCGGGGTCGCGCTGCCAGTGGGTCTCGACCAGCACCGAGGTCTCGCGGTCCACGGGCAGCCAGAACCGCTCGGCCAGGTCGAGGAACGGCCCGTGCGGCCGAGGCAGCTTGGCCCCGGCGATGGTCATGAGATGGCGACCGCGAAACAGCGGGTGCGGATGATAGGGCGGAAACCGCATGGAGTCCCGATCCCTAGTCTATCCCGCGGAGGAAGGAAGCCTTCGTGAATCCGCTTCAGGAACGGGCCTGCCGCGCCCAGTGCTCGGGCCAGCCGCCCTCCAGGGCGGTCGCGAAGTATTCCTCCTCGGTGAACGCATCCACCTGGATGACCTCGTCGCGCGCGGCCTCGGCCTGGGCGACGAGTTCCGCCTCCTGGCGCGTGATCACGGCCTCTCGGACGGCGGCCTCGAGGAGCGCGTCCCCGGAGGCCTTGGCCAGCCGGCCAGCGCGCACCGCCTGACGCACCCGGTGCACGACCTCGTCGGCCGAGACCGCCAAGCGGAAGGCCTCCTCGAGGCGCGCCAAGGGTTCGTCGCCGCCATGCGGCACGTAGATCCCGCCGAGGAGCCGGTCGCGCTGCGGCCCTGGCGTCTGCAAGGCCTGGGCCACGGCCTGGGCGTCATCGTCTCGCGGTCCGGTGCCGAGCGGGTTGATGCGCACGGCGAACAGGCCGACGGTACGCATCAGCCAACCCAGGCCCGGCGCCCGGAACTCGCGGTGGATCTGCTCGAAGGCCTGCTGGACCTGCTCGAGGCAATGGTCCATGGCCCAGCGGTAGAACGGCAGGTCCTCCTTGGGGCGACCGTCGGCTTCGAAGCGCCGCAGGACCGCGGAGCCCAGGTACATCCAGGACAGCGCGTCGCTGAAGCGGCCGGCCACCGCCTCCTTGCGCTTGAGGTCGGCGCCGTACGCCGCCATCGCGAGGTCGGCCAGCACCGAGAACATCGAAGAGGCCCAGGCCAGCTTCTGCGCGTCGCGGCGCCCCGGCCCCTCGAGGGGCACCGGCGCGGCATGGCCGCGGGTCAGCCACAGCACCTTGGAACGCATCAGGTTGTTGAACACGTGGCGGACGTGGCCCCAGAAGGCATGGTCGAAGGCGTGGACGTCGCCGGACTCGAGGGCGTCGATCTCCTTCTGCACCCACGGGTGACAGCGGATGGACCCCTGCCCGAAGATCATGAGGGTCCGCGTCAGGATGTTGGCCCCCTCGACCGTGATGCTGATCGGGGCGGCCCACCAGGCGTGGGCGAACTGGTTGCGCGGACCGCGCGAGATGGCGGCGCCGCCCTGCACGTCCATGGCGTCGGCCAGGGCCTTGCGGAAGGTCTCGGTGAAGTTGTACTTGGCGATCGCCGAGACCACCGCGGGCTTGGCCCCGCCGTCGAGGGCGCCGCAAGTGAGGCGACGCGCCGCCTCGAGCAGGTAGGCGCGGCCGCCGAGACGGGCCAGCGGCTCCTGGACGCCCTCGAAGCGCCCGATGGGCAGACCGAACTGCTTGCGGACGGCCGAGTAGGCGCCGGCCACCCGGGCGGCGAACTTGGTGCCGAAGCAGCCCTGCGCCGGCAGCATGATGCCGCGCCCCGCAGCCAGCTGCTCCATGAGCATGCCCCAGCCCTGTCCGGCCCGCGCCGGGCCGCCGATGATGGCCTCGGCGGGCACCTCGACGTCACGACCCTCGAACGGACAGTTGATGAAGGGCACCCCGAGCGGGTCGTGGCGGCGCCCGCGAACCACGCCGGGAGTGTCTGCGGGAATCAGAGCGCAGGTGATGCCCGGCGAGACCCCGCGACCGAGCAGGTTCTCCGGGTCCTCGAGCTTGAAGGCGATACCGAGGAGCGTGGCGACCTCGGCGAGGGTGATGTAGCGCTTCTCCCAGTTCAACCGGATCCATGGCTTGCCGTCCTCGCCGCGAAAGACCACGCCGTGGGCGCGCATCCCGCCGGCGTCGCTGCCGGCATGGGGTTCGGTCAGCGCGAAGCACGGCAGGTGCTCACCGCTGGCCAGCTTCGGCAGGAGCTCGCGCTTCTGCTCGTCGGTGCCGTAGTGGACCAGGAGCTCGGCCGGCCCCAGCGAGTTCGGCACCATCACCGTGATGCCGAGCGGAACGGAGCGGCTGGACAGCTTGCCGATGATCCGGCTCACCGCTTCGGCCGAGAAACCGAGACCACCGTACTCGCGGGGGATGATCAACCCGAAGAAGCGATGCTCACACAGGTACTTCCAGACCTCGGACGGCAGGCCGCGACGCTGGTGGACGTCCCAAT
>Ga0256830_1002467_pt1 | contig 12185 bp, 8 predicted proteins | sample 128326metaG_FD_190537 | JGI IMG/M metagenome (GOLD analysis project Ga0256830, IMG submission 190537) | Hydrothermal vent microbial communities from Lau Basin, Pacific Ocean - 128-326 | ecosystem: Environmental > Aquatic > Marine > Hydrothermal vents | place: Pacific Ocean: Lau Basin | collected...
CCCCGTGGCGGTATCGTAGATCGGAAGCCGCCCCAGGAGGCGCACGCGATCGCGGGCGATCCCCACCTCCTCCTCGGCCTCCCTCAGAGCGGCGCAGGCGGGATCGGAATCGCAGCCCTCGATGCGCCCGCCGGGGAAGCTGATCTGCCCGGCATGATCGCGCAGCCGCGGGCTGCGGCGGGTGAGCAGCACGGTGGTCCGGTCCTCGCGGCCGATCAGCGGCACCAGCACCGCCGCCGGCACCCGCCCCTCGCCGGGGCAGCAGCGCCCGTCATCGCCGGTCGGCTCCGCCCCCTCCGCCTCCCGCAGGCGGGCGGCGATGGCCTCCGGACCGAGCCGCGCGGGCGCCGCCGTCACGGCGCCGCTCCCGCCACGCGGCGACCGTTCTCGAGCGGGAAGAAGCGGCCGGCGCTCCATACCCCGAGCGTCCCGTCCGTCTCCCCGGGTCCCGCCAGCTCCGCGAGCTCGTAGTAGACCGGGCGCGCGATCCGCGCCTCGAGCCCCCGCTCGAGCCCGAGATAGGGCACGCAGGCGCCGTGCGCATCGGGGCGCAGGCGGAGCCCGGCCTCCTCGCCCAGGGTCACCCAGCGATCGAGATTGGTACGGAAGCGCAGGCGCTGCCGCCGTCCCTCGCCTTCGCGATCGAGCTCGACCGCGAGGAAGGGGGCGTCCTCCACCTCCACCGGGATCTGTTCGAAGGGGGTGAGCAGCCAGTAGCGGCCGTCGGGGGCACGGCGCAGGGCGGTGGCGAAGAGGCGCACGAGCTCGAGGCGCCCGATGGGCGCGCCCTCGTGGTACCAGGTGCCGTGGCGGTCGATGCGCATGCCGATATCGGAACAGCGGGCGCCCGCCCCGGCCGCGAGCGCGGCCAGCTCGGCCTCCGGATCCCATCTGCGCTCGGCCAATTCGCGGCTCCCCGCTCGCCTTTATTTCCTCTGCGATCGCTCCAGTTTTGGGTTATGTATGGCCGAAGAGAGCCGCGATCCAGTGGTGGTGGAACCAGTTGCGGGAGCAGTCGGGTTTGGACGATACGAACAGCGACGTTCTGGGCGAGGTCGAGCGGGCGATCGAGGATCTGGCCCGCCTGCGCAGTGAAATCGGGCGCATCATCTACGGGCAGGAGCGGGTGGTGGAGGAGACCCTCACCGCCATCCTGGCCGGCGGCCACGTGCTCCTCGTGGGCGTGCCGGGCCTCGCCAAGACCCGCCTCGCCGAGACCCTCGGCATCGTGCTCGGCCTCATCCAGAAGCGGGTGCAGTTCACCCCCGATCTGATGCCCGCCGACATCCTGGGCTCCGAGGTCCTCGAGGAGAGCGCGAGCGGCACGCGCCATTTCCGCTTCCTGCCCGGCCCGGTCTTCGCCCAGCTGCTTATGGCCGACGAGATCAACCGCGCGAGCCCCCGTACCCAGGCGGCGCTGCTGCAGGCGATGCAGGAGAAGCGGGTGACGGTGGCCGGCCAGGACCATCCGCTGCCCGAGCCCTTCCACGTGCTGGCCACCCAGAACCCGATCGAGCAGGAGGGCACCTATCCCCTGCCCGAGGCGCAGCTCGACCGGTTCCTGATGCAGGTGGACGTCGGCTATCCCTCGCGGGAGGCGGAGCGCCGGATGATGGTGGTGACCACCGGCGTCGACCAGCCCGAGCCGTCACGGGTGCTCGACGCCCGCCGCCTGCAGGAACTGCAGCGGCTCGTGCGGCGGGTGCCGGTGGGCGATCGGGTGGTGGAGGCCATCCTCGAGCTGGTGCGCGCCGGTCGCCCGGAGAACCGGGCGCTCGATGGAATCGAGGAGCAGGTGGCCTGGGGTCCGGGGCCGCGGGCCAGCCAGGCGCTCCTGCTCACGGCGCGGGTGCGGGCGCTGCTCGACGGACGCCTCGCGCCCTCGATCGAGGACGTGCTGGCGCTGGCGCCGCCGGTGCTGCGCCATCGCATGGCGGTGACCTTCGCGGCCCGCGCCGAGGGCGTCACCGTCGACGACGTCATCACCCGCCTCTGCCGGCATGTCGCCTGAGACCGCCGCCACACCGGCGCCGCTGCTGCGGCTGCGGGAGCGGGCGGAACGGCTGGGAGAGCGGCTGCCGGCGCTGCTCGTGGAGGCCGAACGGGTGGCGGCGACCGTGGCCCAGGGCGTGCACGGCCGGCGGCGCACCGGCACCGGCGAGACCTTCTGGCAGTTCCGTCTCTACCAGCCCGGCGACGACGCCCGCAGCATCGACTGGCGGCAGTCGGCGCGCGCCACCCAGCACCATTTCGTGCGCGAGCAGGAATGGGAGGCGGCCGAAAGCGTCTGGATCTGGTGCGACCGTTCCCTGTCCATGCGCTACCGCTCGCCGCCGGTGGCCGAGGCCAAGGAGGAGCGCGCGCTGCTGCTGGCGATCGCGCTCTCGGTGCTGCTGGTGCGGGCCGGGGAGCGGGTGGCGCTGCTGGGCACCGGCGAGCCGCCCCGCGGCGGCCGTTTCGGTCTCGACGCCCTGTGCCGGGGGCTGGCCGCCAGCGCCACCTCCGACACCCTGCCGCCCGTGGTCCGGCTGCCGCGCCACGCCCGCCTCGTGCTGATCTCGGATTTCCTCGCCCCGGTGGAGCGCTGGCAGGAGTTGCTCGCCCGCTACACCGGCCTCGGCCTGCGGGCGGCGGTGCTGCAGATCACCGACCCGGCGGAGGAGGAGCTTCCCTTCGAGGGGCGGGTGCTGTTCGAGGGGCCGGAGGAGGAGGGACGTCACCTGATCGGCAACGTGCGCGAGGTGCGCGCCCGCTACCGCCGTCTGTTCGCGGCCCATCGGGAACGGTTGCGCCGGCTGTGCCTGTCGCGGGGCTGGAACTTCGCCGTCCATCGCACCGATCGGGCCGCGGCATCCGGCCTGCTGACTCTCTACCAGATGCTGGCCCCGAGCGCCGTCGACTGAGCGATGCTGTCCCTCGGTCCCCTCGCCTTCGCCCAGCCCTGGCTGCTCCTCGCCCTCGCCGGCCTGCCCGCCATCTGGTGGCTGCTGCGGGCGACGCCGCCGGCGCCGCGCCGGGTGGTGTTCCCGCCGTTCCTCATCCTGGCCCGGCTGCTGAGCAGCGAGCGGACGCCGGCTCGCACCCCGTGGTGGCTTTTGCTCCTGCGCCTCGTCATCGCGGCCCTCCTGATCCTGGCGACGGCCGGCCCGGTCCTCGATCCACGGCCGCGCCTCGCCGGCGACGGGCCGCTGCTGATCGTGCTCGACGACGGCTGGGCCGCCGCCCCGCGCTGGAAGGGGCGGATCGACACGCTGCGCGACCTGCTGGCGCGCGCCCAGCGCGAGAACCGTCCCGTCCATCTGCTGCGCACCGCCGCCCGGCGCGGCGGAACCGAGCTCCTGGCCGACGATCCCGGGCGCCTCGCCCGGCGGGTGGCCGATTTCGCGCCGCGGCCCTGGCCCGTGCGCCACGATCTCGCGCTCGAGACGCTGTCCCGGCTCGAGGGTTCCGCCTTCACCGTCTTCTGGCTGGCGGACGGCATCTACGCCGATCCCGAGGGGCGGGAGACGGCGGCCGATTTCGCCCGCGAGCTGCGACGGCTCGGCCCCCTCACCGTGTTCGCCGATCCGGGCGCCGACCGGGCCCGGCTGCTGCGCGAGCCGGTCGCCGAAGGTGACACGCTGCGCCTCGAGCTCCTGCGGCCGCTGGCCGGACCGCCGGAAGCGGTGCCGGTGACGGCCCGCGGTCCTGCCGGCGAGATCCTCGCCCGCACCGAGCTCCGCTTCGCCGCGGGCGAGCGGACCGGCCGCGGTGGCATCACCCTGCCCCTCGAACTCCGCAACCGCATCGCCCGCCTCGAGACCCCCACTGCCGGCGCCGGCACGGTGGTGCTGTTCGACGAGCGCTGGCGGCGCCGGATCGTCGGCCTCACCGGCGCCGAGCGCGATCCCGAGGCCCAGCCCCTGCTCTCGGAGCTCTACTTCGTGAGCCGCGCCCTCGCACCCTACGCCGAGCTGCGCCAGGGGCGGATCGCCGACCTGGTCGCGGCGCCGCTGTCGATGATCGTGCTCGCCGATGTCGGCCGCCTCGCCGACGACGAGCGGGAGCTCCTCGAGAACTGGATCCGCCGCGGCGGGGTGCTCCTGCGCTTCGCCGGCCCGCGGCTCGCCGCCGGTGGCGACGATCTCCTGCCCATCCGCCTGCGGCAGGGCGATCGCATCCTGGGCGGGGCCATGTCCTGGTCGAAACCGCTGCCCTTCGCGCCCTTCCCGAACGAGGGTCCCTTCGCCGGGCTGGAGACCACCTCCGAGGCGCTCGTCTACCGCCAGGTGCTGGCCGAGCCGGGACCCGAACTCGCCGCCGCCACCCTGGCGACCCTCGAGGACGGCACGCCGATCATCACCGGCCGGCGCATGGGTGAGGGATGGCTGCTGCTCGTCCACACCACCGCCAACACGAGCTGGACGAGCCTTCCGCTCTCGCGGCTGTTCATCGACATCATGCGGCGCACCATGGCCCTGGCGCCGGGCGTGGGCGGTCGACCGGAGGGCATGCTGCGCGCCACCCGGGTGCTCGACGGCTTCGGTCGCCTCGGAGCGCCGCCGGCCGATCTCCTGCCGCTGCCGGCGGGCGAGCTCGCCGCCGCCCTGCCCGGCCCCGACACACCGCCCGGTCTGTGGGCGCCGGTGGCCGCCGAGGCGGAGGCACCGGGCGTCGCCCTCAACCTCCAGAAGGGGGTCCGGGACAGCCGCGCCCTCGATCTCGAGGCGCTGGTTCCCGAAGTACGGCCCTACGAGCGCGGCCGCGAGACGCCCCTCGCCCCCTGGCTGCTCGCCGCCGCGCTGCTGCTGGCCCTCGCCGATCTCCTGATCGCCCTCGCGCTGCGCGGCCTTCTGCGGCCGGTGGCGGCGGCCTTCCTCCTGGTCGCGCTCGCCGCCGCCCCGGCGGGCGCCGCCGAGGACGACGCGGCCCTCGCCCAGCGCCTCGCCCAGACCCGCCTCGCCTACGTGCGCACAGGCCTCCCCGAGGTGGACCGCCTGAGCGCCGCCGGCCTCGAGGGGCTGGGCTTCGTGCTCGCCCGCCGCACCTCGGTGGAGCCGGCCGATCCGGTCGGGGTCGATCCCGCCGCCGACGAGCTCGCCCTCTATCCCCTGCTCTACTGGCCGGTCCCGCCCGAGCATCCCGATCTCGCGCCCGGCACCCTCGCCCGGGTGGACGGCTATCTCAAGAACGGCGGCATGATCCTGTTCGACACCGGCGATGCCGGCCGCCTGCTGCCGGGCCAGAGCGGCGGCCCCGGCGAACAGCGGCTGGCCCAGCTCCTCGAGGGGCTCGATCTGCCGCCGCTCGTGCCGGTGCCCGAGAACCACGCCCTCACCCGCTCCTTCTATCTGCTGCGGGAGTTCCCGGGGCGCTTCACCGGCCAGCCGGTCTGGATCGACGAGGTGCCCGCCGGCATCAATGACGGGGTGTCGAGCGTGGTCATCGGCGCCAACGACTGGGCGGCGGCCTGGGCCATCGACGATCTCGGGGCGCCGCTGCTGCCGGTGGTGCCGGGGGGCGAACGGCAGCGGGAGATGGCGCGGCGCTTCGGCGTCAACCTCGTGATGTACGCGCTGACCGGCAACTACAAGACCGACCAGGTGCACATCCCGGCCCTGCTCGAGAGGCTCAGCCAATGAACGGCAGCAGCATCGTCTGGGCACCCTGGCTGCCCCTCTGGCTGCTCCTGCCGCTCGCGGTCCTGGCCGCGGCGCTGGTCGCCTTCGGCCTCTGGCGGCGGGCCCGCGGCATCGGCTTCCGCGCCCTCTTCCTCGGGCTGCTGCTGCTCGCCCTGGCCGGCCCCTCCCTCTACCGCGAGGAGCGCGATCCCCTGGGCAACATCGCGCTGCTGGTGGCCGACCGTTCGCCGAGCCAGCGGCTCGACCGGCGCCGGGAGCAGACCGAGGAGGCCCTGGAGGCGCTGCGTGCCCGCCTTTCCCGGCTGCCCGGGCTGGAGCTCCGCGAGGTCACCGTGCGTGGCGACGGGCGCGAGGGCACGCCCCTCTTTTCCCGCCTGCGCGAGGCCCTCGGAGAGGTCGACCGCAGCCGCCTCGCCGGGGTGATCGCCGTCACCGACGGGCAGGTGCACGATCTGCCGGAGGAGGTCTCCGGCTGGCCCGAGGAGGTGCCGCTCCAGGTGCTGCTCACCGGCCGGCCGGACGAGAGCGACCGGGCCCTGCTGATCGAGGCGGCGCCGAGCTTCGCCGTCGTCGGCGAGCCGCAGGAACTGGTCCTGCGGGTGATCGAGCAGCCGCCCCTCCCCGAGCGGCGGCCGCTCCGCCTCCTCCTCCGCCGCGACGGCGAGGTCATCGCCGATACCCGCGTCATCGCCGACGATCCGGTCCGCATCCCCTTCACGCTGGAGAAGGCGGGCCGCACGGTGCTCGAAGCCGAGGTGGAGACGAGGCCGGGCGAGCTCACCACCCTCAACAACCGGCAGGTGCTCTTCGTGAGCGGCGTGCGCGACCGGCTGCGGGTGCTCCTGGTCTCGGGCCTGCCCTATCCCGGGCTCCGGGTGTGGCGCAACCTGCTCAAGGCCGATCCCTCGGTGGACCTCGTGCATTTCACCATCCTGCGGCCGCCGGAGAAGCAGGACGGCACGCCGATCCGCGAGCTGGCGCTGATCGCCTTCCCCACCCGGGAGCTGTTCGAGCTCAAGCTCGGCGAGTTCGACCTCGTCATCTTCGACCGCTACGCCCGCCGCGGGCTCCTGCCCCTCGTCTATCTCGACAACATCGCCCGCTACGTGGAGGAGGGTGGCGCCCTGCTCGAAGCGGCGGGACCGGAATTCGGCTCGCTCCTCAGCCTCTACCGCACGCCCCTCGCCCGCGTCCTGCCCGGCCGTCCCACGGGCCAGGTCCTGGAGCAGGGTTTCCGCCCGCGGCTCACCGAGCTCGGCCGTCGCCATCCCGTCACCCGCGGCCTCGCCGGCGCCGCTCCCGACGATCCCCGTTGGGGCCGCTGGTTCCGGCAGGTCGAGGTGGAGGCGCAGGCGGGGGAGGTGGTGATGACCGGCGTCGACGGCCGGCCGCTCCTCATCCTCCAGCGGGTCGGCGAGGGCCGCGTGGCCCAGCTCCTCTCCGACCAGGCCTGGCTGTGGGCGCGCGGCTTCGAGGGCGGCGGTCCGCAGAGCCTGCTGCTGCGCCGCCTCGTCCACTGGCTGATGCGCGAACCGGAGCTCGAGGAGGAGGCGCTGGTCGCCCGCCCGGTCGAGGGCGGCATCGAGATCGAGCGCCGCTCGCTGGCCGAGGCGCCGGCGGAGGTGGTGATCGAGAGCCCCTCGGGCGTGCGCCGCACCGTCACCCTGGAGCCCGACGAGGACGGCATCGCCCGCCTGCGTGTCGCCGCCGAGGAGGAGGGCCTCTACCGCATCGGCGACGGCGGGCGGATGGCCTTCGCCGCACCGCGGCCGATCGCCGCCCGGGAGCTCGAGAACATGCTGTCGACGCCGGAGATCCTGGCGCCCCTCGCCGAGGCCACCGGCGGTACGGTCACCCGTCTGTCCGCCGCCGGCACGCCGGATGTCCGCCTCGTCGGCAGCGGCCGGCGCGCCTTCGGCCGCGGCTGGATCGGGCTCCGGGACCGCGAGCGCTACGTGGTGCGGGCAACGAGCCGCACGCCGCTGCTGCCGGCGCCGCTGGCCCTCCTTCTCCTCCTCGCCACCGCCGCCCTCGCCTGGTGGCGCGAGGGTCGCGTCTGAGCCGCCCGCCGCTTAGAGATCGGCGTAGGCCACGACCTCGCCCCTGGCGCCGGGGTGCGTGACCGCCCCCTTCTCCGCCGGGCCCACGTTCTGGGCGTAGCGCCAGAGCGCGCCCGAGCCGTACATGGTGGCGCGCGGCGTCCATTCGCGGCGCCGCGCCTCGAGCTCGGCCTCGGAGAGCTCGACGTCGAGGGTTCCCGCCTCGGCGTCGATGGCGATCACGTCGCCGTCGCGCAGCAGGCCGATGGGACCGCCCACCGCCGCCTCGGGACCGACATGGCCGATGCAGAAGCCGCGGGTGGCGCCCGAGAAGCGACCGTCGGTGATGAGCGCCACCTTATCTCCCATCCCCTGGCCGTAGATGGCGCTCGTGACCCCCAGCATCTCGCGCATGCCGGGGCCGCCCTTGGGTCCCTCGTAGCGGATGACGATCACCTCGCCCGCCTCGTAGCGGCGCGCCTGCACCGCCGCCATGGCGTCCTCCTCGCAGTCGAACACCCGTGCCGGCCCGCGGAACTTGAGGGACGGCAGGCCCGCCACCTTGACGATCGCCCCCTCGGGCGCGAGGGAGCCGCGCAGGCCCACCACCCCGCCCCAGCTGGTGATGGGATCGGAGACCGGCCGCACCACCTCCTGATCGGGGTTCCAGGCGACATCGGCCAAGTTCTCGGCGATCGTCCGGCCCGTCACGGTGAGGCAGTCGCCGTGCAGATAGCCGCCGTCCAGGAGCGCCTTCATCAAGAGCGGCACCCCTCCGGCGTCGGCCAGGTCCTTCATGACGAAGCGTCCGGCCGGCTTGAGGTCGGCGATGTAGGGCGTCTCCCGGAAGATGCGCGCCACGTCGTGGAGATCGAAGTCGATCCCCGCCTCGTGGGCAATCGCCGGCAGATGCAGGGCGGCGTTGGTGGAGCCGCCGGAGGCCGCCACCACCCGGGCGGCGTTCTCGAGGCTCTTGCGGGTGACGATGTCGCGCGGGCGGATGCCGAGCTCCAGGAGCTTCATGACCATCTCGCCCGACCGCTCGCCCCAGCGGTCGCGGGCCTCCATGGGCGCCGGCGTGCCGGCCGAATCGGGCAACGCCAGGCCGATCGCCTCCGAGACGCAGGCCATGGTGTTGGCGGTGAACTGGCCGCCGCAGGCGCCGGCCGAGGGACAGGCCGCCCGTTCGAGCTCGTAGAGCTCCTCCTCGCTCATCTCGCCCACCGCATGCTTGCCCACCGCCTCGAACACGTCCTGCACGGTGACGTCGCGGCCGCGCCAGCGGCCCGGCAGGATCGAGCCGCCGTACATGAAGATCGCCGGCACGTTGAGGCGCACCATGGCCATCATCATCCCCGGCAGCGACTTGTCGCAGCCGGCGAGCGCCACGAGGGCGTCGTAGGCGTGGCCGCGCATGGTGAGCTCGACCGAATCGGCGATCACCTCGCGCGAGACGAGCGAGCTCTTCATGCCCTGGTGGCCCATGGCGATGCCGTCGGTGACGGTGATGGTGGTGAATTCCCGCGGCGTACCGCCGGCCCGCGAGACGCCCGTCTTGACCGCCTGCGCCTGTCGGTGGAGGGCGATGTTGCAGGGAGCGGCCTCGTTCCACGCCGTGGCCACGCCCACGAACGGCCGGTCGATGTCTTCCTTGGACAGGCCCATCGCGTAATAGTATGAGCGGTGCGGCGCGCGATCCGGACCAAGGGTCGCATGACGGCTCGGCAGCCGGGACTTGTCGAAGATCGTGATCGTGGGCATGGCTCTCCCTCCCCGTCGCTCGGGCGGCGCGAAACTACCGCGCCCCCGACCGTCTGACCAGAGCGCAGGAGAGCCGGAACGGGAGCGGCGATGACGACCCCGCCGCGTCTGCGCCGACGCAGGGGGCTCCCCACTCTCGAGCCGATCGCCGGTCTGCCGGGGCCCGTGGTGCCGCTCAGGAGCCGGCGCAAGCGGGCCCGGGCCGATTTCCGTCACGCCCGCCACCGTCTCGGCCGCCGCCTCGCACCGCTCCGCCGGGTGCTCGGCGAGGCGTTCCACGACTTCTTCTTCAGCGACAGCCTGATCCTCGCCGGCAACATCGCCTTCACCACCCTGTTCGCCGCCTTTCCGTTCCTCATCTTCCTCCTCACCCTGGCCGGGCTGTTCGGGCAGACGGAGGCGGTGCGGCAGTCGATCGAGCTCGCCCTCGAGCTGATCCCGCCCGAGGTGGCGAGCGTGCTGCGGCCGGCGGTGGAGGAGGTGCTGCGGGAGGCGAGCGCCGGCGTGCTCACCGTGAGCATCCTCGTCTCCCTGTGGTTCGCCTCCTCCGGCCTCGAGAGCCTGCGCCACGCCATGAACCACGCCTATCAGGTGCCGGAGCTGCCGCATTTCCTGGTCGGACGCCTGGAGAGCATCCTGCTCACCATCTTCTCGGCCATCGTCATCCTGATCGCCACCGTGGCCCTCGTGGGCTGGCCGGTGGCCCGCGAGGTGATCGCCTGGCTGTCGGAGCGCGAACTCTTCGAACGCAATCTCTACTCGGTGGTGCGCTACGTGCTGGGCGTGGGGCTGCTCTTCGGCCTCACCGTCACCCTCTACATGGTGCTGCCCAACATCGACCTGCGGCTGCGCGACGTGGTGCCCGGTGCGCTCGTCGCGGTCACCGTCTGGACCCTGATCGCCGTCGCCTTCTCCTGGTATCTGCGCAATTTCGCCCGCTACAGCCTGATCTACGGCAGCCTCGCCGGCATTGTGCTGACGCTGCTGTTCTTCTACATCTCGGCCGCCATCTTCATATTCGGCGCCCAGCTCAACAGCGCCATCCGACGCGAGCGCATGCGCCGTCGCGACGAACGGGCGGCGCCCGGCGAGGACGCGAGCGGAAGCGGTTCCGAAGCACCCGGAGTCTGAACGGAGATCAGCGAACCATGTCGATCCAGAGCCCCCTGATGGCCGGCAAGAGAGGCCTGATCATGGGCATCGCCAACGAGCGCTCGCTCGCCTGGGGAATCGCGCGCGCGGTGGCCGAACAGGGGGCCGAGCTCGCCGTCACCTGGCAGGGAGAAACCCTGAAGAAGCGGGTGCGGCCGCTGGCCGAACGGCTGGGCGCCACCATCACCGCCGATGCCGACGTCACCGATCCGGCCAGCTTGGATGCGCTGTTCGACGAGATCGCCGGCCGCTGGGGCCGACTGGACTTCCTGGTGCACGCCATCGCCTGGTCGGACAAGGAACAGCTCAAGGGGCGCTACGTCGACACGACACGCGAGAACTTCCAGCGCAGCATGCTGATCTCCTGCTATTCCTTCACCGAACTCGCCCGCCGCGCGCTGCCGCTCATGGAGGAGCGGGGCGGAAGTCTGCTGACCCTCACCTACATCGGCGCCGAACGTGTCGTGCCTCACTACAATGTGATGGGCGTCGCCAAGGCCGCCCTCGAGGCCTCGGTGCGCTATCTCGCCGCCGATCTCGGCCCCGCCGGCATCCGCGTCAACGCCATCTCGGCCGGACCCGTGCGCACGCTGGCCGCGAGCGGCATCGGCGACTTCCGCTACATCCTGAAATGGAACCAGCTCAATTCGCCCCTCAAGCGCAACACCACCATCGAGGACGTGGGCGGTGCCGCCCTGTTCCTGCTCTCCGAGCTCGGCGCCGGCACCACCGGCGAGATCCTGCACGTCGATTCGGGCTATCACGTGGTGGGCATGAAGGCGGTGGACGCTCCCGACATCGCCACGGTGCAGAACGACGGCTGAGGCGATGGCCGGCTCGAGCTTCGGCGAGATCTTCCGTTTCACCACCTGGGGCGAGAGCCACGGGCCGGCGATCGGGGTGGTGGTCGACGGCGTACCTCCCCGCCTGCCGCTCCGCGAGGACGACATCCAGCACTGGCTCGACCGCCGGCGGCCGGGCCGCAGCCGTTTCACGACGCAGCGTCGCGAACCCGACCGGGTCGAGATCCTCTCGGGCGTGTTCGGCGGTCGCACCACCGGCGCGCCGGTGAGCCTCGTCATCCGCAATCTCGACCAGCGCTCGAAGGATTACGGCGAAATCCGTGATCTCTATCGTCCCGGTCATGCCGACTTCACCTACGAGATGAAGTACGGCATCCGCGACTGGCGGGGCGGCGGCCGGGCCTCGGCGCGGGAGACCGCCTGCCGGGTGGCGGCCGGCGCCATCGCCCGCAAGATCCTCGGCGACGGCATCAGGATCCGCGGCTATCTCGTTCGGATCGGCTCCGATTCCATCGATCGTTCACGCTTCGACGAAGCCGAGATCGAACGCAATCCCTTCTGGTGCCCGGATGCCGCCGCGGCGGCCCGCTGGGCCGACCTCCTGGACGCCGTGCGCAAGCGGGGATCCTCGCTGGGCGCCGTCGTCGAAGTGGTGGCCGAAGGGGTGCCGCCGGGGCTCGGCGAGCCCGTCTACGACAAGCTCGATGCCGATCTCGCCAAGGCGATGATGAGCATCAACGCCGTCAAGGGGGTGGAGATCGGCGCCGGCTTCGAGGCAGCGCGCCTCCACGGCGAGGAGAACGCCGACG
>Ga0256830_1002468_pt1 | contig 12184 bp, 10 predicted proteins | sample 128326metaG_FD_190537 | JGI IMG/M metagenome (GOLD analysis project Ga0256830, IMG submission 190537) | Hydrothermal vent microbial communities from Lau Basin, Pacific Ocean - 128-326 | ecosystem: Environmental > Aquatic > Marine > Hydrothermal vents | place: Pacific Ocean: Lau Basin | collected...
AGGTCATCGGATATCCTCTCCCGGATCCAATCAACATCATCATAATCGTCGAATAACAGGGGAATGATAAAGGCGAAAACATCGGGATTCAATTCGGACAATCCCTCGGTGGTAATTGCGGCGGCCTGGATCTGTCCAATACGCATCTTCCGTATCATATCCCGCTCATCACCGACCACCCCGCCCGGATATATCCGCAGGATGATTTGGCCGTTCGTAGCTTCTTTCCACCTTTGCCCCATTTTGACCAGGGCGCCGTGCCAATCGGTCCCTTCCGGCGCCAACGTGGCCATTTTGATCACCATTCTCTTCTCCGCCGGTAATATCGACACAAAGAATAAAAGTAAAACTATTTTAACAATTACCTTCACATCCCACCTTTAATAAAACAATTCATCAACACGCCCCAGTAACCAGGTCGCCCTGGATTGTGCCAAAACATTTGCCAGACGTAATTCGGGATCGGAATCCAAATCCACTGCCAATGCCTGATTCAACAAAGCAATAAATTCTTCCCGATTCTGGTTTTTCACGTCAACCACTTCAGCAAAGGTAATATAAGGGCTGCAATCATTCCCCCGGGAGGCTTTTACTGCTTTTTGAAAATAATCACGGGCGATTTTATCGGCGTCAGGCGCGGCATCCGGACGTTTAACGGAATAGGAAATCATCGCCGTATACAGCGATCCTTTATTCCAATCAGGGTCTACTTTCAGCGCTTGTTCCAAAAGCCAACCTACCTTGGGAAAATCGACCAAATATTCCGGATCACCGCCGCTTGTTGATATGGCGCCGCCATACGCCGCGGCCGTCCAGTACAACAAGGGAACATCTTCCTTTTTAATCGGGTATTCGGCCGCCGCCGATTGTTCCATCCAGGTTACAATCTCCGGATATTTCACTTGTAACCCGCGAATTCCGTACCTACGCGCCCGGTTGAACAGGTTCGTTGCCCGTTTATACAACGCTTTCCCCGTCGTATAATCCTCGGCAATAGTCCGATCGGCATCTTCTTTAATAAAGGCATAGGCATACATTGTAAACCCGGATGCGGCGGATGACAACAAAGTGTAATTATCCGGATCCTCCTGTAATAAAACTTCGATCGTCTTTAAATTAAAAGGAAACGCCTCCCGCACAAGTTGCGGATCATTTTCGGTAAGATAAACCAGACCGACCTTATTGAACGTATTTCCAAGCTGATCCAATATAATTCGTTTGGGAGAGCAACCATACAAAAACAAAAACATGGCTAATCCGGTTTTCATAGCCATGTTATAACGTCGTTTCCTTTTTTGATAAGGTAACATACCCAATAGCGGATCTACAATATTAAAATCAATCGTCGATTATCTTTTCAATCACGAATTTGTTCATACAGGGGGAATTCTTCGCACAAATCTTTCACTTCATTTCGCACCTTATCAATAATGTTTTGATTTTCCGGATCGGACAGGACCTGATTAATGAGGTCGACAATAATTTTCATTTCCTTAACTTGCATTCCACGCGTGGTTATTGCCGGTGTTCCGATGCGAATGCCGCTGGTGACAAAAGGACTTTTTTTATCGAACGGCACCATGTTTTTATTAACGGTAATTCCCGCTTTTTCGAGCGCTTTTTCCGCTGCTTTACCGGTGATACCTTTATTGGTCAGATCGATCAAAACAAGATGGGTATCGGTTCCGCCGGAAACCAATTGATAATCGCGGGACATGAATTCTTCGGCCAGGCAACGGGCGTTTTCCACAACCTGCCGGGTATATTCCTTAAAATCCGGTTTCAGGGCCTCTCCGAAAGCCACCGCTTTGGCGGCGATAATATGCATCAGCGGCCCGCCCTGAATACCCGGCATAACCATGGAATCCAGCAATTCGGAAACCTGTTTTACCCGACCCGATTTAGGAGCGACTTTTCCCCACGGATTTTCCCAATCGCGGCCCATCATGATCATGCCGCCCCGCGGACCACGCAATGTTTTGTGCGTGGTGGTGGTGACAACATCACAATGGGGAAACGGTGAAGGGTGCAGACCGGTGGCCACCAAACCCGCCGGGTGGGCAATGTCAGCCATCAAAAAGGCATTTACCTCGTCGGCAACTTCACGAAATTGTTCGAATTCGATAAACCGCGGGTAAGCGCTGCCGCCGCAGATGATCAATTTCGGTTTATGTTCCCGGGCCAAGGTAATCAGTTCATCGAAATCCACGCGACCGGTTTGGGGGTGAACGTGGTACGAAACAACATGATACAATCGTCCCGAGAAATTGACCGGACTCCCGTGGGTAAGATGCCCGCCGTGCGCCAGGTCCAGTCCCATGATGGTATCGCCCACTTCAACAAAGGTCATCAGGGCGGCCATGTTCGCCTGGGAGCCCGAATGGGGTTGAACGTTTACATATTCGGCGCCGAACAGTTTCTTGGCCCGTTCACGGGCTAAATTCTCGGCTTCGTCAACGTGCTCACAACCGCCGTAATACCGTCGACCGGGATATCCTTCGGCGTATTTATTGGTCATTACACCACCCGCCATTTGCAGGACGGCGTAACTTACGAAGTTCTCGGAAGCGATCAATTCCAGGGTCCCGTGTTCCCTGGAAACTTCGCGCATCAAAATATCATAAAGTTCGGGATCATCTCTTTTTAAAGTATTAAGTTGCATAATAATAAATGATTTCTACCAGCCAGGTTCTTTATTAAGTTTTTCAGTCACCCATTGATAACATTCCGAATTGGGTTTTACCCAACCTTTATTCTTGACTTCCGGGTCCAACATGAACCAGTTGGCATTACCGAACAAGACTTCGTTTTCAGACAACCATTTTTTCGAATTGGAGTAGCGACGGAAACCCTTTTCTTCCGCTTTCTCAAAATAATTATAGGCCAGGGTTGCCACAATCCGGTCATCGGTTGAAATGTCTGCCGTTCTGCAATTCTGGAATGCTTTATAATAAACATTCCCTTTTTGGCCGTATCCTTCACCCGATTTGGATGAGATTTGAATTGCTTTATCCGCCCAACGGATAGCCTTGCCGTAGTTCTGGAGTAACGTGTTCACTTCCGAGATTTTAATCGCTACCTGATAATCTCTTGGATCAAGCTTGAATAATTCCTCGTAGGCCTTCGAAGCCGATTCCAGGTCATCGGCCAACATATATGCCTGGCCAAGCTTACGATAGGCTAATTTGCTGCTTTTATCGGCCCTGATTACCCGCCGTAATACCGGGATGGCCTCCTCCGGTCGCTCGGCGGTAATTAACCGATCCGCCAGATCGAGACCATAGGATATGTTATCAGGATTGCTGTTAAACCGATTGCGGTAGACTTCCAGGGGATCCCGTCCGCTTTTCTCGTAAGCGATTGCCAAATCTCCCTGAACAATCTCATTATCCGGCTCAATATCCAATATTTTCTGCAAAACGTAAATCTGATCCTTATATTTTCCCTCTTCACCATACAACTTGGCCAATTCGGTCATGCTGGCGACATCATCCGGCTCCAGTTCCATTACCCGTTCGTAGACATTAATTTCCTTATCCTTAAGTCCTTGCTTCTTATACGCGTACGCCAATCGTTTCAATAAATCGACATTTTCGGGAAGCAATTGCAGTCCTCTTAATATTACATACTCGGAACTATCATATTTTCCCATAAACTCATAGGCAATGGCATAATACAAATATATTTCTTCGGGAGGCGCCAATACCGGATCATATTGATCGCAACCCAAATCCAGTATTTGCTGGTATAATCTCACTGTCGATTCCCAATCGCGATTCCGATAATATTCTGCGGCGCTGCTCATTAAACGGGGGCAGAGGACTTCACGTAAGGAATCCAAACGCGCCATCTCCGCTACAGAGTCATCCTCGTTGGAGGCTTCCGGGGGAACACACATGGTGGCTACTAATGCGAGTAATCCCAAAACCGTCAGCTTTGTTACTTTCGATTTTGCATTCATACTATCGTTCTCTCCTTTTTACGAACCAAATATCGCCGATACTTATTCCAACGGTATATTGCTGGACAGATTCATCGCCTATATTACCAAACCCTTGCCTCCTACCCAACAAGTAACCGATGTCTATTTGGTTATTGGTTATTCCAAATTTAAATCCAAACCCCAATGATAATCCATTTTCATTAATCGGCTGAGCCGAATTTTTCATTTGATACGATTTGTAATACAATCCGAAACGGAAAATGCCATGATCAAGAAAATTACGGGTAACTTTTGCCGGGAATTTAACAAAACCGATATTCACCTGATTCCGGATTTGAACCTGGTCATTCAACAGCGCCGGAAGTTTGGCTATCTCGGCATTATCTTTTCGGAAATTAAATTCCGCCAGAATATGCATTCGCGGTCGGAATTCAAGATCGGTTCCCATCCCGATCTCATAGGGATTGTATTGATCCTGGTAACGGGATTTCACCGGACCGGGGGTCCCGGTCGGATCCGGGAAGTCGGTGAGGAAGGAAGTGACTTCCCGATCATGATACCCCGAACCGTTATTGTCCTCAAACGGTTGGTAAGAGTATGATGAGATCGTCAACGATTTAATCGGCATACCGAATTTCAAAAACAAACTGGTGGGGCGCGCCTTGAAACTGAAACGCTTACTACGGAGATATAAATTCGCTAACGTCCCCGTGTATACGTGTCTTTGGTTAAAACGGTAATCCACATCGTCAATAGTTAAAATATTCGCCTGACGGGCCGACCCGAACAAATATGACAAGTTAAGGGCAATGGTTTCGTATTCTGTAATCATGATTCCCACGGACGCGTCAAAAACATTAACTCCGCCGGTACCGATAAACTGTTTTTCCAGGGCCAGGGTATCCCGATCAATCACAAAATCGGGGATTTCCTGGCGAAGTTTTATTTGACGGTCGATAAACGGGTATAGGCCGAAACCGATGGAATACTTTTTCTTTATCGGTACAATTAAACGAACCAGGTTTAAATCCGACATTTCATTTTTAATGTTCAGATCCCGCAATTCATATCGTCGCCCGCCATACATTCCGGACAGAAGTGTGAAACGCAAATCCTGCCACGTGGAGGGATTGTTCAGCGATACATCCGTCTGGTAAGCGGGTAAAAGTCCGCTTGAAGAAATGCCCAGCGCCGTCGCATCCCCGGTTGTCCGGGTGAATCCCGCGCCAAATCCGTTCATCAGGGACTGCCCGCCAAGACCCGCCAGAAGCAAGGTAATAACAGTGTATTGCCTAAGGAGCCACATATTGTATTTTTAAGTACGGTGTCAGCGAATCCTGTTCATTGGTTTGAAAGTGTACGACCTGAAAAGGATCGTTGGTGGAATTAGGAATAAATTTAATTCCCAGGTTCGATATACGATCAAAATGAATCGCTTGTAAAAACGATCTGATTTGAATTTTTAATCGACCCCCCGATAATACGGCCGACATCGGGTACGCAGGATCAACGGCATACGGATCGGTTTCATAAATCCGAAACGCTGTAACATCCACCGTGTCGACCAGGGGATAAGCGATAATCCCAAAATTGTCCGCCAGAGAATCCTCACTGCTGTTGAACACCAGTTCGGCGGACTTTATCACGGTCAATTCGGGTAATGTCAGGGGATCAAGATCAATCTGAATTATTGCATTCAATCCCTTCGCCCTGCCGATCGAAATCAGGGTTGTATCCCGGTCGGTTAATTCTCCCGGGATGATCAATGACATATCTTTCCTGGCCAGGAACGTCACCCGGGAAGTATCGGTCAGCGTATCCCCCTCGGAATTAACTAAAAACCTGCGATAATACAATGTAATTCCGGGGCCGTTCCCGGTTTCCCGACTTACAAATGGAATCATTACATCCAGGACATCGTCGGCTTTTAACAGGAAAGTACGGTTATCGTTAACCTCACTTGTATCGGCAAGATAATCAATTACTTCCCGGGATAAACGATAGGTCAATTTAGGAGGAATGATCGTGGTTGAATCCACGAAAACTTCAACCAGCGGTTCCTGCCCGATCAATTGCGCGTCGGCCAACAATTCCGATTCGGAAAGATTCCGGTAATTGCTCTGGGTCTCATGAAAAAGGGAATCGCCGCCGGTGGGAAAGTAGAACAAACTGAAGGTTGAGGTGGTGGGGATACTGTCCTGCGCCAGCGAAATCGAGAAAACGGCGCTGTCAATCGTGATGGTGGAATCCAGGAAACTGCTAAACATATTTGAGGGGATCCCGGAGGACCGGGAATAGATTTCGATTAATGTAAGCGGACTTTCATATTCCCCTTTCCTGCCGAGGTACAATTTTGTGCTGTTACCCATCTGGGGGGGTATTTGATACGACCTGCCATAAATACTTGAGACGGTCAACGTGTCAATATTAATACTGGTATCCGACGAACCGTAAGGAATCGGTTCCTCATTACAACTCACAGACAGGGCTACCAATACCAACCACAAAACGTGGGTTTTGACGGGAATATATTTCATGCGGAATGATTAACTACAAATTAGCTGGAAAGTTTCTGCAGAACTTCGTCCAATTCATCTGCAATCCGGGCATAATCCGGTGACTCTTCATCGTCCCAATCGATAACCTCTATTTTATCTTCGTGTTTTTTCACACCTTCGTATTCGAGTAGTTTCGTGAGGTTATCCGTTTCGGGAGTATTATATACAACAATTTGATCAACGTAATGAGCCGCTACTTCATATCCATTCACCATGTCGCCGGTAATGGATTCCGGTATGGTAATCCCTGCTTTCTTATACGCATCGCGATGGAAAATGCAGTAATCATCGACGGAGAAAACAGTCAGTAAAGTTTTGATTCCGCGGTAAAATTTTTCTTTGCGAAATAATTGTTGGTACAAGACAGGTACAAACGTTGACGGCCAACTGTTGCAAATAATAATATCCGGGCACCAGAAAAGATGCGGTAACGTCGCCAGGGCCGCTTTCCCGAAATAGGCGAAACGCTCATCGTTGTCACTCAGCATACGGCCGTTCTTGGACTTGTAGAGCAGATTTGACAATGGTTTGAACCACCGTGAATCTTCAAGGAAATAGACCTGTACCCGGGTCTTGGGAATAAAAGCGCTTTTGGCTGAGGCTATTTTTTCGGTTCCGTCAAATTCAAACGGGATTTCACGCAGTCGAATGACTTCGCGCAAAATGTATTTCCGTTCGCTGACAAACCCATACTTAGGGAGCATGGTTCGAATATCGTGTCCCTTCCCCTGTAATGCGAGGGGCACTTTAACAGAATAATCGGCCAGTGTGGAAGTCTTGGCAAAAGGTGCAATTTCAGTCGTAAGGTAGAATAGTTTTAATGGCATATTTGTATTTTTATTCCATGTTTAATTGTTTCAACGTTTCCTTTGCTTTATCATAGTATTCGCTACCTGGAAAGTAATCCAGTAATCTTTGATACTCTTCCCGCGCTTTCTCAATATTTCCCATACTTTGGTAGGCTAATCCCAATTTCAGTTGCGCATCATCATCTTTATCGGTTCCGGGAAACGTAAATACTTTTTCGAATTCGATAATCGCCCGTTTGTAATTTTTTTGTGAATAATAACATTCAGCCAACCAGTATTGACTGTTATCCGCCAATTCATTCATGGGATCGCTTATTACCAGTTCGGAAAAACCGATAATGGCATCATTGTAATTACCGTTCTGGTAATTGGTCAGACTTTCAATATAACGTTTTTTATATTCGGCCGGGCTGATTTTGGTCGAACTCATTTCCCCCGGTTTCTCAGACTTTAATTGGTAAATCTCACTGAAACTGTTGGTAAGGGTCACGATTTTATTTTCAATCATCATCAGCTTAGCGAGTATTTCGAAATTGGTGCTGTCGATATATGCGGCTTTATCTTCCAGAATCCGCATTTTGTTTTGTATCGTGTTGATACGATTAATCAACAGAATAGCGACCGAATCGGTCTGTTTTTTCGCCTGTACCGTGGCCCGCAGCGTGTTTCTCAGGTCCGGTAACAAAATCCGGATCTGGGTCTCCAATGTATCCACGCGAACTCTTTCCCGATTAATTTTTGCGTTTAACCTTTTTAATTCACGGGATATATCATTTTGTGCAGGGAGAGTTGTACAAATCAGTAGAAAAAGAATAAAATATTTCGTCACACGATTGTAATTCATAGGCACCTTTAGATGGTTTTGGACGGTTATAGTCGGGGAGAATTTACCTTTCCGACGACGGAACATCAATATATTTAGCTGCCCAATCCGTAATCCCCGGTTATGGATGGAGCGGACCGTTCGCCAACCGGCGGATTGGCTCTCCAAATACACACAGTCACTGAGGCGTTGCTCTAATCCGGGGTGTTAATTCCGAAATTCAAGACCAGTCCGATCATGATATAACAGGATAACAGGAATGAACCCCCGTAAGACACGAACGGCAAGGGGAGTCCCTTCACCGGAATTAATCCGACGGTCATCGCAGTATTCACAAAAATATGGGACATGAAAATCGATGCGATTCCGATCAATACCAGACCGGAGAAACGGTCTTTTGACGTATAGGCAAGTCTTACCATTTTTAAAACCAGCCAGGCAAAACCGATCAACAGGATCGCAATCATTATGAACCCGAATTCTTCTCCCAGGACCGACAATACGAAATCGGATTCCTGAACCGGCAGGAACTTTAAATGGGTTTGGGTTCCCTGCCCCCATCCTTTGCCCCAGAAACCACCCGATCCGATGGCTGTTTGACTTTGAATAATCTGGTACGCCGCCCCCAGAGGATCCAATTCCGGATTGAAAAGGGTTAAGATTCGATTCCGTTGATAAGTCTCCAGGTGGTTCCAAATCACCGGGGCGAGTAATCCCAGGAATATATTCCCGAAATAGGTCACGACGCCCATGACCAGGCGTGGTTTGCCCATGTAGATAATGACCAGCATAATAATCGTCCAGGCCGTGAAAGAAATCATATGGAAGGCGGTTAAGACGCTAAAAATCGGCGCCGTTAATAAAAACAAATGATAAGGTCGCGCGCCGACCCAGTACAACATCGGTAACAGCGGGGTCATCATTATCAGAGCCGTACCCAAATCAGGTTGTTTAAGCACAATCACCGCCGGTATGATCATAATGATGCATGGAATAATAAGCGACGACAGGTGCCCCATTTCCAGGGTCCTGTCCGACAAATAACGGGCTAATGCGATTACCATGATCCATTTGGCATATTCCGAAGGTTGGAAACCAAACGGACCGATATCAAGCCAACGATGTGTTCCGGCCACCGTATTCCCGAAATAGGGCAGCATAATGCCGACAACAGCCATAAAATAAAGCACGTAACTGTACTTGTGAATGACATGCCGCGGGATGAATAAAACGAGAAAGAGGCTGACTAAGGCGGGAATAAGAAAAAACAGTTGCTTCAGAAATGAATTGCTGATGAATGTGATTTCCTGGTGCACAGATATGCTGTACAGGGAAACCATCCCTATCCCGGTCATGGCCAAAACAACGATCAATATCCAGTATTGAATCTCGGATATTTTTTTTACCAATGTTAAGATCACTGTGTCACCTGCGCTGCCAGTTGTTTTCCGGGGCCGTAAAGATAGGCGAAAATTTTGCGCGCTATCGGCGCCGCCACGGCGCCGCCATGCCCCCCGTTTTCGATCAATATCACGACGGAGGTCAACGAATCTCCCTTTTTCCCGTAGCCGACGAACCAGGCATGCGGTTCACCGTGGGGATTTTCGGCTGTACCCGTCTTTCCGGCAATTACCACCCCCTTAATCCGGGGATCCGCCGCCTTACCGGTGCCGTGTTGATCGTAAACGACACCTTCCAATAAATCATTGACCTTCCGCCAGGTCGTGGCTCTCAGGACAGGCGTTTTTACGTAATCAACGGTCATGGATTTCGAAAAATGCAATCGTTTCGCTTTCCCCGCCGTTGCGATTATATTGATGAAATTTGCCATTTGAAGCGGAGTCACCACAATATCACCCTGACCGATAGCCAAATTCAACATGTATCCCCGTGACCACCCCCATCTCCCGTATCTACTGTTCATATAATCCGGAGTCGGAATTAAACCGGCACGCTCCGACGGCAGATCTATTCCCACCGGTTTTCCGAAACCAAACTCAGAACACAGATCGGCCCACTGGTCAAAGGACAATTTTTGAACAACTTGATAATAATAAACATTGCACGACTGAATCAGGGCTTCACGCAGATTTACGGTTCCGTGTCCCCCTTCTTTCCAACATCGGAACTCGCGATCACCCAGGATGTAGCCGCCGGTGCATTCCACTGTCCAATCGGGATCCACCAGGCGATTTTCGAGCAGGGCCAGGAGAGTAACTATTTTAAAGGTCGAACCGGGAGGGTATAAACCGCTACTGATACGATCCAGCAACGGGCGGTCGGAATCGGTTAAAATTTTATTCCACTCTTCGACGGAAGTTGCCCCGGTGAACAAATCCGGCGGATAATCGGGAGCGCTGACATAGGCCAGTATTTCGCCGGTCCGGGGTTCCGAAACCAAGGCCACTCCCCGGTAATTACGCAGCTCATCTTCCAAAAGTCCCTGCAGCGTTGCGTCAATCGTAACCATTAAGTCCCGGCCGGGTGTGGGTGGAATTTCTTTTTCGCCGTTTACCCGACCAACAATCCGCCCCAAGGCATCCACTTCCAGATAGGAAATCCCCTTATGACCCCGAAGTTGATCTTCATAAACTTTTTCCAGACCTTGCCAGCCGATCAGGTCGCCAAGTTCATAATGCGTCTTCTCCCCCAGGCGATCACGAATGTTTCGGTCGACTTCTTTTACATATCCCAGGAAATGGGAGCCGCGAATCGGACTGGGATAAATCCGTTCCGGAAATTGTTCGTACTGCAGGCCGGCGAGGTCCAATTTATGCTCTTCCAGGATGCTGATTTGCGCAAATGACAAATCCTTGGCCAGGCGTGCCGGAATAAACCGGCCGCGATAATACTTATGGTAATTTGCCGCCAGGTCCATGGAATCAATCCCCGTACAGGAACTGACTTTCTTAAATAATTGTTCTTTTGATCCGATTTCCCCGGGAATGGCTGTAATGACAAAAGTGGGATAATTATCGACCAGTCGATCGCCGTAGCGATCGACAATTAATCCGCGCGGCGCATTTATCGTTACCGCGCGAATACGATTCACTTCCGCTTTTAATTTGTATTTTTCATACCGATATATCTGGAGTAAAAAAAATCTTCCTAATAATATAACGGTTAGAAAGATAACAACACCGTAAACGACCACCAACCGTCTGTGAGGGACTAAATTTTCCGCTTTTAACACTATCCTACCCGCTTTAAAGGAATGACCAATTGCAGAATCCCCAGGAATCCGAAGGTGTAGCCCGCCGTGAGAAACCATTTACCCCAAAAAACAGGCAGATCCGTGACAAACAGGAATTGATATCGGACGTACGCAAAAATAAAAAAACTGAACAGGAGAATCCCGATCCATATTAAGTGGAAATAAAACGGGATCATCCGGGAATACTGCCCTTTTAAATAACCGGTTAAATACCCCGTAATCACATAAACAATCGATGATAAGCCGAAATAGGAACCAACGCCCGCGAAATCGGCCAGCATACCCAAAATGAACCCGGTAATGACTCCGACAAAACTACCCCGGCGAATACTGATATATAATACGTATATCAAAAGAAAATCGGGACGCACGGTCTGAATCGACAGTAATTCCGCCAGGAAAAACTGGAGCAGAAAGACACCCGCCAGGGGGAGTAAATACTCAGTTAACTTGGTCAATCTGTTCCGTGATAACAAATACATTGATCAACGATCCCAGGTCATTAAAGATTTTTACGGTAACTATCTTCTGGAAGCTGCCCCGTTCTTCCAATATCCCGACAACTTCCCCCACCGGCAAATTCTCGGGGTATATGTCACTGAATCCGGACGTCACCACCTTATCCCCCACTTCAACCGGCACATTCTTTTGCACTTCCCTCACTTCACAAAGATTCCCCTCTTTCCAACGCAGGATACCGGTGGCGCCACTGGGCATTATGCGGATGCTTAACCGGTAATTCAAGTCGCTTAACAGTTGCACAATCGATGAACGTTCACCCACCAGGATAGTTTTGCCGACAACCCCCAGCGGGGTAAGAACGGGCATATCCCCGGT
>Ga0256830_1002469_pt1 | contig 12181 bp, 10 predicted proteins | sample 128326metaG_FD_190537 | JGI IMG/M metagenome (GOLD analysis project Ga0256830, IMG submission 190537) | Hydrothermal vent microbial communities from Lau Basin, Pacific Ocean - 128-326 | ecosystem: Environmental > Aquatic > Marine > Hydrothermal vents | place: Pacific Ocean: Lau Basin | collected...
AGCAGCCCGGGCCGCCCGGCGCCAGGGGAGCGGCCGCGGCGCGTGCCCTCACGCGCCGCAGCGGACCGCGCCGAGGCGGCCCCTGCGAGGCCGTTCAGCGAAGGAGGGGCCCCCAGCCCCACCCCCTCGGGAATGCACGAACTTGCGAACCATGATACTAGCGAGGCTCCGCCTCAGACCGTCGAGGCATGGGGGGGCCGGAGCAAGGGAACTGCGCCCCCACGAAAAAACTTGACGCATTCGCAACGAGTTTTGCCCCTCAAGGTTTCTAGGCTGCTAGGCGGCCGGGCGGCTCTCGAACCTACAGCCGCTCCAGAGCCTGGCCCAGCAGCCGGGCCGCGTACTCCACCAGGGCGATCACCTCACCGTAGGGCATCCGGGTGGGCCCGATCACCCCGAGGGCCCCCATGGGCCGGTCGTCGCGGCCGTAGGCGGTGGCCACCACCGAGCACCCCTGCAGGTCGGCCACCGGGTTCTCGGTGCCGATGGACACCTGCACGCCCGGGGCCTCCACCGCCCGATCCAGGATCCGCAGCAGGATCCCCTTGCGCTCGAACGCCTCGAACAGCTGACGCATCTTCTCCACGTCCTGGAACTCCGGCTGCTCCAGAATCCGAAGGGGCTCCCCCACGTACACCTGACCGCCGCCCTCGTCGCCTCCCACGGCCTGCGAGCCCAGCTCGAGCGCCTGGCGCAGCAAGCGATCGTACTGGACCCGCTCGTTCTCCATCTCCGCCAGGATCCGCTCCCGAACCGCCACCAGGGGCACCCCCTCCAGCAGGCCGTTCAGGTAGTTGGTCATCTTCTCCAGCTCGGCCTGGCTGCGGACCTCGGGCGCCTCCACCACCCGGTGGTGCACCACGCCCGACCGGGTCACCAGGATCACCAGGACCCGCCCCGGCCGAAGCAGCACCAGGTCCACGTGACGGAACACCCGCACCTCGATCCGGGGAGCCACGACCAAACCCACCTGGTGGGCCACCCGCGAGAGCACCCGGGAGGTGGCCTCGAGCAGGGTCTCCAGGGCGTCCAGGTCGGCGTCCCGGATGCCCTGCCGCAGACGGCGACGCTGGCCCGAGGGCAGGGAGGGCCCCGGCAGGAGGTGGTCCACGTAGTAGCGGTAGCCCTGGTCCGTGGGCTGACGCCCGGCCGATGTGTGGGGCTGGTACAGGAACCCCATCTCCTCCAGGTCAGCCATCACGTTGCGCACCGTAGCCGGGGAGATCTCAAGTCGGTACTTTTTGACCAGGTTGCGCGACCCCACCGGCTCGGCAGTCTGGACGAACTCGTCCACCACCGCGCCGAGGATCCTCGCGTCCCGGTCTCTGAGCGTCGTTTCCGTCATGGCTCTCCCGCCTTAGCACTCCGTCCTTGGGAGTGCTAGCGGCGTACCGTAGCAACGAGTCCGGGGGTAGTCAAGGAACGGGGAACCTTCGGTCGTCGGTCGGGGGCCTTCGGCCTGCTCGGCGGCTGGGCAGCTAGGCGGCTCTCGAATCGCGCCAAAGCTAGGAGGCATAGGGTTCAGGGGCCAGAATTCAGAAGTCGGTGGACAGAGAGGGGGCTACCCCGGCGCATCAGGTACAGCATTTCTGTCTTCTGTCCGCTGTCATCTGATTCCTGATACGAGCCGCTCCCACAGCCACCGGGCGATCCCGTCGGCCCGCAGCATGCCCTGGGCCGTGGGCCGGCCCGAGGGGGTCAGGTCGCCGGCCGCCTCCAAACAGGCCAGGAGGGGCTTGGCCCGCGCGGCATCCACCCCCAGGGCCTCGAGGGCCGCGGTGGGCCAGGGGACGGGCCGACGGGCCCACAGGAACAGGGTCTCCAGAACGGCCCCGTCCCGGGTCCGGCGGTCCACCCTGCGGGGCGGGGCCCTGCCAGCCGCCGCGGCTCGGACCCACGCCAGCAGGTCCGGCCGGTTCTCCCACCGCGTCCCCCACGGCCCGGCGCCGGGGTCGAAGCTGTGGGCCCCGGGGCCGAGCCCGCGGTGGGCCTCCTGGTCCCAGTAGCGCTGGTTGTGGCGACACCGGACTCCCGGCGGAGCGAAGTTCGACACCTCGTAGGCAGCGAGACCGAGGAGCTCGAGCCGTTCGGCCACCGCCTCCCACTGGGCCACGGCCTCCCCGGCCGAGGCCGGCCGGAACCGACCCGCCGCCGCGTCGAGGGCCAGGGGGGTGCCGGGGTGGATCTCGAGGAGGTACACCGACAGGTGGTCCGCGCCGGCCCCTACGCAGCCTTCGGCCCAGTCGGCCGCGGCCGCCGGGTCCAACCCCGGCAGGCCCAGGATGAGGTCGGCCGAGACCGTGGCGAACCCGGCCCGCCGGCACGCCTCCAGGCAGGCCAGGGCCGCGTCCGGGCCGTGCCCTCGACCCAGGCGGGCGAGCCACCCCTCGTCCAGAGTCTGGACCCCCACCGAGATCCGGGTGAATCCCACGACCCGCAGATCGGCCGGTCGGACGCCCTGGCCCGGGTTCACCTCCACGGTGAGCTCCGCGTCCCGGGCGATGCCCCGAGCCCGGGCCAGGGCGTCCACGATCCGGCCCAGGCCGGCAGCACCCAGGGTGGGGGGCGTGCCGCCGCCCACATACACCGTGTCCAAGGCCCCGCTGCCGGCGCCCCAGGCTCTCGCCTCGGACTCCACCCCGCGCAGGTACGTGTCGCGCAGGTCCAGGGGCTCGCCCGAGTAGAAGGCGCAGTAGCGGCATCGGCTCCGGCAGAACGGCACGTGCACGTACGCGGATCGGGCGGAAAAGGGGCTTGACGCCGAGACAGAATCTGCCGTAGGGTTCCGCATTTCCGAAACTGTTTCGAGATCGGCCATGAGCGAACCGCCGAGGAGGTTTTCATATGCAGCAGCTGACCTACAACCCAAGCCGCATCCGCCGGAAGCGCACCCACGGGTTTCGGGCGCGCATGGCCACCCGCAACGGCCGCAAGGTGCTGGCCCGGCGCCGAAAAAAGGGTCGCAAGCGCCTGGCGGTGGAGACCCCCCGGAAGTAGACGCACGCCCCAGGTACCGGTTCCCCCGGGCATGCCGTATCCGGAAGCGGGCAGAGTTCGACCGGGTGTTTCAGGGGGGACGCCGAGCCCACTGCCCCCACTTCACGGTGGTGATCCTCTTCCGGCCCCAGGCGCCGAGTCGCCTGGGGCTTGTGGTGTCGCGCAAGGTGGGCAAGGCCCACGACCGCAACCGGGTCAAACGGCTGATCCGAGAGTACTTCCGGACCCACCGCCATCGGTTCACCCAGCCCGTGGACTGCGTGGTGGTGGCCCGCAAGGGGGCGGCCGATCTCACCCTGTGGGACGTGGAAAGGGAGCTGGACCGGGCCCTGGCACCTTGGTTTGCCGACTCGCGGTCGGACTGATCCTCGCATACCGCCGGTTCGTCTCCCCCTTGTTTCCCCCAAGGTGCCGGTTCTACCCCTCTTGCAGCTGCTACGCGCTTGAGGCGTACGGCCGCCTGCCGTTCTGGCGGGCAACCCGCCTCACCCTGTGGCGGCTGGCGCGCTGCCACCCTGGGCACCCCGGGGGGATCGACCCCGTGCCCGACTCCTGAACCAGGGATTAGAGAAGATGGAAACCAAGCGTACGCTCCTGGCCGTGGTGCTGTCCATGGCCGTGTTGGTCCTGTTCCAGTACTTCTTCGCCCCGCCCCCCCCTAAGAAGGGGGAGCCGCCGGCCAAGCCCTCCGCCCAGGAAACCCAGCCGTCGGCGCCCGAGGTCCGGACCCCGACCCAGGTCCCGGCGGCGACGGACACCGCCCCTGCAGCCCTGCCGGCCGCACCGGCCAAGGTGGAGACCCGGGTGCTGGAGAACCGGGACCTGCGGGTGGTGATCAGCTCCCTGGGGGCCGCGATCCGGGGGGTGGAGCTCAAGGGCTACCTCGACAAGGGGGAGAAGGGGGGCCGGCCGGTGTCGCTGTTGACCTCGCCCTCTGGCCTGGACCGGGTGGGGTTGGTCCGGCTGGCGGGACGAAACCAGCCGGGGGAGACGGTGTTTCGGGTGGTGGACGCCACCGACCGACGGGTGGTGCTCGCGTGGGAGGGCGGGAACGGCTTGAGGGTGGTCCAGACCTATGAGCTGCCGCCGGAGGGGTTCGCCCTGAATGTGCGGGTGGATGTGGAGAACCTGGGCACCGCCCCCCTGTCGGACCGGCTTGCTTGGACCATGGTCCGGGACTTCACCGCGGCCACCAAGGACAAGATGAGCCGCTACAACTTCCACGGACCAGCGTACCTCAAGGACGGGGAGTACGAGGAGCTCAAACTCAAGAAGCTGGAGGACGGGGTCACCGCGGCCGGCCGGATCGGATGGGCGGCCTTCGTGGACGGGTACTTCCTGGTGGCCGCTCTGCCCCGGGAGGGGCAGGTGCAGGAGCTGCGAGTGGGCCGGTTCCAGGGCCGGGAGAACGTTGCCGTGGCCGAGCTGCGGTTTCCGGCGACCGACATCCCCCCTGGCGGATCGGTGCGCCAGGAGCTGCGGGTGTTCGCCGGGCCGAAGCTGCGGGAGGCTCTGGCCCCCCTGGGCTCGGACCTGACCAAGGTGGTGCACTACGGGTTCTTCCACCCGGTGGCCGTGCCCCTGCTGTGGTTCCTGAAGGCCATCTATCGGGTCACGGGTAACTACGGAGTGGCGATCATCGTGCTCACGGTGCTGGTGAAGCTCATCTTCTGGCCTCTGAGCGCCAAGAGCTACCGATCCATGCAGAAGATGAAGGAGATTCAGCCCAAGCTCCAGCGGATCAAGGAGAAGTGCGGGGACGACAAGGAGCGGCTCAACCGGGAGATGATGCAGCTCTACAAGACCCACAAGGTCAACCCCATGGGCGGGTGCCTGCCCATGCTGGTGCAGATCCCGGTGTTCTTCGCGCTGTACCGGGTGCTGCTCGGCTCCATCGAGCTGCGCCACGCCCCGTTCTTCTGGTGGATCCAGGACCTCTCCGCCAAGGACCCGTACTACATCACCCCACTGCTGATGGGGGCCACCATGTTCCTGCAGCAGAAGTTGACCCCGGCCACCGGGGCCAACGAGGGACAGATGAAGATGATGATGTACGGCATGCCGGTGGTGTTCACCTTCCTGTTCCTCAACTTTCCTTCGGGTCTGGTGCTGTACTGGTTGGTGAACAACGTCCTAAGCGTGGCTCAGCAGGCCTGGATGATGCGGGAGACCCGGAAGCCCGCACCGGCGTGAATCATTGGACCGCTGGAAGGCTCAAAGGCTGGAAAGCTGGGAAGCCAAAAGGCTTTTAACCCCGCGGTTAAGCTGGCGTGCTCGCCCCCTGATCGGAGGGGCAACAAGGGGCCTGCCGGAGAGCCGGGCGCGGCCCCTTAGCTCGCCGCGCAGCGCCTCTGGCGCTTGGACCGCGAAATGGTCCGGATTCCACCGAGTTGCCATGAAACCAGCTCTTCGGTCCCATGTCTGCGCGGCGAATCTCAGTGCCCGGCATCGCGTCCGGCCGGAGGCAGGTCCCTTGCCCCTCCCTCCGCAGAGACGAACCTGTTTTGTCGCCGGGGTGAGATGACCATCGCCGCCTTGGCCACCCCTCCCGGGGTCGGCGGGGTGGCCATCGTCCGGGTGAGCGGGCCAGCCGCCGGCGCGGTGGCCCGAGCCGTGCTCCGCAGGAGGAGCGGGGAGCCTCTGGAAGAGCTGGCTCCCCGCGTCGCTACCTTGACCGTGGCCCTCGACGCCCGGGGCGAGCCGGCCGACGAGGTGTTGGCCCTGTGGATGCCCCACCCCCGATCTTACACCCGGGAGGACGTGCTCGAGATCCACTGCCACGGCGGCCAGGCCGCGGCCCGGGCGGTGCTGGAGGCGTGCCTGGCGGCCGGGGCCCGGCTGGCCCGACCCGGCGAGTTCACCCTCCGAGCCTTCCTCAACGGCCGTATCGACCTCGTCCAGGCCGAGGCGGTTCTCGACGTGATCCAGGCCCGTACCATCGAGGCCCTGCGCACCCACGAGCGGATCCTGGCCGGCGCCCTATCCCAGGAGGTGGGGGACTGGCAGGACCGGCTCGGCCGGGCCTTGGCCCTGCTGGAGGCCCACCTGGACTTTCCGGAGGAGGAGGACGTGGGCACCCCTGAGTGGGGGGTGATCTCCTCCCAACTATCTGATATCGCAGAAGAAATAAAGAGAAAGCTCTCCACCTTCGCCTGGGGGCGCACGGCCCGTGAGGGGTTCACCGTGGCCTTGGTCGGCCTGCCCAACGTGGGCAAGTCGAGCCTGCTCAACCGCCTGGTGGGGGAGGACCGGGCCATCGTGACCGAGGTGCCCGGGACCACTCGGGACCTGGTGGAGGGGTGGACCCAGGCTGCCGGCGTGCCGGTGCGGCTCGTGGACACGGCCGGGCTCCGGCGGGCCGGGGATCCGGTGGAGGAGGAGGGGGTCCGCCGGGCGCGCCGGGTCCTGGAGGAGGCCGATGCCGTGGTGTTCGTGTGCGAGGCTGGCCGGCCCCTGCTGTCCGAGGAGGCCCGGGAGCTGGACCGCCTGTCCCCTCGGCCAGGCTTCCTGGCCGTGGTCAACAAGGCTGACCTGGGCCCGGGCCCGGTCGAGGGGCTCCGCAGGGAGCATGGGGTGCAGGCCCTCCGGGTGTCGGCCCGCACCGGGGAGGGGATCCCCCGGCTCGTGGAGGAGCTGGGTCGGCTGGCCCTCCGGGGCGGGGGTCCGTCCGGGGAGGCTCCGCTGACCCGGGAGCGGCATCGGAACCTGGTTGCCCAGGCCCTCGCGTGTGTGCGGCGGGCGGTCGACCAGCTGGACCGGGGGGAGTTTCCCGAGGTGGCGGCCAGCGAGGCACACGCAGCCCGCCGCCACCTGGCCGAGCTCCTTGGCTGGGGCACCCCCGAAGATGTGCTGGACCGAATCTTCTCCCGGTTCTGCATCGGGAAGTAGCGGCGGTTCCTTCCGTGTAACTTCCGCTAGGACGCTAGGAGGCTGGGAGGCTAGGAAGCTTAAAAACATCCAGGATTCCCACACGTTCAAGGAATCACTATGCCTCTTCGCCTCCATCTCACGGTCTCGGGGGCATGGGGTCTGCTGGAGAGCCGCGTGCGGCCATATCAGGGGCCAGAATTCAGAGGACAGTAGATAGGAAAACTGCCGGAGCGTTTTCTCCTGTCTTCTGTCCATCGGCTCCTGATTCCTGAAACGCAGGTCCCATGCCCCGCCGCCGACAAGGGCCCCGGGCCAACGAAAGTTACCCTTCCCCATTGCCCGGCCCCGCAGGGGCCTGATGGGGCTTTCCGTTGGATGGTATAGCGGCTCGGCCGTACCGGCGAGACATCACTTTTCGACCGTCGACCGAAGACCGATGTTTCACGTGAAACATCTCTCCCTGGCCGGAGGATCGGGATGGAGTGGCATCAGAGCCACGACGTGATCGTGGTGGGCGCCGGGCATGCGGGGATCGAGGCGGCCCTTGCGGCGGCCCGGATGGGGGCGCGGACCCTGCTTCTCACCCTCAACCTGGACACCGTCGGCAAGATGTCGTGCAACCCCGCCATCGGGGGCCTGGCCAAGGGCCACCTGGTGCGCGAGGTGGATGCCCTGGGGGGCGAGATGGGCCGGGCCATCGACGCGACCGGGATCCAGTTCCGTAGGCTCAACACCCGAAAGGGCCCGGCTGTGTGGGCGTCGCGCGCCCAGGCCGACCGCACGGCCTACGGCGCCCACATGAAGCGGGCCGTGGAGGCCCAGCCCGGGCTCACCGTTCACCAGGCCGAGGTGGTGGCCCTGTGGGTCCGGGGGCAAGATCTGAAGGGGGTCGTCTCCCGGGAGGGAGTCCGGTACCCGGCCCGCACCGTGGTGCTGTGCCCCGGCACGTTCCTGAACGGCCTGGCCCACGTGGGGCTGAATCGGTTCCCGGCCGGCCGGGCCGGTGAGCCGCCGTCCCGGAAACTGGCCGAAAGCCTTCGCGAGCTGGGCCTCCCCATGGGACGGCTCAAGACCGGCACCCCGCCGCGGCTCAACGGCCGCACGATCCGGTGGGACGCCCTTGAGGCCCAACCGGGCGACCCCGACCCCTTGCCGTTCAGCGTGGACACCCCGGCCATCTCCAGGTCCCAGGTTCCGTGCCACGTCACGTACACTACCCCCCGCACCCACGAGATCATCCGGGCGTCCCTGGATCGCTCCCCTCTGTACACCGGCGTTATCGAGGGCATCGGGCCCCGGTACTGCCCCAGCATCGAGGACAAGGTGGTCCGGTTCGCCGACCGAGACCGGCACCAGGTGTTCCTGGAGCCCGAGGGCCCGGACACCTGCGAGGTCTACCCCAACGGCGTATCCACCAGCCTTCCCCTGGACGTGCAGGTCGCGATCGTTCAATCCATCCCCGGCCTTGAGGAGGTCGAGATCCTCCGGCCGGGCTACGCGATCGAGTACGACTTCGTGGACCCCAGGGACCTGTTCCCCACCCTGGAGTCCAAGCGGATCCCCGGGCTGTTCCTGGCGGGCCAGATCAACGGCACCTCCGGGTACGAGGAGGCCGCGGCCCAGGGGATCCTGGCCGGGATCAACGCGGCCCTCCGGGCCGGCGGCTCCGACCCGGTCACCGTGGCCCGCCACGAGGGCTACTTAGGCGTGCTGGTGGACGACCTGGTCACCAAGGGCACGAAGGAGCCCTACCGCATGTTCACCAGCCGGGCCGAGTTCCGTCTGCTCCTCCGGGAGGACAACGCCGACCTCCGTCTCACCCCCCTGGGCCTGCGGGTCGGCGCCGTACCCCCAGAGCGCGAGGCCCGGTTCCGCCGCCGCAAGGACCGCCTGGCCGGGCTCCGTGCGTTCCTGCGTGCCACGCGGGTGCGGCCGGGGCCGGCCGTGAACGGGGTGCTGGCCGCGGCCGGCTCCTCGCCCCTGCGGGAGTCGGCCGCCCTGGAGGACCTGCTCCGCAGGCCCGGGGTGACCCTCCAGGCCCTCCGGCCCCTCGCCGAGGGGTGGCCTCCGTTCGCCCCCCGGGACGCCGTGACCGCGGAGGTAGAGGTGAAGTACGAAGGCTATGTGCGCCGGGACCTGGAGGGCATCGAGCAGGTGCGCCGCCTCGAGGCCACCCCCCTGCCCCCGGATCTGGACTACACCCGGATCGAGGGCCTCGCCACCGAGGTTCGCCAGATCCTTAAGGAGGCCCGTCCCCTCACCCTGGCCCAGGCCCTCCGGATCCCGGGGGTCCGGCCCTCGGCCGGACCCGTACTCCTGGTCCACCTCAGGCGCATCGGGGCCCTGTGAGCCATGCCGGCGGCCGCTGACCCCTGGGCCCCCCTTCGGGCGGTCCGCTCCGACCTCCCGTGGGAAAAGCTCGAAGCCCTTGCGGCCGAGCTCCACCGCTGGAACCGGCGCATCCGGCTCGTGGGCCCCCGAACCCTCGAGGGGGTCCGGTTGCAGATCGCGGACGCCCTGCTCCCGTTTCTCCCGGAGCCGCCGGAAGGCCCCTTTCTCGACATCGGCACCGGCCCCGGTCTTCCCCTGCTGCCGGTTTCCCTGGTGCACCCCCAACTCGCCTGCACCGGGCTCGAACCCCGATCGAAGCGGATCGCCTTCGTCCGCCACGCCGCCCGCGTCCTCCGCCTGCCGAACGTCACCGTGTTCCAAGGTCGGGCCCCCGAGATCCTCGACCCGCACCCGGAGCTCGCAGCGGCCTTCCGCACCGTAACGGCCCGCGCCGTGGCCGACATCGAGGCCGCCCTTCTTCTGGCCGCCCCGTTCCTCGCCCCGGGCGGCGCGGTGGTGCTGCCCCGCGCGGGCGAGCCGGCGATCCAGCCGCCCGGCTGGGTCCTGGTCGCTTGCCACGAACTCCCGCGGCTCCCCGGCTTGGGCCCCAGGTCCCTGCTCGTGTACCGGGGTGGTCTGGGGCCTTCGGCCCGCTAGGACGCTAGGAGGCTGGGATGCTAGGAGGCTTAAAAAAACCCCTATGGTTTCCCAGCGTTCTAAGTGCCAGCACGCCTCTTTGTCATCACTATCACGGTCGGGGGCAAGGGGCTGCTGGAGAGCCGCGCGCGGCCGTATCAGGGGACAGATGTCAAGCGACACCCAGATTTACGCATTAAGGCGACACCTACTTTTACGCACCTGTCGCCGTGTGTGAGGTTGTTGTGCATGGCTCAGGACCTCAGGCTGATGGCCTGCTCCAGGTCGCGCAACCGGTAGCTTCGGCCCTTGATGTTGATGACATGGCTGTGATGGAGCAGGCGATCGAGGATGGCGGTGGCCAGCACTTCGTCGCCGGCCAGCAGCTCCGGCCAGTCCTTGATGCCCTTGTTGGTGGTGATCAAGATCGAGCCGCGCCCGTAGCGGTAGCTGACCAGACGGAAGAACAGGCTGGCGGCCTGTCGGTCCAGGGGCTCAAAGCCCATCTCGTCGATGATCAGCAACGCCACGTTGAGATACTTGCGCCGGCGAAGCCGGCTTGCCGGCAGGTCGGCGTCGCGCTTGAGGGCGGCGATGAGTTCCTCCAAGCGTAGGAACAGCACCGAGAAGCCGTTCTCGACGGCCTTTACGCCCAGGGCCACGGCCAGGTGGGTCTTGCCCACGCCGGGGGGGCCCTGGATCAGCAGGGTCTCGTGGGACCGGATCCATGCGCAGGTGGCCAGGGTTTCGATGCGCGAGCGTTCGATGGCCGGCTGGAAGGCGAAGTCGAAGTTGCCCAGGGTTTGCCCGGTGGGCAGCCCCGAGAGCCGAAGAGAGGTGCTGATGCGCCGCTGCTCGCGCTCGGCCAGTTCCGCGTCGAGCAGCCGGTCGAGGAAGCGGTGGGCCGGAAGGTCCTGCGAGCTGGCCTCGGCCAGGTGCTCGGCCAGCCGGCCGGCCGCGTAGGACAGGCCCAGGCGTTCAAGGCGTTCGGCGGTGGCGTCCAGGTCCACCCGGGCACGGGCCACCGGGGCGCTCATCGGGCCACCTCTGCCAACGCGGCATACAGGTCCACGGGCCGCTGCTCGGGGACCAGGGCGGCGATCTGCTGCAGGCGCCGCCCCATGCGCCCCAAGGGGGGCGGGGCGATCACCCGATCGGTCGAAGGGCCCTCGAAGTGCTCGGGGTCGATCAGCACCCGGGCCTCGGTGTGGCGCGGGTGGGTGGCGACCACTTCGGCCCCGGCCAGGATCTGGACGGTCTCGGCACAGCCGCGTACCTCGACGGATTGCCCAATGAACCGAAACGGCACCGAGTACTGACGATGCTCGAACGACACCATGCAGTCGGCACCGACCCGACGTTCGGCCACCAGGTCGAAGGGCTCGGGCAACACCGGCACCGGGGCCAGATGGGCCAGCTCCTGCTGCCAAGCGCTCTCGACATCCATGCCGGTGGCCGGGCAGCGTCGCTGGCGGCACAGCCGGCGCAGTCGTGTGTCGGTCTCGGCTTGCAGTTCGGTCAGACTCTCCCAGTGCCGACGATACGGGCTCAGGCCGCTTCGGTGATCCCGGATGCGCCGCTCCACCTTGCCCTTGGCCTGTGGGGCGCGGGGCGGGCACGGGTCGATATGAAAGCGTACCGTGCGGGCGTAGGCCCGATAGGCCGGATGGATCGTTCCCCAGGCCCCCGCGCCCTGGACCACTGCCGTCTTCTCGTTGTCGATGCGCACGCAGGCCGGGATGCCGCCAAGACGACGGAACGCCTCGTTGTGCACCGACAGCCAGGCGAGCTGGTGCTTGCGGAGCGACCAGACCAGCGCCGGGTACCGGGACCAGGACAGCACCATCTCGAAAGCCAGCAGATCCTGTTGCCGGCCGGCGATCCACACGCCCGGAAACACGGCCCAGTCGGCCTGGGCCTGGGCCCCGGGGGGCGTCTCCACCCGGCGCCGGGCTCGGCGTGGCGGAGGCGGCCAGATGTCGCGCACGTAGCGCTGCAGTGCGCGAAGGCTGCCGGTCCAGCCGTGCTCGTCCACGAGCCATTGATGCAACTCGGCCACGTTCGACGGCGAGGACTCCTCGCGAGCCTCGAGCCAGGCCTCGATGGCCGGCCTGAAGGCAGCTGCCTTTCGCTGCTGCAAGCTGCGCCCGTCCTGGGCGCCCATTGCCTGACGGCGACGGTGATAGCGCACCGTTGCCTCGCTCACGCCCAGCAGACGGGCCGTCTCGCGGTTCGACACTCCCTTTTCGGACAACACCCTGATGGTCATACGCGCCTCCCAGGACAGTTTGGCCACAGCGCGATCCTCCTTTTCCGAAGGGGAATACGCTGGGCAGGTTTACCGGGG
>Ga0256830_1002470_pt1 | contig 12181 bp, 9 predicted proteins | sample 128326metaG_FD_190537 | JGI IMG/M metagenome (GOLD analysis project Ga0256830, IMG submission 190537) | Hydrothermal vent microbial communities from Lau Basin, Pacific Ocean - 128-326 | ecosystem: Environmental > Aquatic > Marine > Hydrothermal vents | place: Pacific Ocean: Lau Basin | collected...
CTGTGGCTCCTGTATGGCGGGCTGACCCTGCTGGAGGCGCTGCTCCTGGCCGGAGTCGCCGGCATGGCCCCCTTCGACTCCCTCTGCCACGCCATGACGACCATGGCAGCCGGAGGGTTCTCCCCTCACCCGCGGTCCGTAGCCGGCTACGGGAATCCGGAGGCGGAGTGGATCCTTGTCGTCTTCATGCTCCTGGGCGGAACCTCCTTCCCTCTGCTCTGGAACGCGCTGACGGGCCGCCTGCGCCTCCTCCTGCGCGACGGGGAGCTGCGCTTCTACCTCCTGGCCTTCGCCCTCGGGGCCGGCGGTACGGCCCTGGTGGTGGCCGGCGGCATCCCCGGCGGAGAAGAGCTGCGCGCCGGCGCCTTCCAGTCGGCAAGTCTGATCTCGAGCACGGGCTACGCCAGCGTGGACTACAACCTCTGGGGCGACGGCGCCCGCATCCTCCTGGTCTTCGTGATGCTGGTCGGCGGCTGCGCCGGTTCGGCAGCAGGCGGCGCCAAGGCCATCCGCCTGCTGCTCCTCCTGAAGTTCTGCTGGCGGGAGGTCCTCCTGGTCCTCCACCCCCAGGCGGTGGCGCCGGTCCGCTACCGCGGCCGCCCCGTCCCCGGCGAGGCCCTGCGCGCGGTGATCCACGTCGTGGTCGTCTACCTCGCCCTCTACTTCCTCCTCGGGGCGTCCCTGGTCCTCCTCGGCACCGACCTTGTGACCGGCCTCAGCGCCTCCCTGGCCTGCGTCGGCAACATCGGTCCGGCCTTCGGCCCGGCAGGCCCCATGGGCAGCTACGCCGACCTGCCCTCGATCAGCAAGGTCCTTCTCTCCCTGGGGATGTGGCTGGGCCGCCTGGAAATCGTCGCGGTCCTCGCCCTGCTGAATCCCTCGGTCTGGCGCCTCAGCCGCTGGTCCGAGGCGGTCCCGGGCCGCTGAACCGGAAGTCCCTCCAGAAGGACACGGCTCCCGGCCGATAAGAGCGGGCCATGTGGAAGCCCGACGCCTACACGGCCAGCGTCCTGGACCGGATGGCTCCAGAGGTGCGCCAGACCTACACCCTGGAGCAGATGCAGGCCCTGCAGAAGGCCCTGAACCCGAAGAAGAGCCCCCACGCCATCGACTTCCGGACGACGATTCCGCTCTGGTTCACCCGGATCTACGTCGTCTTCCTGGTCGGCAAGGACCGCCGTCGTTCGACCCGCCGGGTGGCCCGGGAGCGCCGCCGGCAGACCCGGAAGCTCGGGGTGATCTTCTTCCTGGTAGGCCTCCTGACCTTCTTTCTCGGCACCGTCTTCCTCCTGGGCTATTTCCTGAAGTCCGAGCTCGGGATCGACCTCAACAAGCAGCAGCACCTCGAGGACGTGATCCCCAGATAGGGTCGGACTCCCTCCCCCTCCCCCTGGCCCGGCCGGAGACGCCGTCCCGTCTCCGGTCGGGCACACTTTTTCCCTTCCGGGCCGCTTTCCTCACGGAATCCCGGCCCCCGCCGGGGGGCGCGGCCGCGCGGAGCAGGTGGATGCGGGTGGTTCCGGAAAAACTCCCGGAATCCTCGTCCCCGCCCCGGGCAGAAAGATCGCAGCCCCGCTTCCCAGGACGACTAGGAGGGAGAGAGAGCCATGAGTCCGACCCGCCCCTTCGCCCCCGCCGCCGCTTCGCTCCGCTGGTTCCGGCCACGGGCCTGGCTGGCCTGGATCCCGGCGGACGAGGTTCCGCCGGCGGTCCTCGAGGCCGATCCCGGAGGCGAGACCTCCTGGGCCCTGGGGATCTTCAACGGCGGCCCGCCGCTCCGGGAGCTCAGCCTCCAGATCCTGGAGGAGGCCTCCGGCAGCCCGCGGCAGTTCCGCTTCGGAAGCCTGGAGGAGGGAGGGGCTGCCTGGCTGCGCGGGTCGGGCTCCGAGAATCCGCCCGCGGGTCTCTGTCGGATCCAGGCTCGCTCCCTGCACGGATCCCGGGTTTCCTGGGAGGTCCGCCTCGACGATCCTCCGTCGGTTGCCAGCCGGGTCCCGCTTCGCGTGCGTCAGGCAGGCGGCCGGCCTCTGGGACCCTGCGCTCCCTGGCATCCTCTCGAGATCGCCCGCGAACTCGACCACTGCTCCCTGATCAGCGCGACCGAGGACCTGGGCGACGCCAACCGCACGCTCGCCGCCTGGTGCGAGGCGATCCTCCGCCGCCAGGAGCGGGTGCCGAGCCTGCCGGCGGCGGCGGAGATGGCCCGGGCCGGCCTGCAGGCGGTCTTCGGCCTGAGCACCGAGGATCTCGAGGAACCGGTCCTCGGCCTGCGCCTGGAGCAGCTTGCCCAGGGCCTGCGACGCTGGGCAGAGTACCTCGTGGACCTGCAGCGCCCGCAGCAGCGGCTGCCCTCCGGGGACCTGGCCCTGGCCCTGGTCGAGAACCCTGCCGGCGGACGTCCCGCCCTCTACCTGTGCAACGAGCAGCAGAACGAGGTCCGGGACCTGGAGGTCGAGGTCTTCGGCCTGCGCTGGTCGGAGCGTCCCTCCGTACGCTGCGCGCGCACGATCCGCATCCCCCGCCTCGGGCCTCATCAGGTCCAGCGGTTGATCCTCCTGGATCCCGAAGAAGTGGACTCCACCCTGGAATGCACGGTCCGCTGCCGGGATCCGCGCTTCGAGGCGCCCGTGGAGCACCACGGCTGGTTCCCTGCCGGAGCGATCCGCGACCGCGAGAGCCTGGTGCGCCTGGATCTGCTGGGGCGGGCCGCAGCCCAGGTCCGTCGCATGGAGCGCGTCGGCCTCGCCGGGGAAGACCCGGATCCGCGGGAAGCCGCCTGAGCCCGGCTCAGTCCCCGGGCTCCTCGAGGGCGACCCCGAGGCCCGAGGCGATGCGGTTGACGAAGGCGTAGTAGGCCACGATCTCGGCCAGGTGCAGGATGGCGGCGTCCGTGAAGCCGGCCGCCCGCAAGGCCTCGACATCCTCGCGGCCCACGGCCGAAGGCGCGAGGCTGAGACGCCGCGCATACTCCAGCATGGCCTCCCGCCGCGGCCCGAGACCGGCCCCGCGCCACCCGGCCTCGAGCCGTTCCAGCAGGGCGTCGTCGCCAAGGGCCCGGGGCAGACCGCGCCGGTGGTGGGTCTCTCAGTAGAAACAGCCGTTCCAGCGGCTCACCTGCCAGGCCACGAGTTCCCGGTCGGCGAGGTCGAGCCCCTGCCCGGGCCGCATCACCGCCCGATACAGGGCGAGGTGGGCCTGCAGACCCTCGGGGTGCAGGGAGTGAACCTGGAGGATGTGGTCCACCCGGCCGTTCCGGGGGTCGCGCCCGGCGGCATAGAGCTTCCGCAGTTCCCCCTTCGCCTCCTCCGGCGGGATGCGCTCGATCCAGGCCATGACGGGCACCCTAGCAGGGCCTTCCGGCTCCGGCCTGCGCCCGCCTAGGATGCCCGCCATGCCGTCCCCGCCCCCGCAGGACGACACCCTCCACTTCGGGACGGCCGACCTCGCGGTCCTCGGCCTCTATCTCCTGCTCCTCCTCGTCCTGGGGCTGTGGAGCAGCCGCCACCACCGGGACACGGACGGCTACTTCCGGGGCAGCCGGCGCATTCCCTGGTGGGCGACCGGACTCAGCATCTTCGGAACGCAGCTCAGCGCCATCACCTTCCTGGCGATCCCGGCCCAGGTCTATCGCACCGACGAGGCCCGCACCGACTGGCGTTACTTCCCGGCCCAGGTCTGCATCCTCCTCGTGGTCCCGGTCGTCGTGCACTGGTTCCTGCCCGTCTACCGGCGCCTCGACGTCACGAGCGCCTACGAGTACCTCGAAGCCCGCTTCGGCAAGGCCTCTCGCCGGGTAGGCGCCACGGTCTTCCTGCTCTTCCAGCTCGGCCGCATGGGCATCGTCCTGTTCCTGCCGGCCCTGGCCCTGGCCACGGTCACGGACCTTCCGGTCCTGGCCTCCATTCTCGGCATGGGGCTGCTCTGTTCCGCCTACACCGTGGCCGGCGGTATCGAGGCGGTCATCTGGACCGACGTTGTCCAGGCCGTCCTCCTCCTCGCCGGCGCCGGCCTGAGCCTGGTCCTCCTGACCGCCGGCGTCGAGGGCGGCGCGGCCGGGATGTTCGAGCGGGCCGCCGCCCAGGGCCGCCTGACCTGGGCCGAACTCGACCTGGATCCGGCGCGCCCGGTGCTGTGGGTGGTCCTTCTGGGCAACTTCTTTGCGGTCCTGGTCCCCTACGCCACGGACCAGACCATGATCCAGCGCTACATGACGACCCCGGACCAGCGCGGCGCGGCCCGGGCTCTCTGGGCGAACGGCTGGCTCACCCTCCCGGCCAGCCTCCTCTTCTACGCCATCGGCACGGCCCTGTGGGACTTCTACGCCCACCACCCGGAACGCCTGGGCGAGGAGGTCCAGGCCGATGCGGTCTTCCCGTGGTTCCTCGCCCATGAGCTGCCCACGGGGCTCGCCGGGCTGGTGATCGCCGCCGTCTTCGCCGCAGCCATGTCGAGCGTGGACTCCTCCATGAACAGCGTCGCGGCCGTCGTGACCACCGACTTCCTGGACGGCAAGCGCGGCCTCCGGAGCGCACGCCTCTGGACCCTGGCCGCAGGAGCGGCGGCGACCCTGGTAGCGGTGCTCCTGGCCCTCACCGGGGCCCGTTCCATGGTCAACGTCTACGTGGAGATCCTCAGCCTGGCCGGCGGCTGCATCGGCGGCCTCTTCCTCCTGGGCGTCCTCACCCGGGAGGTGAAGGAGTGCGAGGCCCTCCTCGGAACCCTGGCCGGCGGCGGCGCGGCCTTCGCCGTGCGGACCTGGACCGGGATCCACTTCTTCCTCTACGCCGCCATCGGGGTCGGGGTCAGCTTCGGGACCGGCCTGCTCTTGAGCCGCCTGCGGGCGGTCCTTCCCCGGCGCCTGCACCCGGGAAGGCCGCGGGACTGAGGACCGAGGCCGCCCTCACTCCTCCGGGGGCGCGAGGCCGGTCCCGGACCCAGAAGGAAGAGGACCAGCCTCCGGCCGGGCGCGGGCAGCAGCGGGTTCAGGAGTCTTCCGCGGGCCCGCCGAACTCCCGGAGCCCGCCCCGCCAGACCGTGTGCACGTGGTTGCCTCCGTTCTGGAAGGCGACGTACTCCAGGATCAGGTCCGGGCCTTCGATCCGCCAGGCGTGGCGGGCCCCGGGCTCGGCGCTCCCCGCCCAGACGAAGCGGAAGCGGAAGGCCTCGTCGGGCACCCCCAGGAGGCGGTCCCACTCCTGCGCGGCGAGGGCGGGCTCCAGGCGGTCCACAAAGACCGCGACCAGATCCAGGAAGCGGTCGAACTGCCCGGGGTCGAGGTCCTCGACCTCGAGCCCGAGGGGACGGTCCGGCGGGAGGGCGTCCACCCCCGGCCTCATGAGGATCTCCGGCCAGGCCTCGTCAGCGGCGCGGGCGGCGGCGCGCTGATCCGGGGTGAGGGCCTCGAGAAAGTGGCGGAAGGCCTCCTCCTCCCCGGCCAGGACCTGCAGACCGGCCTGCTCCCCGCTCAGGACGCGGGCGGGATTGCTGCCGAAGAACATGGGAGTGGGAAAGGCCTCGCCGTCCCGGAAGGTCAGGTTGAGACTCAGGTGGTGGCCCTCGAAGCGCAGGGCCCAGGGCGCCCCACCGCCGGGCTCGCCGTAGAAGGCGATCCAGTAGCGTTCCGGGTCCCGCTGTTCGGAACCCTCGAGTTCGCGGAGCACCGCCTCCAGGGCCATCACCGCGCTGGCCTTCAAGTAGCCGGCCTCGCTGAGGACCGAGCGCAGGAGGGCGTGCAGGGCGAGGCGCGCCTCCGGGGACTGCTCGGCCAGGGACAGCCCCTCGCGCGGCCCCGGGACGAAGTTCCAGCGACGCCGGGAGGGGTCCGCCCAGGGATGCCGGGCCTGGCGGCGGGCAGCGGGTTCCAGGATCTCCAGGAAGGCCCGGGCCTGCTCGGCGGGGCCGGTCGGCCGCGGAAGCCCCCGCCCGGCGGCGGCGCCGGCGGCCAGGGCCAGGAGCAGGGCCGGGAGAGGGAGAAACAGCCGGCGGAAGAAGGCGCGGGGCATGAACCCATCCTAGAACCGGAGGCACCCTCCCTATCCTGGACGCGGCATGGAATCGCCCCGCCCCCGCCCCGCACGAGGCCCCACGCGCCGCCGGGTCCTCCAGGGTGCCCTGGCCCTGCCCGCGGCCCTGGCGATGGAAGGCCTCCGGCCCTCCCCCCTCGAACGCCTGCGCCTCGGCATCGTCGGGGTCTCGGGGCGCGGCGCGGCGAACCTCCAGGCCGTGGCCCACGAGGAGATCGCCGCTCTCTGCGACGTGGACGCCCGCCTCCTGGAGGCGGCGGCGGGCTCCTTCCCCGGGGCGCGGACCTTCCGTGACTTCCGCGACATGATCGCCTCCGTAGAACTGGACGGGGTCGTCGTTTCGACACCGGACCATACCCACTTCCCCGCCGCCCAGACGGCCCTGGAGGCCGGGCTTCCCGTCTACTGCGAGAAGCCTCTGACCCGCGATCTCCGGGAGTGCCGGACGCTGCAGGAGCTGGCTGCCGCGCGCGGCGTAGCGACCCAGATGGGCACCCAGATCCACGCCAGCGAGAACTACCGCCGGGTCGTGGAACAGGTGCGAAGCGGCCTCCTCGGGCGCATCCGCCGGGCTTCGGCCTGGGTCGGCAAGGCCTGGGGCGGCGGCGAGCGCCCCCCGGAGACGCCGCCGGTACCCGAGTGGATGGCCTGGGATCTGTGGCTCGGCCCGGCGCCGGAGCGCCCCTACCACTCCGTGTACCACACCGGCGGCCAGTGGCGGCGCTTCTGGGATTTCGGGGGCGGCACCCTGGCCGACATGGGCTGCCACCTCCTGGACCTCGTGTTCTGGGCCCTGGAGCTCCGCTACCCCTCGGGCGCGGAAGCAGAGAACCCGAAGCCCCATCCCGAGACCGCTCCGACCGCGATGCACTGCCGCTGGGACTTCCCGGGTCCCGGAGGCACAGCCCTGGAGGTGCACTGGTACGACGGCGGCCTGCGCCCGCCGGCCCTGAAGGAGGTTCCGGAGCTTCCCGAGTGGGGCATGGGTGTCCTCTTCGAAGGTGAGGAGGGATACCTCCTGGCCGACTACGGTCGCTGGATCGGCCTGCCCGCCGAGCGCTTCCGGGACGCCGGGGAGCCCGCCGAGCGCATTCCTCCCTCCCCCGGCCACCACCGGGAATGGCTCGACGCCATCCGCGGCGGGCCGGCCCCTCTGTGCCGTTTCGGCTACGCGGGCCCCCTGACGGAGACCGTGCTCCTGGGCAACGTCGCCTGGCGGGCCGGGGGCGCGGTGGCCTGGGACGGACCCGGCCTGCGCATCACCGGCGGCCCCGAGGGCGCCCGGGAGCTGGTGGCGCGTCCGCCGCGGGAAGGCTGGTAGCGGCGGCCCTCAGTCCGGAAGCGGCGTCAAGCGGATGTTGCGGAAGTGGATTTCCGCGCCCTCCGACTGCAGGCCGATGGGGCCGGGCAGGACCTCGCAGCCGGTAGCGACGTTCAGGACCTCGCCGTTGACCTTGAGGACGCAGCTGTCCTGGTCGAGGAGGATCTCGTAGTGGTTCCACTGGCCCAGGGGCCGCTCGTTGCTGTGGGTGCGGCGCGTGTTGCGGCCCCGCGTGCGCCGGGGATCGGTGCGCATCGGGAACTCGCCGATGTTCCAGAAGTCTCCGGCCTGGCCGCTCATGAGCTGGGCCTCGATGCTCCGGGGCCAGATCCGGTCCTCGCCGCTCAGGCGCAGGAGGACGCCGCTGTTGCCGGGGCCTTTCTCGGGGTCGAAGCGCCAGTCGAGCTCGAGGATGTAGTTGGCGAAGCTGCGCTCGGTCTTCAGATAACCGATGGGGCGGCCGCGGCAGACCAGGACACCGTCACGGACCGACCAGACTTCCTCCGGCTGCGCTTCCTCCTGCAGGAAGAAGGTCCAGCCCTCGAGGTCCCGCCCGTTGAAGAGCTCGACCACCGGTCCCGCCGGCTCCGGGCGCAGCTCCCGGATCTTCAGGTTGCGGAACCAGACCCGGTTGCCGTGATCCTGGAGGGCGATGGAGCCGCGGGCCAGGCTCCCGAACTCCGGCCAGGCCCGGAACTTGCTCGCTGCCACCCGCTCCCTCCAGACCTCGTCGTCCAGGCGCGCCTCCACCACCCGGGTGCCGTTCACCCAGTGCTCCACGCGGCCGCGGTGGACGACGATCCGCCCCCGGTTCCACGCACCCGCCGGGCGCAGGACCTTGTCCCGGGGCGGGTAGATGGCGTAGAGGGCGCCGGCGGAGTGGGGATCGCCGGCGTCCACGCCGGCGCCGGCGTCGTCGAGGATCTGGAACTCGGGTCCGGTCATCCACGGGGCGTCCAGGCTCTCGCCCACGTGGTACATGACGCCGCTGTTGGCCCCCGGGCTGCACTTCCACTCGAAAGAGAACTCGAAGTCGCGGAAGCGGCGCACCGTCAGGAGATCGCCGCCTCCGGCCTGGACGGCGAGACTGCCGTCCTCGATGCTCCAGCCCTCCGGCGGCGGCCCCTCGCGGCGCCACCCCCGCCAGCCTGCGAGGCTGCGGCCGTCGAAGAGGAGCTCCCAGCCCTGGCGGCGCTCAGCCGGCGTCAGGGTGTTCGGGGCCGGCTCGCGCACCTCTCCGGTCGCAGCCCACTCGGTACCGCGGCGCACGAGCTCCTGGAAGGCGGGATCCAGGTAGGACGCGTGGGTGGCCTCGGCGCTGCGCCAGACATGGCCGAGAGGAGTGTGGAAGACCCGGCCCGCGCCGTACTCCTTGACGAGGATCATGGGCTCGTCGCGGCCGGTGCCGCCCGTGGCGGGGTCCGACCAGGCGGTGGCCAGAACCCGGTAGTCGGTTCCATGCATGGGCACCAGCCGGTGATAGAGCTCATCGGGGTGGCCGACGAGGTCGTCCAGATTGCGCGTGACCGGATGATCGCGGTCGCGGATGCGGACGTCGAAAGCATGGAAGCGGCCGTGCCCGGTGCCCTCCCGCCAGCAGAGGGCGACGATCTCCTCGTATTCCTTCCAGCCCGGAAAGGCGTTGTTGGCGGCGTGGATCACGACGACACCGGTTCCAGCGCGCACGGCATCCACGAAGTTCCGCTCCGCTTCCTCGCCCCAGCGTGGCCCGTTGTAGTCGAGAACGAAGGCCTGGTAGGCACGCAGGCCCTCCCGGTCGGCGAGGGTGCGCGAGGGCTCGGTGGTGACCTCGACGCGGCACAGGCCGTCGCGCTCGAGGATGGCCTTGAGGAACGGGGTGGTCCAGCGCCAGTCGTGGTTGTTGGCACCGCTGACGAGAAGGACCGGAACGGGTTCGCGCTCCGCCGCCTCCTGGGGCGGGGCGGCGGCCAGGCTCAGGAGGAGGCTGCACAGCATGGGGGCTCAAGGTACCGTGTCCGGGATCCCGCGGACGGCCGCCCGTCCGCCGCACCCTGCCATGTCCCGGACTTCCCGCCGTCGCTTCCTCGGCACCGCCACCGCCGGCGGCAGCCTCCTCCTCGGTTCCCGTGGCTGGACCTCTCCCCGGCCACGCTCCCGGCCCCTGGGCGCCGCCTCGGAACTGCGCCTCGCCGTCGTCGGCCTGCGCAGCCGGGGCATGGCCCTGGCCGGCGTCTTCCAGCGCACCCCCGGCGCCCGGGTCGTGGCCTTCTGCGACCCCGACGGGCGTGTCCTGGGCGAGCGCGCCGCGGAGTTCGAGCGCCGCCACGGCGTCGCCCCGAAGACCTTCCGCGACCTGCGCCGCCTCCTGGAGGATCCCGAGGTGGACGCCCTGGCCGTCGCCACGCCGAACCACTGGCATGCCCTGGCCACGGTCTGGGGCTGCCAGGCCGGCAAGGACGTCTACTGCGAGAAGCCGGTCTCCCACAACGTCTGGGAGGGCCGCCAGGCCGTGGCCGCCGCCGAACGCTACGGCCGGGTCGTCGCCGCCGGGACGCAGTCCCGCTCCTCGGAGCCGGTGCAGCGTGCCATCGAGATGGTGCGCCGGGGAGAGCTCGGGCCTCTGCGGGTCGCGCGCGGCCTCTGCTACAAGAGCCGGCCCTCCATCGGCCGCGTCCGGGGAGCCCAGGCCGTCCCCGGCCACATCGACTACGACCTCTGGTGCGGGCCGGCGCCCCTGGAGCCCCTGCGCCGGCGCAACCTGCACTATGACTGGCACTGGGTCTGGCCGACCGGCAACGGCGACATCGGCAACCAGGGCATCCACCAGATGGACCTCGCACGCCAGGCCCTGGGCGCCGGGGAGCTGGCTCCCGAGACGGTCAGCGTCGGCGGGCGCTTCGGCTACCGCGACGACGGCGAGACGCCGAACACCCAGATGGCGGTCTTCCGCTATCCCCAGGGCCTTCTCATCTTCGAGGTGCGCGGCCTGTACGAGAACAACGGCGAGGTCGAAAAGGAGGGCTACCGCGGCGTCAAGATCGGCAACGTCCTGGAGTGCGAGGACGGCTACGCCGTTCTCGGCGTCAACGACGCCCGGATCCTCGACCGGAACGGGCGCCTGGTCCACGAGTTCCGCGGCGCCGACCACATGGCCCGCCACGTGAAGAACTTCGTGGACGCCTGCCTGGCGCGGCGGCCGGAGAGCCTCGCCGCACCGATCCTGGAAGGCCACCTCTCCAGCGCCCTCTGCCACTTCGCCAATATCAGCCACCGCACCGGCCGCATCAGCCCGCCGGAGGAGATCCGCGCCGCCTTCCGTGACCGGCCCTTCGCCGCCGAGACCCTGGAGCGCTTCGAAGAACACCTGCTCGAGCGGGGGCTCCGGCCCGGGGAACTGGAGATCGTCCTGGGGCGCCCCCTGCGCCTGGTCCCGGGCCGCGAGGAGTTCGACGACCCCCTGCCCAACCTGCTCCTGTCGCGCCTCTACCGGCCGCCCTTCGTCGTGCCCGCCCTGGCCTGAGGGCCCGGGCCGTCGCCCGCCGCCGCCTTCCCGCCCGGGGCTATGATGGATATCAGATGCCCTCCCCCCTTCCGGCCCCCTTCCACCGGGGTCTGCCCTGCGTCCAGCTGCGGGTGGCGACGCCCTGGTCCTTCCACCGCGGCGCCTCCCGGGTCGAGGATCTCGCCCGGGCCGCCGCCCGCCGCGGGATCCAGGTCCTGGCCATGGCCGACCGCCAGGGGCTCTGGGGCGCGGTGCCCTTCCAGCGGGCCTGCGAGGCCGAGGGGGTGCAGCCGGTCCATGGTCTGGAGCTGCGGGCCGGCGGCGCCACGGCCCTGCTCCTGGCCCGGGACGAGGCCGGGTGGGCCTCCCTCTGCCGCGCCAGCACCGCCGTCCAGCTCCAGGATCTGGACGGCCTCCACGGCGGCATCGCCTCGTCCCGCGTCCTCACCGACCTCCTCCTGGAGACCGAGGGCTGCTTCCTCCTGCCCTTCGACGCGGAGGTCCTGCGCGCTCTTCTGCGCGAGCGCGGCCCCGAGGACCTGGCGGTGCCGGTGCCGCCGGGCAGCAGCGGCCTGCGCGCCCTCGCGCTCGCCGGCGAGCTCGGCCTGCCGGCGGCGGCGGCGCCGCCGGTCGTGGCAGCGGAGCCCGCGGACCTCGAGCGCCACCGCCTTCTGGTCGCCATCGGCGAGCGCACGGTCCGCAGCCGTCTCGGCGAGCTGCCGCCCGGACGCCGGCCGGAGGGGCCCGGGGCCTGGCTGCGGGGCCCCGCCGAACAGGCCCGGGACTACGCCTGGGCTCCGGAGGCCCTGGAAGGTGCGGCCCGCCTGGCCCGGGCCTGCAGCTTCCGCATCCCCCTGGACCGGAAGCGCCTGCCGCGCTTCCCCGTGCCGGGCGGCCGCAGCGCCTCCGTCTGGCTGGCACGCCTGTGCGAACGCGGCCTGCGCCGGCGGCGCGTACCGCGGGACGACCCGCGCTACCGCAGTCAGCTGCGACGGGAGCTGCGCCAGATCGAGGAGCAGGGCTTCGCCGACTACTTCCTGATCGTCGCCGACATCGTCCGCTACGCCCGCGAGCAGGGCATCCAGAATTGCGGCCGGGGTTCGGCGGCCAACAGCCTCGTGGCCTGGCTCCTGGGCCTGACCCAGGTGGACCCCCTGCGCCACGGCCTCTACTTCGAACGCTTCATGAACTCCGGGCGCACGGACTGCCCGGACGTGGATCTGGACTTCGCCTGGGACGAGCGCGACCGGATCCTCGACTATGTCTACGAGCGCTACGGGCGCGAGCGGGTGGCCATGATCAGCACCCATCAGACCTTCGCTGCCCGCGGTGCGGTACGCGAGCTGGCCCTGG
>Ga0256830_1002471_pt1 | contig 12181 bp, 14 predicted proteins | sample 128326metaG_FD_190537 | JGI IMG/M metagenome (GOLD analysis project Ga0256830, IMG submission 190537) | Hydrothermal vent microbial communities from Lau Basin, Pacific Ocean - 128-326 | ecosystem: Environmental > Aquatic > Marine > Hydrothermal vents | place: Pacific Ocean: Lau Basin | collected...
TGACTCAACAGCCTCGGAACTCAAACCGCCTGCAGGATTCAGGTTAAAGCTGAAAGGAGAGTGTGAATGTTTAAAGCGCCGCTTCATTCGGGCAACAGATTAAAATGTTTAACGTCGGCGCTTCTTCTTGCTTTTCTTTTACTCTCTCCCGTTGCTGGACAGGTGGAGTTTGTAGAAATAGGTTACACGCCACCTGAATTAAGCGGCTTTCCTGAAAAGCTCGATCATTATTGCAAGCAACCCGCAAATATAAACATCTGTAACAAGGTAAAGGACTGGAGTGTTCAAAATCTTGATTTTCATGCTTTAAGAGAATCTGTCGAAGAGATCGACTTTGAAGATTTGAAAATCAAATGAATTTATCGGAATATAGACAAAGTGACTCAGAGAGACAAAGAACCAAGGATTTGATGCAGCATATCAAGCAAATCTCCGGCGGCGGAAAGAGTGTGCTTGATATTGGTGCAAGAGACAGTCATTTTCTTATTTGTTGGTTGAATTGTTCGATGAAGTAACTGCACTGGATTTAGAGAAGCCAACCATATCTCATGACAAAATCGCCTGTGTCCAGGGAGATATCATAAATTTGGACTTTGATGACAACACTTTTGATCTCGTATTTTGCGCGGAAGTACTCGAACACATACCACCTCACCTACTTGAAAGAGCAACATCCGAATTAAGTCGTGTATCAAGAGAGTTCTTGCTTATCGGGGTTCCATACAAGCAAGATATTCGAGTCGGAAGAACAACTTGTTACTCCTGTGGTGCTAAAAATCCTCATGGTACATATGATCAAGAATAAGAATGTGTTTACTGTGGAAAAAAACGATTAAGCCCACCTCGGAGAAAGGTATCTCAGAAACTATTTACTAGGGCAGCTTTCTGTGTAAGAAATTTTCAAAAACCTTTTTGTGAAGCTCATCCGAATTGGATTCATGTACTTTTTCAGAAGGCAAAGTCAGGTATGGCGGATAAGCGCTAGCGTCATCCGCCATACATACTAGACCTTTATATGAAATACCGCATAACCACAGTTGCAATCCTTGAGACAGAACTACCAATTGGAGAAAGTGAAATTAAATACATCTATAGCGAATATCAAAGAGGAATTTAATGATATATTATATAACAGCGTGTATGCGCTTCCGCCCTACATACTGCATGCTGCGAAAAATGATGATAAATTTGTTTGAAATGAATAACGCATCACAAAATAATACAGAGCTACGGCAGGGTAACACCTGTATGCAGAGTTGAGAAAAAAGAGTAGATTCATCCAAGCAAGGCAGCGCCCCGCACCATATGCCGGTCCGTTGTGCCTATTTTGAAAAATGAACAAAACGTATTCACGGTATAAATTATCAGGAGGGTTCGGACTTCTCATTGGACTTAATTTACTGATAGAATTCGGAACTTATAAACTGTTGACCACTTCAAAGGTAAGCTATGACGAAGTTGATCTGATTAATGACTCCGGCGCACTATTTGCTTATTCTGCAATTATCGGACTGAATCTTTTATTCCTATTGTTATTGATGACTCAGAGTAAGTTTGTAATCACCGACTCTAACGGAATTACGTTCATAAACCCACTACTTCCCATATTCAGACAGAAGAGAAATTGGAATGAATTTGACTATTTTATTCTCGTTGAGGAGAACTCAAGATATAGCACATCTGAAGCAGTTTGGCTGATTAAAGACGGAAAAGTAAAAGGCCGATTTTCCAGTTTTTACTACTCAAACTATCAGGACTTAAAAGGACAGATTAAAACCAGAGGCAAAGGAAAAAAGAGCTTCAGTCCTCTTGGTCAATTGTTTGTATTGATGGGATTAAAAAAAATAAAAGACTATCGTGACACATAGGGACAAGGGACTATTGAATCAAACCATTTGAAAATGTTCTAAACGGTAATTTATTTGTATTACTGAAAGGAAGAAAACCGGCCATCAAAAAGAGGCTCTTTTTGTATGCCGTTGTTTTAATGGTGCCGAAGGGGGGACTCGAACCCCCACGGGAAATTTCCCACTACCCCCTCAAGATAGCGTGTCTACCAGTTCCACCACTTCGGCAAATGAGTTGAACAAAATACCACTTTTAAGATTAGAGATCAAGAATTATAGGGTGGCAATCCTGCTATTTCTTGTCGGATTGCCCGGGAGCAATAGGCGGCGCGTCGGCGGCAGGAGCCGGAGCTTTTGCCTCTGGAGCGGCCTTGGCATTTTCAGCAGTTGCCTCTACCTTCGGTTTGCTTTCTATGCCCATCATAATCGATGATTTGGCTGAAGTAGATGCCAGATAGGCAAGGGCAAGGGACGTCAGCATAAATATTATAGCAGCTACGGTGGTCAGCTTTCCCAGAAATGAATCGCCTGAAGTGCCCAGAAGAGTCTGCGACTCGCCGCCTCCAAATGCGGAACCGGCGCCGCCTTTTCCCGATTGCAGGAGGACAACGGCTATAAGAAATATGGAAACCGCAATGTGGACTATTAGAATACCAGTGTTCATGATAATTTCATAACTCCTTGAATTTTACTATTCTTTCAAAGCTCTCGGCATTGAGGCTCGCGCCTCCTACCAGAGCGCCGTCAATATCAGGTTTGGCCATTAAGCCGTCAACATTGTCACGCTTAACGCTTCCGCCATAAAGAATTCTTGTTTCAGAAGCTATTTCCGTGCCTAAACATTTTTCCAGTTTTTCCCTTATGAAACCGTGTATTTCCTGTGCCTGATCATCAGAGGCCGTTTTGCCTGTTCCTATAGCCCATACCGGCTCATAGGCGATTATAATCGTTCTAGCCCCGTTTTTTTCAACGTTGGCCAGCCCCAAATCCAATTGCAGACTTACAACATCAAAGGCCTGCCCCTTATCTCTTTCATCGAGAGTTTCACCAATACAGATAATAGGTTTAATGCCGTTTTTTATGGCTGTATGAAGCTTGGCATTAACAATAAAATCGGTCTCGCCAAAATACTGCCTTCTTTCGGAGTGGCCGATAATTACATATTCACAGCCGAGGCCGATGAGCATTTTAGGAGAAATCTCGCCTGTATAAGCGCCTGATTCCTTATCGCTCATGTTCTGGGAAGCAAGCTTTATCGGGCTGTCACTTATCTCAGCTCCAACCTGAAAAAGATGGGTGAACGGAGGGGCAATTATGACCTCTGCGCCTTCATATCCTGAGAGCCTGTCCTTCAGATCGGAAGCCAGTTCAGCTCCTTCACTCGGAGTAGTGTTCATCTTCCAGTTGCCTGCTATCACGGGGACTCTCGACATTTATGATTTCCGCCTTTCCTGATCTCTTGCCTTTGTTTTATGCAGGGCCTTTATGGCCGGCAGATATTTACCTTCAAGAAGCTCCAGAAAAGCGCCGCCCCCTGTTGATATATAAGATATCTTCATATATTCGCCTGCTCTGTGAACCGCAACATCCGTGTCGCCGCCGCCAACAATAGTAAGAGCGTATGAATTGGCCACATTTGACACCATGGCATAAGTGCCCCTGCTGAAGGCGTCCATCTCGAACACTCCCATCGGGCCGTTCCATATTATCGTCTTTGCATTTGTTAAAGCCTCAGCAAAGAGGGTGGTGGTTGCGGGCCCGATATCGAGACCCATCCACTCTTTAGGGATCTCCTGAACTGTTGTAACTTTTGTCTCCGCAGCGGCGTCAAACTTGTCCGCAACCACACAGTCAACAGGCAGATAAAACTTTACCCCCTTTTTTCTGGCCTTGTCTATGGCTTTTAGGGCTGTTTCCAGCATATCCTGCTCAACAAGAGAGTTCCCTACTTCGAAGCCGATAGCTTTCAGAAAGGTAAAGGCCATGCCTCCTCCGATAATCAGCTTGTCCACCTGATCAATAAGATTATCAATTACCTGAATCTTGCCCGATACCTTGGCCCCTCCGATTATCGCCACAAGCGGCCTGTGAGGATTTTCAAGCGCCTTTTTGAAGTAGCTTATCTCTCTTCTCATTAAAAGACCGCCTGCACACTCGGTTACATAGTGAGTAATTGCGTCATTCGAGGCATGTGACCTGTGTGCGGTTGCAAAGGCGTCGTTTATATAAACATCGCAAAGGGATGCCAAAAGTTTCCCGAACCCGGCGTCATTTGTCTCTTCCTCAGGGTGAAAGCGAAGGTTCTCCAATAGAACAATATCCCCTGACTTCATGCCGGCTATTATTTTTTCCACTTCATTGCCAACACAGTCGGGCGCCATCAAGACATTTTTATGAAGAAGTCTGCTCAGTCGTTTTGCAACCGGGGCAAGACTCATATTGGGAACTACTTTCCCTTTCGGCCTGCCCAGATGAGAAGCCAGGATGACTTTACAGCCTTCATCGAGCACATAGTTAATCGTCGGCAAGACACCTCTGATACGGGTGTCATCGCTTATATTGCCTTTCTCGTCAACGGGGACATTGAAATCAGCCCTGATAAGTACCGTTTTCCCCTTCAGATCAACTTCGTCTATATATCTTATATCTTCCAATGCAATGCCTGCGGTAGAGCGGTAAAATTATAAATTAAAAGTCGCATTACGTTACATCCCACTATAGGCCGGTCGCCTGAGACCAGCCTTGCCGTCCTTCTATTATTTTTAACAGATCAACCATGCGGTTGGAAAAACCCCACTCGTTGTCGTACCATGACAGCACTTTGACCAGTCTGTTGCCTATTACGGATGTAGAGCCGGAGTCAACTATTGAAGAATGAGGGTTGCCGTTAAAATCAACCGAGACCAGCGGCTCTTCGCAAAATTGCAGAATTCCCTTTAACTCTCCCTCTGCCGCATTTTTCAAAGCAGTGTTGACATCGTCCGCCGTCACGTCCCTGCCCACCTCCACAACAAGGTCTACCAGAGATACATTGGGAGTGGGCACTCTAACCGCCATCCCGTCAAGCTTCCCCTTCAATTCAGGGAGAACCAGGGCCACCGCCTTTGCAGCGCCTGTTGTGGTCGGAATCATCGAGAGAGCGGCAGCTCTGGCCCTTCTCAGGTCTTTATGAGGAAGGTCGAGGATCTTCTGATCATTGGTATATGAGTGGATTGTGGTCATCAAACCTTTTTCGATGCCGAATTGATCAAGCAATACTTTTGCTACAGGGGCAAGACAGTTGGTAGTGCATGATGCGTTGGAAATTATATTGTGAGCGGAAGGGTCGTATGAAGAGCTGTTGACACCGACTACAACTGTCAGATCAGGCTCCTTTGCAGGAGCTGATATAACAACCTTTTTCACTCCCGATTTTAAATGTTTTGATGCTCCGTCTCTGGCAACAAAAAGCCCTGTGCATTCCAGTACCACATCAACATCGTTGTCAGCCCACGGGATCAAGGCCGGATCTCTTTGGGCGGTAATGGTAATCTCTTTGCCGTTTACCACAATAAAGCCGTCTCCGGCGCTTACTTCAGCCTTTGAAATGCCGTGAACGGAATCATACCTTAAAAGATGTGCCAGTGTTTTTTCGTCTGTAAGGTCATTAATCGCTACAACTTCGATATTCTCGGAACTTGTTAGAACTCTGAAAACATTTCGGCCGATCCTTCCAAAGCCGTTTATTCCAACCTTTAATCCCATTTTGCGTCCCTCCATTGAGTGATTGGTAAAATAAAAAGTATATAACTATACATCATTTCGCATCAATTATTCAAAACTTTTTTTATTTCCATAAAGGCCCTTTCCGGATCAACGATATCTGTTCCAACGTTTAAACCTTTGCTTTTTAATCTTACCATCAACTCGGTTACGGCAGGCAGCATTGAGAGCTTTTCATTGTTCTTTGAAAGGCGGTTAATAATATCTTTTATGTTGCCGTCAGCTGCTATATTACCGTTTTCCACGAGTACCATCCTGTCTGTTATATTCAGTAATTCCTCGATATAGTGAGAAACAATTATGACGGTTCCGCCGTCATCCGAAAGCCGCTTGATTTCATCAAGTATACTGTCTTTTCCTGTCCGGTCAAGACCGGCAGTCGGTTCATCGAATATCATAACCTGAGGTTCCATGATTAAAACTCCGGCAATAGCTACCCTTCTCTTTTCCCCGGCGCTTAATTTCATCGGGTTAATATTACGAACAGCATCGGCATCAAGATTTACCTTGTTGCACGCAGTTATATACGCCGCTTCAATATCATGTTCCTGAAGTTTTTTGATTTCTCTCACAGGATAGGTGATATCGTGAAAAACAGTTCTGCAAAATATCTGATGTTCAGGGAACTGGAATACAAGGCCTACCTTACCTATTCCTAAGCCGGGAGTAATTACGGAACCTGATTGAGGTTGTATAAGACCTGCCATTATTTTACCCAGAGTGGTTTTCCCAGACCCTGTTGAGCCGATAATGCCTGTGATTTCACCCTGAAAAATTTTCAGGTTTACCGTTTGAAGGGCCTTTTTTTCTATAGGAGACCCTGCATTATAGCTGTACGAAACATTTTTTAGTGAGATCACCACGTTTTTCAAAGGCTGCTCACTCATTGTTGTTACGGCTGTTTATTTCCAGCATGGAATTTATCTTTGCTATTAATTCATCAAACCCTGAATGCTTTTTTGCCGACACGGGCAGCCCTTTTAAATTCATTGCAGCCCTTGCAAACTGCTCCGGAGTTGCGGCGTCTATTTTATTCATTGCGAGACATCGAGGAATATCTCCGGCATTTATTTCATTCAATATCCGTTCTACTGCTTTTATCTGTTCCGCTGCATTATCATCTGTAACATCAACTACATGAATCAGCAAAGATGAGTCCTGAAGCTCATCGAGGGTAGACTTGAACGTATCGACAAGTTCCTGCGGCAGGTCTCTGATAAAACCTACCGTGTCACTTAACACGATCTCCCGACCGTTTTGAAGGCGGCGTTTTCTGGTAGTTGTGTCGAGTGTGGCGAAAAGCCGGTTTTCCTCGGCCACCGAACTGCCGGTCAGGGCGTTAAACAAAGTCGATTTACCGGCGTTTGTATAACCTATAATTGAAACCAGAGGCAGACCGCTTTTCAACCTTCTTGATTTCCTGGTTTCTCTGCCGCCGCTTATTATTTTTAATTCCTTTTGAAGGGCGTTGATTCTGTCATTGATTCGCCTTCGGTCAATTTCAAGCTTTGTTTCACCGGGGCCTCTCCCCCCGATTCCACCGGTCAATCTGGAAAGTGCGTCATCTTTGGCCATCAGGCGTGGTTTGATATATCTGAGCTGCGCGAGTTCCACCTTGACTTTCCCTTCGCGGCTGTGAGCCCGCTGGGCAAAAATATCGAGAATCAACTGAGTCCTGTCCATCACTTTAATCTCTGTGGTTTCAGTAATGCTCTTTACCTGAACGGGAGAAAGGTTTTGATCAAAAACAAGAAGGTCTGCGCCTTGCTGAAGGCATTTTATTATCAAGTCCTTCAGCTTGCCGCTGCCCATAAGGTATTTCGGGTTGATTCTGGATGGGTACTGAATGACTTCACCGAGCACTTCAGTTCCGGCCGACTCTGCAAGAGCTTTTAATTCAGTCATGGAGGCAGCCGCCTCGTCCTTCTTTCTGGTCGTCACACTGACAAGCATACAGCGTCCTTCCCGGCCGGCGCCTCTGGCGGCCCCTGTTTTTTTTACAATTTCATTTTCCAGTGAAGAGATAAAAGTATCAAAGGGGATGTCAAGATCCCATGGAAAAACAGGTTTTAATATTTCCCAGCGTTTCTCTTCACGGTTTTCGGGAATGAGGTGGGCCATATGAACAAGTCCGGGCAGACCTGTCTTTTTAACTTCTAAAGCGGCCATCATATCCAGCCTCAACAGCGCTAGGTCCGTTAAGTCATCTCTTGAAAGTCTTTCTCCTTTCAGATGAGTATGAATGCACCTTATGCCCCGGAGTCTGCCGGCGCCTGTTCTGAACCTTTTAAGGTCGGGAATCAATATCTCCTGAGGAGTGCCGACTATTACGGAGATTATCTCTCCCTTTCTGTCGACAAGGATTCCGGTCTGCCTGTTTATATCCCTTGAAATTTCAGTCAGGTATCTTGCAACTTCCGGCGTAATCACAGCGCCTACAGGTATCTTTCTCCTGAAAAGTCTCTCCAGAGCATCTCTTTGCCTGACTTTGAGGCCGGTTGTGTTCCCAATAATCTGTTTTATATTAAATCTCCTGTTTTAAGAATCTTAACCACCGTAAATAAAATAATCAAGCAACACCGTTTGTATATTATCAAAAAGAAGGTATAATACTTTTGAACATCGGCTCACCATATTTTGGAGGATCTTCTAATGTCGTTTATTGCCGCAGCCGTACAGATGACATCTGGTAATAACAAGAGGGAAAACATTAAAAAAGCCGAAAACCTTCTCAAAAGGGGGGTTGATCTGGGAGCGAAGATTCTTTCTCTTCCTGAAAATTTTTCCTTTATCGGATCAGAAGGTGAAGTAACGGCTGAATCGGAAGATGTTGAAAGCGGTGAATCGGCGGAGTTTCTAAGGTCTTTTGCGTCAAAATACGGAGTATGGCTTGTCGGCGGCTCAATCCCTGTTAAAGCGGATGGCGGAAAAATATTCAACACTTCTCTTCTGGTGAATGAAAATGGTGAAATTTCAGGCAAATATAACAAAATCCACCTTTTTGATGTCGATCTGGCAGGCGGCGAAACCCACAGAGAGTCAGATTATGTTGAAAAAGGCAAGACGTCCGTACCTTTTGACTCTCCTTTCGGAAAGATCGGCCTTTCCGTCTGCTATGATCTCCGTTTTCCCGAACTGTACCTCAGTCTTGCCCTTGACGGCGCGAGGCTGGTCTTTGTGCCGGCAGCTTTTACCTTGGAAACCGGTAAAGATCACTGGGAAACTCTCCTTCGGGCCAGAGCTATAGAAAATCAGCTCTACATAATTGCGCCCGCCCAGTTCGGAACCCATAACAAAAAGAGAAAGACATATGGCAACTCCATGATTGTAGACCCATGGGGTAAGGTAATTGCCCGCGCTTCCGACAAGGAGACGGTCGTTATAGCTGAAATCGATCCGTCATACCAGGATGAAATAAGAAAGCGTATCCCCTGCCTCCAACATCATTTGCTTAAAAATTAGCCTGTTTCAGATGCTATATTCAGGCTTCAGCGTCTCCGCGTTTTTTAACTCCTCAAATAAGTTTACCGCTTTTTTTCGTAATTCAGTCATTGTGCCGTTATTCTCAATTACATAATCGGCATATTTAATTTTCTCACCGGCAGGCATCTGCGCTTTAATTCTGAGGAGAGCTTCTTCTTTTGATATCTTGTCTCTTTTAACCATTCTGTTTATCATTGACTCTTCTGAGGAAGTAACTACAACTACCAGGTCGACTTCTTTGTAGTTTCCGCTTTCTACAAGAAGAGCGGCATTAATTGCAACTATTGCATGGGGCTCCTCTTTCCGGATAAGATTTACCCGCCTCTTTTCCTCATTAATAATCTTCGGATGCAATATGGAATTAAGGAGTTCTTTTTTTTCAGAGTCCCGAAAGATTATTTCTCCCAGCTTTTTCCTGTTTATATTTCTGTTACTGGTTAAAACTGATTCTCCGAAGGCTTCGACAATTTCCTGCCATGCAGCAGATCCCGGATGAACCAGGTCCCTGCAAATACTGTCGGCATCAATGATTTTTGCGCCAAGTTTCTCAAAAACGGTTGCCACAGAGCTTTTCCCCGTCGCAATTCCACCTGTCAAACCTACAATCAGCATCTATCGTGAAGCAGGTCTTATATTCGGTTCCGCCACAACTACCCTGTTTTTCCCCAGTTTTTTAGCCGTATACATTGCGTTGTCCGCCGATTTTATCAATCCATCCTTCATCTGTGCCAGATCTTTACTCTTTTCAACATTGTTTGAAAAAGAAGCAACGCCGACGCTGCAAGTGATCAGTCCCTTTATATTTAACGACTCTTCACCGAAGAAACTTTTTTCGCTTAAAAAAGTGTTTTCTTCAACTGCACTTCTAAAGGTCTCTGCCAATATGGCTGCATCGGACAAACATACTCCCGGCATAAGCGCCACATACTCATCTCCGCCATACCTTGCTTTAATAAAGCCGGGGTCCAGAAAAACTTCTTCCATAATAATTGCGACTTCTTTTAAAACAGTGCTTCCAGCCAGATGTCCATGAGTATCGTTGAGTTCTTTTAGATGATCAAGATCAAAAAAGACAAGGCTCAGTTCCTTTCCTTTTTCCACGGCATGGTTTATTTCCTGTTTGATTTTCGTATAAAAGTGCCTGTCATTATAAAGCCCCGTAAGGTCATCTATTTTAGAAAGCTCTTCAAATTTTTTAGCATAAAGAACATTCTTTATAAGGGTTGAAGTGTAATTGGCAAATATTTCCAGAAGGCCGAGATCTTTATCATCATAGGTTACCTTTTCTTTACTGTTAATAAGTTCAATTACGCCGATTGTGACATCATCTATCTTTATGGGGGCGCATACTATCGATCTGCTGACATGATTTATTTTTTTATCTATCGAGGGAGAAAAAACTTCGTCATTATTGACATCTTCACTTTTATAAGGTTTGCCGGACCGGTATGTTTTTCCGACAATGCCTATATTGTCGGGGATGTTCATCCCGACAAGAGGCTCCGATCCCTTGCCTGCACAAGCCATGAAATAAAGTTTTCCCACCGTGAAATCACTGTCCCACTTTAATAATGGATCATCCAGCAGGATCGAACATGACTCAGACGGTACAAATTCATCGGCACATTTAAGTATTTCCTTAAGTACAGACACGAAATCCAGTTTGTGGCTGTCGCTTCTGGTTTTCTTTTTCCGTTGTAAAACTTTGCCTATTATCGTCTTGTCCGCGACATTAATATTTTTTTTCATGAACGTACCTTAACAATTATTGTGATTATTGTATACAATTTAACATGATAATTGAACCTTGCCTGCCCGTCTTTGCCCCGTCCCGTCTGTAGGAAAAATAGCTGTCACTGTTGCAGGAAGTGCAGATTCCGGCAGGTGAGATATGCCTCTGTTTCAATCCTGCCTTTATAAGCTGAAAACTGTTTGCTCCAGCGAGATCAAACATCCATTTTCCGTTATTTTTTTTCCCAGTGGCGCCGGTTGCAAAGTCCCACTCTTTTCGTGAATCCCGCATTTTCATGAACTCCAGGAAAACAGCATCATCAACCTCGTAACAACAGTTTCCAATTGAAGGTCCCAAAGCGGCTATGAGATCTTCAGGTTTGGAAAAATATTTTTCCGCCATTACTTTCACAGTCTTTTCAACTATGCCGAGCGCCGTGCCGCGCCAACCTGCGTGGACCGCTCCGATCACTTTATTTACAGGATCGTATAGCAGAACAGATAAACAATCAGCCGTCAATATTATCAGTGGTATCTTTTGCAGGTTTGTTACCACGGCATCATATGCTAAAGCTCCGTCATCAACTTGTCTGTCTTCCAGCAAAAGCAGGTTATCACTATGAATCTGGTTTAAAAACAAAAACCCGGATTCGATCGACAGCGCACTCATTAAGGCCTTGATATTATGATTTACATATCTTAAATCATCGCCCGTGTCGGATGAAAGATTTAATGAACTGTAAGGAGGAGAGCTCATTCCGCCCTTTCTCGTAGAAAAGGCATGTGAGATATCGTTATATCCTGCAAGGAGTGAAGACCTCATGAGAGGTAAGGACGGATTAAACATTATTTGTCCATAAGTGTTACGATTTCATCCATTTCCTCTGGTAAAGGTGAGATAAACTCCAGGTATTCACCGCTTTCAGGGTGCTTAAACCCCAGTAGAAACGCATGAAGAGCCTGGCTTTGCAGGGCTTTTACTTTGTCCCTGATAACACGTGACGGTATTTCAACAGCCCTTTTTCTACCCCCATACTGCCGGTCTCCTACGACAGGATGACCGCTTGCAGACAGATGCACCCTTATCTGATGAGTCCTTCCGGTTTCCAGGGTCAATTCCAGAAAAGTGATTCCTTCAGAGCAATTCAACACCTTCCAATGAGTCACCGCCCTTCTTCCTTTGTTGACTACAGCTATCTTTTTTCTGTCGCCGGAATGCCTGCCCAGCGGCAGGGAAACGGTACCCTCAGTTTCCGGATGTCCGTAAACAAGAGCTTTATATTTCCTGACTATGGCATGCTTCTGAAACTGGCAAGACATCTCTTTGTGAGCCCTGTCTGTTTTTGCAACCAGAATTA
>Ga0256830_1002473_pt1 | contig 12174 bp, 7 predicted proteins | sample 128326metaG_FD_190537 | JGI IMG/M metagenome (GOLD analysis project Ga0256830, IMG submission 190537) | Hydrothermal vent microbial communities from Lau Basin, Pacific Ocean - 128-326 | ecosystem: Environmental > Aquatic > Marine > Hydrothermal vents | place: Pacific Ocean: Lau Basin | collected...
GCTGTTAGAAGATTTAAAATCACATGGCAAATTATAGTCTGGCGTTTAAAAAGTCAGTTGCTAAAGATCTTCGAAATATTCCGAATAAAGATGTTAAACGCATATTAAAATGTATTGAGCTTCTTTGTGAAAATCCAAGAGCTGATGGTTGTATTAAACTTTCGGGGCAAGACCGATACAGAGTAAGACAAGGCGTATACCGCATCGTTTATGAGATTCAGGATGCAGAGCTTATTATTCTTGTAGTTAAAGTTGCACACCGTAGTGTTGTTTATAAAAACAGCTAATCGGGTAAAGGGGACAGGCAGCGATTAAAATGTGGTCTGCCCTCTATTTTCCCCGTTTTTTTCAACACTGAATTCATACCGTCAAATATTTCTTGATCAGTTCTTTGGAAAGTTCATCCACCTGACCTTTGGCCACCGGGCGTCCCCGGTCAAGAATACAAAACTGGTCCGCTACTTTTTTCACAAAGGGCAGTTTTTGTTCCACCAGTAAAACCGTCATGCCCATTTCACGATTGAGTTTGCCAATAATGTCACCGATTTCTGCCACGATATTAGGTTGAATACCTTCCGTTGGTTCATCCAGAATCAACAATTTGGGATCGATGACCAGGGCGCGTCCCACGGCCAGTTGTTGCTGTTGGCCACCGGACAAATCGCCACCACGACGTTGGTGCATTTCTTTTAACACCGGAAACAGTTCATAAATAAATGCCGGTATTTTGCGTGCCCGGTCCGGGCGGGCGGGTAAACCGATTTGCAGATTTTCTTCCACGGTCAGCATGGGGAAAATCTGCCGACCCTGAGGCACATAACCAATGCCAAGTTTTGCCCGGTGTTCCATGGGCAGGGTGTGCAGTGCCATGTCGCGGTAGATAATTTCACCGGAATCTAATGGCAGGGCTCCCATAATGCAATTGAGCAGGGTGGTTTTGCCCACGCCGTTTCGCCCCATCAAACAAGTGCATTTGCCTTCGAGGACATCCAGTTCAATATCCCACAGGGTATGGCTTTGCCCATAAAACTGGTTGAGGCCGCGAATGCTTAACATGTTTGTATCACTCACCGAGATATACCTCCACAACCCGTGGATCAGACTGTACCTCGGCCATGCTGCCTTCGGCCAGCACACTGCCTTGATGCAATACGGTGACTTTGCGTGCAATGGAGCGTACAAAGTCCATGTCATGTTCTACCACTACCACGGAATGTTTTCCTGCCAGTGAGGTGAGCAGTTCTGCGGTGCGTTCCATTTCCTGATGAGTCATGCCTGCCACGGGTTCATCTACCAGCAATAGCGCCGGTTTTTGCATTAATAACATGCCGATTTCCAGCCACTGTTTTTGTCCGTGTGAAAGTTTTCCTGCCGGGTCATGTATCAGTGCGTTTAGGCCGATGATGGTCAGCACCTCATCGATATGCTCACGCTGTTCACCATTGAGACGGGCTACCAGTAATGGCCAGACACGTTTGTCCTGTGACATGGCCAGTTCAAGATTCTGAAACACGCTCAGGTTTTCAAACACGGTGGGCTTTTGAAATTTACGCCCGATACCGGCTTCGGCAATTTCCGGTTCATCCATTTCCAGTAAATTCAGGCGCTGACCAAACCAGGCCTGACCGGTATCCGGGCGGGTTTTGCCGGTAATGATATCCATCATCGTGGATTTTCCTGCACCGTTGGGCCCGATAATACAGCGCAGCTCGCCGGTTTCGATGTACAGGTTAAGATCGTTAATGGCCTTGAAACCATCAAAGCTTTTATTGATGCCTTCGAGGTACAAAATAATGTTATGGCTGAGATCAAGCGCCGGGGGTTCGGCCTGCACCAGAAAATCAAACACCCGGTCACGTCGTGAAAATTCACGTAAAGCCTGCATCGCTTTCATGTCTTTTCCTCACGCATTTTCTGTGTTTTTCGTGTTTTGCGTAAACTCCACAAGCCGACAATACCTTTGGGTAAATACAGCGTGACCAGGATAAATAACGCACCCAGCGCATATAACCATATTTCCGGCAGGGCAGCGGTAAAGTAGGTTTTGGAATAATTCACTAACAAGGCTCCGATGATCGCACCATAGAGCGTGCCGCGACCTCCAATGGCTACCCAGATCACCAGCTCAATGGAATTCAGCGGGGAGAATTCACCGGGGTTGATGATGCCCACCTGTGGTACATACAATGCGCCTGCAATACCTGCCAGTATGGCGGAAAATACAAAGACCCAGAGTTTGATGTTTTCCACCCGGTAACCGATAAAACGACTGCGGCTTTCGGCATCACGAATGGCCACACTGGCCAGTCCCAGACGTGAACTGACAATAATACGGCTTAACACATACCCGATGGCCAGTGCAGCCGCCGAGGCCAGAAACAGGGCAATGCGGGTACTGTCTGCGCGCAGATCAAACCCCAGAATGTCTTTAAAATCGGTGAGGCCGTTGTTGCCACCAAAGCCCATTTCGTTGCGGAAAAAAGCCAGCATCAGTGCATAGGTCATGGCCTGGGTGATGATGGACAGATACACTCCGGTGACGCGGGAGCGAAATGCCAGATAACCAAAAACATACGCGAGTATGCCGGGTATCAAAATAATCATCAGTGCCGCAAACCAGAACTGGTCGAAACCTTGCCAGAACCACGGTAGCTCCTGCCAGCTCAAAAAGACCATGAAATCCGGCAGTACGGGATCTCCATACACACCACGCTCGCCAATCTGACGCATCAGGTACATGCCCATGGCATAGCCGCCTAACGCAAAAAAGGCGGCATGGCCCAGGGTAAGAATACCCAGATAACCCCAGACGAGATCAGCGGCCACAGCGAGCAGGGCATAGGTCAGATACTTGCCCAGCAGGGTGACGGTGTAAGTGGAAATATGAAAGGCACTGTTTTCCGGTACGAGTAAATTTAGTATCGGTACGGCAATGCTCACCACCAACAGAATACCGAGCAACCATAAGCCGGGTTTGTCATTTTTTAATATGTTCATTAATAACATGAGTTAGTCCTCCGCTGCCCGGCCGCGTTGGGGGAACAGACCTTTAGGTCGTTTTTGTATAAACAGGATAATAAATATCAGCACCAGAATTTTTGCCAGCACAGCACCTGCCCAGGGCTCTAACAGTTTGTTGATCACCCCCAGACTCATACCCGCTACCAGAGTGCCCCACAAATTACCCACACCGCCAAACACCACGACCATGAAGGAATCAATGATGTATGCCTGACCGAGATTGGGGCCAACATTGGTCAGCAGACTTAAGGCGACACCGGCCAGCCCGGCAATACCGGAGCCCAGGCCAAAGGTCAGTGCATCCACCCATTTTGAACGCACGCCCATGGCACGGGCCATGGTGCGGTTTTGTGAGACCGCGCGCACCTGTAAACCCAGCGAGGTTTTTTTCATCACTGCGATCAGCGCCATAAACACCGCCAGGCAAAAAAAGATGATGTAAAGACGATTCCAGGTTAGCGCCAGCACTTCATTAATCTGCCAGGCACCGGACATCCACTCCGGTGTTTCCACGCTGCGATTCAAGGGTGAGAAAATAGAGCGCACGGTTTGTTGCAATACCAGACTGACGCCGAAAGTGGCTAACAATGTCTCCAGCGGGCGGCCATAAAGATGGCGAATGACACCACGCTCAATGGCAATGCCCACCAGTCCCGAGACAATAAAGGCCGCCGGGATGGCCACCAGTATAGACATCGCAATATTATCGGGCATTAACAGCTGAACCACATAAGTGGTGTAAGCGCCGATCATCATCAACTCACCATGGGCCATGTTGATGACACCCATCACACCGAAGGTGATGGCGAGACCGATGGCAGACAAGGCCAGCACGGAGCCCAGACTCAGGCCGAAGAATATGGTTTCGGCTTTGGCATAAAGATCACGTTTATCGTTGATTTTATTAATGGCTGATTGAGCTTTGTTTTCCAGTGCTTTGGTGGGAGCCTGATAGGCCGTCAGTGCATTCATGGCTGACGAATTGAGACTGTTGGCCAATGTATTGATGGCCGCCAGTTGTGCAGTTTCGTCACCGTTTTCAAGCTGAATAACCGCCAGCAGGGTTTGCATGGAGGTAATGACCCGTTGATCGGTTTCTTTTCCAATGGCATTTTTCACTAGGTCAGCGGCTTCGGTTTCAGGGTTTTTTAGCAGCTCCTGTACAGCCGCCAACCTGATGTCAGCATCTTCGTGTTTGAGTTGCATCACTGCGAGCAACTGGCGGATCATGCGTCTCAGACGATTATTGACTTTGACTTTTTTGAAGCCCCGTCTGTTTTCCTGTAGCACAGGTTTGAGTGCCGGATCAGTATCAAACAGGGGAGTGAATTCGTAGTTGTCGTTAACTTCCTTTAGAAAATAAAGTGCCTTGCCGCGTTTGGCGTAATACAGCTGTCCTTCCAGCATGGCTTTCATGGCCGGACGAGCTTCAGGCGGGTTTTGTTGTGCAATGACCTCAATGGCCCCGGCTTTTTTATTGTAGTTTTTCTGACTCAGTGTTTTCCAGGCATCTTCCAGTGAGCTTTCAGCGGGAATTTCACTGGCAACAGTCTGCTGGGCTATGCTCATTAACATGAAAAAAGACATGAAAAAAGACACGAAAAAAAACAGTAACGGTGGAAAAGTTTTTTTCACCGAAACTGTTGTTGCAGATAATGGCATGTGTGTTCTCATTTAAAAATAAACAGAAAATAATATCTGTAGATTATTGCTGTCCCGTCAACTTTATTTCCGTCATTCCGGCCTGCGCCGGAATGACGAAAGAGGTGTTATTGTTTTGTTGAGCATTCGGACTTGGACATAATGGTTATTCCAGGGTTGATTTAAAATTTATTATTGAGTAATTAACGCAAAGTTCGCAGAGGCGCAAAGCAGGCAAAGCATATTTGTTTTTCTTTGCGCCTCTGCGTCCTTTGCGTTTACAACACCTGGCTAATCAGAGGAAAATGCTGATCAATAATTCTGGCCACTACATTTTTTTGTTTTGACGTTGTAGTTACCGCAAGACAACGGCGAACGCCAGTCGGCAATCAGGTCTTTGGAACCCGGCAGATAATCTGACCAGGCATCGCCTGCGACCAGACCTGATGTTTCCCAAACAATATCAAACTGACCGTCTTTCTGGATTTCACCAATCAGTACTGGTTTGGTGATGTGGTGATTAGGCATCATTGCTGAATAACCACCAGACAGGTTAGGCACGCTGACACCAATCAATGCTTTCTGCACAACGGAGGGGTCGGTGGTGCCTGCTTTTTCAACGGCCTTCACCCACATGTTGAAACCGATGTAATGCGCTTCCATGGGATCATTAGTGACACGGTCTTTATTTTTGATGAAACTTTTCCAGGCATCGATGAATTCTTCGTTTTCATCAGATTCAACACTCATGAAATAATTCCACGCGGCCAGATGGCCCACCAATGGCTTGGTGTCGAGACCGGAAAGTTCTTCTTCACCCACGGAGAAGGCAATAACCGGAATATCTTCGGCGGAAATACCCTGGTTACCCAGTTCCTTGTAGAAAGGAATATTGGCATCGCCATTAATGGTGGAGACTACTGCTGTCTTTTTACCTGTGTTGCCGAATTTTTTAATATCGGAAACAATGGATTGCCAATCAGAATGACCAAACGGCGTGTAGTTGATCATGATGTCTTTTTCCTTAACGCCTTTTGCAATGAGATAGGCTTTAAGGATTTTATTGGTGGTGCGTGGATACACATAATCGGTACCGGCCAACACCCAACGTTTAACACCAATATCATTCATCAAATAATCAACAGCGGGAACGGCTTGCTGATTCGGTGCTGCACCAGTGTAAAATACATTCTTTGAAGATTCTTCACCTTCATACTGCACCGGATAAAACAGGATACTGTTAAGTTCCTCAAAAACCGGTAGCACAGATTTTCGGGAAACCGATGTCCAGCAACCAAACACCACATCGGTTTTGTTTTTGGAGATCAGCTCACGGGCTTTTTCTGCGAACAGCGGCCAGTTGGACGCCGGGTCTACTACTACGGCTTCGAGCTTTTTACCCAGCAGTCCTCCCTTTTTATTTTGCTCTTCGATAAGCATGAGCATGGTGTCTTTCAGGGTGGTTTCTGAAATGGCCATAGTGCCGGACAGTGAATGCAGCACACCAACCTTGATGGTGTCTTCTGCCCAGGCCATACCTGTGCTGGCCAGTGACGCAGTGGTAATTGCCGCAGCAATTGCCAGTTTTTTCAGTGTTGTTTTTATCATAATTGACTCTCCTGTTCCTGAGACTTAAATCTGGAATTGCATGCCGAAGGTAATAGCATCCACATCGTCGGCGGCTTTGGCACCGCTGGCATTGGCATCACCCGTGGTAAAGTTCAGGTTTAACTTGAGGTTTTGACCGGAAATGATGTAGTTGACACCCACTTCAGTGAGTGAACTGCTGTCGCCAACGGAAGGGCTGTTATCGGTGTAACGCACATAAGGTTGATACATGCCCGAGCCACCCGTGTTACCGAGCAGATAAGCCGCGCTGGCAAAATAAGCTTCACCATCAAACATGCCAAAAACCGGTGTTGCCGCATCCGTAGAAACTTCAAATGATTTGTATTCCGCTTCAACAGTGACTGCTGCACCACCGCCCAATGGTTTTTCAAACAAACCATCAATGGCATAACCGGTGAATGAACCTGATTGTGCAACCGTGCCATAACCGTCGTCCTGCGACTGGGCGGAAATGGCCAGAGTCAGGATATCGCCACCTTTGCCAAAGTAAGTGCTGCTGGTGTAATAACCGGGATTTGCTTCCATGTTAAGGAAGTTATAAGCGAAGCGGGCGGCATACAAAGGCGCATCGCTCTGGTTTTCATCGCCGCTGTAACCATCAAATATACCGACGGCATACTGGAATTTACCCAGTGCACCCCAGGCGGTAATACCTTCGTCACGACCATAAGTACCGGCGCTGCCATTGGCACCATTACCAATGTCATTATCGGACGGATAAAGAGGAACGGTGTATTGTCCCCAGGTCAGGCTGTAAAACGGCCCGTTCATTTCGATGCGATCTGCCGGCGTCAGCATGCGCCCCATCCACACGTTGAATTCCTTGCCGGGTTCATACTGGATGATGGCATCCAGCACACCGTATTCACCGTCCCACATTCTGTCGGTGCCAAAATAGAATTTAAAATCTTTCGTGGCCTGTCCGGAAATGTATAAACGCATATTTTCCAGATTAAAATTACTGGCACTGCTGCTGCCATCGGGAGCCGCATCACTCACGGAGGCGATAGAGGTACGAATGCCCGCGCCAACGCTGATCCAGCGGGTATCGTCAATGACGATTTTTCCACCGGCCAGAACCGGTGTGCTGCCTGCGGCAAGCAGACTGCCCATAAGCAGCGACGTTCCAATGATATTTTTCTTTTGCATTTCTGGTTTCCTGTGGCTGTGGCCAGTGGCCGATTAGAGGTCAAAACAAGTGTTCAGAGAAAGCAGTAGATCATCTCCCCGGACAGCTTTCTCGACACCTGAGTCTATAGAGGCACTGATCGGGGTAGAATCCGTCATGTGGCACAGGGGGGTACGTTAAATGACGTATGGCGTGAGAATAGTATTCAGGGTAGCGCGGTAACTGTGTTGGCAGGGTAGATATTTGGCTGGATGCTTGCGCTAATATTTTCGGTGCATATATAGCTGGCATGGGTAAAAAATCGGAAACCGGTTACAAAAATTCGATGGTCTGAAACGAAAGAAAAAAGGCTTAGGAATGGCTTATCGGGTAACGGCGAGCCTGGGTGGATGTTGATAGTTGGTCGAGCTTTGAGTTTTTTCCATCCCTGGATGAGGGTGGGGTTGGGGTATTCATCGATTTAACACTGTGCGAAATTTGGTGGAACCGCTGCGCTTGTTCCACCCTACTGGATATAGGGTGAGGTTAAGGCATTTATCGATTTAACACCGTGCGAAATTTTGGTGGAACCGCTGCGCTTGTTTCACCCTACTGGATAGAGGGTGGGGTTGGGACATTTATCAATTCAACATGGTGTAAAATTGTAGGGTGGAACAAGCGCAGCGGTTCCACCATGCGGTTAAAACCTTTGCACAGGTTAAAATGATGTAAGCCAGAAATATCTTCCTCAACGATAAAAGGAATATTGTAAGTTCATGCAGGGTTTTTATTCTCTGAGTCATCAAAACATTTATTGAAAATAAAGGTGAATAATCTCACCTCACTCAAATGAGTATTCTCACTCTTAAACGATTTCTCGATGAAGATTTTTATTATAAATAATTAATAAATTTTTTTAGCCTGACGGAGTCTACTTCTCATCACCAATTGACATGTAAAAAAACAACATTGAAGCTGCTGATCAATTTTGTCCGGCATGTATTCAATATACATATTCTACGTTGCCATTATATCTAATATGACCTACAGAAATTTCAATTGAAAAGGGTTTTTAGAGTCCTATCCATGCTGGTTTAGTGCTTGCAATATACTTTTACTCAGATTCATTTCGAATGTTGGTTTTATTGTTTAATATCGTCCAACAATATATTCAGGTTTTGACGCACTGAGCAGGGTATAATCCCTGATTTTGACAAGCTGAAAAATGTATCGTTGATACTGGCCAATGTCAGAAGTTTCTGAAATAATTTTTCGTGATAAGCATCTAACCCTGTGTATTCTACCAAGTTTTAATGACATGGCACTGCTGTTCCTTATTTATTCCATATGAATTCAAAAAAACTTATAAAATTATCAAAAAAATGTCATCCAAATTTATCGCGTGTGCGTCTAAAGTGTTGTGTCTCTAATGGACACTGATTATAACCAAACATCAAGGATGATAAACATGAAAACACAATACACATTTACATGGGTTACACGGTCGCTTCTTGTGTTAACGAGTTTGGCTGGGCTGGTTTCGATCATGTTTTTTAAAGATACTTCTCCTCTCATTAACTGGTTAGCACTTGCAAGCATCATTCCGCTTATTATGGGAATGTTGGGTGAAAATCTTGTACGTGAATTTTTTGTTACCACCATTTACACACGTATTGAGAAAGATACTCTGATGCATAAAACGGGAACCCCTGTTATGACAAGTTTCCCGTTGCCACTCAGTATGATTGGCGATATGGAAAAGGGAACGATGTAATCATGCCGTAATTCATGAATGTTGGATATTTTGTTACCCATTGGGGGAAAGGCAGCTACGGCTGCCTTTTTCTTTCAGGAAGGGCGAAATTTCTCCCGCCAAAAACACATTTTACTCTGCTGAGTGTATTCAGTATTGTAGTGCTGCTTTAAAAAAATATTAAAAACAAAGTAACTGCCAGGGGTGGCGGTGTGGCAGGTTGTTAATGAAAAGAAGCCCCAATGAGTATTAACAAAGACGCGCTGCGAATCCGCCGCGAGTATAATCAGTGGGTCGCCAACGAAACGCTGGAAGACTACGCTCTGCGTTACACCGCCAAACGGGCACGGCGATGGTCCGCTGCGTGGGTTGCGAATACGGCACTGGGCATCATTTCCTTCCTGGCGCTGGAGGCCATCGGCGGCACCATTACCCTGAATTACGGCTTCACCAATGCCATGTGGGCGATACTGGTGGTGGGTGGCATTATCTTTTTGTCCGGGCTGCCGCTGGCCTATTATTCGGCACGGGATGGCATCGATATCGACCTGCTCACCCGGGGAGCCGGTTTTGGTTATATCGGCTCCACTATTTCATCACTGGTTTACGCTTCATTTACCTTCATATTTTTTGCCATTGAAGCGGCCATTATGTCCATGGCCATTAACATGACCACGGGCATTCCCATGTCGCTGGCCTATGTTATCAGCACCATCGTGGTGATACCGCTGGTGACCCACGGCATCACCCGTATCTCCCGTTTCCAGGCCTGGACACAACCCTTGTGGTTGATTTTACAAATCCTGCCGCTGGTGTTTATCGGCATGCACGAATCTGCGGCTTTTTCGCAATGGCTGACTTATGGAGGCTCTGCTGCGGAGGGAGGGCAGGGGTTTGAGCTGCTGCTGTTTGGTGCGGCGGCGGCAGTGATTTTCCCTCTGATTGCACAAAACGGTGAGCAGGCCGATTTTTTGCGATTTTTGCCGGTGCGAAACCAGCAGAACAAAACCCAATGGTGGCTGGCCGTGGTGTGTGCCGGGCCGGGCTGGGTGGTATTTGGTGTCATCAAGTTATTCGTGGGCTCATTCCTGGCGGTACTGGCGCTGAATCATGGCCTGTCGCCCGAGCTGGCCGATGATCCGGCACACATGTACGCCGTGGCATTTAATTACATCACGATTAATCCTGATATGGCGCTATGGCTGGCGGGTATATTTGTCGTTATATCGCAGCTGAAAATCAATGTGACCAACGCCTACGCGGGCTCCATTGCCTGGGGCAATTTTTTCTCACGGCTGACGCACAGCCATCCCGGACGAGTAGTGTGGCTGGTGTTTAATGTCACCATCGCCCTGATGCTGATGGAGCTGGGGCTCTATCAGGCTTTTGAAAGTATTCTGATTACCTACGCCTGTCTGGTGGTGGCCTGGGTTGGTTGTGTGGTGGCGGATCTGGTGATCAACAAGCCACTGGGGCTGAGTCCCGCGCGTATCGAATTCAGGCGCAGCCATTTGCACGACATCAACCCGGTGGGCGTCGTCTCGATGGTGATTGCCTCCAGCGTAGGCATTATTGCCAATCTGGGGTTTTTGGGTGAAGTGGCAGAGGCTTTAGCAGCCTTCATATCCCTATTGATTCCTTTTGTCACCGTGCCCCTGATTGCCTGGATGACAGGAGGGCGATATTATCTATGTCGTGCAGAGGAGGCAGACTCCGCGCCCATTCAGGAAGAGGACTCCGGGCAACTGTGCTGCCGGGTCTGTGAAAACAGCTTTGATCACGAAGATATGAGCCAATGCCCGAGTTATGAGGGCATGATCTGTTCCTTATGCTGCGCACTGGATTCTCGCTGTGGCAACCAGTGCCGGCCGGATGCCCATCTGTCTGCACAAACATCAGCATTCTTCAGCCGGATATTGCCGACGTTCGCTCATCAGCGATTACAGTCCGTTACCGGGCATTTTTTAGGTATGTTTATCATTACCGCAAGCATTATTGCTGGCCTGCTGGGTGTCGTGTTTTATGCCCAGCAAAATAAAACACAAACCGACCTGTTGTTGATCAGCGGCGCATTATGGCAGGTGTTTTTCCTTTTGATGCTGGTGACGGGTGTTCTGGTCTGGCTGTATGTGCTGGCCCAGAAAAGTGCGCGTTTTGCCCTCAGTGAAACACAGCTTCAAGCAGAGCTGCTGACACGCGAAGCCAAAGCACATGAGCAAACAGCCATCGAACTGGCAAAAGCGCGTGATGCAGCGAATACCGCCAATAAGGCAAAATCACGTTATTTATCCGGCGTCAGTCATGAGCTGAGAACACCGCTTAACACTATTTTTGGTTATGCTCAATTGATGGAGGCTGACACCCGGCTGGATAAAAAAAGCCAAAAAATTTCATCCGTAATAAAACGTAGCAGTGAACACTTGTCTGATGTTATCGAAGGGCTACTGGAAATTTCAAAAATCGAATCCCGCAAGCTGGATTTGCATAGAGACACGGTAGACCTGCGCTTACTGGTCCAGCAACTTGAAGATATGTTCAGACCCCTGGCCAGAGAAAAAGGCATTGAATTTGTTATTCATTGCCAGACCGATTTACCTCGGTTTGTTTCCGTTGACGAAAAGCGGTTACGTCAGATTTTATTGAACCTGTTATCCAATGCCATCAAATTTACCCCGGAAGGCAAAGTCGAGCTGCACATTACTTACCGTAATCAGGTTGCCCGTTTGACCGTCAAAGACACCGGCATCGGTATTGCCGAAGAAGACCAATCAAGAATTTTTGAGCCCTTTGAGCGAGTACACAACAAACAAACCCAACGGATCAGCGGCACCGGACTGGGCCTGTCCATTAGTCGCCTGTTGGTGGAAATGATGGGTGGCAGCCTGGAATTAAAAAGCTGGCCGGGGCAGGGCACAGAATTTTGTCTCAGCCTTTTTCTGCCCAGTGTGGCCGAACAGCTTGCCGTCAGCCAGAGTCATGCTGATATATGCGGCTATGAAGGGCCAGCGCGTCATATTATGGT
>Ga0256830_1002474_pt1 | contig 12174 bp, 7 predicted proteins | sample 128326metaG_FD_190537 | JGI IMG/M metagenome (GOLD analysis project Ga0256830, IMG submission 190537) | Hydrothermal vent microbial communities from Lau Basin, Pacific Ocean - 128-326 | ecosystem: Environmental > Aquatic > Marine > Hydrothermal vents | place: Pacific Ocean: Lau Basin | collected...
CGGGCCTGCCGTCGGCGAACAGGGCCGCGGGCTGGTCCCCCGTGACCAGCGCCAGGGGCAGGGGCCAGTCCCGCAGCTCGCCGAAACGGTGGCGGGAGGGCACGCACTCGGGCAGCACCTCGCGGGGGATGCGGAAGCATTCCAGCAGCCAGGGGTCCCAGTCGCCGGTGGCCAGGTTCCACAGCAGGGTGCGGGCCGCGTTGGCCGGGTCGGCCAGGGGCGGTGCGCCGGCGGCCAGGCGGTGGGCCAGGAAGCTCGCCAGGGGGCCCGCCGCCAGCCGGCCCCCCCGGGCCGCCGCCGCCACCGCCGGCAGGTGGTCCAGGCACCAGCGCAGCTTGGAGGCGCCGTAGTGGGGGCTCAGCACCAGGCCGGTGCGCCGGTGGATCTCCCCGGCACGGGGGGCCAGGGCGCGGAGCTCGCCGGCGGCGCGCCGGTCCTGCCAGCTCAGGACGGGGGACAGGGGGGTGCCGTCGTGCCGGTCCCAACAGACGATGCTGGAGCGCTGGGTGGCCAGGGCCGCGGCCCGCACCGCCCCCGCCCGCGCCCCGAGCCGGCGGCGGGTCTCCGCCAGGACCGCCCGCAGGGAGGCGAGGAGTTCCTCCGGGTCCTGTTCCACCCAGCCCGGCCGCGGCCGGCGGGTGGCCACCGGCCGGTGGGCCCGGGCCCGGGCCCGGCCGCGGCCGTCGAACACCACCGCCCGGGAGCCGTGGCCGCCCTGGTCCAGGCACACATAGAGCCCCCCGCTCACCGCTGCGCGTCGCCCCGGTGGGCGAGCCAGAGGGACTCGAACTGGGGCGTGCACGCCCGCCGGTGCCGGACCAGCTCCCAGGCCTGGTTGAGGGGCCAGCCCCGGCGCCAGGCCAGGTAGGCGATGGCCACCGTGGGCGAGCGCTCCATGCCCAGGTTGCAGTGGAGGAAGACCCGCGCGTGTTGCGCCAGCAGCTCGTCCAGCAGGTCCACCGCCGCGGGCAGCCGGCGGCGCAGGTCGGCGGTGTCGAAGTCCACGATGGGCAGGCGGTGGGGGCGGATGTCCGCCGCCCGGTACCGCTCCGCCAGGGTCTCCCAGTCGAGTCCCAGGCGCTCGAGGTCCACGTCCGTCTGCAGGCTCAGCGCCGCCTCCACCGTGCCCTCCGCCCGCAGGCGCGCCACGTCCCCGGCGCCCCGGGGGCAGGCGCCCACCAGGAGTTCCGGCAGGATCTGGCTGTAGAGTTCCATGCGCGGACACTATTAGGAATCCCTGATCAATTCCATCCCTGGCCGGGATCGGCATCGGCCGGTCCGGCCGCCCGCGGCCTCCCCGGGGCCCGGATGTCCCGCCGCGGTGGCAGTGGGTATACTTGCCCTCCCTTGCACCGCCCGTGCCAACGCCGGGAGCTTCGAGCATGTCCTCCATGGTCCAGTGGTTCCAACGTCTCGCCGACGGCCTGCGCGACCGGCTGGCCGCCGGCGGCGCCTGGTGGGCGGGGCCGGTGGCGGCGGCGGTGCTGCTGCTGTGGCTGGTGCTGTCCGTCCTGTGGGGCGGCGAGCCCGATCCCTTCGACGTGCAGGGCGCCGCCCTGGACCGGGCCGGCGGCCGGACCGAAAGGCTGGTGGTGGGTTACGTCACCACCGCCACCCTGGCCCGGGTGGCGGAGACCCTGCTGGACAAGCCCGGCGGCTACCTCTCCAACGACGTCATGCCGCCGGGGGTCTTCATGGACAATATCCCCCACTGGGAGTTCGGCGTGCTGGTGCAGGTGCGGGACCTGGCCCGTGCCCTGCGCAACGACTTCAGCCGCTCCCAGACCCAGTCCGTGGAGGACCCCGACCTGGCGGCGGCGGAGCCCCTGTTCAACTTCGACAACGACTCCTGGCTGTTCCCCCCCAGCGAGCGCAAGTACCGCCAGGCCGTCGGCCACCTGGACCGCTATCTGGCCCGCCTCGCCGACCCGGCCCAGCCCACGGCCCAGTTCTTCGCCCGCGCCGACAACCTGCGGGACTGGCTGGCGGTGGTGGAGAAGCGCCTCGGCAGCCTGTCCCAGCGCCTGAGCGCCAGCGTCGGCCAGCTGCGCATCAACACCGACCTGGCCGGCGACAGCGCCGCCCGCCAGTCCACCCGCAGCGCCGGCGAGGTGGTGGTCAAGACCCCCTGGCTCGAGATCGACGACGTCTTCTACGAGGCCCGCGGCACCACCTGGGCCCTGATCCATTTTCTCGCCGCGGTGGAGTACGACTTCCACGACGTGCTGGTGAAGAAGAACGCCCGGGTCAGCCTGCGCCAGATCATCCGCGAGCTGGAGGGCGCCCAGCGGCCGGTGTGGAGCCCGGTGGTGCTCAACGGCAGCGGCTTCGGCTTCGTCACCAACTACTCCCTCATCATGGCCTCCTACGTCTCCCGCGCCAACGCCGCGGTCATCGACCTGCGCAGCCTGCTGGAACAGGGCTGACCGGCGGCGGTGCCGTCAGTCCTCCTCGTCCTCGCGCAGGGCGATGCGCGGGTCGCGGCCCACGCGCAGGAAGGCCAGGGCGTTGTGCAGCCCCACCCGCGCGGCCAGGGACTTCGGCAGGGCCGCCAGCCAGCGCCGGTGGAAGCCCAGGTAGCGGTCCAGGCGCTGCCAGCCGGTGTCGTCCCGGTCCCAGCGGTCCCGCTCGTCCACCGGCCAGACCGGATCGGAGCCCACCATGAAGCGCGAGGGGTATTTCTCCAGCAGGGCGCGCCAGCCCGGCCGCAGCCGGCCGCTGCGGCCGGCGATGGGGTTCTCGACGTAGCGCTCCGGGTCCCGGGCGGCCAGGTCCACCCAGACGTTGGCGCAGGCCGCCAGCAGGGCGTCCACCTCGGCCGGGGGCAGGATGCCGCCGGCGTGGGCCCAGAGGATGCGCGCCCGGGGGTGGCGCCGGCACAGGGGCAGGAGGTGGCGGTGGCTGGAGGCCTCGGTGTGGATCAGGATGGGGACGTCGAAGGCCACCGCCAGGGCCAGCAGCCCGTCCACCACCGGGTGGCGGCGCCGGGTGACGGGGCCCAGCCCCGCCACCAGGTGGATCTCCCCCAGCCCGAAGTAGCGGCCGCCCTCCAGGGCGCGCCGGGCCGCGTCCAGCACCTCCGGGTGGCGGAACCAGGTGTGGCGCATGGCGGGGGTCAGGTAGGGGCTGAAGAAAGGGACCACCCAGCGGCCGCCGGCCCGCCGCAGCGCCAGGGCCAGCTCCGGCGGCGTCCCCATCACCACCGCCAGCACCACCCCCTGGGCCTCCAGGGCCGCCACCGCCGCCTCCGGCGAGGTGGCGGCCTGGTTCCAGGTGTAGTGCAGGTGCACGTCCGCCAGGGGGGCCGCCGCCGCCGGGGCCGGGGCGGCGAGGGCGAACAACAAGGGGAGGGCGGCGGGGGGTGGGGGGCGCATGGGCTTCCTCCAGGCGCGGGGGTCCCCATGATGGGCCGGCGCGCCCGCCGGCGCAAGCCCGGCGCGTCAAAAGCGCTTGAGGCTGTCCACGAAGATGCGCTCGGGGTCGGCGCCGTGGGCGCGGAGGTCCGCCACCGCCGGCCCGGTGAGGCTGTCCGGCCCGCACAGGTAGAGATCGAAGGGGGAGAGGTCCGGGTGGTCGCGGCCGATCTGGCGGGCGGCCTGCCGCAGGGCCTCGGCGCGCCCGGCCCGGTCCAGGGGCCGGCCGGAGGGCGGGCCCGCCACCAGCCGGTGGTAGAAGAAGTTGTCCAGTGCGTCCACCCAGGCCCGCACCTGGTTGTCCAGGTAGTGACCGCCGGGGCGGTCCACCAGCCAGTAGAGGTGCAGGGGCTGGGGCCGCGCCAGGGCGATGACGTGCTCGATGATGCTCTGCAGGGGGGCGAAGCCGGTCTCGTAGGCGAGCAGGATCATGGGGCGGTCGGAGTCCTCGTCCAGGGTGAACACCCCCCAGGGGCCCTCCACCACCACCCGGTCGCCGGTCCGCATGCGCCCGAAGACGTGTTCGGAGAGGGGGTCGCCCGGCACCCGGCGCACGTGGAAGTGGAGGTCGCGGGCGTTGCAGGGGCAGCTGGCGATGGACTTGTTGCGCGGCGTCAGGCCCTCGATGTTGAGGGTGACGTGCTGGCCGGCCAGGAAGCGCAGGGTCTGGGTGCGGGGGGTCTTGAGATGTACCAGGCGGGTGTGGGCGTCGAGGTCCTGCAGGCGGGCGACCCGGGCCGGGATGCGCTGCACCGGGATGTCCTCCACGCCGCGGGCCGCCGTGGCCACCACGTCGATGTCGGTGACCGGCGTGACGCTGCACAGCAGCACGTGGCCGGCCAGCTTCTCCCGCTCGCTGAAGACGTAGTCGTAGTGGCGGACGCGCGTCACCTCGCCCCGCAGCAGCCGCGCCTGGCACTCGCCGCAGCTGCCGTTGCTGCAGCTGTAGTTCAGGGACAGGCCGGCGCGCAGCGCCGCCGCCAGCACCGACTCCCGGTGGTGGACCTGGAAGCGGCGTCCGCTGGGTTGCAGGGTGACGGTCAAGGACATGGCGGATGTGCGGGTCGGGTCATCGTGCCCCGGCGGGGGCGGATTGCCAGCGGTGCGGGCGGTGGGGCGCATCGCGACACCCTCTCGGGCGGTTATCGGCCGGGCGGGGTGGAACTTGACGACCCGGTGGCGTCAGCGGTGGTAGGGCAGGCTCAGTTCGTGCACCGCCTCCACCAGCACCGCCACCTTCTCGGGCTCGATGTGCTGGTGGATGCCGTGACCCAGGTTGAAGACCAGGCCGCTGCCCGGGCCGTAGCTCTCCAGGATGGTGGCCACCTCGCTGCGGATGCGCGGGGGCTGCGCGTAGAGGATGGACGGGTCCATGTTGCCCTGCAGGGCGACCCGGTCGCCCACCCGGGCGCGGGCGTCGCCCAGGTCCGTGGTCCAGTCCAGCCCCAGGGCGTCGCAGCCCGTGTCGGCCATGGCCTCCAGCCACTGGCCGCCGTTCTTGGTGAAGAGGATCACGGGCACCCGCCGGCCCTCCTGCTCGCGCTCGAGCCCCTCGACGATGCGCGCCATGTAGGCCAGGGAGAAGGCCCGGTAGTCCCGCGGCGTGAGCACGCCGCCCCAGGTGTCGAACACCATCACCGCCTGGGCGCCGGCCCGGATCTGGGCGTTGAGGTATGTCGTCACCGCCCGGGCCAGCACGTCCAGCAGGCGGTGCATGAGCTCGGGGCGGTCGAACATGAGCTTCTTCACGCAGGCGAAGTCCCGGCTCGAGCCCCCCTCCACCACGTAGGTGGCCAGGGTCCAGGGGCTGCCGGCGAAGCCGATCAGGGGCACCCGCCCGGCCAGGGCCCGCCGGATCAGCCGCACCGCCTCCAGCACGTAGCCCAGGTCCTGCTCCGGGTCGGGCACCCCCAGGCGGGCGATGTCGTCGGCGTGGCGTACCGGGTGGCGGAAGCGCGGGCCCTCGCCCTCGGCGAAGGTCAGGCCCAGGCCCATGGCGTCCGGCACCGTGAGGATGTCGGAGAAGAGGATGGCCGCATCCATGCCGAAGCGCTCCACCGGCTGCAGGGTGACCTCGCAGGCCAGCTCCGGCGTCTTGCACAGGGTCAGGAAGTCGCCGGCCTTCTCCCGCACCGCCCGGTACTCGGGCAGGTAGCGGCCGGCCTGGCGCATCATCCAGATGGGGGTGACGTCCACCGGCTGGCGCAGGAGCGCCCGCAGCAGGCGGTCGTTGCGCAGCCCGGTGCCGGCGCCGGCGGTCATACCCCGAGGAAGCCGAGGATGCCGCGCGCCGCCTGGCGCCCCTCCCACACGGCGGTGACCACCAGGTCGGAGCCCCGCACCATGTCGCCACCGGCGAAGACCTTGGGGTTGTCGGTCTGGTAGGGGAAGGCCCCGTCCGCCGGCGCCCGCAGCCGGCCGCGGCCGTCCAGGCGCAGGCCGTGGTCCTCGAACCACTCCGCCGGGCTGGGGCGGAAGCCGAAGGCGATGATCACCCGGTCGGCGGGCACCACCTCCTCGCTGCCGGGTACGACCTGGGGGGTGCGGCGGCCGCGCTCGTCCGGCGGCCCCAGCTCGGTGCGCACCACCTTGACCCCCTCCGCCCGGCCGTCGCCGACGATCTCCACCGGCTGGCGGTTGAACAGAAAGCGCACGCCCTCCTCCTTGGCGTTGGCCACCTCGCGGCGGGAGCCGGGCATGTTGGCCTCGTCCCGCCGGTAGCAGCAGGTCACGCTGGCCGCCCCCTGGCGGACGGCGGTGCGGTTGCAGTCCATGGCGGTGTCGCCGCCGCCCAGCACCACCACCCGCCGGCCCTTCATGTCGACGGGGTTCTCCGGCGCCAGGCCGAGCAGGCGGCGGGTGTTGGCGATCAGGTAGGGCAGGGCGTCGTGGGTGCCCGGCAGGTCCTCGCCGGGGAAGCCGCCGCGCATGTAGGTGTAGGTGCCCATGCCCAGGAAGACGGCGTCGTGCTCGGCCAGGAGGCGCTCGAACAGCTCGCCGTCCACCTCGCGCTCCAGCTCGAAGCGTACCCCCATGCCCTCCAGGACCTCCCGCCGCCGGCGCACCACCTCTTTTTCCAGCTTGAAGGGGGGGATGCCGAAGGTGAGCAGGCCCCCGATCTCCGGGTAGCGGTCGTAGACCACGGGCCGGACGCCGTTGCGCACCAGCACGTCGGCGCAGGCCAGCCCCGCCGGGCCGGCCCCCACCACCGCCACCCGCCTGCCGCTGTCCTCCACCTGGGACAGGTCCGGGCGCCAGCCCTGGGCCAGGGCCTGGTCGGTGAGGTACCTCTCGATGGCGCCGATGGTCACCGCGCCGAAACCGTCGTTCAGGGTGCAGGCCCCCTCGCACAGGCGGTCCTGGGGACAGACCCGGCCGCAGATCTCGGGCAGCGAGTTGGTGCGGTGGGCCAGCTCCGCGGCCTCGAACAGGTTGCCCTCGGCGATGAGCTTGAGCCAGTTGGGGATGTAGTTGTGCACCGGGCACTTCCACTCGCAGTAGGGGTTGCCGCAGTGCAGGCAGCGGGCCCCCTGGGCGGCGGCGGCCTGGGCATCGAACTGGCCGTAGATCTCCTTGAACGCCCGCACCCGCTCCTCGGCCGGCACCTTGGGCGGATCCTGGCGCGGCACGTCGAGGAACTGGAACTCGTTTTTCTTGGCCATGGCGGAGGGGCGCGGGCGCGTCAGGCGGCCTGCAGCAGGGTGTCCAGCAGGGTCTCCAGGTCGGCGGCCACCGGCTTGACCAGCCAGAAGCGGCCCAGGAGCTGGTCGAAGTCCTCCAGCACCTGCCGGCCCCAGGCGCTGTCGGTCTCGGCGACGAAGGCCTCGATCATGCCGCGCAGGTAGTTGCGGTGGGCCTCCATGGACTCGGGGGTGACGCGGTGGATGTCCACCAGCTCGTGGTTGTAGGCGTCCACGAAGCGGTTGTGCAGGTCCAGCACGAAGGCGAAGCCGCCGGTCATGCCGGCGCCGAAGTTGAGCCCGGTGGGCCCCAGCACGGTGACCACGCCGCCGGTCATGTACTCGCAGCCGTGGTCCCCCAGGCCCTCGACCACCGCCTGGGCCCCGGAGTTGCGCACCGCGAAGCGCTCGCCGGCCAGCCCCGCCGCGTACAGCCGCCCGCCGGTGGCGCCGTAGAGGCAGGTGTTGCCGATGATGGTGGTCTCCTGGCTCTTGAAGGCGGCCTGGCGCGGCGGGCGCACCACGATCTTGCCGCCGGCCATGCCCTTGCCCACGTAGTCGTTGGCGTCCCCCTCCAGGTGGATGTGCAGGCCGCCGGCGTTCCACACCCCCAGGCTCTGGCCGGCGGTGCCGGTCAGGCGCAGCACGATGGGGGCGTCGGCCATGCCCTGGTTGCCGTGGCGCCGGGCGATCTCCCCGGACAGGCGCGCGCCGATGGAGCGGTGCACGTTGCGCACCGCGTAGTGGAACTCGCCGCCGGTCTTGTTCTCGATGGCCGCCAGCGCATCGCGCACCATGCGCTCGGCCAGCTCCGCCTGGTCGAAGGGGGTGTTGCGCTCGGCGGTGCAGTACTGGGGCTTGGTCCGGGGCACGCCGCCGTCGGACAGGATGGGCGTGAGATCCAGGTGGCGCTGCTTGTCGGTCTCGCCGGGCAGGGCCTCCAGCAGGTCGGTGCGGCCGATGAGGTCGGTGAGCCGGCGCACGCCGAGCCGGGCCAGCCACTCGCGGGTCTCGCGGGCGACGAAGCGGAAGTAGTTCATCACCATCTCCACCGCGCCGGTGAAGTGCTTCTCCCGCAGCACCTCGTTCTGGGTCGCCACGCCGGTGGCGCAGTTGTTCAGGTGGCAGATGCGCAGGTACTTGCAGCCCATGGCCACCATGGGCATGGTGCCGAAGCCGAAGCTCTCGGCGCCGAGGATGGCGGCCTTGACCACGTCCAGGCCGGTCTTGAGGCCGCCGTCGGTCTGCACCCGCACCTTGTCGCGCAGGTCGTTGGCGCGCAGGGCCTGGTGGGTCTCGGTCAGCCCCAGCTCCCAGGGGCTGCCGGCGTACTTGACGCTGGTCAGGGGGCTGGCGCCGGTGCCGCCGTCGTAGCCGGAGATGGTGATGAGGTCGGCGTAGGCCTTGGCCACGCCGGCGGCGATGGTGCCCACGCCCGCCTCGGCCACCAGCTTGACCGAGACCAGGGCCTCGGGGTTGACCTGCTTGAGGTCGAAGATGAGCTGGGCCAGGTCCTCGATGGAGTAGATGTCGTGGTGGGGCGGCGGCGAGATCAGCGCCACGCCGGGGCGCGAGTAGCGCAGCCGGGCGATGAGCTCGTTGACCTTGTGGCCGGGGAGCTGGCCGCCCTCGCCGGGCTTGGCGCCCTGGGCGATCTTGATCTGCAGGACCTCGGCGTTGACCAGGTAGTGGGGGGTGACGCCGAAGCGGCCGGAGGCCACCTGCTTGATCTTGGAGCGCTTGACGGTGCCGTAGCGCCTGGGGTCCTCGCCGCCCTCGCCGGAGTTGGAGCGCCCGCCCAGGCGGTTCATGGCCTCGGCCAGGGTCTCGTGCGCCTCGGGCGAGAGCGCCCCCAGGCTCATGGCGGCGGAGTCGAAGCGCTTGAGGATCTCCGCCTCGTCCTCCACCGCCTCCAGGGGCAGGGGCTCGGCGGCGGGCTTTAAGCGCAGCAGGTCGCGCAGCACCATCGGCGGGCGCTCGTTCACCAGGCGGGCGAATGCCTGGTACTGCTCGTAGTCGCCGCTGCGCACCGCCTCGTGGATGGTCCGAATCACGTCCGGGTGGTAGGCGTGGTACTCGCCGCCGTGGACGAACTTCAGCAGCCCCCCCTGGGCCACGGGCCGGCGGGGGTTCCAGGCCTCGGCCGCGAGCCGGCGCTGGTCCGCCTCCAGGTGCTCGAAGCGGGTGCCCTGCACCCGGCAGGTGGTGCCGGCGAAGCACAGGTCCACCACCTCCCGGTGCAGCCCCACCGCCTCGCAGAGCTGGGCGCCGCGGTAGCTGGCGATGGTGGAGATGCCCATCTTGGAGATGATCTTGTACAGACCCTTGTTGATGCCGCGCCGGTAGGTCGCCAGCACCCCGGCGGGCTCCCGGGCGTCGATCTCCTTGCGCCGGATCATGTCGCACAGGCAGTCGTAGGCCAGGTAGGGGTAGACCGCGGTGGCGCCGTAGCCGATCAGGGTGGCGAAGTGGTGGGGGTCCCGGGCGGTGCCGGTCTCCACCACGATGTTGGCGTCGCAGCGCAGGCCCTCGGCGATCAGCCGGTGGTGCACCGCGCCGGTGGCGAGCAGGGCGTGCACCGGCAGGCGCGCCCGGTCCAGGTCCCGGTCCGACAGCACCAGGATGACGGCGCCGTCGCGCACCGCCGCCACCGCCTGGTCGCAGATCGCCTCGATGGCGCCGCGCAGGTCGCCGCCGGCCGGGTAGTTGAGGTCGATGCGGGCGTGCCGGTAGGCCGGGTCCTCCAGGGCCAGCAGCCGCTGGAACTTGGCGGTGGACAGCACCGGCGAGTCCACCACCACCCGGTGGGCGTGGGCCGGGGTCTCCTCGAAGAGGTTCTGCTCCCGCCCGAAGCAGGTCTCCAGGGACATGACGATCTGCTCCCGCAGGGGGTCGATGGGCGGGTTGGTGACCTGGGCGAACTGCTGGCGGAAGTAGTCGTACAGCGAGCGGATCTCCCGCGACAGCACCGGCAGCGGGGTGTCGTCCCCCATGGAGCCCACCGCCTCCTGGCCGGCCTCGGCCAGCACCCGCAGCACCTGGTCGCGCTCCTCGAAGCTGACCTGGAACATCTTCTCGTAGATGGGCAGGGTGGCGGGGTTCATGGCCACGGTGCAGGCGGCCTCCTCCTCCAGGGTGGCCTCGATGCGCAGGGTCTGGTCCTTGAGCCACTGGCGGTAGGGGCGGCGCGCCTTGAGCATCGCGGCGATGTCCTCCGGCAGCAGCAGGGTGCCGGTGGCGGTGTCGGCGGCGATCATCTGGCCGGGCTTGAGACGGCCCTTCATGACCACGTCCTCGGGGGCGTAGTCGTAGACGCCGATCTCCGAGGCCAGGGTGATGTGCCGGTCGCGGGTGAGCACCCAGCGGGCCGGGCGCAGGCCGTTGCGGTCCATCACGCAGGCGGCGTAGCGGCCGTCGGTGAGGACGATGCCCGCCGGCCCGTCCCAGGGCTCCATGTGCATGGAGTGGTACTCGTAGAAGGCGCGCAGGTCGGCGTCCAGGGTCTCCACGTTCTGCCAGGCCGGCGGGATGAGGAGCTGCATGGCGCGGAAGATGTCCATGCCCCCGGCCAGCAGCACCTCCAGCATGTTGTCCAGGCTGGAGGAGTCGGAGCCGGTCATGGAGACCAGCGGCCGGGCGTCGGCCAGGTCCGGGATCAGCGCGGTCTCGAACTTGTGGCCGCGGGCCACCGACCAGTTGCGGTTGCCCTGGATGGTGTTGATCTCGCCGTTGTGGGCGAGGAAGCGGAAGGGCTGGGCCAGCCGCCACTGGGGCCAGGTGTTGGTGGAGAAGCGCTGGTGGAAGACGCACAGGGAGGAGGCCATGCGCCGGTCCTTGAGGTCGGCGTAGAAGACCGGCAGGTTGGCCGGCATCATCAGGCCCTTGTAGGAGATCACGCGGCCGGACAGGCTCGCTATATAAAAGGTGTCGTCCTCCGGCTCACAGACCTTCTCGGTGCGCCGGCGGGCGATGTACAGGCGCCGCTCGAAGGCCGCCTCGTCCATGCCCGGGGGCGCGTTGACGAAGACCTGCTCGATGCGCGGCTGGCTGGCCAGGGCCTGTTCCCCCAGGGCGGCCGGGTCCACCGGCACCTCCCGCCAGCCCGCCACCTCGAAGCCCTCCCGGGTGAGCGCCCCCTCCAGGCAGGCCCGCTGGGCCCGGGCCCGGTCGGCGTCGCGGCTGAGGAAGACCTGGCCGGCGGCGTAGTGCTGGCGCAGGGTGAGCCCGGCGGCCTCCGCCGCCGCCCGCAGGAAGCCGTCCGGCTTCTTGAGCAACAGCCCGCAGCCGTCGCCGGTCTTGCCGTCGGCGGCGATGGCGCCCCGGTGGGTGAGGCAGGCCAGGGAGCGGATGGCGGTCTGCACCAGCCAGTGGCTGGGGACCCCGTCCATGTGGGCGATCAGGCCGAAGCCGCAGCTGTCGCGCTCGAATTCCGGCCGGTAGAGGCCGCCCCGGGGGGGCTGGTGGATATCGGTCATGGGGTCGCGGTCTCGCCGCCGGGGCGTGGCCGGCGGGTGCCTGTTGTCGGGGCCCGGCCCGGGGCGGGGCCAAAGGGCGCAAAAGTATACCGGTTCGGGGGAGGGGGGTTCAATGAAAACCCGGACCCCCGGCGTTGGTCCTGATGGCCCGCCGCTGTCGGGGCGGGTCGCCGGCCTGCCTGTCGGAGCCTGTCCGAGTATTCGGACAGACTCCCAGCCCTGCCGGGCGGCGTTCCCACCGCCAAGGCGCAAAGACCGCCAAGGCCTGGAATGAATCCTTGAGGGGAACCCCGGACGAATTCCGAGGTTCCGCAACCTCGCGCCGTCCATCCACGGGGGTGGCCCACCACCCGGACGGGCCCTTGGCGGCCTTGGCGTCTTGGCGGTTCAATTCATCCCTGCGAGCGCCCGGGACTCCGTCCGGGTATTCCGGACCCCCCATACCCGTGTGGGGAGCTACGCACGACCCTGTGCGCGCGCCGCCTGTCCGAATACTCGGACAGGCTCCTAGGTCAGCTCCAGGGGGTCGAACAGCCGGCGGTACTCCCGGATGGCGTAGCGGTCGGTCATGCCCGCCACGTAGTCCGCCACCACCCGGGCGCGGCC
>Ga0256830_1002475_pt1 | contig 12172 bp, 13 predicted proteins | sample 128326metaG_FD_190537 | JGI IMG/M metagenome (GOLD analysis project Ga0256830, IMG submission 190537) | Hydrothermal vent microbial communities from Lau Basin, Pacific Ocean - 128-326 | ecosystem: Environmental > Aquatic > Marine > Hydrothermal vents | place: Pacific Ocean: Lau Basin | collected...
CATCGCAGAGATCATCGGAGCATCACCCGTTGGCTGCGGATGTTCGCTTGGTTCCACAATCATCATCTCGTCCTCAAGGAGGTTTTCTCCATTTCTTAACGGTGCCCACCAACCAAGGGAGGGGAGAAGTCACGGGCAATGAGGGTCAACCCGAGGCGAGGATCTTTTGGTAGAGCTGCTCCGTCTCGGGAAGGGGGTCAACGTCCAGCTCGCGGGCCAGAAGCTCCCGGAGGCGACGATACTGGGCCAGCGCCTCGTCCCGACGGCCCTGCTTCCAGAGATACTCCATGAGCGCGCGGTGGATCGTCTCCCGCACGGGCTCGCGCACGAGCGCCTTGCGGCAGAGCCACGCCGCCCCGGCGTAATCCCCCTCGGCCGCCAGGAGGGCAGCCATCCGCTGAAGGAGATCGAGGTAGAGCTCCTTTAAGCGCTCGCGCTCCTCCGCACACCAGTCCTCGTAGCGGTCCTCCTCTAAGTAATCACCGCCGTAGAGCGCCTCCGCTTCGCGGTAGCACCGCAGGGCTTCGTCCCGCTGCCCGCGCCGCTCGAGGGCGTAGCCCTCGCGCAGCCGGCTCTCGAAGACGTCAGCGTCCACCCACAGCCCCTCCCGGCGCAACAGATAAGCTCCGTTCTCCGTGTGCACCAGGTCGGGATCGAGGCCGAGGGCGCCCAGCTCCTGGCGCAGGGCGTAGACCGTGACCTTGAGGCGATCCCGCCCTCGGGGCTCGGGAAGGCCGGGCCACAGCGCTTCCAAGAGCTGCTCGCGCGGAACCGCCCGGCCCCGGTAGGTGACGAGCACCTTGAGCAGCGTGATCGCCTGCTTGCGCCTCCAGCGCTCGAGGGGCACGCCCCGACCGCCCACGATTAGGGCAAAGCGCCCCAGCGTGAAGATCCGAAGGAGGTTCAGGCCCTTGTCCCGCTCCTCCTCCCCTCGGGCGACGACACCGCCTCGGGCTCGGTCCCGGTCCCGGTCTCGGTCCCGGTCGGAAGCCAACTTGGCCTCATACGGCCGCAAGAAGATGACCGCGGAGATCTCCTCGTCGTGGGCCTGGGGGATGGCGATGCTGCTTAAGCTCAGCTTCACCCAGTGGCCCTCCTTGTGGCGGCCCAAGCAGCAGCGGACCCCGTAGGGCTGGCAACAGCCGAAGCAGAGCTTGGCGTGGCAATCGGGGGTGCACAGGGGGCGGCCGTCGGGAAAGAGCCCTTGGAGGACGTCCCAGCACGGGCGGTCTAAGACCTCCGCTTCGCGATACCCCAGCAGCTCCTCCGCCCGCTCGTTCCACGCGATCACCCGCAGCTCGGGATCGACGGCGAACGCCGCGTCGGAGGAGAACGTCACCAGATCCCGGGCTTGCACCATGGGCCCTCATCCCCCTTCGGTCACCGCGATGTTACCAAGGGGAAGCCCCGCCCGGCAACAACCGGGACCGGGGGTGGCTTGGCGCCGAGCGACGGCGTACAATGCCGGTGTCCTGTGTAAGGAGGGATGCGATGCCCGAGAGGCCGGAAGCGGAGGAGCCCCGGCAAGGGGGGGAAGGGGAGGGGAAGGGGAAGGAGACGGCAATCCCCCCGATCCCCTTGGCGTTTTTGTTGTGCGACCAGGTGATCACGGACGCGGCCACGAAGAAGAAGACCGTGGTGGGGATCTTCGACCGCATTTGGGTCTCGAAGTTCCCCACGGAGCACAAGCCCGTAGCCCTCTACGCCCGGATGTACGACGCGGTAGGCGAGCACGAGGTCAAAGTCGAGTACGTCAAAGTAAGCGATGAGACGGTGCTCGCCCAGGCCACGGGGAAGCTCCACGTCCAAGACCGCCACAAGCCCGTGGAGTTCGCGATCTCGTTCTCGGCGATCCCGATCCCCGAGCCGGGGGAGTACGAGTTCCGCCTCTGGGTGGGGAACCGCTACGTGCAGCGGGTGCGCTTTACCGCGGAGCTTCTGCCGACGCAGCAGAGATAGGCGCTTGAACAGTTGACCACCATACCGGCAGGGAGGTCGTATGGCACGATTTATCCTAAGCGATTACGTAGAGGAAGCCTTGGCCCAAGCGGTTTACGACAAGTTAGAGGATGGAACGTTCTCCGGACGAATCCCGGTCTGCAAAGGGGTCATCGCGTTTGGCAAGACCCTGCGAGAGTGTGAGGAAGAGCTACGCTCCACCCTGGAAGACTGGATTTGGCTGGGACTTAAACTCGGGCATTCCCTGCCCGTAATCGGGGGCATCGACCTCAACCAAGAGCCAAAGCGTGAGCCGGTGGACACCCTGTAAGCGCCGGGACTTCATTCAGAGATTGCGTCGCCTCGGCTTCGATGGACCCTTCGCCGGAGGGAAGCACCAGTTTATGGTTTACGGACAGCACCGCCTGGCAATTCCTTCCAGCCCGGAGTACTCTGTTCCCCAGCTACGAGCACTGATTCGAGAAGTGGAGCGGATTCTCCATCGCCGCATCACGTTAAAAGACTGGAATCGCTTAAAGGGGTGACTCCAATCCATGACTGCGAATGAACCCAACGTCGATCTAGGCCGCAAGAAGCTCGACTGGGCACGCAACCACATGCCGATCCACGCCCGCCTGCGCCAGATTTACGGGGAGAAGAAGCCCTTCGAGGGCCTGACGGTCGCCGTCTGCTCGCATCTGGAGGCCAAGACCGGGATCTTGATCGAGACCCTGGCCGCCGCGGGCGCCCACGTGGTGTTCACGGGCAGCGAGCCCATGAGCACCCAGGACGACGTGGTGGCTGCCTTAAACGAGCAGCCCAACATCACGGGACACGCCAAACGGGGTCTAAGCGACGAGGAGTTTGAGGAAATCCAGCTGAGAGTCTTAGACCACGAGCCCGATCTCATCATCGACGACGCCGCGGAACTGACCGCCCGGATGTACGCCAAGCGGCCCGAGCTGGCCGAGAAAGTGATCGGGATGTGCGAGCAGACCACAACGGGCGTCCACCGCCTGGAAGCGATGCAGAAGCAGGGCATCCTCAAATTTCCGGCCTACGCCGTAAACGACACCCCCATGAAGCATCTGTTCGACAACGTCCACGGGACGGGCGAGTCGTCCATCGCGAACTTCATGGTCGTCACCAACTTGCTGATCGCGGGCAAGCGGGTGGTCGTAGCGGGCTTCGGGTACTGCGGCCGGGGCCTGGCGCGCAAGCTGCGCAGCCTGGGGGCCAAAGTGATCGTCACGGAGGTGGACCCCCGCAAGGCGCTCCAGGCGCACATGGAGGGCTTCGAGGTCATGCCCATGGAGAAGGCCGCGCCCCTGGGCGACTTCTTCCTCACCGCCACGGGGAACCGCGACGTGATCCGAAGGGAGCACTTTGAAAAGATGAAGGACGGGGCCGTGTTGGCGAACTCGGGCCACTTCAACGTCGAAATCGCGTTGAAAGACTTGGAGGAGCTGGCCCGATCTCAACGGGAGGTGCGGCCCGGCATCACGGAATATACGCTGCCTGACGGGCGGCGCATCAACGTGATCGCGGAGGGGCGCTTGGTCAATCTGACGGCCCCCACCTCGATGGGCCACCCTGTGGAGGTCATGGACCAGACGTTCGCGATGCAGTTCGTGGCCGCTCTGCATCTCCTAGAGCACCGCGAGGAGCTGGAGCCCCGGGTGTACCCCGTGCCCGACGAGGTCGACCGCCGGGTGGCCGAGATCAAGTTAGAAACCCTGGGGATCGAGATCGACAGCCTCATTGAGTCGCAGAAGCGCTACCTCGAAGCCTGGAAGTACGAGGACATCAAGTTTTAGGCGGGCAAGGCGGCCACCCAGACTCGCTCGTGCGGTACCGCTTGCCCTTCCGAGCGAGCTGCCCTCACGAGCCCACGATGAGCTCGTGGCGGTCCGAGGGGCGCCTTCGCCCGATGCGCAACGAGCCGATGGGAACCCGGCCGATGACGCCCACCACGCACTCCCGCCCGTCGATCTCCATGGTGACCAGCTCCTCGAGCTGGAAGTGCTTATATCGCAGGAGGCGCTCGACGACGGCGGGCTCGTAGCTGCTCACCCAGGCCCGGCGGTCGCGGCCCGTGAAGTGAATCGCCGTCTCGTTCTCCTTGGGGTGGGCCGTCGGATCGGCCTTGATGGGCTGTCCCTCGTACTTTCGCTTGATGCGATAGGCGTTCTGCAGCTTCTTCAAGGGTCTCTCACCACGCTCCGCCGCTATAATACCGATATTTCGCGGAAAATCAACGCTTGACCGCAGATCTTCGCGCTTGGTCTCCGAGGCCCGCGGGGCTTATACTCCCACCCATGGGAGAGTCGGTGCAGGCGTTGCTCCTCGAGGTCCTCCGTCTGCCCTACGTCCAGGCGCTGCTCTGGGGGGTGGGGTCCGTACTGGCCGCCAAGCTGATGGACCTCTTGGTGACCCGATCGTTGCGACGGCTTGCGCGGCACACCCGGACGACCCTGGACGATCAGATCATCGACGTCCTCCACAGCCCCGTCTTCCTGAGCGTGGTGCTCGTGGGGCTGGCCTTCGCCGCCGAGGCCCTCGCGCTCCCCGAGACCTTGGGTTTCGTCGTTCAGGGGGCCTTGAAGACGCTGGCGATCCTGCTGTGGACCGGGGCCCTCCTGAGGATCACGGGCATCTTGCTGGAGCGCTTAAGCCGCCTGGCAGACCGGGTGCGCTGGCTCGACGCACGGACGCTCCCGCTCTTCTCGAACACGGCCAAGGTCGCGATCGTGGGCCTGGCCGCGTACTTCTTGATGTTGAGTTGGAACATCGAGGTGACGGCCTGGCTCGCCTCGGCGGGGATCGTGGGGCTGGCGCTGGGCTTGGCGGCCCGCGATACATTAGCCAATCTCTTTGGGGGGCTGGCCATCTTGGTGGACGCCCCCTACAAGGTGGGGGACTTCATCCTGCTGGACACGGGGGAGCGCGGGCGGGTTACCAAAATTGGGCTGCGCAGCACCCGGATTCTCACCCGAGACGACATCGAGATCACGATCCCGAATGCCCAGATCGCCAACGCCAAGATCGTGAACGAATCGGGTGGGCCGTGGCAGAAGGAGCGGGTGCGCGTCACGGTGAGCGTCGCTTATGGCTCCAACATCGACCGCGTGCGGGAGGTGCTCCTGGGGGCTGCCCGCTCCGTGGCGGAGGTGAGCCGGGAGCCGGAGCCCCGGGTGCGCTTTCGCGAGATGGGCGAGTCGGGCTTGATCTTCCAGGTGTTGGCTTGGATTGATGAGCCCGTGCTGCGGGGCCGTGCCGTGGACGCGCTCAACACCGCGATCTACAACCGACTCCGGGAGGCGGGCATTGAAATCCCGTTCCCCCAGCGCGTGGTGCACCTGCGTCCGGAGGCCGAAGCCGAAGGGGAACCCCCTTCCTCCTCCCCACCCGAGCGGACGACGGGTTGAACGGATCTGTGCCGATGAGGTATAAATCCAGCCGGGCCCAAAAGGCCAAAAAGGTCCCCTTCCCAAGGAGCAAATCAAGGGTAACCCTGAACACTGTGAGGGGACAGGGACAGAGAGGAGAGGGGTATGAACCCAGCACAAGTCGCGAAGGACAAAGAAGGCACGGGGCAAACGGAGACCCAGGTCCGGACGATCCCCGTAGCGCGGGGGGACGGGATCGGCCCCGAGATCATGGACGCTTGTCTGCATATCTTGATGGAGGCCGGGGCGCGCATCGAGCCCGTCTTCGTGGAGATCGGGGAAAAGGTCTATCAGCAGGGCCACAGCGCCGGGATCACCCCCGAGACGTGGGAGATCCTCCGCAAATACAAAATATTCTATAAAGCCCCCATCACCACGCCCCAAGGGGGTGGGTATAAGAGCCTAAACGTCACGGTGCGCAAGGCGTTCGGGCTCTTCGCCAACGTCCGCCCGGCGGTGAGCTACGCCCCCGTGATCCCCACCAAATACCCCGGCATGGACGTCGTCGTGATCCGGGAAAACGAAGAGGATTTGTACGCGGGGATTGAATATCAACTCACGCCCGAGGTGGTGGAGTCCCTCAAGATCTTGACCCGGCCCGGCTGTGAGCGGATCGTGCGGTTCGCCTTCGAGTACGCCCGCGCCTACGGGCGCAAAAAAGTGACGTGCATGACCAAGGACAACATCCTGAAGCTCACGGACGGGCTCTTCCACAAGGTCTTCGACGAGATCGCGAAAGAATATCCCGATATCGAGGCCGAGCACTGGATCGTGGACATCGGGACCGCCAAGCTGGCCGACACCCCCGAACAGTTCGACGTGGTGGTCATGCCCAACCTGTACGGGGACATCGCCTCGGACATGCTCGCCCAGATCGCGGGCTCCGTGGGCCTGGCCCCCGGGGCCAATATTGGGGAAGAGTACGCGATGTTCGAGGCCATCCACGGAAGCGCTCCGCGCCACGCGGGGCAGAACAAGGCCAACCCCTCGGGACTGCTGTTGGCGGGCGTGATGATGCTCGTCCACATCGGCCAGGGTGATGTTGCCGAGCGGGTCCACAACGCCTGGCTCAAGACCCTGGAGGACAAGATCTGGACCTACGATCTGGTGCGGAAGGCCAAGGCCGCCGGCATTACGGGCTACCGAGAGGTGGGGACGCGGGAGTTCGCCGAGGCCGTGGTGGAGCGCTTGGGCGAGGAGCCCACGCATCTCAAGCCCGTTCACTACGCGGGGAAGGCCATGCCGCTCAAGTTCCCCACCACCGATGTGCGCTCCCGGAGGATGGACCTCGACGGTGTCGACGTGTTCATCCGCGAGGGGACGAAGACGGCGGAGGAGCTGGGGCGGCTCTTGGAGGGGCTGGCCGGGCCCGAGTTTCAGTTGGTGATGATCAGCAACCGGGGGCAGAAGGTCTACCCCGATGCGATGCCCGGGGCGTACTGCTCCGACAGCTGGCGGTGTCGCTTCAAGGTCGCCGGAGACGATAACGCGAAGATAACACCTGCCGCGGTCCGCGCGCTGCTGGAGCGCATTGAGGGGGCCGGGCTGGAGTGGGCCAAGCTGGAGAAGCTCTACCTTCTGGAGGGCGAGCGGGCCTACAGCTTGGGGCAGGGGGAATAAAGCAAAGCTAGCGAATCTCTACCTGCCCCGTGTCCTCACGAATCCAGACGCGGCCCTCGGCCAGCAGCTCAAGGGCCCTTTGGTAGGCCGGGCCATCGCAGGCCCACTTCATGCGTTCTTGGTGCTCCTCGGGGGAAATACCGGGCTCCACCTCTAGGGGCTCCGAAAGGGCGAGGATCGGTCCGCCGTCCACCTCTTCCGTCACCAGGTGCACCGTGGAGCGGGTGAATTTCTCGCCAGCCTCGATCGCCTTGCGCACCACGTCGAGACCAACGTACTTGCGACGCCCCAGTTCGTCCGTAATCGTGAGATCGGCGGGGTGGACGTTGAGGATGCGCAGGCGATAAGTGCTCAGCAGGGGCTCGGTGACGATCAGCATAAACCCCGAGAGCATCAGCACGTCCGAGTCCCACTTCTCGATGCGCTTCAGCACCTCGGCGAAGTACGCCTCGCGGGCCTTGAGGTCCTGGAAGGAAGCCCCACGCTCTTTTAGGAATCCCCGAAACGGGAGGACCTCCACGGGGATTCCCGCTTTCTTAGCGATGGAGATGCCCGAAGCGTCCGGACGGTCCGTGAGGGCCCCGACGAACTCGTACTTCTCGCCCAGATTGGGATCGTGTTCCAACAAGTATTTGAGGGCGCTGGCGCCGCCGGAGAACAGCACGACGACGCGCATCTTCCGCCCCGGTTGCGGGCGATAGAGGGGCTTCCTGATGCTGATGCTCATGCTCCCGCTTCGTCAGAAAGGGCCTTGAGGGCGATGTCCCGGCGGTAGCGCATCCCGCGGAACGAGATTTTCTCGACCGCGGCGTAGGCCCGCGCGCGGGCCTCGGCGATGGTCGTGCCCAAGCCTGTTACGCCTAGAATGCGCCCGCCCTTCGTGTAAAACTTCCCGCCCCGGAACTCCGTCCCGGCGTGGTAGACGATCACGTCCTCCATCTGCTCGGCCTCTTCGAGCCCGTGGATCTCCTCGTTCTGGTGGGTGTAGCGCTCGGGGTAGCCTTCCACGGCGATCACCACGCAGACGGCTGCGCCCTCGCGCCACTTCAGCTCCACGCCCTCGAGCCGTCCCTCGACGCACGCCCGCAGGACGGGATAGAGGTCGCTCTCCAAGAGAGCTAAGATGGGCTGCGCCTCGGGGTCGCCGAAGCGGACGTTATATTCGAGCACGTAGGGCTTCCCCTTGGGATCGATCATCAACCCCAAGTAGAGGACCCCGGCATCCGTGAGGCCCTCCTCCTCCATCCCCAGGAGGGTGGGCAGCAGGATCTCTTGCTCGACGCGCTCGTACACCTTCTCGTTTACGAGGGGGGCCGGGGCGTAGGCCCCCATTCCGCCCGTGTTCGGACCCTCATCGCTATCGTAGGCCCTCTTGTGGTCTTGAGCCGGAGGGAGGGTGGCGAGCGTCCTCCCGTCCGTGAGCGCCAGAACGGACGCCTCCCGACCGCGGAGGGCCTCCTCCACGACCACGCGCTCCCCCACCCCGCAAAATTTTTCGTCGAAAAGCCTGTGAAGGGCCTCCTTAGCCTCCTCGAGGGAAAACGCGGGGAACGCCCCCTTCCCGGCGCACAGCTCGTCGGCTTTTATAAAGAATTTCCGATCGGGGTCTTCTTGAAATTGCTCTTGGAAAAAGCGCAGCGCCGGGGTTAAGCGCTCGAAGACCCAGAAGGGGGCCGTCGGGATGGCGTACTTCTGCATGAACCGCTTGGCGAAGACCTTGCTCCCCTCCAGCTGCGCGGCAGCCTTCCCGAAGCCGAAGATGGGGAGGTCATGCCGGCGAAAGTGATCCACAATGCCTTCCACAAGGGGCTGCTCGGGGCCTACGACCGTAAGATCTATGGATTCCCGGGTGGCGAAGGCCACCAGATCCCGAGGGTCTTTCAGGAGCACGTTGGAGACGTTCTCCATCGCAGCGGTGCCGCCGTTGCCCGGGGCCGCGAAGACGTACTCGACGTCTCGATCGTCGGCCAGGGCCTTGACGAGGGCGTGCTCCCGCCCGCCGCTGCCGATCACGAGGACTTTCGCTTTAGTCATGGCGCTTTTGGGTCCACTCTTTTCGGGAAATCCCGGCCTGCTTGAGGACGCGCCGCAGGAGATCCACGCCGATCTCCTTACGATGCGGGTTCGGGATTGTTACCGTAATATTCCCTTTGACCATGTAGGGGTGCTTCCCTTCTTGATAGGGGCCTTCAAAGCCGAAGGCTTTCATTCGCTGTACAAACTCCCTCCACGAGATCGGGGTCAGCCGAGTCACGGGATCTTAACTTCTTGAGGCTCTTCAATGCGCACCTTGCCTATTGGGGGCAGGGTCAATCCACGCTTGAGACGAAGGATGATCCAGCCTTGCAGAACTTCCTCCAGATTTTTGCGACATTCCTCTAAGGTCTTCCCGGTAGCCCATACCCCTTGACAAACAGGGATTTCCCCGTAATAAGGCTCCTCATCGTCAATGATCTCGTAGTGCGCCTTCTCCATAGCCGCTTGGATGTAGCGCAGAAGCATGAGGATCACCGGCCCTATTCTAGCGCAGCCCTTCCGGGTAGCCAAACCCCATGCGAGCAATGATTGCTCTGAAACGGGAGAGAGCAGGCGGATGACCCTCTGCCCTCAAAGCTTGCCCTCCTTGCGATCCTCTTCGTCCCGCTTAGGATCGCGCTCCTCCGGGGGGCCGTAGCCGCCCCCGCCCGGCGTCCTTATGCTGATCACGTCGCCGGGCTCAAGCTCAATCACGCCCTTGGCGGGCAGCTCCCGCTCCTCCCCGTCCCGAATCAAGACGTTTTGGCCGGGCGCGCCGGGCCCGCCCCCCAGCAGCCCGTAGGGCCGCGATCGTCGGCGATCCGTGAGCAGCGAGAGGGTCGCCCTGTGATCCACAATGCGGATGTCCCGCCGAATCCCGAGGCCGCCGCGCCACCTTCCCCGTCCGCCCGTGCCGGGACGCAGCTCGTAGCGCTCCACCCGTAAGGGGTAGGCTGTCTCCAGCGCTTCCACGGGCGTGTTGAGCGTGTTGCTCATGTGGCAGTGGACCCCGTCGAGCCCGTCTTTGCCGCGCCGGGCCCCGAACCCGCCCCCGATCGTCTCGTACAGGGTGTACGGCCCGCCCGTCCGCGGGTCGATCCCTCCCAAGGCGACGTTGTTCATCGTCCCCTGACAGGCCGCCGGCGCCTTCTCGGGTGCCGCCTGCGCCAAAGCCCCGATGAGCACGTCCACGATGCGCTGGCTCGCCTCCAGATTCCCGCCCACGACGGCAGCGGGGGGCTTTGCGTTCACCACGGTGCCCTCCGGCGCGACGATCGTGATGGGCCGATAGGCCCCGTCGTTCGGCGGCACCCCCGGGTCCGTAAAGCAGCGGATCGCGTAGTACGTCGCGGAGGCCGTGACGGCGTAGACGGCGTTGATGGGGCCCTCCACCTGAGGGCTTGAGCCCGTGAAATCCACCCTCACCTCACCCCGTTCGGCGTCGATCGTGACGGCAGCTCGAATTCTTATGTCCCGAGCGGAGCGCCCGTCGTCGTCCAGGGCGTCCTCGAAGCGATAGGCCCCCGACTTTAACGCCTTTAGGGCAGCCCGCAGACGCTTTTCGGAGTAGTCGAGCAGCGCGTCGACGATCTCGCGGAAGCGCTCCAGGCCGTACCGCTCGATGAGCTCCAGAAACCGTCGTCGGCCCGTCTCGTTGGCCGCGTACTGCGCTCGCAAGTCCCCTAAGCGCTCCTTGGGGGTGCGGACGTTCGCCAAGATCAGCTCCAACAGATCGCGATCCCAGCGGCCCCGGCGCCGGAGCTTGACGGGCGGGATTCGCAGCCCTTCTTGGTAGATCTCCGAGGCGTCCGCAGGGATGCTGCCGGGGCGCATCCCCCCGATGTCGGCGTGGTGCGCCCGATTGGCGGCATAGCCCACCAGTTCGTCCCGATGGAAGATGGGGGTTATGAACGTGAGGTCCGGGAGGTGGGCCCCGCCCCGGAAGGGGTCGTTGAGCACGATGACGTCGCCGGGCTCCGGCTCCTTGAGCTCTTGGAGGGCGGCCTTCACGGAGAAGGGCATCGCGCCCAGGTGCACGGGCATCCCCCACGACTGGGCGATCATGCGGCCCTTCTCGTCGAAGAGGGCTGAGGAGCAGTCGCGTCGCTCCTTGATGTTGGGGCTGTAGCTGCTCCGGACGAGCGCGAGGTTCATCTCGTCGGCGACGCCCTCCAGGGCGTTTCGCGCGACTTCCAGGGTGATGGGATCCACTCGAGTGCGCATGGACGATCACGATCACGTTCGCGATCGAGCTGCTCCAAGCAAGGTCTCGTTATCGTAGGGGATAACGCCCTCCTCGGCAACGGCACGGAGCATTACAGGAACATTGCGGGAACGTAGGAGGAGGGGTAAGCTGAGGCCGAGTGGAGCGTGACGGAAGCGATGAAGGTTCAGCTGGTGGACGAGAAGAAGGAGATCGTAGAGGGGCCGTACACCATTCGGCTGGGGGGCTGGACGCTGGAGCGCTACCTCCGGGAGGCCCCGGAATCCGCGATCTGGGAGTTCGTCCGCGGGGAGGTCGTGATGCACTCACCGGCGACGGCGGAGCATCAAGATTTGGTTCGTTTCCTGCTGCGTCTTTTGGACGGTTATTGCGAGGCGCGGGGGTGGGGCAAGGTCTTGACCGGCCCTGCAGCCGTCCAACTGGCCCCCGACGTCGTGCGCGAGCCGGACCTCTTCGTCCTCCCCCCGGAGGAGGTGCCCAAAGCCCGGGGCACCCCCCTGCGGGCGCGACCGGCGCTCGTGATCGAGGTCATCAGCCCCTCCACCCGGACGATCGACCTCGTGGAGAAGGCCCAAGATTACGCCGCTGCGCGGATCCCGGAGTACTGGGCCGTCGACCTGGAACGCCGGGAGCTGGCGGTCCATCGACAAGGGTCCGAGGCGGGAGGCTACCGTGTCGAGCGGGTCGCCTCGGGACAGGTGGAAAGCTCGGCAGTGCCCGGCTTCTGGCTGGAAGCAGACTGGCTTTGGCAGGAGCCCTTGCCCTCCGTGAACCCGTGTCTCCAAGCCCTCCTGCAGCCCTCGGGTTGAAGGCCCTACCCCAGCAGGCGGAGCAACACCGTACCGTAGGCGTCGGCGTGTGCCCGCACCCCCGGCGGCACCAAAGCCGTCGCGTCCCGCCCCTCGAGAACGGCGGGGCCTACGAT
>Ga0256830_1002476_pt1 | contig 12170 bp, 14 predicted proteins | sample 128326metaG_FD_190537 | JGI IMG/M metagenome (GOLD analysis project Ga0256830, IMG submission 190537) | Hydrothermal vent microbial communities from Lau Basin, Pacific Ocean - 128-326 | ecosystem: Environmental > Aquatic > Marine > Hydrothermal vents | place: Pacific Ocean: Lau Basin | collected...
CGGGAGGCCGGCGCCACACCCCTGGGATGCCTGTTCCCGATGCTCGTCCAGTTCCCGATCTGGCTGGCGCTCTTCAGGGTGTTGCGGGCGGCGAACGCCGCCGCCATCGAAGGGGGTGAATCCTTCATCCCCCAGGGTTCGGGCCTCGCCCAGGCGATCCTCGAGGGCCGACAGCAGTTCCTGGGAATGGACCTCGGGGTGACGATGTCGGACGGTGTCCTGGGCGGCAGCGTGACCCGGGCGATCCCCTACGTCCTGATGCTCGTCCTGATGGTGGCCACCCAGTATGTCCAGCAGTGGCACGCGATGCGAGGACAGACGTCGAAGCCGGGCAACAAGCAGCAGCAACAGACCCAGCAGGCGATCACCAGGATCATGCCACTGTTCATCGGGTTCATCTCGTGGAGCTTCCCGGTCGGTCTCGTCCTCTACTGGACGACGTCGAACCTCTTCCGGCTCGTCCAACAGGTGGTGATCTTCAAGATCGACGGCCGTCCGAGTCCTCCGAGCACCAGCGGGACGGAGGAGCCCGCCAAGGACTCCGGGGAGGAGCAGCCCCGGAGACCGCAACCAGGGTCGAAGAAGCGTAAGCGCCGCAGGAGGAGATGACGTGGAGTGGGTTGAAGTTCGAGCGAAGACGGTAGAGCTCGCGGTCGAGGCGGGCATGCAGGAGCTCGGCATCGAGGACCGAGAGCGCGTCGAGATCGAGATCCTGCAGGAGCCGGAGCGAGGATTCCTCGGGATCGGGGGCAAAGAGGCCGTCGTGCGGGTGAAGCCCCGGCCGGCGAAGAAACGAAGGCGTCGGAAGCGCTCGAAGGAACGCCGTGGCCAAGGGGGGAAGGGAAAGGCGAATTCGGGCGGGAGCCGGGAGCAGCGACGAGACAACGATCAGGCCCGTGAGGGGCGCCGGGACGAGAAGAAGAAGGCCGAGCGCCCGAGGGAGGAGCGAAAGGTGGAGCCCACGACGACAGCGGCGCAAGAGCCGGACCTGGAGGCGATGGCGAAGGTCGTGGCGGAGTTCCTCGAAGGGCTCCTGGCCGCCTTCGGGCTCGAGGGAGAAGTGGAGGTCGGCGTCGAAGAGGGCACGATCGTCGCCGACATCCGGGGGGAGCAGACCCAGGCGCTGGTGGGGCCGCGGGGTACGGTGAGGGAGGCCATCCACGAGCTGGCGAAGACGGTGCTCCAGCGGAAGACACAGCATTCCGCCCGCCTGCGCCTCGACATCGCCGGCTACGCCGAGCGGCGACGACAGGCCCTCACCATCTACGCCAACCAACTCATCGACCAGGTGCTGGAAGATGGGGGCGAGCTGATGCTGGAGCCGATGTCGGCCAGCGACCGAAAGGTGATCCACGACGCCGTGGCAGCCCGGGAAGGGGTGCGGTCCTACTCGGAGGGGGAGGCACCGCGCCGATACGTGGTGATCTCGAAGATCGAAGAACCGGCAGAGGAGGCAGCCCCGGAGGACTCCGCCGCGGTCGAGGAAGGCACCGATCCCGACACCGAGGCGGCCCCGTAGCGGGTTGATTCACGTGAAACCTCGACCCGGGGTCGAGGGTCGAGGACGGGGTATCCTCGGCGTATGGGAGCCATCGCCAGGGCAGCTCGCTTCGCCGGAATCGAGTTGGGGTCCGAAGCAGAGCGTCTCCTGGGGACCTTCGCGGCATGGCTGCGGGAGGAGGCGATCCCCGCCGGCGGGTTGGGCCCGGCGGAGGCGGCCTCGATCGAGGTTCGCCACCTGGCCGACGCCCTCACCTTCGCCGCTGGATGGCGGGGGGGACGGCCGCCAGGATCGATCGTCGATCTCGGATCGGGCGTGGGTCTCCCGGGAATCCCCCTCGCCATCGCTCACCCGGAAGCCGAGGTGGTGTTGGTAGACCGTTCCGGGAGGCGGGCTCGGCTGGCCCGTCGGGCGATCCGTGTCCTCGGCTTGGACAACGTCCAGGTCCTCGAAGGCGACGTCCGTCGTGTCGCCGTCCCTTGCGATGCCGTCGTCGCCCGAGGGGTGATGCCACCGGCGGAGCTGTTGCCCATCCTCCGACGCCTCGCCGGAGCACGGGGATGTGCCGTGGTGGGGGGATCCCACCGCACCGCACCCGAGGTGTCGGGCTACGTGACGATCGAGGTCCCGGCCTGGGTCCTTGACCAGCCCGCCTGGCTCCTTAAGATGGCGCCACCGTGACCGATTCTCCTCAGCTCGTCGTCGCCCTCGCCAACCAGAAGGGCGGTGTGGGCAAGTCCACCACCGCCATCAACCTCGCCGCGGCCCTCGCCTTCCAGGGCGAGCGGGTGCTCCTCGTCGATCTCGACCCGCAGGGGAATGCCACCTCCGGACTCGGCGTCGATCGATCCACCATCACCCACTCGATCTACGACGTGCTCTTGAAGGAGGTAGCGATGGAGGACGCGGTCGAGCCGACCAGCGTGCGCGACCTTTTCGTCGTCCCCGCCACCATCGACCTGGCGGGTGCCGAGATCGAGCTGGTGTCGGTGTTCTCCCGTGAGTCGCGTCTCCGCAACGCCCTCGCCGAGATCGCCGCCGACTACAGCGTGGTCTTCGTGGATTGCCCCCCGTCCCTCGGACTCCTCACCGTCAACGCCCTCACCGCCGCCGACGAGGTGATGATCCCCATCCAGTGCGAGTACTACGCCCTCGAGGGGCTCAGCCAACTCCTTCAGAACATCGAGTTGGTCCGTTCGAACCTCAACCCGCGGGTGGAGGTGGGAGGGGTGGTCCTGACGATGTACGACGGTCGGACCCGCCTCTCCAAGGAAGTGGCGGATCAGGTGCGCCGGCACTTCGGTGACGTGGCGTATCGCACCGTGATTCCCCGGTCGGTGCGCCTCTCCGAGGCGCCCTCGTACGGAGAGCCCATCGAAGCCTTCGACCCCATGAGCCGGGGGGCGATCGCCTATCGGGAGCTCGGTCGTGAGTTCCGCCGGCGTCACGGAATGGACTAGGAGGAGGCGATGAGCGGAACCCGGAGAAGTGGGCTGGGCCGGGGCCTCGATGCCCTCATTCCCGCCGGGACGTCGAGCGGGCCCTTCGCCACGATCCCCGTCGACGAGATCGAGCCCAACCCCGACCAGCCGCGGCGGATGTTCGATGACGAAGCCCTCGCCGCCCTGGCCGAGTCCATCGCCGAGGTGGGGGTGCTGCAGCCCATCTCCGTGCGGCCGAAAGACGACGGGGGTTACGTGATCATCGCCGGTGAGCGGCGCTGGCGGGCCGCCCGTCGGGCCGGCCTCAGCACGATCCCGGCGATGATCCGCCAGGCCGACGCCGAGGAGGCCCTCACCCAGGCGCTCGTGGAGAACATCCAACGGGAAGACCTCACCCCCCTGGAGGAAGCGGCCGCATACCGCCAACTCCTGGAAGATTTTGGTATGTCCCATGAGGAGCTGGGGGCGAGGGTGGGGAAGTCACGGCCTGCCATCACCAACACCCTGCGCCTGCTGGCGCTCCCCGCCTCGATCCAGGGGATGCTGGAACGGGGCGAGATCACCGCCGGTCACGCACGCGCTCTCCTCGGAATCGAGGATCGGGCCTACGCCGAGCACATCGCCCGACGGGCCGCCGAAGAAGGCTGGAGCGTTCGTCAGGTCGAGGATGCGGCCCGTGCCCGGAAGGAGGCGTCGCCTCGCAAGGCCCGGGTCCGTGAGGTCCGTCCCGTCGAGATCGTGGAGCTCGAGCAGCGCCTCACCGATCAGCTCGGGACCCGGGTGAAGATCGCCTACCGGAACAACCGGGGCCGGCTCGAGATCTCCTTCGGCTCCTTGGACGAGCTGGAGCGCCTCTACCGCCGGTTCTTCTCCTGACCCGTCCCGGCGAGGACGTGGGGGAGGGTCCGGAAGAAGTCCTCGAGGGCTTCGACGACCCGGCGACCCACCCCTTCGTCCAGATGAGGATGGGCGACCACCACCGCCGGAGCGCGACTCTCCTTGAGCATGGCCGTGGCGCGCCCTTCGACGGGGAGGTCGAGCCGTCCCCCGATGGCTTCGGCGAGGAGCGCCCCGGCTTCGGACCGGGAGCGGTCGGTTTGGAAGAAGAACACGGCTCCCGCGTCGGTGTCGGCGAGCTGAAAGGAGACGATGAGGTCGGCGCCGACCCGGTTGGCACGGCGGGCCCGGACCCGTTCGGTCGTCACCATGTCGACACTTCTGGAAATTATTGGGAGACCACCGCGCTCTTGCAGCTCGATCCGGGCCGCCGCCGCCGCCGCCCAGGCCCGTCGAGCCTCCTCCGGTGATCGCCCGGCAGGGTCGAAGAAGACCCGCGTTCCCACCGGCGAGCGGGGGAGAGAGCGCATCCACTCGCGTTCGCGCAGGGCGTCACGTCCGGTGCGGATCGGACCGCGGGCCACCAGCCGCAGCTCGGTGATCACCTCGGGGCCCGCCACACCGTCCTCGGCCAAGCCCCGGTTGTGTTGGAATTCGACGACGGCCCGTTCGGTGTCGGGACCGAAGATGCCGTCGACCTTGCCCGCGTCGAAGCCGAGGGTGTTGAGCCGGCTCTGCAGCTCCGAGACGTCTTCGCCGCGCAGCATCGGCCTTCGTAGAAAGAGGAGGCGATCACCGAGGCGGTAACCCGCCTCGTAGAGGGCACGCCACGTGTCGGGGCCGACGATCCCATCGGGAGCGAGGCCCCGGGACCGCTGAAACGCCACCACGGCGGCCCTGGTGGCCTCCCCGAACTCACCCCGAGGATCGGGGTCGGAGGGGAAACCCAGAGCAGCGAGCCGGTCCTGGATGTCACGAACCGGCTCGCCCGAATCGTTCAGGCGATAGAGCCGCACGGCTCCATCGTCTCACATCTCGCCCTCAGGAGAGGTACTCGGAGAGCTCGGAGATGAGCTGATGCTTCGGCCTGGCCCCGATGATCCGCTTCTGCTCGCGTCCGTCCTTGAACAGAATCAAGGTCGGGATGCTCATCACGTCGTAGTTCGCCGCGGTCTGGGGATTCTCGTCCACGTTGAGCTTGGCGATGGTGATCTTGTCGGCGTACTCGTTGGCGATCTCCTCGAGGACGGGCTCGACCATGCGGCACGGGCCACACCACTCGGCCCAGAAGTCGACGAGGACGGGACGGTCACCCGAGACCGTGTCGGCGAAGTTGGCGTCACTGACGGTGACGGTGTTGGCAGCCATGTCGTCTCCTTGATTCAATCCAATGCGTGGTTGGCGTCGATGGCGGCGGCGCAGCCGGTCCCGGCCGCGGTCACGGCCTGCCGGTAGACGGGGTCGGCCACGTCCCCGGCGGCGAAGACCCCCTCGACGGACGTCTGGGTCCCCGGTCCCCGCAGGACCACATAGCCCTTGTCGTCCAGCTCGAGTTGGCCTTCGAAGATCTCGGTATTCGGCTTGTGACCGATCGCCACGAACACCCCGTCCACGGCCATCTCGCGGGTGTCGCCGGTGACCGTGTCCTCCAGTCGGACCCCCGTCACCTCGTCGTCACCGAGGATCTCGACGACGACGGCGTTCCAGATCACATCGATCTTCGGATGCTCCAGCGCCCGCTTCGCCATGATGGCCGAAGCCCGGAACTCGTCGCGGCGGTGGACGATCGTCACCTTGGAGGCGAACTTGGTGAGGAACAGGGCCTCCTCCATCGCCGAGTCACCTCCCCCGACCACGATCAGCTCCTTGTCTCGGAAGAAGAACCCGTCGCAGGTGGCGCAGGCAGACACCCCTCGACCGGTGAGACGTTCCTCGCCGGGGACGCCGAGCCACTTGGCGGAGGCCCCGGTGGCGATGATCACCGTCTGAGCCCGATACTCGTCGGACCCGGCCCAGACGCCGAAGGGACGGGACCCGAAATCGACCTTCGTGACATCGGCGGAGACGAGACGCGCACCGAACCGTTCCGCCTGCTTGCGGAACCGGTCCATGAGCTCGGGCCCCAAGATCCCGTCGGGGAACCCCGGGTAGTTCTCGACGTCGGTGGTGATCATGAGCTGGCCCCCGGCTTGGCTCCCTTCGAACACCAGGGGGTTCATGTCGGCGCGGGCGGCGTACAGCGCGGCGGTGTACCCCGCCGGGCCACTCCCGATGATGATGACCTTCTCGGCTTCGTTCATTGCTCGTCCTCGGATCGGATTCTCCTCGACCACACGAACGCCCCGGCCACCGCGAATAGTCCCCCGATCACCGCGAACCCGCCGGTGCTTCCGAGAGGAATGGCGAGGGCACCGTGGATGGTCATGAAGAAGAACACGACGGCGAGGGTGAGGAGGACCGCCAAGGGGAGGGCCAGGGAGGCGACGGTGATCACCTTGGCCACCCGGTCGACCGTCATCGCCCGGATACGGGTGGCGATGACCTCGAGGAGATCGGCGAGTTTGGAGGGCCAGTCGTCCATGGGGGACGAGGTTAGACCGTCGACCGTCCCCGGTGGCCGGCGGGGAGGGTCAACCCGGGAGGGGAGTGCAGTCGGGGAGCACGAAGACGACGACCTCGGTGGTGGCGGCGTCACCGACGAGGTACGCCTCGACCGGTTCACCGTCGAGGACTGCGAACACCATGGCGAGGGGCTCCCCGTCGAGCCGGTCGAAGCAGGCCGGGAGCGGGGCCGGCTCGGCGGTGGTGACGGTGTCGGCCTTCACCAGGTCCTCTAACACCGCCTCGATCTCGTCGATGGTCGTCTCGCCGAGGTCGACGCCGGGGCTCATGCGGCGCAGGTCGGGGGAGGGCACCGGTGCTGCCTCCTCGACCATCTCGGCGAACGCCTGGTCCTCGGGAGCGGACTGCCCGCCGACCGGAGGGGCGAGGGTGGTGGCGCTGGGCGCCGCGGCTGCCGCGGTGGTGGCGGGAAGGTCGGCGGCGACGTCCGGCTCGGCGGCCGACTCCACTCCGCCTCCCGTCTGCAGGAGGACGCCGAGCCCCACCACGACCACGAGGACACCCGCAGCCACGGGGGCCAGACGGAGCCACCAGGGGACACGACGAGGAACCCGGGACGGAGCGGGCGGGACGACCTCGCGTCGGGCTTCGATCCGCGACCACACCGCTTCGTGGAGGCGGGCACGTTCTGCCTCGGCCATCCGGACGGGAGCCAGGCCGCGGAGGAGGTCACGGACCTGGCGCTGCCGTTCGTACTCGGCGCGACAGACCTCACACGAGGCGACGAGACGTTCGGCATGCGAGGTGTCGTCCGTCAACGTGCCGTCGGCGTAGGCGGCGATGAGATCGAGGTCGTGGTCATGCATGGTGTTCGCCCATTGGATGGCCGGACGGGCCGGAACGGTTCCCGAGGTCCTCGGCGAGACGCCGGCGGGCTCGGAACAGGCGGGACTTGACCGTCCCGACGGGGATCTCCAGCACTTCGGCGACGTCGGGGAGGGCCATGCCCTGGATGTCGGCGAGGACGACCGGGGCGAGGAACTCCTCGGGGAGGCGGCGCAGTGCCCCCTCGAGCTCGGGTCGCAACTCGGCCGCCTCCAACGCGTCCTGGGCTCCCCGGTCCGGTGGGTCGACGTGGTCGGGAAGCGGGTCGGCCTGACGGCGGGAACGACGCCGCAGCTGGTCGTAACAGGTGTTGACGGCGATGCGGTACAGCCAGGTCGTCACCGCCGAACCGCCACGAAAGGTGTGGGCCTTCCGGAACACGGTGAGGTAGACCTCCTGGGTTGCGTCGAGGGCCGCCTCACGGTCACCCAGCATGCGGAGGCACACGGCGAAGACCATGTCTTCGGTGCGGGCCATCAACTCGGTGAAGGCGTCGTGGTCCCCCTCGGCGGCCCGGGCGATGAGCACCCGGTCCCGGTCACTCATGGCCGGAAGCGTACCTCCGCGATCTCGGCGGAGTGGTCATCCGGACCGAGCCGAGGCAGGTCGGTGATCCACAGCAGCCATCTGCCGCCCGGCCGGGGCGGGACCTGGATGCTGAGCACCCCACCGAGGGTCCTGCCCGTAGCCAACACCTCCCACTGCGACGGGTCCGAAGGCGCGGTGTCGGACCAGGCCAGGACGTAGCTCACACCGGGAGTCATCCCGATCACCTCGAACGTCGACGGGGTCCGTGATGCCCGCACCGTCACCCCGACACCGGGTTTCAGCAGAGGGAGCGGATCCCGGTATCGCTCGGTACGCCACACCGTCTCGGGGTCGCCGTCGACCAGGTTCGGCAGGCGATGGTCGTTCTCATCGCCGCCGCCGAACGGATCGAAACTCGCCGGATCCTCCGCCGGGAACGGCTCGGAGAGGACCGGGGCGGGAAGAGGAGGAACCGTGGTCGTGGAGGGGAGGGCGATCGGGGCGGTCGTCCCCGGGCTGGGAGGGAAGAGGATGGGGGCACCGGAACCGGCGGCGACGATCCGGCCGATGCCGACCAGGGCCGCCGCCAAGAAGACGAGGACACCCGCCGCCACGAGCACCCGGAGGGACCGCCCGGTCGGAGGCGGCTCGACCGGGCGAGGCCCGGGCACCGCGGCGAGGTCCTCGGCGAGACGCCGAGCGGTGCTGACCCCGCTGCGGGCCCGGGCGAGGATCTGATCCACCTGGGGCGGGAGCCCGTCGACCACCTGGGAGGGCCCCGGGCCTCCCACCGAGCCGCCGGTCACGGCCTGCTCGAGTGTCGTGGCGAGGGCCACCACGTCATCGGTGGCGGTCATGGTTCGCCTGCGTCGTCCGAAACCGGCGAGCTTCGCCGGGTGGGCGAGGGCGTACTGGATGGCGGAAGGGTCGATCGCCCCGTGGACCACCCCAGACTCGTGGAGGGCGGCGAGGGCCTCCGCCAGCCCCGTGGCGTTGGGGAGGAACTCCACGGGGTCCATCGGCTCGTCGGCGGCGAGACGGTCGGCGAGGGTGACGCCGCCGGTCCACTCGGAGACGGCGTACGCTCCGTCGGCGGTCTCCGCCGCCGCGAACACCGAAGCGAGATGGGTGTGGGTGATGTGGGCGGCGGCCCGTACCGACTCGAGGAACTCACGATGCCGGGCGGTGGGGGCGTCGGGACCGATCACCCGGACCAGGACGGGACGGTCGAGGGAGACGTCGGTGGCGAGCCACTGCTCGATGTCCTCGTCCCGACCGAGACGGATCTCGAGGCGGAACCGGTCGGGGATGGGAGGGGGCATCAGTCGAGAAGGTAGGCGACACCCAAGGCGCCGGGTCCGGTGTGGGTTCCCACGACGGGACCGAGCTCGGCGACCCAGGGCTGGACGCCTCCGGCTTCGGCGACGGCGGCCGTGAACGATGCGACGTCGTCGGCGGACCCGTGGAGTACCGCCACCGACCGGAGCCGAGGCGCCAACTCGGCGACACGAGCGCAGATGGCGGCGATCGCCTTGCGCCGTGTACGAACCCGGCCGGCGGCGGCCACGGCCCCGTCGGCGAAGGTGATCAGCGGCTTGACGTCGAGGAGGCTGCCGAGGAGGGCCTGGGCTCCGCCGATCCGCCCACCCCGATGGAGGTACTCGAGGGTGTCGAGCGCGGCGAAGAGGTTGACGCGGGAAGCCCCGTCGAGGGCGCCTCGGGCCACCTCCTCCAGCGACGCCCCCGCCTCCGCCGTTTCGGCCGCCCCGACGACCACCAGACCCAACGCCATCGTCACGGCACGGGAATCGACGACCTTGACGGGGACCGGGCCATCCCACTGCTCGGCGGCGATCACCGCCGACTGGTAGGTGGAGCTCAGGACGGAGCTCAGACAGACGGCGACGATCCCCGTCGCTCCCTGCGCCGCCAAGCGTTCGTAGGCGTCGAGGAACGCCCCCACGCTCGGGGCCGCGGTCTCGGGGAGGTGCTCGGCCCCTGCCAGCCTCGCCCAGAAGCCTGCCGGGTCGAGCTCGACCCGGTCGACGAACTCGACGTCGCCGAAACGGACGGTGAGGGGCACGATCTCGATGCGATGACGTTCGACGAGGTCGGATGGCAGGTCGCAGGAGGAGTCGGTGACGAGACGGATCATGGGCGGGACTCCGCGGTGCGCCCGAAGATGGTGAGACGCTCGGGGAGGATCTCGAAGCCTTCGGACCGGTAGAGGGTCGTGGCAGGCCGGTTGTCGAGCTGGGTGTTGAGCAGCATGGTACGCGCCCCCCGTCGTCGGGCCCACCGGAGGGCGGCCCTCACCAGCGACCGGCCGATCCCGCGACCTTGGACGGCCGGGTCGACTGCCATCCGCTGGAGATATCCGACGTCGAGGGAGACCCCGGCGATGACGAACCCGATCGGCTCTCCGGCCACGTCGGCGACGAGCAGCTTGGAGCGGGGAGTGGCGGCGGCGGCGTCGGCGAGCCCGAGACGCCCCACCCTCCAGAAGCGGTCGAAGGCCCGGTCGTCGATCGCCGCGACCGCGGTCCAATCTCCGTGGCCGCCCCCCGGGCGGACGTGGTGGGTCGGCTCGGCGACCGCGTCGACGAGGGAACGGCTGAGCAGCCTGAGCTCGGTACGGGGAACGAACCCGGCCGTTTCCCAGATGCCGGCCCCCTGCGGATGTACCGGCACCGACAACACCTCGTCGCAACCTCGGTCGACCAGCCAGTGGAAACAGGCGTCGATGAAGTCTGCTCCACCCCGTTCGATCCGCAGGCCCGCTGCCGACACCTCCTCGTTCCAAGGTCGGGCGTGGCCCTTGGCCCACCGGCGGCGGAGGACCACCTGGCCGGGCCAGGGTCCTCCCCGGATCCCGTTCGTGCTCATCGAGGGCTGCATCGTCGGTGCATGGTGCCAAAGTATGGACCGTGCGCGTCGTCTACCTGACCCACGAGGTGTTTCGCCGTCACGACACCGGATCATGGCATCCGGAACGTCCCGCGCGGCTGGAAGCGGCAGAACGGGGGGTGTACTCGGCGGGCCTGGTCGTCGAAACCCACGAGCCCCCACCGGCGGATCGGAAGCTCCTCGAACGGGTCCACACCGCCGACTACGTCGACGCCATCGAAGCGTTCTGTCGGGCGGGCGGAGGTCATCTCGACCCGGACACGGTGGCGTGTCCGGCCTCCTGGGACGCGGCGCTGCGGGCGGCGGGCGCCGGTCCGGCGGCGGTGGAACTGCTCCGTGGATCCGGCGACGTCACCGCCTTCCTGGCGGTTCGACCACCGGGCCACCACGCCCTCCAGGCACGGGCGATGGGGTTCTGCCTGTTCAACAACGTCGCCGTCACCGCGGCGGCGCTCGTCGCCGACGGTGAGCGGGTGGCGATCGTCGACTGGGACGTGCATCACGGCAACGGAACCCAGGCGACCTTCGCCGACGACGAGAACGTGCTGTACGTGAGCCTCCATCAGTCGCCCTTCTATCCCGGCACCGGGCTGGTGGACGAAGTGGGCGGGCCGGGCGCGGAGGGGACCGTGATCAACGTCCCGGTCGCCGCAGGCACCGCCGGTGATCTCTACCGGGCGGCGATGGAACGGGTCGTCGGCCCGGCGGTCTCCGCCTTCGCCCCCGACTGGCTGCTGATCTCGGCCGGCTACGACGCCCACGAACTCGACCCCTTGGCGGAGGTGAGGCTCGTCTCCGCCGACTACGGCTACATGGCGTCCCGGCTGGCCGAGGTGGTGCCGGCCGCCAGGGTCGTCGTCTTCCTGGAAGGCGGCTATCACCTCCCGGCGATCACCGCGTCGGTGGCCGAGACCCTCCGGGGGTTGGCGGGGAGGTGGGAGCCCGGCCCTCCGGCGCCCGAGCCGTCGCCGCCGGCCTCGTGGGAGAACCTGGACGTGGCGGCCAGGCACGTCGCCCGGTACTGGGGGGGCGGGTGAGGAGCAAGGTTCGGGGGAGACCGACGAGCCCCACCGGGGCGTCGTCGTTCCATCTCTGGTGGGACGACCGGGGACCCTTCGACGCCGTCGAGGTGACGTTGACCGTCGAAAACCTCCCCCGGGTCCCCGACCTGTACTTCTGGGCGATCCAGGTGAGCTTCGTCGGACCGGAAGGCCCGGTCGGCGCCGCCCATCTCGGACTGCAATGGAATCGTCGGCATCCGGAATCCCGGGCCGTCAACTGGGGCGGGTACCGCCGCGACGGTTCGATCCTGGAAGGGACCGACTCGACCCTTCCATCCACCCCACAGGACCCCAACACCCGGGACTTCCCCTGGTCGGAGGGGGTCGCGTACCGGCTTCGGGTCGAACCGGGTGACCGGCCCGGATGGTGGCGGGGGGTGGTGGTGGACACCCGGAGCGGAGAGACGGTGACGGTGCGGGAGCTGGCAGGTGGAGGCGACCGGCTGG
>Ga0256830_1002477_pt1 | contig 12169 bp, 9 predicted proteins | sample 128326metaG_FD_190537 | JGI IMG/M metagenome (GOLD analysis project Ga0256830, IMG submission 190537) | Hydrothermal vent microbial communities from Lau Basin, Pacific Ocean - 128-326 | ecosystem: Environmental > Aquatic > Marine > Hydrothermal vents | place: Pacific Ocean: Lau Basin | collected...
CGGATTGCCGCCGCCTCGCACTGATCACCGCAGGCGCGGCATTCGACGCCCCGGGCGGCAAGGCAGCGCTCGTCTATGGAAGCCCTGTACGACCAGGCGGGTCCACCCCGGTCGCGGAGCGCGCCGGCCTTGCAGGCACGCACGCAATCGGCGCAGAAACGGCAACTGCCGTTGCGGAAATCGACGTGTGGATAACCGCCCCGGCCGACGGCGAGAATCCGCTCGGGGCAGGCCGGGACGCAGTCGCCACAACGCGTGCAGCGATCGACGAAACGGGATTCGGGCAAGGCCCAGGGCGGGCGCAGGGGACTCGACCTGCCGGTGAAGTCCCCACGCAAGAACTGCGATCGACTGATGTGGGTAGCCATGCTGTTTGTGCCTGTACTCTGACGCCACTGTGCGTCGCCACGCGTCGGAGCGGCCTTGATCCATATCAACCGGGTGCGGCCGGAATGGGGTTTGTTTGATCTATATCAAAAAATTCTAATATTCTGGATAACCCGAGCCGGGGCCGGCCTCGCGGCCGCCGGGAAAAAACCGAACAGGAGGGACCTCGCTCCGCGAACGGGGCACGGCGGGAGACATCGGGGACGGGGGAACGGAAGAGATGCCGGATCGGCGGTCAGTCGCGCAACACCTGCTCCACCACGGCGGCCAGCGCCCGCGCCTGTTCCACCACCAGGGCGCCGTCCTCCCCTTCCACCATGACGCGGATCAGGGGTTCGGTGCCGGACGGGCGCAGCAACACGCGGCCGCGGCCGTCGAGGGCGGCTTCGGCCTCGCGCACCGCCTGCTGCACCTCGGCGCAACCATCCAGGTCCGCGCGCCGGGTCACCGGCACGTTGATCATATGCTGGGGATACTTGGTCATGCCCTGCTTCAGCTCGTGCAGGCCGGCCTGCTGCTGGACCATGGCCGCCAGCACCTGCAGTGCGGAAACGATACCATCGCCGGTGGTGGTGCGGTCCAGGCAGATGATGTGACCGGACGACTCGCCGCCCAGCACGCCGCCGTTCTCACCCAGCATTTCCATGACGTAGCGGTCGCCCACGCGGGCACGATGGAAACCGATGCCCTGCGCGGCCAGCGCGTGTTCCAGGCCCAGATTGCTCATCAGGGTGCCCACCACCGGCCCCCTGAGCATACCGCTCTCCTGGCGGCTGCGCGCGATGATGAACAGCAGCTCGTCGCCGTCCACCAGTTCCCCCTTGTGGTCGACCATGATGACGCGGTCGCCATCGCCGTCCAGGGCGATGCCCAGATCGGCGCCCAGCCGCAGGACTTCCTCCTGCAGGCGGCGCGGCTGCGTCGACCCGCAGCCGGCATTGATGTTCAGACCGTCCGGCTCGGTGCCGATGGTCGACACCCGGGCACCCAGTTCGTCGAACACGCTGGGCGCCACGTGGTAAGTGGCGCCGTTGGCGCAGTCGAGCACGATGCGCAGGCCCTGCAGGTTGAACGCCGGGGGCACCGTACTCTTGCAGAACTCGATATAGCGGCCGCGGGCGTCCTCCACGCGCTCGGCCTTGCCCAGGTGGGCGGAATCCACGGTCTGCATGGGCTTGTCGAGTTCCTCCTCGATGGCCGCCTCCACCTCGTCCGGCAGCTTGGTGCCCCGGGCGGAGAAGAACTTGATGCCGTTGTCGTGGTAGGGGTTGTGCGAGGCGCTGATGACGATGCCCGCGCAGGCGTGCAGGGTGCGGGTCAGGTAGGCGATGCCCGGCGTCGGCATGGGACCCAGCAGGCGAATGTCGATGCCGGCCGCCGACAGGCCGGCCTCCAGCGCCGACTCGAACATGTAACCCGAAATGCGCGTGTCCTTGCCGATCACCACACGCGTCGAACAGCGCTCGCCCAGCACGCGGCCGGTGGCCCAGCCCAGCTTGAGCATGAACTCCGCATTGATGGGGAATTCGCCCACCCGCCCGCGGATACCGTCCGTTCCGAAATATTTTCTGGCCATGCCCTCTCCGCCCTTCCCGCCCCACGCCTCAGCGGGGGCCGCCAACTGCAAAAGGAAACACCCTCAATAACATGTAGGGTGGGGTGCGCGAAGCGCACCCCACCATAACCGTTCGGCGGCCACCTCTTAACAGAACCGCCAAATCCTGGTACGTCCCTGTCAAAAAGAACCACACCCCACCATAACCGTTCGGCGGCCGCCTCTCAACAGAACCGCTACACCCTGGTATGTCCCGCCCGAAAAAGCATCACAACCGCAAAGCCGACACCTCGCCGGCAGCCGAACCATTTTCCGGTGGGGTTCGCTTCGCTCACCGCCACCCTACGTATGTTCCTTGACGGCAGAGTACAAGTGCAACGCTTGCCAGGTCTCGGCCACGTCATGGGCCCGCACCAGCCTGGCGCCGCGTTCCACCGCCATCACGGCCAGCGCCACGCTCGGCACCATGCGCTCGTTCACCTCCAACCCCAGCAGCCGCCCGATCATGGACTTGCGCGACAGGCCGGCCACTACCGGCGGGCCGAGCCCGGCGATGTGCTCCAGCCCGGCCAGCAGGGCCAGGTTGTGGTCGTCGTTCTTGCCGAAGCCGAAACCGGGGTCGACCAGCAGCCGCTCGCGGCCGATGCCGGCCGCCTCGCAGGCCGCCACCCGCCCGCGCAGGAAATCGCGCACTTCGGCCACCACGTCCCGGTAGCGCGGCCGCGCCTGCATGGTGCCCGGCTCGCCCTGCATGTGCATCAGGCATACCGGCACCCCGCATTGCGCCGCCGCCTGCAGGGCGCCCGGCTCGCGCAGCGCGGCGACGTCGTTGATCAGGCCGGCGCCCGCGGCCACCGCCGCACGCATCACCTCCGGCTTGCGGGTGTCGATGGAAATCGGCACGCCGAGACCGGGCTGAAGCGCCTCGATGACCGGCACCACGCGGTCGATTTCCAGCGCCGCCGGCACCGGTTCCGCCCCCGGCCGGGTCGACTCGCCGCCGACATCGATGATGGCCGCGCCCTGTTCCGCCATCACCAGGGCGCGCTCGCAGGCGGCCGCGACGGAAAGAAAATCACCCCCGTCCGAGAAGGAATCGGGGGTGACATTGAGGACGCCCATAACCTGCGGCCGTGACAGATCGAGCATCTTGCCGCCGCAGTCGAGTGTGGTACCGGAAAACGCCATGGGCAAGGCTAACCGCGAAGGCGCGCGAAGGCGTATTTCATCGTGCGCCTTCGCGCGCCTTCGCGGTCAAGAGAACCCCTTCTGCAACAACCACACCGTCAGTGCTGGCCCGCCGGACCACCGATGGGGCCCTCGGAGGGCTTGGCCTTGTCCGTCTTGCCGCTGCCGCTCTCGGCGTCGGCTGCCACGCCCGTGCCGGAACTGCTCTGGGTATCGTCCCAGTCCTGCGGCGGGCGCGGCGTGCGGCCTGCCATGATGTCGTCGATCTGGTCGGCGTCGATGGTTTCGTATTTGATCAGCGCCTCGGCCATGAGGTGGAGTTTGTCCATGTTTTCCTTCAGCAGCCGCTCGGCCCGTTCGTAGTTGCGGTCGACGATGCTGCGGATCTCGGCATCGATGGCGTGTGCCGTCTCGTCCGACACGTTCTTGTGCTGGGTCACCGAGTGACCGAGGAACACCTCGCCCTCCTCCTCGCTGTAGGTCAGCGGCCCCAGCCGCTCGGACAGCCCCCACTTGGTGACCATGTTGCGCGCCAGCTCGGTGGCGCGCTGGATATCGTTGGCCGCGCCGGTGGTGACCTTCTCCGGTCCGAAGATCAATTCCTCGGCTATGCGGCCGCCGAACAGGCTGGAGATCTGGCTCTCCAGGCGCTCCTTGCTGAAGCTGTAGCGGTCCTCCTCGGGCAGGAACATGGTGATGCCCAGGGCGCGGCCGCGCGGGATGATGCTGACCTTGTAGACCGGGTCGTGCGAGGGCACCAGGCGGCCGACGATGGCGTGGCCGGCCTCGTGGTAGGCGGTGAGCTTCTTCTCGTCCTCGCTCATCACCATGGACTTGCGCTCGGCGCCCATCATGATCTTGTCCTTGGCCTTCTCCAGGTCGTCCATGTCGACCAGGCGCTTGTTGGCGCGCGCCGCGAACAGCGCCGCCTCGTTGACCAGGTTGGCGAGGTCGGCGCCGGAGAAGCCCGGCGTGCCGCGGGCGATGATGGAGGGCTTGACATCGTCCGCCATGGGCACCTTGCGCAGGTGCACCTTGAGGATCTGCTCGCGGCCGCGCACGTCGGGCAGCGGCACCACCACCTGGCGGTCGAAGCGGCCCGGGCGCAGCAGCGCGGGGTCGAGCACGTCCGGCCGGTTGGTGGCGGCGATGACGATCACGCCCTCGTTGCCCTCGAAGCCGTCCATCTCGACCAGCAGCTGGTTCAGCGTCTGCTCGCGCTCGTCGTGACCGCCGCCCAGGCCCGCACCGCGGTGGCGACCGACGGCGTCGATCTCGTCGATGAAGATGATGCAGGGCGCGTGCTTCTTGGCCTGCTCGAACATGTCGCGCACCCGCGAGGCGCCGACACCGACGAACATCTCGACGAAGTCGGAACCGGAAATGGTGAAGAACGGCACCTTGGCCTCCCCGGCGATGGCCTTGGCCAGCAGCGTTTTACCCGTGCCGGGCGCCCCCACCATCAGCACGCCGCGCGGGATCTTGCCGCCCAGTTTCTGGAACTTGCCCGGATCGCGCAGAAACTCGACCAGCTCGGCCACTTCCTCCTTGGCTTCCTCGACGCCGGCCACGTCATTGAACGTGACCTTGACTTGGTCCTCACCCAGCATGCGCGCGCGGCTCTTGCCGAACGACATGGCGCCACGGCCGCCGGCGCCGCCCTGCATCTGGCGCATGAAGAAGATCCACACCCCGATCAGCAGCAGCATGGGGAACCAGGAAATGAATATCTGCATCAGCAGCGAGTCCTGCTCGGGCGCCTGGGCCCGCACCTCGACGCCGTTGGCCAGCAGGTCGTCGATCATCTTCGGATCGTCGGGCGTATAGGTGGAGAACTTCTCGCCGCTGCTGAACTCGCCCTTGACGGTGCGGCCATCGATGACCACCCGCTGCACACGGCCGGCCTTGACGTCGGCGATGAACTCGGAATAGGCAATGGCCTGGGCACGCGGCGCGGGCGGCCCGAAGTTGTTGAAGACGGACATCAGGACGATCGCAATGATCACCCAGAGCAGAATGTTTTTCGCCATATCGTTCAAAATGCGGTACCTCGAAGGAAGGCGGCGGCAGGAAGCAGTGTCAAATCAGAAAGGTGTTGTGTTGAAAGACATTTCGGCACACAGCCGGTTTCCTGAAACCTTACTATACTTTCCGGCCCCTCGCCAGCGCGTACACTTCGCGGCTCCGGGGACGGGAGGCTTTCGGCTTGCGGATCAATACCTTGGAATAACGCTCGCGGAGACCGCGCAGCAGTTCATCGAATCCCTCTCCCTGGAACACCTTGACCAGCAGATCGCCTCCCGGTTTCAGCGCCCGGTCGGCGAAATCCACCGCCAGCTCGGCGAGATACATGGCGCGCGGCTGGTCGACGGCTTCCATGCCGCTGATATTGGGGGCGATATCCGACATTACAAGGTCCACCGGCCTGCCGTCGAGAGCATCCAGCAGGGCCTGCAATACCTCGTCCTCACGGAAATCACCCTGGATGAAGGTGACACCCGGCAGCGGCTCCATGTCGAGGATGTCCATGGCGACGATGCGCCCCTTCCTGCCCAGCAGGCCCAGCGCGTACTGGCTCCAGCCGCCCGGCGCCGCGCCCAGGTCGACCACCGCCATGCCGGGGCGGATCAGCCTGTCCCTGTCCTGGATCTCCGCCAGCTTGTAGACGGCGCGCGAGCGGTAGCCCTCGCGCTGGGCGCGCTTGACGTATTCATCGTTGAAGTGTTCCTTCAGCCAGCGGCGGCTGCTCTTGGTGCGGGCCATGCCCCGATTAAACCACAATCCCCGCCCCCGAAAACGGCCCGGATCCAGGGGTAGGCCGGGGTGAGTGCAGCGAGCAGCGGCACATTTCGACGGCGCTGTCGTTCAACGCAAAGGCGCAAAGACGCAAAGGGCGCAAAGGAGGAATGAATAAAAAACCTTCGCGGCCTTTGCGTCTTTGCGTCCTTTGCGTAAGGTTCTCCGACAACCGTCCTCCGACAGAGGGCCTGGTGGGGTTCGCTGCGCTCACCCTGGCCTGCTTTTTGGTTATACTCGCCGGCCCATGGAACTCACCGAACGCCAGAAGAAAAAGCTCCGCGGCCTGGGCCACCGGCTCAAGCCGGTGGTCACCGTCGGCCAGGCCGGCGTCACCGATGCCCTGCTGCGCGAGTTCGAGCAGTCGCTGGAACACCACGAACTCATGAAGGTGAAGGTCAGCGTCGGCGACCGCGGGGAGCGTGACCGCATCATCCAGTCCCTGTGCGAACACGCCGGCGCCACCCTGGTGCAGCGGGTCGGCAACGTCGGCCTGCTGCTCAGGCTGCGGGACAAGAAATCCCGCATCGCCGCCCGGTTGTAGGCCGCACTGTACCCGCCGCCGGGGGCTGGCTACAATCTGCCGCCAGTTTACCCACAAGAACAGCCAGCTCATGAAAACGTCCCGTTTCCCGCTCAACACCGTCAAGGAAACCCCCGCCGACGCCGAGATCGTCAGCCACCGGCTGATGCTGCGCGCCGGCATGATCCGCAAGATCGCCGCCGGCATCTATACCTGGCTGCCGCTGGGCCTGCGCGTGCTGCGCCGCGCCGAGCAGGTGGTGCGTGAGGAGATGGACCGCGCCGGCGCGCTGGAACTGCTGATGCCGGCGGTGCAGCCGGCCGAGCTGTGGCAGGAATCAGGACGCTGGGAACAGTACGGCCCGGAGTTGCTGCGCCTGACCGACCGCCACAACCGCGAGTTCTGCTTCGGCCCCACCCACGAAGAGATCATTACCGACATCGCACGCCGCGAGCTGCGCAGCTACAAGCAACTGCCGGTCAATTTCTACCAGATCCAGACCAAGTTCCGCGACGAAATCCGGCCGCGCTTCGGCGTCATGCGCGCACGCGAGTTCCTGATGAAAGACGCCTACTCCTTTCACCTCGACAAGGCTTCGCTGGACGACACCTACCAGGCGATGTATGACGCCTACTCGCGCATCTTCACGCGCCTGGGGCTGAAATTCCGCGCCGTGCGCGCCGACAGCGGCGCCATCGGCGGCAGCCAGTCGCACGAGTTCCACGTGCTGGCCGAGTCCGGCGAAGACGCCATCGTGTTCTCGACCGAAAGCGACTACGCTGCCAACCTGGAACTGGCCGAGCAGCGCCCGCCGGCCACGCAGCGCCCGCAGCCGCAGCAGGCCATGCAGACGGTGGACACGCCCGGTGCGCACAGTATCGAAGAGGTATCGAAACTGCTGGGTGTGCGCCCTGACCAGTGCGTCAAAACACTGCTGGTCAAGGGCAGCGAAGACAACCTGGTGGCCCTGTGCCTGCGCGGCGACCACGAGCTGAACGAGATCAAGGCCGCGAAACTGGAACAGGTGGCCGACCCGGTCACCCTGGCCGACAGTGCCGAAATCCGTGCGGCGACCGGCTGCAGCCCCGGTTCGCTGGGCCCGGTCGGCCTGTCCATGCCGCTGATCGTCGACTACGCCGCCGCGCAGCTGGCCGACTTCGTGTGCGGCGCCAACGAAGACGGCAGGCACCTGACCGGCGTCAACTGGGGCCGCGACTGCCCGGAACCGGCCACCGCCGACATCCGCAACCTGGTGGAGGGCGATCCCAGCCCGGACGGCAAGGGCGAAGTACGCATCGCGCGCGGCATCGAGGTCGGCCACATCTTCCAGCTGGGCGACAAATACAGCAAGGCGCTGAACGCCACCGTGCTCGACGAGGGCGGCCGCGATATGGTCATGACCATGGGCTGCTACGGCATCGGCGTATCCCGCGTGGTGGCCGCGGCCATCGAACAACACCATGACAACCAAGGCATTATATGGCCGGCGGCGCTGGCCCCCTTCCAGGTCGCACTGCTGGGCATGAACCGGAAAAAATCGCAGCGGGTGCGCGAGGCCTGCGACGCCCTGTACGCGGAACTGCTGGACGCCGGCATCGACGTGATTTTCGACGACCGGGATGTAAGGCCCGGGGTCATGTTTGCCGATATGGAACTCATCGGCATACCGCACAGGGTGGTGGTGGGTGAAAAGAACCTCGACAAGGGCATGGTGGAATACCGGGCGCGCACGGCGGACGCCAGCGAGGATGTGCCGCGCGACGCCATCGTCGGCTTCCTCAGGGAACGGCTTGGCTGAACGGGGGGGAAAAGGAACCCTGTTCCTCCTTTTCCTCCTGCTGGCCGGCACCGCCACCCTGCAGGCCGCCACCACCGAACGCCCCGACGACGAACTGCGCAATGTCCTGATCCGGGCCATCGCCTCCAGCGACAGTTTCGAGGACCGCTTCCACGCCGAGGTCTGGTTGACGGACATGGCGCACCGGCTGGAAGAAAAGGTGCCCGACCCCGCCGAGCGCATGCTCATCCTCAAGTCGGTCCACTACGAGGCCACCCGTGCCGGCCTGCCACCGGAGCTGGTGCTGGCGGTCATCGATGTGGAAAGCAACTTTGACCGCTTTGCCATCTCTTACGCCGGCGCGCGCGGCCTGATGCAGGTCATGCCCTTCTGGCTGGACGAGATCGGCCGTCCCGGCGACGACCTGTTCGACATCCGTACCAACCTGCGGCTCGGCTGCACCATTCTGAAACACTACCTGGACCGGGAGAAAGGCGACCGCGCCCGGGCGCTGGCGCGCTACAACGGCAGTGTCGGCAAGAGCTGGTACCCGCAGCGGGTGTTCATGGCGCTCAGTAAACGCTGGTACCGGCAGTGAGCGGGGCGAAGTCGCTGCAGGAAACCGGTCACTGAGAAGGGTTGCGGTGGGGGTCGCTGCGCTCACCGCTGCCCCTCGGCATGCCGTCACACCCCATACAGCCGCTGATACAGCCCGTCCCCCCGGATCAGTTCATCGTGCGAGCCCTGCTCGATGACGCGACCGTCCTCGAACACATAGACATGATCCGCCTGCCGCACCGCGCTCAGGCGGTGGGCGATGATGAAAGTGGTGCGGCCGGCCAGGAAATCCGCCAGCGCCGCGTGCAGGGCGGCTTCGGTCTCGGTGTCCAGCGCCGAAGTGGCCTCGTCCAGTATCACGACCTGCGGGTCGCCCAGCACCATGCGGGCGATGGCCAGGCGCTGACGCTGGCCGCCCGACAGGCGCACGCCCTGGCGTCCGATCAGGGTGTCCAGTCCATCCGGAAGCTCGTGCACCACATCGTCGAGCCGGGCGACGCGCAGCGCTTCCCACAGCTGCCGATCATCGAACTCGCGCCCCAGCGTGAGATTCATACGCACGCTGTCATTGAACAGCGCCGGGTGCTGAAGCACGGTGGCCACGTGCTCGCGCACCACATCCAGCCCGATACGCTCGACCGGTACACCGTCGAACAGCAGCCTGCCCTGCTGCGGCACATACAGGCCCAGCAGCACCTGCACGAGGGTGGATTTGCCCCCGCCGCTGGCGCCCACCAGCGCCACCTTGCGGCCCGCTTCGACCGTCAGGTTGATACCCTTCAACACCGGCTCCTGGTCGCCGTAGCCGAACCACAGGTCCTCGATCTGCACCGACACGCCGCGCCTGCCGTCGAACGGATTCTGCTCGTGCGGATAACCGGGCTCGCGGTGCAGGTCCATGAGCCGGTTGATGCGCGACAGGGCGGCCTTGGCCCCGTACCAGGCATACTGCACGTTCAGCACCTCCTGCACCGGACTCATCATGAACCAGAGGTAGGCGAACACCGCCATCATCTGGCCCACGCTGAGATCCGAAAACACCACCATGAACATGCTGACCGCGCGGAATACATCGAAGCCGACCAGGAACACCACGAAGGACAGGCGCGTCGCGGCATCGCTCTTCCATGAGAAGGCCGCCGAGTCCCTGCGTATGCCGGCGGCATGACGGATAACGCGCTGGATGTAATAGCCCTCGCGGTTGCTGGCGCGTATCTGGTGGATGGCATCCAGCGTCTCGGTGAGCGCGCCCTGAAACACCTCGAACGCCTGGTTCTCGCGCCGCTTGAGGTGCTTGACGCGCTTGCCCAGCACCACGGTGAAGTACACCACCAGCGGGTTCAGGAACAGGATGAACAACGCCAGCTGCCAGTGCATCCACAGCAGCACGGCGGCCGCGCCCACCAGCGACAGCACCGCGATCAGGAATTTGCTGACGGTCTGGCCGATGAAATCGTCGATGGCATTGATGTCGGTCACGAAGTGCGAGGCCACCGCGCCGCTGCCGATGGTCTCGTACTCGGCCATGGAGATGTTCTGCAGACGCAGCAGCAGGTCGCGCCGTACGCGGTAGGTGACCTCCTTGGCGATAATCGTGAACTGGCGCGTCTGCCACACGATCAGCATCAGGGTCAGCAGGCGCAGCAGCACGGTGACCAGCAGTACCACGGTGATGTACAGCACCGGCCCGTGCCAGACGGCCGGGAACAGCCGGTCCATCCAGCCAACCAGCATCCCGGGCTGCTGCAACAGCACTTCGTCGACCAGCAAGGGCATGAGCAGCGGCAGGGGCACACTGGCCACCACCGCCAGGATCGCCACCAGATTGGCAATGATCAGTTCGCGGCGGTGGCTTCTGACAATGGCCAGAATGTCGGACCACTCGTAATGGCCGCCGGCGGCATGGGTCTGGATCTGCATCAGGACGGTTTCGGCTGCAAAGGCCCCATTATACGGGCTGTCGGAACAACCGTCTCAGCCGCGTTCGAACAGTGCCATCGACTCCACGTGCGCCGTGTGCGGAAACATGTCCATGACGCCCGCCGCCGTCAGCCGGTAGCCATGCTCATTGACCAGCAGGCCGGCGTCGCGCGCCAGCGAACCGGGGTGGCAGGACACGTAGACGATGCGTTCGGGCTGCAGGGCGGCCAGATGCGGCATCATTTCCTGCGCCCCGCTGCGTGGCGGGTCGATCAGCACCTTGTCGTACGGACCGGCCATCCAGGCCTGCCCGGCCGGGTCCCGGCTGAGATCGGCGACCGCGAATTCGGCGTTGTCGATGGCATTTGCCCGCGCGTTGTCGCGCGCCCGCTGCACCAGCCCGGCCTCGCCCTCAACGCCCGTCACCTGGCCGGCGCTGCGCGCGATGGGCAGGGTGAAGTTGCCCAGGCCGCAGAACAGATCCAGCACCCTGTCCTTGTCACTCGGATCCAGCAGGCCCAGCGCCTGGTCCACCATGGCCCGGTTGATGGCCGGGTTGACCTGGGTGAAATCGGTGGGCAGGAAACGGATGTCGATATCGAAGGACGGCAGACAGTAGCCCAACGAAGAGTCCACCGGCCACAGCGGTTCGACCGTATCCGGCCCCTTGGGCTGCAGGTGGATATGCAGACCGGTATCCTCGCCGTAATCGCGCAGGCGCTGGCGGTCGGCATCCGACAGCGGATCGAGGTGGCGGAATACCAGCGCCACCGCCTCGTCGCCGGCCGCCACCTCGATCTGCGGCAGGCGCTGGCTGGCCTCCATGCCGCGGATGAGTTCCGCCAGTTCCAGCAGCCGGCCGCCGACCGCCTCGTGCAACACCTCGCAGCGCGACAGATCGGCGATATAGGGCAAACGCTTTTCACGAAAACCGACCAGTACCCGCCCCTTCTTGCGCACGAACTTCACACCCAGCCGCGCCTTGTAGCGGTAGTGCCAGTGCGGCCCGGTCAGCGGCGGCAGTACGGTCACCGGCGCCGTCCTGCCGATGCGCTCCAGGTTATCCAGCAGCGTCTGTTGCTTGGCCAGAATCTGCTGAGCGGGCGCCAGATGCTGCAGGCTGCAGCCGCCGCAGATATCGAAGTGCGGGCAGCGCGGCTCGACCCGGTGTTCAGAGGCCGAAAAAATCTCGCACACCTTGCCTTCATCGTGCTTGCGCGCCCGGCCGGTGTACAGGAAACTGATCTCCTCGCCCGGCAGGGCGCCGTCGATGAACACGGTCTTGCCGTCGATGTGCGTCACCCCGCGTCCGTCGTGGGACAGGGATTCGATGGTGGCGCGCACGGGAAAGTCGGGGAGTTTGGGTTTTCTGCGGCGTCTGGACATTCAAAACCCTTCAACAACCGAAACGACATACGCCGAGGCGTAGGCTGGGGTGAGCGCAGCGGATCCCACCGGGCCCGTT
>Ga0256830_1002478_pt1 | contig 12166 bp, 11 predicted proteins | sample 128326metaG_FD_190537 | JGI IMG/M metagenome (GOLD analysis project Ga0256830, IMG submission 190537) | Hydrothermal vent microbial communities from Lau Basin, Pacific Ocean - 128-326 | ecosystem: Environmental > Aquatic > Marine > Hydrothermal vents | place: Pacific Ocean: Lau Basin | collected...
CACCCGGGCGGCGGGATCCGCCTCCACCGTGATACCGAGCCTGCCGAGACCGGCCAGCTCTCCGGCATCGCTGCCCAGCAGGCTGCTGCCGGCATGTTCGAAGGCCGCGACAAGGCTGGCGCCCTCGGCATCGTGGGTAGCCTGGATGAGCGCGCGGCCCATGCGGCCGCCGGCCCCGGCAATGGCGATCCTGGTCATGGCAAAGATTCCCGTGAGTTGAACAGTGCTGAAAACGCGATGTTACACCGACGCGAAGCCCATCGCGAGTGGCGAGTGGCGAGTGGCGAGAGACTAGTCACTAGTAACTAGCAACTCGAACCTGCTTTTCAGAATTTCATGTCCTCGAAGAATTTCTTCACGCTGTCGAGCCAGGAGGACTCGCGCGGGCTGTGGCTGATCTTGCCCGACTTGAGGGATTCGTCCAGTTTCCTGAGCAGCTCCTTCTGTTCCCTGGTCAGGTTGACCGGGGTCTCCACCATGACGCGGCACAGCAGGTCGCCGGTGTTGCCGCCGCGCACGGAGGTCACGCCCTTGCCGCGCATGCGGAACAGCTTGCCGGACTGGGTCTCGGCGGGGATCTTGAGTTTCACCCGCCCATCGAGGGTCGGTACTTCCAGTTCGCCGCCGAGCGCCGCGGTGACCATGTTGATGGGCACCTCGCAGTAGAGATCGTTGCCGTCGCGCTGGAAGATGGGATGCGGCTTGACGTTGACGTGCACATAGAGATCGCCGGGCGGGCCGCCGTTCTCCCCCGCCTCGCCCTCGCCCTGCAGGCGAATGCGATCACCGGTATCGACACCGGCGGGGATGCGCACCGAGAGGGTCTTGTGATCTTCCACGCGGCCGTGGCCCCGGCACTTCATGCAGGGATCGGCAATGGTCTTGCCGCTGCCGTGACAGGCGGGACAGGTCTGTTGCAGCGAGAAGAAGCCCTGCTGCATGCGCACCTGGCCGTAACCGCCACAGGTGGCGCAGGTGGTGGGACTGGTACCCTTCTTCGCGCCGCTGCCGCCGCAGGCATCGCACACCACCATGGTGGGCACGCGGATCTTCTGCGTCGTACCCTGGACGGCCTCTTCGAGGGTCAGTTCAAGATTGAAACGCAGATCGGCGCCACGATAGACGCGCTGGCCGGAGCGCCCCCCGCCGCCGCCGAAGATGTCGCCGAAGACGTCACCAAAGATATCGGAGAAACTGGCGCCGCCGAAGCCGCCGCCCCCCGGACCGGCGCCGGCATCCACCCCGGCGTGACCGAACTGGTCGTAGGCGGCGCGTTTCTGGGGATCACTCAGGACGTCGTAGGCTTCCTTTGCCTCCTTGAAGCGCTCCTCCGCGTCCGCGTCGTCCTGGTTGCGATCCGGGTGGTACTTCATGGCCAGGCGCTTGAAGGCCTTCTTGATCTCGGCCTCGCTGGCATTCTTGCTGACACCCAGTACTTCGTAATAGTCACGTTTAGACATAAACCACTGCCGCCTTGCTGCCGGGCAGGTCTGCCACCGGCACCCTGCCCTCGTTATTGGTCAGCGGGACACGCGCCGATCCCGGACGGAAAAAATTGCGCCGTCCAAACGGCGCAATCCCGGTAACCCTGTCACGGGTTACCGGGACGCCCGGTCACGCAGATCGTCGTAACCCGTTACTTCTTGTTGTCGTCCACTTCCTCGAACTCGGCATCGACGACCTCGTCGCCCGCGTCGGCGCCGGAACCGGAACCGCCCGCCGCCTCGGCGCCACCAGCAGCGCCGGCACCGGCCGCGCCGGCCTGTTGCTGTTGCTGCTGGGCATAGAGGCGTTCCGCCATCTTCGCCGAGGCCTCGCTGAGCGCCCTGGTGGCCGTCTCGATGGCTTCCTTGTCGTCGCCCTTGATGGCCTCTTCCAGATTCTTGATGGCCGTCTCGATGGCCTCCTTCTCGCCCGGCTCCAGCTTGTCCTCGCCGATTTCCTCCATGGACTTGCGCGTGGCGTGGATCAGGGCATCACCCTGGTTACGCGCATCGACCAGTTCGTGGAAGGCCTTGTCCTCGGCGGCGTGCGCCTCGGCATCCTTCACCATGCGCTCGACGTCTTCTTCCGACAGGCCGCTGGAGGCCTTGATGACGATGGACTGTTCCTTGCCGGTGGCCTTGTCCTTCGCCGAGACGTTGAGAATACCGTTGGCGTCGATATCGAAGGTCACTTCGATCTGCGGCACGCCGCGCGGCGCCGGCGGAATGTCGGTGAGGTCGAAACGACCCAGCGACTTGTTGGCGTCGGCGCGTTCGCGCTCGCCCTGCAGGACGTGCACGGTCACGGCGGTCTGATTGTCGTCGGCGGTGGAGAACACCTGCGTCGCCTTGGTCGGGATGGTGGTGTTCTTCTCGATGAGCTTGGTCATGACGCCGCCCATGGTCTCGATACCCAGCGACAGCGGGGTCACGTCGAGCAGCAGCACGTCCTTGACCTCGCCACCGAGTACGCCACCCTGGATGGCGGCGCCCACGGCGACGGCCTCGTCGGGGTTGACGTCCTTGCGCGGTTCCTTGCCGAAGAACTCGGCCACGGCCTCCTGCACCTTGGGCATGCGGGTCTGGCCGCCGACGAGGATGACGTCGTCGATCTCCGCGGCCGACAGGCCGGCGTCCTTGAGGGCCACCTTGCAGGGCTCGATGGAACGCGCAATGAGATCCTCCACCAGCGACTCCAGCTTGGCGCGGGTCAGCTTGATGTTGAGGTGCTTCGGCCCGGCGGCATCGGCCGTGATGTACGGCAGGTTGACGTCGGTCTGCTGGCTGGAGGACAGCTCGATCTTGGCCTTCTCGGCGGCCTCCTTGAGGCGCTGCATGGCCAGCGGGTCGCCCTTGAGGTCGATGCCCTGATCCTTCTTGAATTCCTCGGCCAGATAGTCGATGACGCGCAGGTCGAAGTCCTCGCCGCCGAGGAAGGTGTCGCCGTTGGTGGACAGCACTTCGATCTGGTGCTCGCCGTCGATGTCGGCGATCTCGATGATGGAGATATCGAAGGTGCCGCCACCGAGGTCATAGACCGCGATCTTGCGGTCGCCTTCCTTCTTGTCCAGCCCGTAGGCCAGCGCGGCCGCCGTCGGCTCGTTGATGATGCGCTTGACCTCGAGACCGGCGATCTTGCCGGCATCCTTGGTGGCCTGGCGCTGGGAATCGTTGAAGTAGGCCGGCACGGTGATGACCGCCTCGGTGATTTCCTCGCCGAGGTAGTCCTCCGCGGTCTTCTTCATTTTCATCAGCACGCGCGCGGAGATCTCCGGCGGCGCCATCTTCTTGCCGTTGACCTCCACCCAGGCGTCACCGTTGTCCGCCTTGATGATCTTGTAGGGCACCATGTCGATGTCCTTCTGCACCTCGGCATCGTCGAACTTGCGACCGATGAGGCGCTTGATGGCGAACAGGGTGTTGTGCGGGTTGGTCACCGCCTGGCGCTTGGCCGACTGGCCCACCAGCACCTCACCGTCGTTGGTAAACGCGACGATGGAGGGCGTGGTGCGGTCGCCTTCACTGTTCTCGATAACCTTGGGCTTGCCACCTTCCATCACTGCCACGCAGGAGTTGGTGGTGCCCAGGTCGATGCCGATAATCTTTCCCATTTTCTTGATTCTCCCGGTAAAAATTCCGCTATAAATTCAGATTTTTCAGTACAAACATGTCCAGAATTCTTTCATCTGCAGGCTAGATGGGGGTATCGGCCCCGAACTCAAGCCTCTTCATCCACTTTTGCCTCGCTTTCGCCCTCGGCGGCCTTGCTCACCACCACCATGGCGGGGCGGATGAGACGCTCGTTGAGGGTGTAGCCCTTCTGCATCACCGACAGCACGGTATTGGGCGCCTTGTCGGCGCTCTCCACCATGCTCATGGCCTGGTGCAGCTCGGGGTCGAAGGGGGCGTCATGGGGATCGATGGCCTCGATGCCGTAGCGCGCCATGACGTCGCTGAGCATCTTGAGGGTCAGTTCCACGCCCTCGCGCAGCTTCTCGGCGTCCGTCTGTCCCTCCTCGCTGGCCGCCTGCAGCCCCATTTCCAGGCTGTCGCGCACCGGCAGGAGATCACGGGCGAATTTTTCCAGGGCGTACTTGTGGGCATTCTCCACGTCGCGCTCGGCGCGGCGGCGCAGGTTCTCCAGCTCCGCGCGGGCGCGCAGGACCTGCTCCCAGTTTTCCTCCGCCTTGGCCTTCGCGGCCTCCAGCTCGGCGGCCAGACCCTCTCCCTCCCCGCCCGGCGCGTCCTGTGCCTCCGGCTCCGGATCGGAACCCGCCTCCGGCCTGGCCGTCGCTTCCGGCTGTTCCGTGTTGGCTTCGCTTTCGTTGTTCATTCGGTTCGACTCCGTGATTTTTCCAGTTCTCTGGGCCGCCCGCGCGGCCATGATTTTCCCGCGGATTTTCCCGCGCCCGTGCGCATCCCGGGCCGCCGGCCCCGTTCCCCCTATATGGGTGCCCCTATTCCGATGACAAGGCAGAACCCAGCAGTTTTGCCGTCACATCCACCACCGGGATGACCCGGTCGTAGGCCATGCGCGTGGGGCCAATGACCCCCAGCACGCCCACGATGCGGTCGTCCACCTTGTAGGGGGCGGTGACCAGCGAGCAGGTGTCCAGACCGGCGCGGCCGGACTCCTCGCCGATGAAGATCTGGATGCCATCGGCCTCGATGGAGCGATCCAGCAGGTGGAGGATGTCGCGCTTGGTATTGAAGGCCTCGAAGAGCTGGCGCAGCTTGTCGATGTCGGCCATCTCCTGGTAGCCCAGCAGGTTGTCCTGGCCGGCCACCAGGAAGTCGTCGTCGGCCTCCTGCTGGAAGACCCGGTCGGCCACGTCCAGCGCCGTGGCCATGATGCTGCGCATGTCGGCGCGCGCCTGTTCGATGCTGGCGAGCACCTGGGCGCGCACCTCGCGCAGATCCGCGCCACCGAATTCCTGGTTGAGGTAGCTGGCCATGCGCTCCAGCTCGGCGCGGGAGTACTGGCGGTCGGACATGATGATGCGGTTTTGCACCTCGTGGTCGTTGAGGATGAGAATGACGAGGATGCGGTTGCCGCCCAGCGGCAGGAACTCGATCTGGCGCAGGGTGCAGACCTCGCGGCGCGGCAGCATGACGATACCCGCCATGTGGGTGAAGCTGGACAGCAGGCTGGAGGCCGACTGCAACAGGCTGCCGGTTTCCACCTGCGCGCCCTCCAGTTCCTTTTGCAGGCGCTCGACAGTATTGCGCCGCAGGGGCTTGACGGTGAGCAGGGAATCCACGAACAGGCGGTAGCCCTGGGCGGTGGGGATGCGCCCGGCGGAGGTATGGGGCGAGGTCACCAGACCCATTTCCTCGAGATCCGCCATGACGTTGCGGATGGTGGCGGGGCTGAGCGACAGGGGGGTGTCCCGCGCCAGGGTGCGCGAGCCCACGGGCTGACCGTCGCGGATGTACCGCTCCACCAGCGCCTTGAGCAGGCGTTCCGCCCGTTCCGAGAGGATCTTTTCCGTCACAGCGCCTCCGCATCCGAAATCTGTCCGCAACCACAACCACCGGCCCCGACGCGCAGGCTGGCTGGCACTCACCCCTATAGAGTGCCAATTCTAGTCATTTCCCCGCGACTTGGGTAGTGCGCCGGCCCGGACTCCCGTCCGGGCGCCGTTTCTAGAAGCCGCGGCGGCACCTGTGCTAGGGTTGGGCCGCATATGAACGCGAGCTTCAACACGATTGGGGTGATCGGCAAGTTCGGCAACCCCGCCGTCAACGACACGGTACGGGCCCTGGCGCGGCACCTGCGCGAGGGCGGCAAGCACGTCATCCTGGATGCGGCCACCGCCGAGACCCTCGGCGGCGAGGAATTCGAGACCGGCGACCGCCAGCGTCTCGGCGCCGAGTGCGACCTGGCCATCGTCGTCGGCGGCGACGGCACGCTGCTCAATGCCGCGCGCGGGCTGGTGATCCACGACGTGCCCCTGCTCGGCATCAACCTCGGCCGCCTCGGCTTCCTCGTGGACATCTCGCCGGACGGCATGCTCGAGACCCTCGACGAGATCCTCGCCGGTCACTACCGCGAGGAACACCGCCTGCTGCTGCACGCCGAGGTCTTCCACGAGGGCGACAAGGTCAGCGAAAGCGACGCCTTCAACGACGTGGTGGTGCACAAGTGGGAAGTGGCGCGCATGATCGAGACCGAGACCTACATCGACGGCCAGCTGCTGTCGGTGATGCGCTCCGACGGCCTCATCGTCTCCACCCCCACCGGCTCCACCGCCTATGCCCTGTCCGGCGGCGGGCCCATCCTGCACCCGACGCTGGACGCCATGGTCATGGTGCCCATCTGCCCCCATGCCATGAGCTTCCGGCCCTACGTCACCGACGGCAGCAGCCATATCGAGATCGTCGTCACCGAGACCGCCCATTCCCACGCCCAGGTGACCTGCGACGGCCAGATCAACCTCGGCATCGTCACCGGCGACCGGGTGCGCATCTCGCGCCACGACAAGGCGGTGCGCCTGATCCACCCCATGCAATACAATTTCTACGACATCCTGCGCGCAAAACTGAACTGGGGAGGATAGACAGGACGGGCGCCCTGTCGGGAAGCGGCCATGCTGACACACATCCTGGTGCGTAACTTCGCCATCGTCGAGGAACTGGAGCTGGAGTTCCACGCCGGCCTGACGGTGCTCACCGGCGAGACCGGCGCGGGCAAGTCCATTCTCCTCGACGCCCTCGGCCTCGCCCTCGGTGATCGCGCCGACAGCGGCCTCATTCGCCACGGCGCCGAACGCGCCGAGGTGGCGGTGGGCTTCGACATCGGCAGCCAGCCCGCGGTACAGGCGTGGCTGCGCGAACACGAACTCGACAGCGGCGGGGAATGCATCATCCGCCGCACGGTCAACCGCAACGGCCCCTCGCGCGCCTACATCAACGGCCAGTCGAGCACGGTGCAGACCCTGCGCGAACTGGGTGAACAACTGGTGGACCTGCACGGCCAGCACGAACACCAGTCCCTGCTCAAGCCCGCCAGCCAGCGCGAGATCCTCGACAACCATGCCGACAATGCCGCGCTGCTGGAGAAACTGCGCACCACCTTCGCGGCCTGGCAGGCGGCGCAGGCCGAGCATGAACAACTGGCCACCGCCCATCAGGAGCGCGCCGCGCGCCTCGACCTGCTGCGCTTCCAGGTGGACGAAATGGCGCAACTCGATCTGCGCGAGGACGAGATGGCCGGCCTGGAGACGGAGCACCGCCGCCTGGCCAACGCCAGCGAGCTGGCCGGGGGCTGCACGCGGGTGCTGGATCTGCTGGCCGACAACGAGGACTACGCCATCCAGACCCTGCTCAACCAGGCGCGGGGCGAATTGCAGAAGCTCGCCGCCACCGACACCAGCCTCGCCGACAAGCTGCCCATGCTGGAGGAAGCGGATATCCAGTTACAGGAACTCGCCAGCGACCTGCGCCATTACCAGGACGCGCTGGCGCCCGATCCCGCGCGCCTCGAGACACTGGAACAGCGCCTCGCGCAACTCCACCAGCTCTCGCGCAAACACAACACGCCGGTGGAGGAATTGCCCGCCCTGCTCACGCGCATGCAGTCGGAACTCGCCGAGCTGGAGAACAGCGACATCCGCCTCGAGGAACTGGAAAAACGCGTCGCCACGCTGGCCGAGGCCTACCGCGAACTGGCCATGCAGCTACACCAGCGACGCACGGCGGCAGCGGTGAAGCTCGGCAAGGCCGTCACCGCGGCCATGCAGGAACTGGGCATGGAAGGCGGCCGCTTCGAGATAGCCGTCACCCACGAGGCGGATGCCCCCTTCAGCCGCCACGGCCAGGACAGCATCGCATTTCGCGTCAGCGCCAATGCCGGCCAGCCGCCGGCGCCGCTCAACCGCGTGGCCTCCGGCGGCGAGCTGTCACGCATCAGCCTCGCCATCCAGGTGAACGCCGTGGAAGGCATGCCCATCCCCACGCTGATCTTCGACGAGGTGGACGTGGGGATCGGCGGGCGCGTGGCGGAGATCGTCGGACGCAGGCTGCGCAGCCTGGCGGCACAACGCCAGGTGATCTGCGTCACCCATCTGCCCCAGGTGGCGGCGCTGGGACACCAGCACATGCAGGTCAGCAAACGAACCGCCGATGAGATCACCGTCACCCGGATCCATGCCCTGTCGGCGGATCAGCGGGTGGACGAGATCGCGCGCATGCTGGGCGGGCTGGAGATCACCGAGCAGACGGTCTCCCACGCGCGGGAACTCATCGAGCGCGCGGATGCGGTGTAGTCAGGAGGTATCAGGCCCGCTTCTGGCAGGCCGGGCAGACCCCGTAGATATAGAGTGAATGGTCGGTCATGCTGTAGCCGGCCTTGCGGGCAATGTCCTGCTGGCGATCCTCGATGGTTTCGTCGTAGAACTCGTCCACGCGCCCGCACTTCACGCACAGGATGTGGTCGTGGTGCTCGCCCAGTTCCAGTTCGAAGACCGAGTGGCCTTCGTCGAAGTGGTGGCGGCGCACCAGCCCGGCGGCCTCGAACTGGGTCAACACCCGGTACACCGTCGCCAGTCCCACGTCTTCCCCCCCCTCCAGCAGGGCCTTGTACACGTCCTCGGCGCTGAGATGGCGCTGGCGACTGTGCTCAAGGATGTCGAGGATCTTCAGGCGCGGCAGGGTGGCCTTAAGGCCGGCTTTCTTGAGGTCCTGGCTTTCCATGGTGCATCGCTATACGCACCCGCGGGTGCTGGGTTATCATTCGTGCGCCGATTATAGCCGTAACGAGCATGCGAATGCGAATACTTCTCATTATCCTGATCCCCGCCCTGACGCTGCTGGCCACCGGCTGCAGCATCTATCAACCCGACATTCAACAGGGAAATGTACTGGAGGCGGAAAAGGTCGCGAAACTCAAACCCGGCATGACCCGCCGGCAGGTGCTGTTCGTGCTCGGCTCCCCCATGCTGAAGAATCCCTTCGAGCGCAACCGCTGGGACTATGTCTACCTGCACATCGACAAGCAGAACGAGACGCGCGAGTACCAGCGCCTGACCCTCTACTTCGAGGACGACCGGCTGGCGCGCATCGACGACAGCCGCTTCAAACCGGAAAAACCGCGCGCCGCCGTGGAATGAGGACTCAGGAGTTGGGCACGTCGCCGTCGGCGTGCTGCTTTTCCTTCTTCGCCGCGCGCTTGCGGCGCGAGGCCTTCGGATCGGCAATCAGCGGACGGTAGATCTCGATGCGGTCCCTGTCCCGCGGCAGGCTGTCGAGTTTTACCAGCTTGCCGTAGATCCCCACCTTGTTGACCGCGAGATCGATCTCGGGAAACTTCTCCAGGATCCCCGACTGCTCGATGGCCTCCCTCACCGTCGCGCCCTCGGGCACCTTCTCCTCGATGACCAGTTGCCGCTCGGGCCGGGCATGGGCCACTTCCACGGTGATCAGCTTGCGGTTATCCATAGACATCCTGGGCGCGCTTGACGAAGGCATCGATGAGGGTGGTGGCGATCTTGTTGAACATCTTGCCGAAGGTCAAGCCGATGAGGCGACTGGAAAACTCGAAATCCAGTTCCAGGGTCACCTTGCAACCGGCTTCGCCAAGGGAATGAAACTGCCACTCCCCTTCGAGGTGGCGAAACGGCCCCTCCAGCAGGCGCATGTGGACCTTGTGTCCCGGCTCCAGCGTGTTGCGCGTGGTGAAGGACTGGTGGAGTCCGCTGTAGGCGATGTCGATGCTGGCGACGATATAACCGTCGCCCTCCTCCAGCACGCGCGCGGCGCGACACCAGGGGAGGAACTCCCCGTAGGCGGGAATGTCGTTGACCAGCGCATACATCTGGTCGGGGCTGTAGGGCACCAGCGCGGTGCGGCTGATCCGGGTCATGGTCAGGCCTGCACCGAGACGACGAGGCGATAGAAAAAGACGAACAGGATCGCCACCGGCGTCACGTAGCGGATCAACAGGCGCCAGCCACGCACGATGAAGGATCCTTCCATGGCCATCTCCGCCTGGATGGATTCGGAACGCATGAACCAGGCGGCAAAGACGATCATCGCCAGCCCCCCCAGCGGCAACATGATATTGGCCGTGGCGAAGTCGATGATGTTGAACAGGTTGAGTGAAAACACGCGACTGTCGAAATCCATGCCGTCGATGCCGAGCCATTTCACCACGGGTTCGATCACGTCCCGCAGGGTGGTGCCCGAAGTGGCAAATACCGAGACGATGCCCAGCAGCCAGATGAGGATACCGATCCAGGTTGCCGCCGCGGCGCGATCGAAACGCGCGGCATGCCGTTCACTCAGCCAGGCGACCGCCGGTTCCATGAGCGAAATGGCCGAACTCCACGCGGCAAACAGCAACAGCAGGAAGAACAGGGTACCAAAGAAGGCGCCCCCCGGCATGCTGCCAAAGGCCAGCGGCAGGGTCAGGAAGATCAGATCGGGCCCTTCGCCCGGCGCCAGCTCCGCGGTGAACACCAGCGGGAAGATGGCGAGGCCGGCGAGGATGGCCACCACGGTATCGGCGCTGACCACTGCCAGTGTCATCCTGAAGATGGAGACCTCGCGGTTGAGGTAGGAGCCATAGACCATGATGGCGCCCATGCCGAGGCTGAGGGTGAAAAAGGAGTGGCCCATGGCCACCATCACCGGCGTCCAGGTAAAGATCCGCTGTCCCGCCTCGTCGAGCACGAACCTGCCGTGGCTGTCCTGCAAATAGAAAAGCCTGTCGAAGTCGGGGCGGAAAAGAAAATCCACCGCCTGGTCGAAGCCTTTCAGGCTCATGGCATAACCGACGAGGATCAGCAACAGCACGAATAGCGCCGGCATCAGCCAGCGCACCGTGCGCTCCAGCCCCAGGCGCAGGCCACGCGCCACGACGATGGTGGTCAGCACCATGAAGATGGTATGCCAGGCCAGGAGTTTCTCCGGCTCGCCGATGAGCCGGGTGAGTATGGCGCGGATCCCGTCCGCGGTCTGGTTTTCAAAGGCACCGCTGCCGGCACGGAATACATAGGCCATGACCTCGCCACCCACGACGCTGTAGTAGGAGAGGATCAGAAAACCGGCCAGCATGCCGAACCAGCCCACATAGCGCCACGCGGCGCTGCGTCCGGCCTGCATGGCCAGGGTCTGCATGGTGCCCACGGGGCTCTGGCGGCCACGCCGGCCAAGCATGATTTCGGTCATCATCACCGGCGTACCGATGATGAGGATGAAGGCGAGATAGACGAGGATGAAGGCGCCGCCACCGTACATGCCGACGATGAAGGGGAACTTCCAGATGTTGCCGAGGCCGATGGCGGAGCCCACCGCGGCGAGGATGAAGGCCATGTGGGTGGACCACTGGCCGCGGCTGCTCAGGGTGGCGGCATTCATGGCGTTCCGCTCAGGGATGGACCTCGAATTCGTTGCGCTTCAGCTTGCCGAGATAGTCCGCGAGTGCCGCGCGCACCTTGCCGTGCAGGACATACAGGCCGATGAAATTGGGGAAAGCCATGCCGAGGATCATCAGATCGCTGAAGGTAAGAATGTTTTCGGCGGTGGTGACCGAACCGATGACCACGAAAAGCACGAACATGACGCGGAAGGCCAGCGAGGCACGCTCACCAAACATGTAAGTCCAGCAACGCTCGCCGTAGTACGACCAGGAGATCATGGTACTGTAGGCGAACAGCACCACCGACATGGAAAGAATAATGGGGAACCAGCCGATCACCGTACCGAAGGCCGCGGCAGTGAGGCTGGCGCCTTCATTGCGCTCGATGAGTCCGGCGTACTGGGGATCGGCATAGACACCGGTAATAACGATCACCAGCGCCGTCATGGTGCAGATGACGATGGTATCGATGAAGGGCTCCATGAGCGCAACGATGCCCTGGCGCACCGGGTAGGCCACCTTCGCGGTGGCGTGGGCAATGGCCGCCGAACCGATGCCCGCCTCGCTGGAGAAGGCCGCGCGCTTGAAACCCTGCACCAGCGCGCCGATGAAGCCGCCGATACCGGCCTCGAAACTCAGGGCACTGGTGAAAATGAGTTCAAAGGCCCCCGGCACTTCGCTGGCATGGCCCAGGATGATCCACAGGCAGGCGAGGATGTAGATCAGCACCATGGTGGGTACGATGGCCTCGGCGGTATGCGCGATGCGGCGAATGCCGCCGATGATGACCACCCCCACCAGCGTCGCCATAATGAGTCCATAG
>Ga0256830_1002479_pt1 | contig 12161 bp, 10 predicted proteins | sample 128326metaG_FD_190537 | JGI IMG/M metagenome (GOLD analysis project Ga0256830, IMG submission 190537) | Hydrothermal vent microbial communities from Lau Basin, Pacific Ocean - 128-326 | ecosystem: Environmental > Aquatic > Marine > Hydrothermal vents | place: Pacific Ocean: Lau Basin | collected...
TCCAGCGCAGGTGACGGATGTCGTCACGGTCACGCTCACGATCCGCGACCTCCTTCATGGCGATCAGTGTCGGTATGGTGACAAATCGCACTTCCAAACCCTTGGCGATACCGCCGCGCAATGCGTTCTCATATTCGGCGTCGAAATCGAAGGGTTCGCTGATAAAGATATCCAGGGGCGTCTCCGGGTGTGCGCTGCTGACCATGCACAGCACCTGCATGTTTTTCTCCGCCTGCCAGGTCTTGCGGTTTTCGGCCCCGGCAAACTGCTCGGCGGTAATCGGGACGGTACTCCGGTAACCCAGCGAAGCCAGCGCCTCGAACGCACTGCGGATGTTCTCATGCTGCAACTGAATGACCAGATCGAGGTCGTGCGTGAGCCGCTGGTACCCATGGGCGTTGACAGCCAGCCCGCCGGCAACCAGATAACGCACATCGGCATCGTTCAGCGCGCGGAAAATGGCTTCCAGGCTTTTCAGTCTCATGCCGGAACCTCGTTGTCGTAACGGGCCGATGTGCGCCAGTCGGCGATACGCACCAGCATCTCCAGCCAGGCCAGGCGGAACGGGCCGTGCCGTTCCAGCAGGCGCTGGGTGCGCGCCGTCCAGGACGGCCCCATGTCGCCGTCGCCCAGTTCCATGACATCGAGCCGCAGGACCGTTTCCGGCAAGCGTGTCTCGTCGAAAGTGAAGCCGGGCAAGCGGTCGCCCTCCCATACGCCGCGCGCGAAACGGCGGCCGTCGTCCGGCACGGCCTCGCCCGGCAGGGCGCGCAGGCCCAGGCGCACCCTGCCATGGTGGGCGGCGATCAGATAGGCGACCAGGTCGTGCCGCTCGTCGCGGGGGCCATGCTGCAACCAGGCCAGCAGGGAGGCCAGCTCGTGCCGGAAACAGGGCCGCTCGGTATAGCCTGCCCGGCCGCCGCATACAGCGTAAACGCCCCTCCCCGGCACCGCGCCCTTCGCCCACAGGCGGGATTCCCTGGCGGCGGCGTCCGGGTCGTTGCATAGCAGCAGGGTGGCGAAGGCGCGGTGCGCCTTGCCGACATCGTGCCAGCGGGCCGCCGTGACCACGCTGTCGCGCGCGGCGCGCTCGCCCAGGGCATCGCACAGGCGTTCGGCCTCTTCGCGAACATCGGCCAGATGCTCCGGCAATTCGACCGGCCGCCGGCACAGGCTGGAACGGTCCTCGCCGTAGGCGTCCTCCGCGGCGCCGGCCGCCACCCCGACGGGTTGCACCGGCGAACCGGTCGCGCCGGGCTCGAAGCCGGTGCGGACGTCGTAACCGCCATCCCGGCAGCGCAGCATCAGCGTCATGCCGGGGCGGATCTGATCAGCGCCCAGCGACCGCCACCGGCCGTCCAGCGCATCCCATCGGAATGCCGGCGCTTTTTTCAGGTGCTTCTTGATGCCGGCGATGCCGACCGGGCAGAGTTCCTCGCGCGCCGGCGCGGGCAGGCCCGGGGGCACGTCGTCGATATCGCGCCAGAACACCTGCACGGGCGGCGTGCCGCCGTCGCGGATCCAGGGCGAAATATCGATATCGAAACCGGACAGGTCGGGATCGGTGTTGAACAACTCGATGAAATCCTTGCGCCGGATGACCTGGCACACCGGCAGCTTGTCGTCGAACGGCGGCAGGTCGGCGGCGGACACCGATGCGCCGCAGGCCACCAGGCGCTCGCGCGCCGCCGCCAACGCCGGCACGTCATAGGGCGGCGCCAGTTTGGCGTCGTCGGCAATGTCCATCCAGTACACCCGGGCATCGTCGTGCTCGCCGGCCCGGTTGCAGCGCCCGAAGCGCTGCACCAGCGACGCCCAGGGCGCCAGCTCGGTGAACAGCACCCGCGAGGAGAGATCGACGCCCGCCTCCACCGCCTGGGTGGCGACGACGATCAGGTTGTCGTGGGCGCCGACGGCGCGAATCCGCTGGTTGAGCGCGCGGCGCTCCGCCTGCCGGAAACGGGAATGCACCAGCAGCAGCCCGGGGGGCCCGGCCTGCCCCTCGCAGGCCTTGACAAGGCGCCGGTACAGCGCCTGCGCGCGCTGCACCCGGTTGAGTATCACCAGCGTCGGCGCCGTGCCCATGTGGGCCTCGCGCACTTGGCGGGCCAGCCGGTCCAGGTAGTCCGCTTCCGCCTTGGCGGTGTCATTATCCAGGCGGATGCCGGCCGGCTGCAGCCGCTTGACCGCCTGGCGGCGGCGCCTGACGGCCGGCGTGCCTTTTTCGTCCTCGTCGAGCGAGAGGGTGACCAGGGTGTCCAGGTGGGGCCGGAAATCGATGCTGTCGAACCAGTCGGTGCGCAGCGTGGCGGAAGTCCACAATGAGCGCGCGCTGCCCGGCATGTCGGGCCGGCGGCGGAAGGCTTCGAGCTGGGTGGACGTCGGCAGGCCCGCACCCATGAGCTGCACCTCGTCGAATACCCACAGGGCGTCGTGGTGCAGCAGGGCGAAGTCGATCGGCCAGCGGTAGCGGCTCATGCCGTAGCCGCGCATCAGCGCGCGTGACAACAGCATATCCTGGGTACCGACCAGGATGGCCTCGCGTTCCGGCCATTGGACCCAGGCGCGGGTATCCGCCTCGCCACCCATCAGGACGTGGACCGCGATGCCCTCGGCACCGGGCACCTGCGCATGGCAGCCGAGCCGTGTCAGCCAGGTGACGATACTGTCGAGGGTCTGTTCCACCAGCACCCGCATCGGCAGGCAGTAAACGAGGCGCCGCGGCGTGTCGGGGTCGCCCCGCAGGCGCTTGTGCACCCAGGCGAGCACCACGGCAGCGGTCTTGCCGAGACCGGTGGGGATGTCGAGCACCTCCGGCCAAGGGCCCTCCGCCAGCCGTCGCTGGTAGGAATAGGGTTGGTTGCCGCCGGTGGCGGTCGAAAACCTCTCCGGATAGTCCATGCGCCGCTGCTGCCTCCGTCGTTCAGCGCCCGTTTTTCTGCCAGTCGGCCGTCATGCGCCGTTTATACCACTCCCGACTTGTCAAAACCTGACCAGGCGGCTCATTTTTTCCGGTATTGACGCGCCGCACGCCGGAGCCGCGCCGCCACGGCCTCGCGCAGCGCTTTCGGCCGCAACACCTCCACCTCGGGACCGTACTTGAGGATGTCCATGATCAGTTCGGTGGGGTCACCATAGGGGATGCGCAATTCAAAGCCCCCGTTTTCCAATACCCTGCCCTTCTGGGCGGGGTGCCACTGCTCGTCGGCCACCCAGCGCGCCGCACCGGGCGAGAAGCGCAACACGGCGATATGCGCGGGGTCGCCGGCGAAAATGCCGTAGGTGCGGGTGAAGTGCCGGTCGAGCTGGCGGTCGCTGCAGTCGCGCGCCGGCCTGTCGAGTCTGTCCACCAGGTGCAGGCGGTCCAGCGAGAAGCTGCGCAGCTCGTTGCGCAGGTGGCACCAGCCGTCCAGATACCAGTTGCTGCGGTAATAGACGAGCCGCTGCGGGGAAACATCGCGCTCGGTGGTTTCATCGCGCTGGCGGCCGTGATACAGCACCCGCAGGCGCCAGCGCTCGAACAGGGCCTGGCTGAGACGCTGGAAAAGGCGCAGATCGGTGGGCCGGGCCGCGATCTGCAGGATGCGGATGCGCCGTCCGATGTCCTCGCCGCCCCCGCCCTGCCGGTGGAGGATCTGTGCGATCTTGTCACGGGCCGGCTCGATATAGCGGCTGGCCAGCCCCGGCTGCAATTCCGACAACAGCTGCCAGGACACCATCAGGGCATAGAGTTCGTCCGGCGTGAACCACAGCCCCGGCAATTCGAAGCGCCGCTCGGGGTGCTCGTCGTAGCGCCAGCCGTTGCGCGTTCTGTCATAGACCAGCGGCGCGCCCATTTCGTCGCGCAGGGCGCGCACCAGGCGCCGCGCCGTGGACTCCGAGCAGTCCATTTGCTCGCAGATCGTCCGCATGGGCACCGGGCGACGGCGCTGACGGAACAGGCGATGCAGTGCGTACAGGCGCGTGACTTTGTTCACGGAAACGGTGCCCCGGCGTGGTGGTCCTCCCCCCTCCCCGCACCAGTGTAATACGGCCTGCCGGCGGAATCACGGCGCCGGCAGGCGATCAGCCCTTCACCGTCGCCTGCAGGGCGGTGCGGATAATGTCCTCGGTGGCGAGGTCCTTGCTGTCGATGGCGCGCACCATGCGGCTGGCCTCCTGCGGCTTGTAGCCCAGCGCCACCAGTGCGGTGACGGCCTCCTCCACCGGGCTGGCGACGGACAGCCGGCCCGATGGCGCCGAACCCGCCGGGGCGACGGCCGGGGTGTCCCAGTCCGCCAGCCGGTCGCGCATTTCCACGATCAGGCGCTCGGCGGTCTTCTTGCCGACGCCGGGCAGTTTGACGAGAGCGGCGCTGTCGCCTGCCTGCACGCAGGCCGCGAACAGGCCCGCGTCCATGCCGGACAGAATGGTCAGCGCCAGCCTGGCGCCGACGCCGTTGACCTTGATAAGACTGCGGAACAGGGTTCGGTCCGATACCTTGCTGAAACCGTACAGGGTATGCGCGTCCTCGCGCACCGCCAGATGGGTAAACAAGGTGACGGGCTCGCCGACCGCCGGCAGATCGTAGAAGGTGGTCATGGGCGCCTCGACCTCGTAGCCCACGCCCTGCACCTCGATCAGCAGTTGCGGCGGCTGTTTGTCGCGCAGCACGCCGCGCAGATAACCGATCATCGCAGCCGCCCTCCGCGCAGGTGGCTGGCCTCCGCCACCTGCTGCAGCGCGTGGCCATGGTGGCTGTGGCACAGCGCCACCGCCAGCGCATCGGCGGCGTCGGCCCGCGGCGTGTCGGACAACTTGAGCAGCACGCGCACCATGTGCTGCACCTGCTGTTTGTCAGCGCCGCCCCTGCCGACCACGGCCTGCTTGATCTCGCGCGGCGCGTACTCGGCCACTGGCAGGTCGCGCGTCACCGCGGCACAGATGGCCGCGCCGCGCGCCTGCCCCAGCTTGAGGGCGGAATCGGCATTGCGGTGCATGAACACGCTTTCGATGGCCAGTTCGCGCGGGGCGTATTCCTCGATCAGCGCCGACAGCTCGCGGAAGATCATGCCGAGCCGCTCGGGCAGGCCCGCGCCGGATACCTGCAGGCAGCCGCTGGCGACATAGACGGAACGGCTGCCATCGGCGTCGATGAGGCCGTAGCCGGTGGTGCGGGAGCCGGGGTCTATGCCGAGGATGCGCATGGGAGGGGCGGTCGCCGGGAAGCGGGGGGCTCCTGCGGGTTCGCGGTGAACCGGATCACCCGAGTTCCGCCAGGATCTCTTCGGAGATGTCGGCGTTGGAATACACGGCCTGCACATCGTCCAGGTCTTCCAGCCGTTCCAGCAGGCGGATCATTTTCTCGGCGTCGGCCTTGTCCAACGGCGTGGTGCTGGTGGCGCGCATGGTCACTTCCGCCTGCTCGGGTTCCAGGCCGGCCGCGATCATGGCTTCCTTTACGTTGACGAAGTCTTCCGGCTCCGTGAGCACATCGACCGAGCCGTCGTCGTTACTCACCACGTCACTGGCGCCGGCTTCCAGGGCCGCTTCCATGATGGCGTCCTCGTCGCTGCCGGCCGGGTAGCTGAGCACGCCGGTATGGGTGAACTGGAAAGCGACCGAGCCGCTGGTGCCCAGGTTGCCGCCGGCCTTGGTGAAGGCGTGGCGCACTTCTGAAACGGTACGGTTGCGGTTGTCTGTCAGGCAGTCGACCATGACAGCGACGCCACCCGGGCCGTAGCCCTCGTAGCGGATCTCGTCGAAGTTCTCGCCATCCTGGGCGCCGGCGCCGCGCTTGATGGCGCGCTCGATGGTGTCCTTGGACATGTTGGCGCCCAGCGCCTTGTCCACCGCCAGCCGCAACCGCGGGTTGGCGGCCGGATCGGGCTCGCCCATGCGCGCCGCCACGGTGATTTCGCGGATCAGCTTGGTGAATATCTTGCCGCGTTTGGCGTCCTGGGCCTTCTTGCGGTGTTGTATATTGGCCCATTTACTGTGTCCAGCCATGCCTGCCTCACTCGAATTTCAACGGGCAGCAGTTTAGCATCGCCGGGCCGGCCAAGTCAGCGGCCGGCCCGGGCAGCTGAACTGGAAGTTCAGCTGCGAATGGGTGGACTTCACCGCCGCTATGGTCGAACCGTCGCCGGGGCCGGTGGCGCTGTTCTCGAACGCCTTTACCACGGAGAAGCCGATCGGCCGGGCCTCACCCGGCTGACAGCCGAAACCGGCCGTCAGGGGGATACTTCCAGCATCCGGTTCAGCGCCAGACGCGCCTGTTCGGCCTCGGCGGCCGCCACACGGATGCGGTTGACGGGAATGCCGTCGACCAGGTTTTCCAGCGTCCACAGCAGGTGCTGAGGGTCGATGCGGAACATGGTGGAGCACATGCACACGGTCGGCGACATGAAGTGCACCGACTTGCCTTCGTGTTTGTACTGTTCGTGCAGGCGGTTGACCAGGTTCAGTTCCGTGCCTACCAGCCAGCGGGTGCCGGGCCCGGCGTCGCGGATGGTCTTGATGATGTATTCGGTGGAACCGACGTAGTCCGACTTCCGGCACACCTCGAAAGGCGCCTCCGGGTGCGAGATGATGTACGCGTCCGGGTACTTCTCCTTGAAGCGGTCGATGTGTTCCGGCCGGAACATCTGGTGCACCGAACAGAAGCCCTTCCACAAGATGATCTTCGCGTCGCGGATCTGCTGCCGGCTCAAGCCGCCCATGGGTTGATCGAAGTCCCACTCCACCATCTGTTCCAGCGGTATGCCCATGGCAAAACCCGTGTTGCGGCCCAGGTGCTGATCGGGGAAGAACAGCACTTTTTCGCGCTGGCCGAAGGCCCAGTCGAGCACATGGCGCGCGTTGGTGGAGGTGCAGACAATGCCCCCGTGACGACCGCAGAAGGCCTTCAGGTCGGCGGCCGAGTTGATGTAGGTGACCGGCGTCACCTGCTCGTCCGGATCCAGCACGCTGGACAGTTCACGCCAGGCACGCTCCACCTTGGCCAGGTCGGCCATGTCGGCCATGGAACAACCCGCCGCCAGGTCCGGCAGGATGGAGATCTGGTCGGGGCGCGACAGGATGTCCGCCACTTCGGCCATAAAGTGCACGCCGCAGAAAACGATGTACTCGGCCTTGGAAGCTGCGGCCTGCCGCGACAGCTTGAGCGAGTCGCCGCTGAAATCGGCATGGCGGAACACTTCGTCGCGCTGGTAATGGTGGCCGAGGATGACCAGGCGTTCGCCCAGCGCCTGCTTGGCGGCAACGATGCGTGCCTCGCATTCCTCGTCGGTCAGCGAGGTGTAGGGGTCGACTTCAATCGCGCTGGCGGCCATGGATCTGATCTCCGCGGGTCAATTTGGACAATTTTCGGTGATGGAGACATCTCATGCAACCACAAAACCCTTGAGCCAAACGATAACAAAGCCTCATTCGGCGGGTCTCCGGGCGGTCAGTCCGCAAGGCGCGGTGGCGCCGGCAGGCGGCGGAAAACGTGGTGTTCGATGGCCTGCTGGTTGGTATAGGAACTGGCCTTCAATGCGGCCTGGCGCGCCGGCACCCACAGCGCCTGCGTGTGTTCCTCGGGGTTGAGGGTCACGTCCACCGGTTCGGGCAGTTCCACCAGGAACAGGTGTTCGACGTTGTATTCCACGTCCGGCGCGTAGCGGTCGCGCCAGGCGGGCAGGATCTTGAAGCGCGTGCTGTGCTCGCAGTCCACCAGCCGCCCGCCGACGTCGAGGCCGGTTTCCTCGCGCACCTCCCGCAGCGCCGCCTCCGGCGGCTGCTCGTCCCAGCCCAGGCTGCCGGTCACCGACTGCCAGTAGCCGGCTGGTTGCCGCCGTTCCAGCAGCAGCACATCACCGGCCTCCGTGTAGAGGACGACCAGTACCGATTCGGGACGCTCGTAGCCGTTGCCCATCTGCTCAGGAATGCTTCTCCGGCAGTTTACGCAGACGGATATGAAGTTCGCGCAGCTGCGCCTCGGGCACTTCCGAAGGCGCGTTGGTCAGCAGGCAGCTGGCGGTCTGCGTCTTGGGGAAGGCCATGACTTCGCGAATGGAGCTGGCGCCGGCCATCAGCATCACCAGCCGGTCCAGGCCGAAGGCCAGACCGCCGTGCGGCGGACAGCCGTATTTCAGGGCGTTGAGCAGGAAGCCGAACTTGTCCTCGGCCTCCTCGTCACTGATGCCCAGCAGTTCGAACACCCGTTTCTGCACCTGAGTGCGGAAGATACGCATGGAACCGCCGCCCACCTCGGTGCCGTTGAGCACCATGTCGTAGGCGCGCGAGTGGCAGGCGCCCGGATCCGACTCCAGCAGTTCCAGGTGTTCTTCCTTGGGCGAGGTGAACGGGTGGTGCAGCGACAGCCAGCGCTCGTCGTCCTCGTCCCACTCGAACATGGGGAAGTCCACCACCCACAGTGGCTTCCAGCCGTCTTCCATAAGACCGCGGTCCTCGCCCAGCCTGACGCGCAGCGCACCCAGCGCCTCGTTGACGATGTGAGCCTTGTCGGCGCCAAAGAACACCAGATCGCCGTCTTCGGCGCCGGTGCGCTGCATGATTTCGGCAATGACCTCGTCCGGCAGGAACTTGAGGATGGGCGACTGCAGACCGTCGCGGCCGGCAGCCACGTCGTTGACCTTGATGTAGGCCAGGCCCTTGGCACCGTAGATACCGACGAACCTGGTGTAGTCGTCGATCTCCTTACGGGTCAGCCCGCCGCCCCGGGGCAGGCGCAGCGCCGCCACCCGCCCCTTCGGATCCAGCGCCGGGCCGGAAAACACCTTGAACTCGACACCTTGCATCAGATCGCCGACATCCACCAGTTCCAGCGGCACGCGCAGATCGGGCCGGTCGGAACCAAAGCGACGCATGGCCTCCTGGTAGCTCATGCGCGGGAAGGGGTTGTCCAGCTTGACGCCCAGCACCTTGTCGAACAGGCCGCGGATCATCTCTTCCATCAGGTTCATGATGGCATCCTCGTCCATGAACGACATCTCGATGTCGAGCTGGGTGAACTCCGGCTGGCGGTCGGCGCGCAGGTCCTCGTCGCGGAAACAGCGCACGATCTGGTAATAGCGGTCCATGCCCGACATCATCAGCAGCTGTTTGAACAGCTGCGGCGACTGCGGCAGAGCGAAGAATTCGCCGGGGTGGGTGCGGCTGGGCACCAGGTAGTCGCGCGCACCTTCCGGCGTGGCGCGGGTCAGGATGGGCGTTTCCATGTCGAGGAAACCGTTGTCGTCCAGAAAGCGGCGCAGCTCGCGGGTGACTTCGTGACGCAGACGCATGTGGGCCAGCATCTCGGGACGGCGCAAATCGATGTAGCGGTAGCGCAGCCGGTGCTCCTCGGAGACTGTATCGTCATCAAGGTGAAACGGGGGCGTCTCGGCGGTGTTGAGAATATCCAGCGCCAGCCCCAGCACTTCGATCTCGCCGGTCGGCAAATCGGGATTCTCCGTGCCTTCCGGCCGGCGTCGCACGCGGCCCCGCACCTGCAGGACGAACTCGCTGCGCACGCGCTCGGCGGTGGCAAAGGTTTCCGGCGTATCCGGGTCGAATACCACCTGCACGCGGCCTTCGCGGTCGCGCAGGTCGATGAAAATGACGCCGCCGTGGTCACGACGACGGTGCGCCCAGCCGACCAGGGTCACGTCCTGATCGAGCTGCGCGGTGTTGAGTTCGCCACAGTAATGCGTGCGCATGGTTGTTTTCGCCCTGGGTCTTTCAGAAAAAGCCGTTTTCCGTCAGGAAAAGGGCGAATGGTACAGGGATTGGCGGGGGAAATGAATATTGGAACGGGTGGCGACCGACCATTGGCGGGAATGGAATCTTTATGGACGGGGCGTACCAGGACGTTCCGCTCCGGTTAAGCAGTGGTCACCGACCGGTTATGGCGGGGTTCGCTTTGCTCACCCCGCCTGTTCGCCGGGCGCATTCGTGGTCAAACTCCCCGCTATCCCGTCTTTTTGCCGGAGTCGGTCTTTTTTCCGCTGTCGGACTTGGGTTTCTTGTCGGACTTGGCCAGATTCTTCCGGTTCTTGCTCTTGAAATCGGTCTCGTACCAACCGCCGCCCTTGAGCCGGAAACCGGCCGCGGACACCAGCTTCTCCAGCGCCGGCTTGCCGCACTCGGGGCAGTCCTTCAACGGGTCGTCACTGATTTTCTGCAGTTTTTCCAGCTCATGGCCACAGGCGCCACAACGATATTCGTAGATCGGCATACGTCATCCTCGAAAATACGACAGACAGCTGCAATATGGGCGCGGCAGTATACCTTTCCAAGGGCAATCAGACAGCCGGCAGGCCTATTCCCAGCGGGGGAGCATGGATTTGCATCCGCCAAATCCTCCCATCCCCTCCTGTACAATAGCGCGCCATGCACGTACGACACACCGAACTGCCTGAAACCCGCCCCAATGACTGGAAAACCCTGCGCTCGCTGACCCCCTTCCTTTGGGATTACCGCGGCCGGGTGGCGCTGGCGCTGGCCTTCCTGGTGCTGTCCAAGGTCGCCAATGTCGGCGTGCCGCTGGTGCTCAAGCACATCGTCGATGCGCTGGACGCCAACGGCCGCGCCAGCCTGGTGCTGCCGCTGGCGCTGCTGCTCGGCTACGGGGCGCTGCGACTGACCAGTTCGCTGTTCAACGAGCTGCGCGATTCGGTGTTCGCGCGGGTGCGGCACGGCGCCATGCGCCAGGTGTCCATCCGCGTGCTGGAGCACCTGCACCGGCTGTCGCTGCGCTATCACCTGGAGCGCAAGACCGGCGGCGTCTCGCGCGACATAGAGCGCGGCACGCGCAGCGTCAGCTCACTGCTCAACTACATGGTGTTCAGCATTCTGCCGACGCTGGTGGAAGTCGCCCTGATTACCGGCATCCTGCTGGGCAAGTACGACCGCTGGTTCGTGATCGTGGCTTTCGCCTCGGTGATCGCCTACATCCTGTTCACCTTCCGCATCACCGAATGGCGCATGAAATACCGCGTGCGCATGAACGCCACGGACTCGATGGCCAATACACAGGCCATCGACAGCCTGATCAACTATGAGACGGTCAAGTATTTCGGCAACGAGGCACACGAGCTGCGGCGCTACAATCAGTCGCTGCAGGAATGGGAGGACGCCGCGGTCAAGAGCCAGACGTCGCTGTCGGTACTCAACATCGGCCAGGCTGCCATCATTGCCGCCGGCGTCACCACCCTGATGATCCTGGCCGCGCAGGGCGTGGTGGCCGGCACCCTTACGCTGGGCGACCTGGTTCTGATCAACGCCCTGCTGCTGCAGCTGTTCATCCCGCTGAACTTCCTCGGCGTGGTGTACAGCCAGCTCAAGCACGCCATCGCCGACATGCAGCTCATGTTCGACGTACTGGAAAGGGAACCGGAGATCCAGGACCGGCCGGGTGCAGCGGACCTGGAGGTCGGAGACGGCGGAGTGCGTTTCGACCGCGTCAGCTTCGCCTACGACCCGCAGCGCCCCATCCTGCACGACGTCAGCTTCACCATCCCGCCCGGCCACAAGGTGGCGGTGGTTGGACCCAGTGGTGCGGGCAAGTCGACACTGGCACGGCTGCTGTTTCGCTTCTACGACGTGCAGTCGGGCCGCATCCTGATCAACGGCCAGGATATCCGCATGGTCACCCAACACAGCCTGCGCCGCGCCATCGGCATCGTGCCGCAGGACACGGTGCTGTTCAACGACACGCTGCGCTACAACATCGGCTATGCGAAGCCGGGTGCCAGCCAGGAAGAAATCGAGCAGGCGGCGAAGGCCGCCAACATCCACGATTTTATCGTGTCGCTGCCAAAAGGCTACGACAGCGTGGTGGGCGAGCGCGGCCTGAAGCTGTCAGGAGGTGAGAAACAGCGCGTCGCCATCGCCCGGGCCATTCTCAAGAATCCGCGCATCCTGGTGTTCGACGAGGCCACCTCCAGTCTCGACAGCCGGTCCGAGCAGGTTATCCTGGAAACCCTGCGCGCCGCGGCACGGCATCACACCACGCTGGTCATCGCCCACCGCCTGTCGACGGTTATCGATGCCGACCAGATCCTGGTCATGGAAAACGGCCGCATCGTGGAACGCGGCCCGCACCAGCAGTTGCTGGAACAGCAGGGCGTGTATGCACATCTGTGGGAGTTGCAGCAGCAGGAGGAGGAAGAGGCGAGGGAAGTGGTTTGATTATA
>Ga0256830_1002480_pt1 | contig 12158 bp, 14 predicted proteins | sample 128326metaG_FD_190537 | JGI IMG/M metagenome (GOLD analysis project Ga0256830, IMG submission 190537) | Hydrothermal vent microbial communities from Lau Basin, Pacific Ocean - 128-326 | ecosystem: Environmental > Aquatic > Marine > Hydrothermal vents | place: Pacific Ocean: Lau Basin | collected...
ACAAGGTGACGCTGGATGGGTATCACATGCAGGCCCGCGAGGTGACGTTCGGGGAGTACGACGTGTTCACGCGGGCCACGGGCCGGCCGTTGCTGAAAGGCCGGGGGCTTGAAGTGGGCATGCCTGAACGTCAACCAGACAAGCCGGCCTCACCGGACTGGCATGGTGCGCGGGCCTATTGCAGGTGGCTGGGTGAGGTGACGGGGTTGCCGTTCGACCTGCCCACGGAGGCGCAGTGGGAGTATGCGGCGAGGAGCCGTGGGTACTGGGTGGGGTTTGCCACCGACACGGGGAGGGTGAAGCTGGACCGCAACTTTGCCCGTTACGAGCGGTATGGGCACGAGGTGGGGAAGTACCCGCCCAATCCGCTGGGGCTGTATGACATGAGCGGCAATGCCTTGGAGTGGACGCTGGATTGGTACGCGGCGGACTATTACGAGCGCTCGCCGGAGCGCAACCCGCGGGGCCCGGAGGCGGGGACGAAGAAGGTGATGCGGGGTGGAAGTTACTGGGAGTCGCCGGGCGGGTCCACGGTGTACGGGCGGCGGGCGGTGAAACCGACGAGAACCGTTTACGGCAATGGCTTCCGCTGTGTGGTGAACGTCTCCGAGCCGCTGCCCGGGGCGAGGGTGCCGGATCTCGAGGCCATCGATGCCTACCTGCGGCCGCGGGAGGATTTGCCGGTCAGGCCCATGCCCCGCATCCATGGGCCGTAGTTCAGAGGACGGAGGACGGAAGACGGAGGACAGGGGGGCGCAGGGTGCGGCGGTTTCGCCACCATATCCTGCGGCTCTATCTCATTTCAATTCAACAGGCACCTCTGCTTTCTCTGCGCCTTTGCGTCTCTGCGTTTCAGAGGACAGACGACGGAAGACAGAGGACAGATGACCGTGCGCGGCCGCACCGCTGGCGGTGGCCGGTGCGGCAGCCTTGCAGCCATGGGGTAAACTGATGGCCGGGCACGAAGCCGCAGAGGCGGACCATGCACGAGGCGAGGACCAGCGACGAGTCATCCGGCCGCGTTTGGGCGGAGGTGCCCCGGGCACGGGGCCGTTCGCGCCTGGCCCGTGACGGGGCCACCGCCACCCGGCGGCGGGTGCGGCGATCCGCGCGGGCGGTGGAGGACGGCACGGAAGAAGGCGGATTGTGCTGCACCGCCTGCGGCCGGCACATCACCCACGCGGCCCAGGCCTGCAGTGTGGCCGGGGCCCACGATCACCGTTTCACCAATCCGCATGGCATCGGCTACCGGGTGAGCTGCTTCGCCACCGCACCGGGAGTGCGCACGGTGGGACCGGAGACCGACGAGCACACCTGGTTTCCCGGGTACCGCTGGACCGTGGCCGTGTGCGCCGGCTGTGGCGGCCACCTGGGCTGGCGCTTCCGTTCCAGCGAGGCCGGATTCTACGGCCTCATCACGCCGCGGCTGGGGCCCTGCGGGGACGGGCCCTGATGCCCGCCCGCGGCGCGGGGAGGCACGGGGGCATGCCCTGGTTGAAGGCGTTCCTGCGCCGCGGCGCAACGGCGGGCTGGCTGCTGCTGTTGCCGGTGCCGGTGTCCGCCACCACCCTGGGCCGCCACACCGATCCCATCGCCCCGGTCATCCTGGGCGTCACCGGCATCCTGTTCTTCGCTCTCCTGGGCCGGTTCGCCGCCCGCCGCCTGGGCCAGCCCTCGGTCATCGGCGAGCTGGTGATGGGCATCGCCATGGGCAACGTGCTGTATTTCTTCGGGGCCGACTTCATCACCATCCTGCGCGAGGGGCCGGCGGTGTTCGACGTCATGGGCCTGACCCTGCGCGGGGTGGAGCTGGAGGCCGCCGCCCGCCAGGTCCTGGGCGGGGGGGACCACGCCCGCCTGCTGCAGGCGCTGCTGGGTCCCGCCGGGCCGGAACTGATCCAGGTGGCGCATACGGTGGACGTGTTCTCCCGCTATGGCGTGATCTTCCTCCTGTTCCTGGTGGGCCTGGAGACCTCGGTGGAGGAGATGCGGCGGGTGGGCTGGGAGTCGGCGCGGGTGGCGGTCATCGGCGTGGCGGCGCCCTTCGTGCTGGGCTTCGCCGTGGCCCGCACCCTGATGCCGGAGCTGGATCTCAACACCGACCTGTTCGTGGCCGCCACCCTGGGGGCCACCAGCGTGGGGATCACGGCGCGGGTGCTGCGCGACCTGGGCCGCAGCCGCTCGGCCACGGCGCGGGTGATCCTGGGGGCGGCGGTGATGGACGACATCCTGGGCCTGGTGATGCTGGCCATCGTCTCCGGCATCATCGTCGCCGGCGGCGTGCAGGTGGACACCGTGGCCAGCACCATCCTGCTGGCGGCCCTGTTTCTCGCCGCCGCCTTCTGGCTGGGACCGCGTTTTCTGCGCCTGGCGGTGTGGGTGCTGCGGCGGCTGGACATCGTCGAGGCCAAGCTGTTCGTCTCCTTCCTGTTTGTCATGGTGCTGGCGTGGTTCGCCAACTTCGTCGGCCTGGCCACCATCGTGGGGGCCTTCGCCGCCGGCGTGATTCTGCACGACGCCTACTTCGTGCACTGGGGCGACGCCCGCGAGCACCGGTTCAGCATCCGCGACCTGGTCGCACCCCTGGAGGCCATCCTGGTGCCCATCTTCTTCGTGCTCATGGGCATCCAGGTGAAGCTGGAGAGCTTTTTCGACACCCGCGTGCTGGTGGCCGCCGGCGCCCTGCTGGTGGCGGCGGTGCTGGGCAAGGTGCTGTGCGGTCTGGGCGCGCGGCGCGAGCACCACCGGCTGGCGGTGGGGCTGGGCATGATGCCCCGCGGCGAGGTGGGCCTCATCTTCGCCTCCATCGGCAAGAGCCTGGGCGTGATCAGCGACTCCCTGTTTTCCGCCGTGGTCCTGATGGTGGTGGTCACCACCCTGCTCACCCCGCCGCTGCTCACCCGGGTATTGCGGCGGGCACCCGGCACCGCGCCACCGGGTTAAAATAGACGGCGGAAGACCCGCCGGGAACCACCGTGGCCTTTGCCTACTACCAGCGCCTGAGCCCCCGCCAGCAGGCGGTCTACCGCCGTTCCGACGCCATCGACGCGGTGGCGCTGCCGCCGGACGCGGCCTGGCCCTCGCGGGTGACGGGGCTGGCCGGGGCGCTGGCCGGCGGCGACCGGGTGCTCACCGCGGTCATGGCCCAGCGCCTGCTGGACGCCCTGGCGCAGGCCCTGGCCGCGCCCCTGCTGCGGGTGCGGGTGCTGGAGGCGCGGCCCCACACCGGGTGCGAGGAACTCCACGGCCTGTATCAGCCGGCGGCGGACGGCGAGGCGGTGATCACGGTGTGGATGCGCACCGCCCGCCGGCGCCGCCTGGTGAAGTTCCGCACCTTCCTCCGCACCCTGGTGCACGAGTTCTGCCACCACCTGGACTACGAGGTGCTGGGGCTGGAAGAGTCGTTCCACACCGAGGGGTTCTACCGGCGCGAATCCAGCCTGGTGCGCCAGCTCCTGCACGGCACGGGGTTGTGATCCGTGGCCGTGGTGGTGCCGCCGTCCGCCCTGGCGCCGGAGACGCTCACCGCGCTCATCGAGTCCTTCGTGCTGCGCGAGGGCACCGACTACGGCGAGCGCGAATGCAGCCTGGCGGAGAAGGTGGCCCAGGTGCGCGCGCAGCTGGAGCGGGGCGAGGCGGTGATCCTCTACTCCGAGCTGCACGATTCGGTGACCATCGTGCCGGCTCCTTGAAGATAGGGACGAGGGACGAGGAGCTGGTGCGTTCAAAAAAGGGACCGCCGGCGCCGCTGCCGCGGCGCGCAGGCGGTCAAGGGCCGCGGAGGACGAGCGGGCTCAGCGCCGGCCGAGGCGGTAGTCGTCCAGATACTCGAGGTCCACGCGGCGCTGCTGCGCCCACTGGCCGGGACCGGCTTCGCCGGCGGCGGCCTCGCCCAGACCGTCCACGATGAGGCGGCCGGCCTCCACGCCGTGCTCGCGCAGCACCGCGGCCACGGCCTCGGCGCGGCGGCGGCTCAGTTCCAGGTTGGCCGCAGCGCTGCCGCGGGGATCGGCATGGCCGGTGACGGCGAGCATGGCGCGCGGATGGGCGACCAGGTACTCCGCATGGCGGGCCAGGAGGTCCCGCTGTACCGCGTCCAGCTCCGCGCTGCCCGGGGCGAAATGGACGGTGTAGGTCGCGGGCGGCTCCGGGGCCGCTTGGGCCGCGGCGGGACCGGTCTCCGGTTCCGTGCCGGCCACGGGTTGCGGGACCTGTGCCGTCACCGGCGGCTCGCCGGCCGGTGCCGGAACGGACGGGGCATCGTGGCCGCGGGCCGCGCAGCCGGTGGCGGCCAGGGCGGCCAGGACGGGAATGACGGCAATGGACTTGGGCATGGCAGTGCTCCTTTCGTGGTTGTACCGGAGCCTGCATTGCACCGCGCGCCGGGGGCGCCGGGCGGGCACCGGCGGGCGGCGGCGGGATGGATGATGGCGAAAGATGGCGCTCAGGCCAGGGGCAGGTGCACCTGGAACACCGCCCCGGACGGCGGATCGTCGCGCAGGTCGCGCGCGCTCACCGTGCCGCCGTGGAAGCCGGCGATGAGGCGCACGATGTACAGGCCCAGGCCCAGGTGGGGTTCGTCACCCGGCTTCGATCGCACCGAAACCATGGAGGCGAAGAGGTCGCCCTGGTCGCGGGGCAGGGGCGGGCCCTGGTTGGCCACGGTGAGCACGGCCTCGTCCCCCTCCCGGCGCAGGCGGATCTCCACCGGGGTGCCGGGCTCGGCGAAGTCGCAGGCGTTGGCCGCCAGCTTGTCCAGCATCTGGGCGGCGAGCTCCGGGCTGCCGGCCACGGTGACCGGCTCCGCCTCCAGGCGGAAGGTGCAGCGGGGGAAGGCCAGCCGGTAGCCTTCCACGCAGCCCCGCACCACCTCGTCCAGGCGGAAGGGCGCCCGGGATTCGGCGGCCACCGTCTGCTCCAGGCGGCTGGCCTCGCGCATGCGGGTGAGGATGCCGCCCAGCCGGTCCAGGCCCTCGCGGGCCCGGGCCAGGCAGGCCCGGGCGTGCCCGTCGCCGGTGCCCTGCTCCAGGTTTTCCAGCGAGGAGCGCACCACGGTCACGGGGGTGCGCAGCTCGTGGGCCAGGCGCGAGTTCATCTTCTCCAGGTAGCGGTTGTAGCCCGCCAGGCGCTGCAGCATGTCGCGGATGTCGCGCGCCAGGTCGCCCACCTCGTCGCCGCCCGCGGCCAGGGCCGGCACCTCGCGGATGCGGCCGTCGTCGGCGATGGCGGCGCGGGTGGCGTCGCGCAGGCGGCGGATGCGCCCGGACAGGCGGGCGGCGAACACCAGCAGCACGCCGGCCGCCAGCCCGAAGGCCAGCAGGCTCAGGTTGATGAGGATGGCCAGCGCCCGGCTGCGGGCCAGCACGATGCGGTCGCCGGTCTCCTCCACCGTCACCGCCCCGGCCACGCGGCCGTCCAGGCGCACGGGCCAGGCGGCGGCGAGGATGGCGGTGCGCCCGTCGGGGCTGGTGCGCCAGCGCGCCGTGGGGCGCCCGGCCAGGGCCTCGGCCACCTCGGGCCCGTCCAGGCGCGAGGCCCCGCGCCGGTCGTCCTCGAAGGTGTCGGCGGGCTGGGGCAGGAGCAGGCGGTAGAGCCAGTGCGGGCCGGCGCCGCCGGGCGCGGCGTCGGCGCCGTGGCCCAGGTCACCGGCGATGCCCAGCACGCGGAAGTCCCGGTCCACCACCCACAGGCGGATGCCGGCGCCGGCGAAGCGGGCCAGGCTGCGCTCCATGCGCGGCGAGGGCACGATGATGCTGGGCAGGGCGCCGGCCGGCGCCCGCGCGCCGGTGGCCACCAGCGCGGCCAGCCGGCGCGAGCCCGGGTCGTCCACGTCGCCCACCGCCAGGGCCAGGCGCGGGCCCAGCATGGACAGCGGGATGCGCAGCTCCACCACCCAGCCGCCGGCGGTTTCCTGCCATTCCCCCTTGATGCGCAGCTCCGGGCGCCGCGGCAGGCTGGCGGGATCGGTGCCCGCGAGGCGATGGGCGTTGACCCACCCCGGGGCGCTGGTGGCCACCAGGTAGCGCACCAGGCGTCCCGCGGCGTCGGTGAGGCTGAGTTCGACGAAGTCGTTGCGGTCCAGGCGCAGGCTGCGCGGATCGCGGTAGACGATGTGCTCGTCGTCCACCTCCACCGCCAGGTAGAGGTGCCGGCCCCACCGTCCCACGCGCCAGCGCGCGCGGTGGCCGCCGGCGTCGCCGGGGGACGCCGCCTCCAGGGGCACGGCGGGAACGTCGTACTCGCGCCACTCCTCCAGGTAGCCGTCGAGCTGGACGGGCCCCGGCAGGGTGCGCACGTACACGTGGCGGCCGCCGCGGGCGTCGCCGCTGGCCCCGGTCCAGAGTTCGCGGCGATCGGCTAGCGCCGCGGCCACCAGGCGCGCCCGGTCCAGCAGCGATCGCTCGAGTTCCTTTTGCAGGTGAAGGCCCAGCTCCTGCACGTAGTGATATCCGGCCCACGGCACCGCCAGCAGGGCGGCGGCCGCCAGCAGCAGCTTGGCGCGCAGGCTCAGTCGCACCAGCGGTAACCCATGCCGTAGACGGTGTCGATGGCGGCGAACGCCGGGTCCAGGTCCAGGAACTTGCGGCGGATACGCTTGATGTGCGAGGTGATGGTGGCGTCGTCCACCACGATGCGCGCATCCTGCATGAGCTGCTCCCGGCTCTTCACGTGCCCCGGCCGGCGGGCCAGGGAATGCACGATCCAGAACTCGGTGAGGGTCAGGTCCACGGGCTCGCCGCGCCACCGGGCCCGCAGGCGGTCCAGGTCCAGCACCAGCGGCCCGCGTTCCAGCCGCTGCGGCTGCTCGTTCTGCTGCAGGGCGTCCAGGCGGCGGAACAGCGCGTGGATGCGGGCGCACAGGTGGGCCAGGCTGATGTCCTTGGTGAGATAGTCGTCGGCGCCCAGGCGCAGCCCGGAGACGGCGTCCAGATCGCTGTCCCGCGCGGTGAGGAACACGATGGGCACGGTGGGCGAGAGCGCGCGCAGCTCGCGGCACAGCTCGAAGCCGCCCTCCTGCTCGTCCTCCAGCCCGATGTCCAGGACGGCGAGATCCGGCAGCCGCCGGCGGAACGCGGCCAGGGCCTGCGGCCGGTTGCCGAACAGGTCCACCCGGTAGCCCTGTGCCCGCAGGGCGTCGGCGTAGTTGTCGCGGATGGCGGGCTCGTCCTCGACGATGGCGATGGTGCGTTTCATGGCGACGTGGGGCGCCGTCGGCGCCGGTCCGGAACCCGTTATATAACACAGTCCCCGCCGCCGCCGGCCGCATGCCACGATTCATCATTTTTCGTCCCCGGATCGCCCCCGCTGGCCCGCGGCCGGCCCCGGGCCGGGGCCATGCTGTGCCCATGGCATTCCGGCGCGGGCAGGAGGCGCCGCCGGGCCACGGACGGCCCCGCTGGATCACGGCACAGGAAGGAGGCGGGGGATGAAGAACATGCGTGACGATGCCGCGGGGGCTGCGCGGCGGGCGCTGGAGTGGTGCGAGGACCTGATCCTGGCGGGGGCCTGGGCCCTGGCCCTGGTCCTGATGCTGGTGTCCGGCCCGGGATGATGTTGGTGGGGGCCGGTGGCGGCGGTAACATGGACCGCACCATGGCCGACGAAACGGGACAGCGGTACCGGGGCGGACCCCACCGGGGAGGATCCCGCAGTGCACCCTACCCGGTGAGCCGGCTGGCGCCACCCTGCGAGCTGGTGGACCTGGCACGCGAGATCCAGCGTGCCGACGAGGTCATCGGCGCGCGGGTGAGCGGCCAGCTCGCGGTCATCGCGGAGCAGATCCGGACCCTGCAGGACCAGGCGCGGGCGATCCTGGAGCAGACCCGGAGGGACCAGGAGCTGCATCGCGTACCCTGCGCGGTGCAGCGGCGGCCGGGGCAGGTGTATCACCTCTACCGGCGCGACGACGGCAGCCGCTACTTCGCGCTGCTTTCTCCCGAGGACTGGGGCGGCCGGCCGCCACACCGCCACGAGGGGGCCTACCGTCTCGAGGCCGACATGTCCTGGCGCCCCGTGGAACAACAGGGGGCCGGCGACAACTGATTGCGGCTGTCCGGTGGCGGGACACGCTTGTCACCGGCCCCTCTTTTCTTCCTCCATGAGGGCCTGTTCCAGGTCCCCGATGAACCGCGCCCAGACGGCGTCGGCGGCGCGGCCCATGGCGGCCACCGTGGCATGGATCCCCTTGCCCCGGGCGGCGGCGGTCTCGCGGTAGCGGCGGCGCAGCAGCTCGCGGCCGCCGCGCCCGGCCCACAGCTCCAGCTCCAGCACCGCCCGCGGCGGCGAGGCCCCCTGCAGCCGGTGCAGGGCCAGCAGCCGGCCCGAGACCCGCAGCGCGCCCGGGCCTGCGGGCCGCACCTCCGGGGCGATGCCGCGCGCGGCCAGGGCCGCGCGCAGGTGCCGGCCCAGGAGCAGGGCCGGGGGCTCGCTCCACAGGTGATAGCGGTACTGGCGCAGCTCCAGGGGGCGGGCGGCATCCACGTACACCAGGGGGCGGCTGCGCAGCAGGCCGGCGGCGCGCGGTGTTTCCACCACCAGCACCCCAGCCAGCAGGGGACGGGCCCGCGGGGCCGCGGGGGCCGGTGGCGGCAGGCGGTAGAAGTGCTCCACCGGGGCCGGGCCGCCGCCGCCGAAGCAGCCGCCCAGCGCCAGGGCGGCGGCCAGGAGTGCGGCCCGCTTCACGGCGGCGGCTCCGCCGGTACCTCGCTGCCGCGCAGCAGCAGGGCCGGATCGTCGCGCACGCGGCGCGCGAACTCGTCCAGGCGGCGGCTGGCCGAGTCCAGGTTCTCCATCAGTCCCTCCAGGTGGCGGGAAAGGATCCCGGCGCTCCGGCGCAGCTCCACCACCGTTTGCCGCACGTCGGGGCGGTTCTCCGAGACCAGGCCGCCGGCCTCGCCGGCCAGGTGCTCCAGGCGCTCGGCCGCCGCCGCCAGCCGCCGGCTCATGTCCTCGGCATGGGCGAGGGTGGCCTCGGCCCGGCGCAGGTTGTCCGTGGAGGCGAAACGTCCCAGGCGCTCGGCGGTCCGGTCCAGGCGGTGGACCAGGCGGCGGGCATCCTCCAGCAGGGCCGGCAGGCGGGCGATCACCTCGGTGTCCACCCGCGCCAGCATGCCGTCCAGGCGCTGGGCCAGGGGGGCCAGGCCGGTGGCGAGCCGGTTCACCGCGGTCATGATCATGGCCGGCGGGGCGGCGGCCAGGGTGCCGCCGGGGGGCAGCGGCTCGGTGCTGCGCCCCTCGCGGATATCGATCTGGTAGCCGCCCAGGAGCTGGGGCTGGACGATGCCGGCGGTGCTGTCGCGGGGGATGTGCCAGTCGGGTTGCACGGCCAGGCGCACGCGATAGACCGTGCCGCCTTCGCGGCGGCGGGGCTCGATGCCGCCCACATGACCGATGCGGTAGCCGCCGTAGGTGACCGGGGTGCCGGCAGCGATGCCGGCCACCTGCTCCAGCTCCACGAAGTAATCGGTGCGGCCGGCGGTCTTGCCGGTGATCCTGAGCAGCACCGCCAGCAGGATCAGCAGCATGAGCAGGACGAAACCGCCCACGACCAGGTAGTTGATGCCCTCCCGCTTCACCGGGCGCCTCCGGCGGCAGGCCGCGGCGTGCGGCGCGGAAGGGATGCGGCCTCAGGCATCGGGCGGTGCTCCGGTGAGCTTGTCCAGGTAGACCTCGGGGTCCACCGGGGCGATGTCGGCACGGCGCTGGAGCAGGTCCTGGATCCGGCGGTCTTCGCTGCGGCGCAGGGCATCGGGCGTGCCGGTGAACAGCACCCGTCCCCGGTCCAGCACCGTGATGCGATCGGCGATGGCGAACGCACTTTCCAGCTCGTGGGTCACCACCACGATGGTCATGTTGAGGGCCCGGCGCAGCTTGAGGATGAGGCGGTCGAGCTGGGCCGAGGCCACGGGGTCGAGGCCGGCCGAGGGTTCGTCGAAGAACAGCAGTGGCGGGTCCATGACGATGGCCCGGGCCAGGGCCGCGCGCTTGATCATGCCGCCGGAGAGCTGGGCCGGCATGAGGTCCTCGCATCCGGACAGGCCCACCAGGGCCAGCTTCATGCGCATCATGATGCGCATGGTGTTCTCGTCCAGCCGGGTGTGCTCGCGCAGGGGCAGCAGGATGTTGTCGCCCACGGTCATGGAGTTGAACAGGGCCCCGCCCTGGAAGGCCACCCCCATGCGCGTGCGCAGCTCGTGCATGGCGTGCTCGCCGAGCCGGGTGATGTCCTGGCCCAGCAGTCTGATGCAGCCGCGGCTCGGGGACTGCAGGCCCAGCAGGGCCCGCAGCAGGGTGCTCTTGCCGGAACCGCTGCCGCCCATGACGACCATGATCTCGCCCCGGCGCACCTGCAGGTGGACGTCATGCAGGACCTCGTGCCGGCCATAGCTCACGCACAGGTCGCTCACCTCGATGACGATCTCGGCGGCCTCGTGCGGTACGGGGGCGGGCGCGGACACGTCAGCGGTTCATGAACCAGGTGAAGATCAGGTCGGTGACCAGGATCAGGCTGATGGCCATCACCACCGAGCGGGTGGTGGCCCGGCCCACGCCCTCGGCACCGCCGCGGACCTGGAAGCCGTTGATCAGTCCCACCAGGGCGATGATGAGCCCGAACACCACGCTCTTGAACAGGCCCTGGAGGATGTCCCTGGCCTGAAGCACGTCGAGGCTGCGCTCGGCGTAGACGCCGAGGCCGAGATCCATCTCCATGGCCGCGTAGATGCCGCCGCCCAGCAGGCCCGTGATGTCGCCGAGAACGGTGAGCGCGGGCACCATCACCAGCATGGCGATGATCACCGGGGCGGCGAGGTGGCGCACGGGATTGATGCCGATGACGCGCAGGGCGTCGATCTCCTGGTTTTCCACCATGGTGCCGATGCGGGCGGCCACCGCGGAGCCCGAGCGCCCGGCCACCACGATGGCGACGATGAGGCAGGCGAACTCGCGGGTGATGGACAGGGCGATGCCCAGCACCACCTGGGCCTCGGCGCCGAAGGTGCGCAGGGTCTCGATGCCCTGGATGGCCAGCATCATGCCCACGGTGAACGTGAGCACGGCGGTGATGGGGATGGCGTTGACGCCGATGTCCCGGGCCTCCCGGAACACCGCCCGCAGCTGCACCGGCTGCCGGCGGCGCGGTCCTGCCACCAGCCAGTAGCAGCCCTCGGCCAGCAGGCTGGCGGCATAGCCCAGTTCTTCCAGCCCCCGCACCACGGTGCGGCCCGTGTATTCGACCAGACGGCGGAGAGACGAGGCCCTAGTTGTGGCGGTCACTGCGGAGGCGGTCTTCGACACTGTCGTGAATGGCGAAGACGTGATCCAGTCTCGCCAGTTCCAGCACCTGCCGGACCGGCCCGTGCACCCCCACCAGTCCGAACCTGAGATCCATGCTGCGGGCGAGCTGCAGGCCCTCCACCAGGGTGGCGATGCCCGAGCTGTCCATGTAGTCGACGCCGGACAGATCCACCAGCACGTTGCAGCGCCCGTTGAGGTACTTGAGGATCTCGTCACGCACTCTTGGAGAATAGTGCATATCCACCTCGCCCGCGAGGCGGATCACGGTGTAGGGACCCTCGACCGCGACCTCAATGTGCATCGCCGTCTCCCCGCTCACCCAGGACCTTGCGCATCTCCAGCACGTTGCCCTTCTTGGAACCGGTGGGCAGGAAGGCCCAGTGGTCCATCACCTGGCTGATGAGCTGAACCCCGAGGCCGCCGGGCCGGACCTCCTCCAGGCTGCGGCCGCGGACGCAGTCGGCGTCCACGCAGGGCGCGAAGTCCACGATGCGCACCACGAGCTCGTCGCCCTGGCGGCTGACCCGCAGCACGATGTCGCCCTCGCGGGTGCGGCCATAGGCATGCTGGATGATGTTCATGCACGCCTCGTTGACCGCCAGCACGATCTGCTCGGCGGTGTTGGGGCTGCACAAGGTCTCCCCCAGTGTCGATCTCAGCCGCATGCGCATGGCCTTGAGGGCGTCGGAGCGGGCCCGGAAGCGGTGGTCGAGCAGGCATTCCTCCGGTTGCATGCCGCCCTCGACCACCAGCAGGGTGAGGTCGTCGCGGCGGCGGTTCTCGTTGGCGCGCAGGGCGCCCACCACGGCATTGAGGCGTTCCACCGGCGGGCGTCCGGCCCAGTCCCGCAACAGGGCCACGAG
>Ga0256830_1002481_pt1 | contig 12150 bp, 8 predicted proteins | sample 128326metaG_FD_190537 | JGI IMG/M metagenome (GOLD analysis project Ga0256830, IMG submission 190537) | Hydrothermal vent microbial communities from Lau Basin, Pacific Ocean - 128-326 | ecosystem: Environmental > Aquatic > Marine > Hydrothermal vents | place: Pacific Ocean: Lau Basin | collected...
CTTCACTTCCACGAAATTGCCGATCCGGGTGCCGGCGGCAATCCGTGCCTCGCCGCGCAGATGGGCGAAGGGCCCGATCTCGCAGCGGGCGGCGATGCTAACACCCTTCCTGATCACGCAAAAGGGACGAATGACCGTCCCGGGACCGATCTCCACGCCGCTTTCCACGAGGGTCAGATCCGGGTCCTCGATCAGGACGCCGGCCGCCGTCAGGTCCTCGAAGATGCGCGCCTTCATGGCTCTGCGGGCGGCCAGCAGGTCGGCCGGCGTGTTGATGCCCAGGGCTTCCGCGGGATCGGGGAGGGGCCAGGCCAGGACGCGGCCTTCGGCCAGCGCCACCAGGTCCGTCAGGTAGTGCTCCCCCTGGGCGTTGGCGCTGCCGATGCGCGGCAGGAGCTTTCTCAGGGTCTCCACCGCGAGGAGGAATCCTCCGGCGTTGATCTCCCGGATGGCCAACTCCTCCTCCCCGGCATCGCGGTGTTCCACGATCCGAACGAAGGCGCCCCGGGCGTCCCGCACGATGCGCCCGAGCCCCGTCGGGTCGGCCACGTGGGCGCTGATCAGGGAGATCCGCGCCTTCCTGCGCCGATGCCGGCGCACCAGCTCGACCAGGGAGGCCCCCCGCAAGAGCGGCATGTCCGCGTAGAGGATCAGGACCTCCGCATCCTTGCGGGGGAGGCGACGCAGGGCGCGGCGCACCGCATCCCCCGTGCCCCTGGGTTCCGGTTGGGAAACGAACGAGAGATCCGGCTCGCCCCCCAGGGCCTTCCGCACCTCCTTCAGATTCGCCCCCCCCACCACGACGATGCCGGCCGGGCGCAGGGCCCGGGCCGCGACGATCACATGGCCGATCAGCGGGCGCCCGAGGAGGTCCACGAGGACCTTCGTGACGGGGAAGTTCTTCATCCTCGAGCCGACGCCACCGGCGAGGATGACCACGTGAAGGGGGCGGGCCATGAAAGGCTCGGGATGCTCTCCGCGGTCGGCGGACCGGGATGGGGCGGACGCTCCGTCCGACCCGTCCTTGATTTCTGACCCCCCGGGCGGCTTCGTCGTGAAGCCGACCCCCGCGGCTTCCGCAAGGGATCCTTCGACCGCCTCGGAGGGCTCCCTTTCGAGAGCGCTTCGCGGCCGGTCTGTTGAGCTACCCTGCTAGGACTCGAACCTAGAATTGCAGGGCCAGAACCTGCCGTGTTGCCAATTACACCACAGGGTAGTGGAGTGTCCGCCTCCCGGAGGAGACGGCCCGATCCTCTGGCGTGATCGGGCAGCCCCATGCTACCGGCTGCCGCCCGGCCATCAACAGAGCTCCCGGGGTCCCCGGCGCGGCATGGGAGCGGCCGCGCGGCCCGCGAGGGGCCCCGTCCCTCTCCGGCGGGTGGATCCATCCGGAAAGGCGGAGGCCGAGCTCTTCTTCCGCCGCACCCTGGTGGGCCGTCCTCACGACTGGATAGAATCCAGCCGTCCTACCCGGTGGTGTAATCGGCAACACATCAGGTTTTGGTCCTGAGGTTCCAGGTTCGAGTCCTGGCCGGGTAGCTCCTCACGCGGCCCCCTCGCCCGCCGGGAGCAGACGCAGGCGCACTTCGTTCAACGCCCATTGGGCCGCCCGCTCGCGGACCTGGGAGCGGGACCCCGTGAAATGGCGCTCCTCGGCCACGACCTCGTCCCCCAGCGCCAGGCCGATGAAGACGGTTCCCACGGGCTTCCCCGGCACGGCTCCGGTGGGCCCGGCGATGCCCGTGGTGCCCACGCCGATGTCGGCGCCTCCCACCCTGCGGGCACCCGCGGCCATTTCCCGGGCGCAGGCGGCCGAAACGGCGCCATGAGCACGCAGGGTCTCCGGGGAGACTCCCAGGACCCGCTCCTTGGCCTCGTTCGAATAGGTGACGAGGCCGGCGGTGAAGACGGCCGAGATGCCCGGAACGGCGACCAGTCGATCGGAGAGCAGTCCCCCCGTGAGCGATTCCGCCACGGCGATCGTCCGCCGCCGCTCCAGCAACATCCGCCCCACCACTTCGTTCAGGTTCACGCGGCCCTCGACCACCGCCTCCGGGCCGAGACGCCGGCGGATCTCGCGCACGTCCCGGTCGAGCAGGGTCCGGGCCTCTTCGGGATCGCCGGCGGCGGCCGTCAGCTCCAGGTGCACCTGGAAGATCCGCGGATAGGAACCCAGGGTGGGGTTGCGTCCGCGCCGGAGGAGATCCGCCAGTCTCTCTCCGATCAGCGACTCCGGGATCCCCAGCACCGTCACCTCACGCCGCTCGGGGACCCTTCCGCGATCCGCCCGTCCGTCCAGGAGAGGGAAGAGATGCTCGCGCGCCATGGCCTTCATCTCCGCGGGCACGCCCGGCAGCACGACGATCAAGCGCTCGCCCGCCACCTCGAGAAGCATGCCGGGAGCCGTGCCATGGGAGTTGGGCAACGGACGGGTGCCGCGCGGGAGGAGCGCCTGCACTCGTTCGCGATCGGGCAGCTCCCGACCGTGGTCACGGAAGAACTTCTCCATGGTGCGCAGAGCGCCCGCATGGAGCTCCAGGGGAACGCCGAGAGCATGCGCGACCCCGTGGCGGGTGAGATCGTCGGCCGTCGGCCCCAGCCCCCCGGTCACGACCGTGACGGGGACGTGATCGAGTCCGTTCCGCACCGCCCTGGCAACGGCTTCCTCCTCGTCCGCGACGGTCTCGCGAAAGACGACCGGGAAGCCGTGTTTCCAGAGCTCCGCCGACAACCAGGTGGCATTGGTGTCGTGGATGCGGCCCGCCAGGATCTCGTTCCCGACGGTGACCACACAGGAAGAACTCATGGGAAGGCTCCCGTGGCCGGGAGAAACCCGTTGGAGGGAGCACTCGGGCCCGAAAGTGGTTGCGCGGAAAGACGCTTTCGGTGCACAATGGCGCGGTCAATAGGACAAGGCCGTTTTTCCATAACCAAGCGTGAACCCATCCAGGGACGGAGTGATCCTGCAATGCGAGTGAGCCGTATCCTCCTGGCCGTCATCATACCCGCCCTCGCCGCCTGCGGCGGAGGAGGCGGGGGCGGTGGCGGCGGTGGCGCCGCCCCGGCGGTTGGAGGCCCCATCGAGGGTCTTCCCGCCGCGACGCTCGAAGCCTTCGAGCGCGGGCGCATTCTGATGAAGAAACGTTTCACCCCCAGCGAGGGCCTCGGGACCCTCTACAACGCTTCTTCCTGCGACTCCTGTCACAGCACACCGGTCACGGGCGGTTCGGCGCCCAACTATCGCAACTTCTACATGGTGGCCACCTGGTCGGTGAACCCCACCTTCCAGCAGCCCGCCATCGGCCCCGACGGATTGCCCCTGCCGAGCTTCGTGCTGCCCAGCTACGCCGCGCTGGACGGGCCGCGGGCCGTCATCCCGGACGAGGTGCCGCCCTTCTTCAACGTCGAAGTCACCCAGAGGAACGCCCCGCCGACCTTCGGTGTGGGGCTCTTCGAATTCGTGAGCGACGCCGAGATCCTCTCCCGTTCCGACCCGGACGACCTCGTCCCCGCGGGAGGCGACGGCATCAGCGGTCGCGTCAACCAGACCTCCGTGAACGGCATGCTGGCCATCGGGCGCTTCGGCTACAAGGCCCAGGCCAACAACATCGAAGCCTTCATCCGCGGCGCCGCCTTCAACCAGATGGGGCTCACCAGCAATCCCGTGGAAGGCAACGGTGCCATCGTCACGACGGCGGACGGTTGCTTCCGGCCGCTCCTGCAGGTCAGCGCCATCCAGGACCAGCCCATCACCGACAACGACGGAGTCGGCGATCCCGAGATCAGCGCCCAGATCATGTCCGACCTGGTGGCGTTCTCCCGGTTCCTGGCGCCTCCCGAGCCCAAGCCCTTCAACGCCGCGGCTCTGCGTGGAGAGCAGCTCTTCGAATCGCTGGGGTGCGCCAAGTGTCATGTCCCGGAGCTGCAATCCACCATGGGCCCCCTACGCGCCTACACGGATCTGCTGCTCCACGACATGGGACCCGACCTCGCGGACGGCATCAGCCTCGGCATCCCCGAGCCGTCGAATCTCCCCGGAGACCTTCCCAACACCACGCGGGAGTTCCGCACCCAGCCCCTCTGGGGCGTCTCCATGTCGGCTCCCTATCTGCATGACGGCAGAGCCGACACGCTGCACGCGGCCATCGTGGCCCACGGCGGCGAGGCGGAAAGCATCAGGATGGCCTACGAGGCCCTGACGCAGGAAGACAAGGACGACCTGATCGCTTTTCTGGAGGCGCTGTGATGCTGACGCGAAGCTTCATCCTGATCCTGAGCGTGGCCCTCGTGCTCTGCGGCATCCTGGGTTTGGGACGCCGGGCGGAAGCCGAGCTCGTGGACGACAACACCCCCATTCCCGCCCCGGGGCAGCCCGGCTCGCCCATGCCGGGCCTCTCCTCCGCGGAGCTGGACCAGTGGATCCGGGGCCGTCGCGTCTTCGATCGTGACGTCCACCTGGAGGACGGGCTCGGAACTCCGGAATACAACGGGGACTCCTGCCGCGCCTGCCACCAGGATCCCGCCATCGGCGGCGCCGGAAACCTCGACGTGAACGTCTTCCGCTTCGGCAACGACAACGGCGGCATGGGCCCCTTCACCAACCTTCCGGGTGGCCAGGTGGCCTCGAAGTTCCGCCGCCCGGACTTCCCGGGCCGGGAAGACCACGATCCCGCGGCGGACGTCTTCGAACAGCGGAATCCGCCCTCCATCCTGGGGCTCGGCCTGGTCGAGACCATCTCGGACGCCGACATCCTCGCCAACGAGGATCCCCTGGACCTGAACGGTGACGGCATCCGCGGGGTGGCCCGCATGGTCGACGTGGGCGGCGGCGTCATGGAGGTGGGACGTTTCGGTTGGAAGGCCTTCGCCCCCACGCTGGCGGACTTCGCCCACGACGCCGGAACGGGAGAGTTGGGTCTGACCTTCTCCGACACCAGCCGCGGCTTCGGTGCCCAGACCGACAACGACGGTATTCCCGACCCGGAGTTCGATGACGGGGACCTGGAGGACATGATCTTCTTCATGCGCAATCTGGCCCCGCCCCAGCGCAAGGGTTCGACGAATCCGCTCGTGGCCCTCGGCGAACAGATCTTCAGCCAGATCGGCTGCGACCTCTGCCACAAGCCCACCATGCCGGGATCCGGCGGGCCCGTTCCCCTCTACTCGGATCTCCTCCTCCACGACATCTGGCCGGCCTCCTTCCGCGGCATGGCCGAACCCGGAGCGGACGTGGGGCTCTACCGGACGCCGCCCCTCTGGGGCATCGCCGAAACGGCCCCCTACATGCACGACGGACGCGCGGAAACCCTCACGGACGCCATCCTCCTCCACGACGACGAAGCCCTCGCCGTGCGCCAGGCCTACGAGGCCCTGACCACGGGAGACAGGGAGGCCCTGCTCCTCTTCCTCAAGGACCTTTGACCCACGGCAAGCATCGGGACGAGCCGGCGGGGGTCGGGGATCACCATCTTCCCGGGATCCTCGACCCCCGCCCTTCACACCTCGTGAGCCTGCGCCCCTTGTTGCTCCTGGCGGCCCTCCTCCTCCTCCTCTGCTCCTGCGGTGAGGAGGAGCCGCGTCCCGTTCCCCCGGACGCCCGGAGTCCCGGGCAGAAAAGCCATCCGACGCCGGAGACTCTGCCTCCTGTGCCCTTCACCGTTCGTGGCCGCCTCCCCCGTCCCCGGGCGCTCCGCATCGCCTTCACCAGGTCCCGGGGGCCCCTTCCCCCCGCGGTCTTCCGCGCCGCCGTCCGCCGGGCCCTGGCCGTCTGGGAGGCCACGGGCTGCGTATCCTTCGAGGACGCATCCTCCCCGGGCCAGGCCGACATCACCTTCGGCTGGGAGGGGCGGCGCACGGGGACGGAAGAGGGCGCCGACACGGGCTTCGTGGCCTGGAGCGGCGTGCTGGCCTACACGGGCCGCATGGGTCCCGGCTGCCCCATCCGCTTCTTCTCTGGAGCACGCTTCTCCGCCGACGGGGCGGAGGGATACGGTCTCTTTCAAGCCGCCCTGCACGAGATCGGTCACGCCCTGGGCCTGGACGAGAGCCCCGATCCCGAGGCGGTCATGCACCTGGCCCATGACGCCCGCAAGACGGAGCTGGCGCCCGCGGACCTGGCCGGCATCCACTCTCTCTACGGTGGAGGGGAGAACGCAGAAGGTGACGTCCTGATCGTGCCCCACGTCGAGACGGAGGGGCATCCGACGCCCCCGCCCCTGCGGAGGGTGGCCCCCCTCCCCCAGGACCGGGTGGCGCTCTTCGACGCGGACGGGGACGGACGCTGCGAGCTGCTGGTCTGGTCCAGGGATCCCCGCAAGACCGCATCCCTCACGGTCTTCCACTTCGATGAGGCCTTCCGGGTGGTCCGCACCACGGGTCCCCGACCGGCCATCATGCCGCTGCGCTACGAGTCCTTTTTCGCACGCACGGACGACGGCCGTTCCGTTCTGATCCATCTCCTGGGGGGCCGCCGCTACGACGTGCGCGTGTTCTCCTCGATCGGCTACCCGGCCTCCCGTCCGGCGCCGGGCACTCCCCTTCACCTGGTCTGCGGACTCGCCGACGCCGACGGCGACGGCGTCTTCGACGACGCCTCGCCCCTGCCTCCGCTCCGCGACCCCTTGCTGGGCGACATCAACGGCGACGGCCTGAGCGACACCATCCGGATCCGCGGGCGCTGAAGATCCGTGGCGCCCACCGTGGTAGGACGTCCCGCACGAAGTCGGCGCCGCCCGTTCCGGACTCAGACCGAGAAGCGGAAGTTCAGGATGTCGCCGTCCCGAACCACGTAGTCCTTGCCCTCCAGTCGCAGGAGATTCGCCGCCTTGGCCTCCTTGAGCCCCCCGGCCCTCAGCAGATCCTCGCACGAGACGACTTCCGCGCGGATGAAGCCGCGCTGGATGTCGCTATGGATCGCTCCGGCCGCTTCGAGGGCGCTGGCGCCGCGACGCACGGTCCAGGCGCGGCACTCGTCCTCGCCCGCCGTCAGGAAGGAACAGAGGCCCAGGAGGTCATAGAGGGCCGCCAGCAGGGCGTCCCGCGCCGGTTCCCGCAGGCCGTACTCCTCCATGAAGGTGGCCGCGTCCTCGGGATCCAGCATGGCGATCTCGGCTTCCAGGGATCCCCGCAGGCAGAGCCGCCGCTGAAAGGTCTCGGGCACCCGGGCCAGCGCTTCCTCCGCACCGGCCCCGTCATCGGGGAGCGAAGCCACCACCAGGGACGGCTTCTGAGTGAGGAAACGAAACCCGCGGATGAGTTCTTCCTCGGAAGCCTTCAGCGGCACGTCCTCGATGAGACTGCCCCCTTCCAGCGCCTCCTTCAGGCGCAGGAGGAGTTCCAGCTCCTTCTTGTCCCGTTCCTGGGTCTTCGTGGGCTTGTTGACCGTCTTCTCCAGCTTGGAGATGCGGTTCTCGATCATCATGAAGTCGGCCACCTGGAAGCTCCCCACCAGGGTCTCCAGGTCGCGTTTCACATCGACCGCCGGATCCTCGTAGGGATAGGTGTTGCTCTCGAAGCCCCGCACGACGATGGCCAGGGCATCCGAGTCACGCATGGACGCCATGAGACTGGCCTCCGACCTGGGATCGGCGCCGAGCCCCGGAAAATCATGGACGTCCACCTTGGCGTAGACCTTCTTCCTGGGTTGGAAGATCTCGGCCAGGGCATCGACTCTCGGATCCGGCACATCCACGGTGCGGAAGGGATCCCCGTGGCCCTCGGAACAGGTGATCGCCCTGAAGAGCGTCGTCTTCCCCGAGCCCGGCAAGCCTACGAGACCGACTTTCATCCTGGTTCTCCTTCCCGGTCTTCATGCCGGGACGAGTCGACGGACAGCGGGATCATCATTCAACGTCCCAGTGTCTCGTCGGCGTGTTCGCTGTACCACTTGCGGAAGGCCTCGAGGACCTCCTCCTCCGAGCCCGCGGGCTCGAAACCCGCGATCAGGGCCAGCATGTTCCGCACCTCTTCCCTGACCTCGTCACCGCCTCCTTCGAGGGCTTCCAGGAGCCGCGGAACGAAGACCGCGTGACGCGGTCGCGGAATCTCCGTCAGTCGGTAGGAGAAGACTTCCTGGGGGAAGTGCCTGAATTCCACCCAGCGTTCCTCCTCGGGTCGCGGGCTCCGATCCACGACCTGGAAGTCCACCCGCAAGACCCGCAGCCGGGTCAGGGCGCAACGATCGCGCAGGCGCAAGAGCCAGGTCTCCTGATCCTCGCCGTCCGCATCCACCCGGTACGCCCCCAGGGGGCGTTCATTCAGAATCTTGGCTGCGATGTCCAGGAGTGGAGGTTTGGAGGCGTCCTCGGTCTGATAGAGATTCGCGTCGATGGCCTGCTGCCGCCAGATGCCGGCGACCTGTCCCCGGAAGACGAAGAGCAACCCCGCGACGATCAACGCCTTGCGCAGGGCGGGCCACTTGGCCTTCCAGTTCACCGGGGGACGATTCGGCCCCAGGCTCAGCCAGGCCAGGAGCAGGCCCATCTCGTAGAGCGCCACCAGAGGGGTGGCCAGGAGGACCTGAGTCACCGGATCGGGCGGCGTGAACACGGCCGCGAGGATGAAGATCAGGACCAGGGCGTACTTGCGTTTCACGCGCATTCCGGCGGGCGTGGCCATGCCGGCCTTCACCAGACCCAGCATGACGACCGGAAGCTGGAACGCCACGCCCAGCAGGAGGGTGAGGATCGTGAAGAGCCTCAGGTATTCGGGAATCGTCACCAGGTTCCGAACGAGGGTCGGATCGGCGAAGGTCAGCAGGTAGTCGAGACCGATGGGGATCAGCACCAGATACCCGAAGACCACACCGGTCAGGAAGAGAAGGAAGCAGAGGGGCGCCAGCCTGTAGATGATGCGCTTTTCGCGCGCGTAGAGTCCGGCGCCGATGAAGAGCCAGAGTTGGTAGATCCAGAAGGGCGCCGTCAGGATCAGGCCCACGATGAAGGAGACCTTGATGTGGGCGAAGAAGGGTTGCGTCGGCCCCGTCGCCACCAGCGCCGCCGACTGGTGCTCCTGGAGCATCACCTCCCGGTAGGGCCGCGTGACGAGAGCAAAGACCTCCTTGTGATAGACGAAGACCACGGCGAGCCCGGCCAGGCTGGCCCAGAGGGCCTTCAGGATGCGGGAGCGCAGCTCGTTCAGGTGCTCCCCGAAGGTCATCTGCGTGTGGGCCAGCTCGGGGTCACCTTCTTTTTCGTGGGGTTGCGTCAAGCTGAACGGTCTTCCTCAGGAGGGTGTTTCCGTCTCGATCGGCTCTGGCCCGCACCGTTCATCTCGTCGTCGGGCGGAGGTCCTCGGACGGAAATCGCTCGCGGCCCGCTCCACCCGGTATCTCCGACCCGGACGTGGCCCCCCGACCGAAAGCCCGAGGAGATGCCTTCTCGACCGATCGGGCCGGACGGCCCTTCGCTGCCGGCGCTGCGGATCACCGCCGGGCCCTCGCGTGAAAGGATATCAATCCCGCCGGCCACGAAAACGGCCCGGGCTCCGACGAAGCGGAGCAGGGGCCGCATGCAGGCGTTTTCCCCGGCGCTCAGAACTTGAGGTAGGGAGTCAGGTCCGGAGCACGGAGGATCTGGACGCCCAGTTCCACGGCGCGCTTGTAGTCGGGCGAATCCGTGAGGACCTCGCCCTCCTCCTCGTCCTCCTGAACCCCCATGACCAGGAAGTCGGTGAAGACGGTCACCTGCTCGTCGATGACGGCGCCGCGACTCTTCAGCAGTTCCTCGACGGTGGTGCGATCCCAACTTCCGGGAAGCTCGCCCAGGAAGACGAAGTGCGTGGCCTTCTCGGGGTCGTAGTAGGGATTGTAGATCCAGTCCCCGGAATCGATTTCACCTTCACCGTGCTGATCGATGCGGCATTCGGCCTTGTCCGGATAGAGACGGATGACGCGGATGAACCCCTTCGGAATCTTCACGCCTCCCTTGCCCGTCTCGTAGACCTTGAAGCGCGTGCCGAGGCGCAGGAGCTTCTTGGCGCCCACGTCGATCCACACGATGTCGTCGGTCGGATCCACGCGCACCACGTTGCCGTCCGGCTTCTCCGTCTCCCGCGCCACGCGCAGGGAGGACTTGATCTGGTTCACCTGGCCCAGCAGGGCCTCCTTCTCCAGGAGGGCCTTCTGCACGTCCTGGGCCGCCTTGTCGATCGTGCTCCGGATCTCGTCGGTGAGTTCCCGGTTCTTGTCGGAGAAGGCCTGATTCTGGCTTCTCAGGTCCGCGTTCTGGTTCTTCAGGTTGTCGATCGCGGCGGAATGGAGTTCGTCCGCCTTCTGGCGATCGGAGGCCTTGGCCTCGTTGACCTGCGCGATCTGGGCGTCCTTCTCCTGCACCTCGGCCTTCAGGCGCGAGATCTCGAGGTCGCGATTCTGGACCTCGGTCTTGATGCCGGCGATCTTGTTCTTGAAGTCACCCCAGGCGCCGCGAAAGGTCTGAGGCGTGATGCCCGGGGCCTCGATCTCGTCCTTCAAACCGGAAAGGTCGCGCTTGGCCTCGTCCATCAGGGGCTTCAGGACGTCATCGGCCGGAGTGTCCAGCAACTCCTCGTCGGCCGGGAGCGGACAGGTGGAGGGGAACTTCTCCCAGGCCACCGACGCCACGAGTTCATAGGCCCGGGACGCGAACTGCGACCGGGCACGGAAGAGTTCCATTTCTTGGACGGCGGTGGCCTCGCGGCTCTTGAGCTGCTCGTTTTCCTGAAGCTGCATGAACCAGAGGACGCCGAATGCGAGCGCGATCACGAGCACGAAGACGAGAAAGAGAATGCTCACCGCGCCCGCTTGCCTGTGCATGGACGACATGTAGACGGTCTCCAGAAGGACAGGGCTGTTCCAGGCGAGGGCGTGGACACGCCCTTGCTCGATTCCATCTTTTCCCCGAGGGCCGGCGGATCCATTCCGGCGGCCGCGGACCCTGGCGGTCCCAGGTTCGGAGGCGGGATTCTATGGGCGCCCCCGGGAGTCCGTCAAGCACGCCGAAGATCCATGGACGCCGTCCGTGCGCATTCCCCGCGGGGTCGTAAGCCGTTAGTCTTCAAGGACGTGTGAAGGAAACGCTCCGCCGTGCACCGGCCCGGAGCCTTCGGGGAGAGCCCCCATGTCAGAGGAAGCAGGACCCGGACCCGAAGCGCCCCGACGCGCCCGGCCCCCCGTGGTGGGCCTCCTTGGGGGCGTCGCGGCCGGCAAGAGCACGGTCGCCGGCATGCTGCGGGACGAGGGCGCCCTGGTGCTGGACGCCGACGAACTCGCCCACGAGGCCCTGGAGGATCCCGGGGTGAAGCGCACCCTGGTGGACCGTTTCGGCGGGGACATCCTGGACGCCCGGGGAGCCGTGGACCGGCGGGCCCTGGGGCGCATCGTCTTCGGATCGGGGGATTCCCGGGCACTTGAGGAGCTGGAGGCCCTGGTGCATCCCATCGTCCGGGAGCGCATCCTGCAAGTGCTGGAGGAGAGTCCCGACCTCCGTCCCGCCCCACCCCTCATCGTGCTGGACGTGCCCCTGCTCCTGGAGTCCTCCCTGGCCTCCCACTGCGACCGGCTGCTGTTCATCGCCGCCGATCCCCAGCGACGTCGCCTGCAGGGCCGGTCCCGGCACGGCTGGTCACCGGAGGAGATCGAACGCAGGGAGGCGCGACAGGCCGATGTCGCCGCCAAGAAACGGGCGGCGGACCTCGTCATAGAGAACAGCGGGACCCTGGAGGATCTCCGAGAACGCGTCCGCTCGATCTTCGCTATACTGACGGCGAGACCCTGAAGAGACGCAGGGCCCCACCGGAAGGCTGCCTCTTCCCCCTCATTGGAAGCTTCCTGCAAAGAAGAGGTCCGATCCCGTCATGTCCGACAGAGAGAGTCAACAGCCGGAGACCGCATCCGGCGTGAAGAACCCGTCACCTTCCGCCGGCGGCGGGACGGGGGAGCATCCGTCCGCCGCATCCAGCACCGAGGCGGAGGCCCGTGCCCTGGATGAGCACTACGAGGCCCTGAAGGCGGCTCCCACGCACATCACCCAGCTTCACGGACTGGACCTGAAGGCCCTGCGCGCGTTGGCCGCCGAACACGGCATCGAGGCGAACGAGCAACTCGGCAAGCAGGATCTCATCTTCCAGATCCTGAAGGAGCTGGTCCGCAAGGACGGGCTCGTCTACGGAGAGGGG